>Ga0335075_10004105_pt1 | contig 22831 bp, 11 predicted proteins | sample Lox_Sample_24_FD_206723 | JGI IMG/M metagenome (GOLD analysis project Ga0335075, IMG submission 206723) | Soil microbial communities from Loxahatchee National Wildlife Refuge, Florida, United States - Lox_Sample_2.4 | ecosystem: Environmental > Terrestrial > Soil > Wetlands | place: USA...
CGCCATCGGGCCTCCCGCCCCGAACGTCCGGGTTGGGAGGAATGCTCCTGCTTCCGTGATGGCCAGGTCCAGCCCGACACGCCCGCGTTCCCCACGGGAATTACGTGACCGGGCTGGGGAATTACGTGATCGTCACCGGCCCAAAGCCGGGAATTTCGTGATCGTCAACATCTTTGCACAGTTATGGCTGTCATGGAGCGTGACTGACACCATGGCGGGCCAGCAGTTGGTACCATCTCGGAGCCATGATTGACCGAGAGACCTTCAACCGCATCAAGGAGAAGCACGGCCCGTACGCGAGCTGGGCTGTCTGGGCGGAGTCGGACGGAAAGCCCAAATCGAACATGGGTGATCTCACCGTCCTTGATCCCGATAAGAACCAGGCCCTCCTCGGGAAGCTCCGGGGGGATGTAGTAATGCTCGGGCTGAACCTCTCCAAAGGCCAGCCCCCCACGTTCGCCGACTTCCACCCCGCGAAGCCTGTAGGGAACGACTACAAGATCCGGTACGCGTTCACCGGCACGCCCTACTACGGCGCGTACATGACAGACATCATCAACGGGGTGATATGCCTGAAAGCTGCCGACTTGATGCGCCACCTGGCCGCAAACCCGCACATCGTAACCGAGAGCGTCAAGCTCCTGCTGGAAGAATTCGAGGATCTGAACTCCGGGCCGCCCACGATCATAGCGTTCGGATGCTGCGCCCACTTCCTTGCTGCCAGGCACCTTCCTGCGGATAGCTACTCGCGGCTGGTGCGCGTCACCCATTACAGCGTCCGCATGTCGCAAACGGCTTACCGGGAGCTGGTTCTCCGCGAACTGGCTGCACAGGGTCTGGTAACAACATCGTGCTCAGTTTTGGGCCTCGCTGTTGCAGGAGCTGGCTTGCGCTGAAGCGGCTGGGAAGCGAGAACTGCGCAGTGCTGCGGAACCGGAGCCGGCCAGCAACGGCGGTAACGGTCACGGGTGATCCGGTCGGCGGGAAGCCGGCGAACGGGAACAGTCACGCTATGTCATCAGGCTGCCTGCGATCCTCGCAGAGCTGTACCGAATCGTCCACAGATAATTCAGCCGCTGGATGTTCAAATAGCGAGGGCGGTAACAATCCCTACAGAGGTGTACCAGAGTTACATCAAAGGCGTACCGGAGGTGTACGCGAGGTAGATCTGCGGCAGCCGCGGCGGGAAGCGAACTGTCCCAGCGCCCGCGCCGCGAGCCGGTGCATGGCTTGAGGTTCCGCGGGTCAACGGGTTTGCGGGCCAGTCCTTGCGGGTCAGGTATCGGTGGCTATTCCGTGGCCAACCGCCGCAGCAGGCGTGCGGTTTCGGCTGGCGGCAGCGCGGATGACTGCAGTCGCACGAAGGTCTGGGTGTAGCAGGCCACGTCGTCCTGGCCGTCGAGGAAGACACCGCCGGAAAGGCCGGCCAGATGCACCACGCCGAGGCCCACCGTCTGCCCGAAACTCAGCACCGCCGCCGGGCCGGTGCCAAGGCCAGCGTGCGCGCCGACCGCGAAAGGCAGCACCTGGATGGTGATCTGCACGCTGTTCTCGCTGATCGCGGCGAGGCGTCCAATCTGGGCGCGCATCACTGCCGCTCCCCCGGCTTGCTGGCGCAGCGCCCCTCGCCGATTACCACCCTCAGCACAGGATATTCTCCGGTCAGGACCGCCTGCTGCCGGGCGAGCGCGGCCTGGACGATCCTGTCCTGCACGGTAGCCGTGGCGGCCGGGTCAGCGCAGGCGAGCGCCCTTGCGTAGTCTTCGGTCTGCAGCAGGCCGGGTACCTGCTGGCTGTCGTATACCAGCACGTGCATCGCGGCAGCCTCCAGGACGACGTAGTCGCGGAACGGGTCTGGCAGCACGTCGGCGTACTCCTCCCACCAGCCGCGTGCGCCGCGCCTGCCCGCGATCGCCTGCAAGGCCTGGCCGTCACCCTCATCCGCGCCGTACTCGGCGAGCAGCTCGCGCAGCTCCTTCGGCCGGATCCCGCGCTGCCCGGTCTCGATCCGGCTCACCTTGGATCTGTCGCATTCGAGCAGCCGTGCCGCGTCCTCGATCGTGTAGCCCACGTTCTCCCGGTAGCGGCGCAACGCCGCGCCCAGCAGTTTCCGCCGCACTGGCGGTGTTGCCTCCATGTTGCCTTCTTCCTGAAGCCACTTCGCCGTCTGCCACGGCCACGCGCGGCTGCCATATGCGCTGGACCGCGGCGGGAGGTCGCAGCAGCGCACCATCGGGCAGGACGCGCCTGGCCGGGCAGGACACATCGACGCTCTACTCGACGGCGCTCGTCAAGCCGTTGCGTAATGGGTGAAGCGAGGCAACGGGCACCCGTAGCAGCCGGACACTATGACCACTGTCTGGCCGTGGCCGCCATCGAGGGTTCCGGTCGCCCCGCTGCGGTCAGCAGGTGACGTCGTTGCTCCCGCTTGACGCGGTGGACTGGCCGCGGCCGACCCCGCCCGCCGAGTAACCGGACCGGCCAGCTTCGTACCGGGTTTGGACGCGCTGGCGAGCGAGGAGTCGAGATGCACCGGCATCGTGCCAGCGGCGGGCCAGATCGCGATCCGGAGACGGACCCGGACTGAGCACGCTAATGCTCCTCCGGGCTGTATCAGTTCGTGTCGATGAGGGACGCAGCGTGCTCGTCGGCGCAGAGGTTAGTCCGGAACGACAAGGCAGCGCCAGCTCCGGCTCGGTAGGCGCGGCGCAAAACCAAGGCAGTATAGCCATGAGGCAGCGGGAAGCGACCGGAGTCGCAGTCCAGATGCACCGTGATCCGGCCGACCTGTCCAGGCATCAGGCCTATTGCGGGCAAGCCGTCGATGCGCCAGATTCGCCGATTGGGCCTCCAACGCCAGTTTTGTCAGTGTCTGTCCGTATAGTCACCGTCGCAGAGTGTCCTCCAGGACGGGCGAAGCCTGGGAGAATAGGCACGGAGGAGCGGACTCGACATGACTATGAGGCTTGAAGAGATCACCCCGGGCGCGCAGGTCACCGGCATCACCGGGGACGCTGCGGTGACAGTCGTTGCCACCACATGGATCGGCGGAAACGCGATCCGCCTCACCTACCGCACCACTGAGGGCAAGCTCGACGAACGCCTGCTGTACCGCGACCACGAGCCTCGCCTGAGCGTTGCCAAGCACGGCTCGGCGTACGACTTCGAAGCTGACGCGACCGCCTTCAAGTTGGCCGCTGAGGCGCTCCGCATCAGGATGGCGGGCCGGTTCGACCCGATGCTCGCGGTGCAGACCTCCGACCTGGAGCCGCTCCCTCACCAGATCCAGGCTGTCTACGGCGAGCTGCTGGATCGTTCCCCGCTCCGTTTCCTGCTCGCCGACGACCCTGGTGCCGGCAAGACGATCATGGCGGGCCTGTACGTCAAGGAACTGATGCTCCGCGGCGACCTTGAGCGCTGCCTGATCGTCGCCCCGGGTGGCCTGGTCGATCAGTGGCAGGATGAGCTGCTGGAGAAGTTCGGGCTGCACTTCGAACTACTGACCCGCCAGCTCGCCGACGCCGTGCCCTACGCCGAGAGCAACGAGGGCGGGGTCTTCAGGAAGTACCCGCTCCTGATCGCGCGGATGGACCAGCTCTCCCGTTCCGACGATTTCAGGGACCAGCTTCAGCACGCCGACTGGGACCTGGTCGTCGTGGACGAGGCGCACCGGATGTCGGCGCACTACTTCAGCAACGAGCTGAAGAAGACCAAGCGGTACCAGCTAGGCGAGATGCTCGGCAGGCACGCCCGGCACCTGCTGCTGATGACCGCGACCCCACACGCGGGCAAGGAGGAAGACTTCCAGCTGTTCATGGCGCTGCTGGATACCGACAGGTTCGAGGGCCGGTTCCGCGACGCGGTGCACACGGTGAACACCGAGGGCCTGATGCGCCGGATGGTGAAGGAGGATCTCAAGACCTTCGAAGGCAAGCCGCTGTTTCCGGAACGGCGGGCATACACCGTCAGCTACCAGCTCTCCACCGACGAGCATGACCTTTACGAGGCGGTCACCCTCTATGTCCGCGACGAGATGAACCGCGCCGAACGGCTCAAGCAGCAAGGCGACAACAAGCGCGGCTTCACCGTCGGGTTCGCGCTCACCGTTCTGCAACGGCGTCTGGCCTCCAGCCCCGAGGCGATCCTCAAGTCGCTGGAACGCCGCCGCAAACGGCTGGAACGCCGCCGCGACGAAATGCAGTACGGCGACCACGGGACCAGTGACACCGACCTGGCCCGCAAGCTACGCGAAATGCTCGGCCGGGATCTGCCCGATGACAACGACGACCTGGACGATCTGCCCAGCGGCGAGGCGGAAGAGATCGAATCGGAGGTCGCCGACGCGGCTACTACCGCGAAGACGATCGCCGAGCTGGACAAGGAAATCCTGATCCTCACCGATCTTGAGGAAGTCGCCCGCCGTGTACGCCATAGCGGCACGGACAAGAAGTGGACCGAGCTTCGTGCCCTGCTCACCGACAACGCGCTGATCGCCGATGCCAGCGGCAATGTCCGGAAGATCATTGTGTTCACTGAGCACCGCGACACCCTGGAGTACCTGGCCGGTCGTGTCCGGGACCTTCTCGGCCGTCCCGAGGCGGTCGTCACGATCCATGGCGGGGTCAGGCGCGAGGAACGCCGCAAGGTCATGGAGCTGTTCTCCCAGGACCCCGAGACCCGGGTGCTGGTCGCGACCGATGCTGCCGGCGAGGGCCTGAACCTGCAACGGGCCCACCTGATGGTCAACTATGACCTGCCTTGGAACCCGAACCGGATCGAGCAGCGGTTCGGCCGGATCCACCGCATCGGGCAGACCGAGGTGTGCCACTTGTGGAACCTGGTCGCCACTAACACCAGGGAAGGCAGTGTCTTCCAGTCGCTGCTGGACAAGCTCGAAACGCAGCGGGAGGCGTATAAGGGGAAGGTCTTCGACGTACTGGGCGAGGCGTTCGAGGGCAACCCGCTACGGGACCTGCTGATGGAAGCGATCCGGTACGGCGACCGGCCAGAGGTCCGCGCCCGTCTGGACCAGGTGATCGACAAAACCGTCGGCGAAGGCATGGACAAGTTGATTGCCGAACGCGCCGCGGACGCGGACATGTTCGCGTCCGCCGATCTGGAGAAGTGGCGTGCCCGCATGGCCGAGGCGAACGCCCGCCGCCTGCAGCCGCACTACGTCCGCGCGTTCTTCATTGCCGCGTTCAAGCTGCTCGGCGGCACGATCGCCGAGCGTGAGTCCGGCCGGTACGAGATCCGGCACGTCCCGGCCGGCATCCGCGACCGAGACCGGCAGATCGGCCTCAGCGCCCCGGTTCTGCGCCGCTACGAGAGGGTCACGTTCGACAAGGCGCTGACCCGCCTGCTCGGCAAGCCGAAGGCAGAACTCCTTGCCCCGGGCCACCCGCTGCTGGACGCGGTCACTGACCTGGTCATCGAGCGATACGGGCCGCTGCTGAAGCAAGGCACGATCCTGATCGACCGGCACGACCCCACTGAGGCGCCACGGCTGCTGACCGCAGTCACCAACGAGATCACCGACAGCCACGACCCGGCCCGCACGATCAGCAAACGGTTCGGGTTCGCCGAGATCTCTCCCGGTCTAGATGGCCGCGCACCCTCACTCCATGGGGTGCGCGCCGCCGGCGAAGCGCGGTATCTGGACTACGAACCGCCCGATGATTCAGAACGAACGGTGGTCATCCGTCTCCGCGAAGCTCCGTGGCTGTCCGTCGGAGTCGAGCAACTGGCCCTCGATTGGGCAGTCACCGAAGGCATGCCCGCAGACCTCGTCCGCGCCCGGGACGCCGTGACCGCGCGCGTCAATCAGGTCCGCCGCCTGGTGAAGCAGCGCCTCACCGGCGAGATCAACTACTGGGACATGCGGCACGCCGAACTGCTGGACGCCGAGTCCGCAGGCAAGCAGCTCAGGATGCGTCCCCAGACGGCGTTCGACCGGGCACGTGACTTGGAACGCCGCCTGACGAAACGCCTGGCGGACCTGGACCAGGATGAGGAACTGATCGCCAAGCCGCCGACGGTCTCCGGCGGCGCACTGGTCGTCCCGCAAGGGCTGCTCGACAAGCTCTTCGGCCGGGTACCTGACCTTTCTCAGTTCGCGCGCGACACCACGCTGGCCGAACGCCGGGCCGTCGAGGCCGTCGTTGCCGCGGAGCGGCGCCTCGGCCGCGTCCCGGAAGAGATGCCGCACAACAATCCGGGCTTCGACATCCGCTCCCATACCGCCGACGACCATATCGTGTTCATCGAGGTCAAGGGTCGGGTCGCGGGAGCGGAAGACTTCTGGGTCACCCGAACCGAAGCGCTGACCGGCAAGAATGTCGGCGCTGGTTTCCGTCTCGCGTTGGTGTCAGTCCACCCTGACGGACCCGAGCGCGATGCAGTGAGGTATATCGTCGATCCGTTCCGTGATGTCGATTTCGGCGACTTCAACGCCACCGGCGTCGTGGGCAGCTGGGTGAAAGAGCGGGAGCGGGGAGGGGACCCAATATGACCGACAAGGACCTCTGGTACAAGCCAAAACTCATCGAGGTAGCCCTCCCGCTAGAAGACATCAACCGCGAGTCCGCCCGCGAGAAATCCATCCGCCACGGCCACCCCTCCACTCTGCACCTCTGGTGGGCCCGCCGCCCCCTGGCTGCCTGCCGCGCGGTCCTATTCGCGCAGCTCGTCGATGACCCGTCGGCGCACCCAGAGGAATTCCCCACCGAAAAAGAGCAGAAAAAGGAACGCGACCGGCTGCATGGCATCATCTCCCGCCTGGTCGTCTGGGAGAATATCCACGACAAGCAGCTCCTTGAAGAAGCGCACCAGGAGATTCTCAAGTCGACCGGGGGTAACCCCCCGCCGATCCTCGACCCCTTCGCCGGCGGCGGGTCCATCCCCCTGGAAGCCCAGCGCCTCGGCCTCGAAGCCCACGCCTCGGACTTGAACCCAGTAGCGGTGCTGATCAACAAGGCTCTAATCGAGATCCCGCCGAAGTTCGCCGGACAACCTCCCGTCTTTCCCGGAGCCGCCGAGTCAGCAAGCTCTTGGCCAGGCGCGACCGGTCTCGCGGAGGACGTCCGCCGCTACGGCAAGTGGATGCGCGACGAAGCCGAGAAACGTATCGGCCACCTCTACCCGAAGATGAAGGTCGGAGGTATCGAGTGCACCGTCATCGCCTGGATCTGGGCACGGACAGTAACTTGCCCCAACCCCGCCTGCGGCGGCACCATGCCCTTGATCCGGACTTTCTGGCTCGGCAAGAAGAGAGGTAAGGAACGCTACCTCGAGCCGATCGTCGAAGGCAGACGCGTCCGTTTCGAAATTATGGGGCCCACCGGCGCGCCACGTCCGAATGGAACCGCCTCCCGCACCGGCGCGGAATGCATCATCTGCGGAACACCGGTGCCACTGGCCTACATCCGCCAAGAAGGCAAGGCGGGCCGCATGGGCGCACAGCTAATGGCCGTCGTCGCAGAAGGGCCTCGCCAGCGCTATTACATCGCCCCGGACGAGGAGCATGAGAAGGCCGCCAGCGTCCCCCGCCCCGACGACGTACCTGAGGCCGAACTCCCCGAGCAGGCCCTCGGCTTCCGTGTCCAGGGATACGGCATGGGTACCTGGGCCGACCTGTTCACCAATCGCCAGCTCACCGCCCTCATTACCTTCAGTGACCTTGTAAAGGAGGCTCGTGAACGCGTCATCGGGGATGGCACAGACGCCGAGTACGCTGATGCTGTCGCGACGTACCTCGGCCTGACTTTCAGTCGGATCACAGAACGCAACTCCACAGCGTGCAGCTGGGATTCACACCCGTCGAAAGAACAGGTTCGTGGAGTCTTCGCCCGGCAAGCCATCTCGATGAACTGGGATTTTGCAGAGAGCAATGTATTCGCAGAGTCGTCCGGCAGCCTCGGTGAAAGCGCGGAGTGGGTATCGACTGCGTTGGCTCGCCTTCCAGCGAGACCACCTGGTACTGCCAGTCAAGCCCCCGCCGCTGCTGCTGACACAAAGAAGCTCATAGCAACCGACCCTCCTTACTATGACAATGTGGGTTACGCTGATCTTTCCGACTATTTTTATGTGTGGCTTCGACGATCGCTCGTCGAGACGTATCCGTCCTTGCTCGGTACGTTGCTTACGCCAAAAACTGACGAACTCGTCGCTGACCCATTCCGACACAAGGACGCCGACAAGTTCTTCGAGGATGGATATAGGAACGTCTTCCAGCGGATCTGCGAGGGGACGCCACCTGGTTACCCGATCAGTGTTTTCTACGCCTTCAAGCAGGCTGAATCTGACGACGACGGGGGGCATGCATCGACTGGATGGGAAACCCTGCTGGAAGGAATGCTGGCGTCCGGTTGGGCGGTCACCGGTACCTGGCCGATTCGGACGGAGCTGAGCAACCGGCCGCGTGGCCTTGAATCCAACGCGTTGGCATCCTCGATCGTGCTCGCCTGCCGACCACGGCCGGAAAACGCACGCATCACGGATCGACGGGGGCTGATCGCGGCGTTGCGGACGGAGTTTCCCGACGCCTTGCGGAAGCTGGAGCAGGGGAAGGTCGCCCCGGTCGACTTGCGACAGGCGGCTATCGGGCCGGGGATGGCGGTGTTCTCGCGGTACGCGCGTGTGAATGAGCCAGATGGGTCGTCGATGCGGGTGCGGGCGGCACTCTCGCTGATCAACCAGGTGCTTGATGAGAACCTGTCGCAGCTTGAGGGGAACGTTAGCCCGGATACGCGGTGGGCGGTGGAGTGGTTCAAGCAGCACGGGTTCGACACCGGGCTGTACGGCACAGCAGAGACCCTCTCCAGGGGTGTAGACACCGACGTGGAGGTACTCAGGCGGGCTGGGGTTGTGAAGTCGGCGGCCGGGAAGGTGGCGCTGATTGCTCCAGTGGACTTGCCTGCACAGTACGACCCCGCACAGGATGACCGGCCGTCGGAGTGGAAGGTGTGCATGCACATCGCCAAGCGGCTGGACATGGGTGGCCCTCCCGCGGCCGCAGAGCTGATGGCGGCCGTGCGGGGCGTGGTGGAACTCGATGACGTGAAGGAGTTGGCCTACCTTCTGTACTCCATCGCGGAGAAGAAGGGGTGGGCGCAGACCGCGTTGCTGTTCAACGGGCTGGGGACGTCCTGGACGGACATTGAGGACACGTCGCGGAGGGTCACCGGTCCCGCGACGGTTCAGGGACAGCTTGAGTACGGCTCCGGGGACGACGAGGAGTAGGAGCTCACGATGGCCATGAGCAACCGAGACCGGATCGACCGAGGCCTGCAGCTGCTGCTGGCAGGGCTGCAACCATTCGTTGACTCGGTGATGAGCCCTGCCGCACAGGGGCGAGACTGGGTAGAGCTGCTGGAGTCGCGGGACAACCAGCGTCGCGGCACTAATTACCGGTACTCCCGTGACGATCCCAGGTTCCTGCTGAAGGTGATCACAGACGAGAGCCGAACGTTCCGCGATAGGCTGTCTCGTGGTGAGCAGTCGTTCGCGAGCGAGCTGCGGGATGTGGGGAACCGGTGGGGGCACGGCGATCCGTTCTCCAGCGATGACACCTACCGCGCACTGGACACGATGGAGCGGCTGCTCACCGCTGTCGGTGCCACAGCTGAGGCCGATGGGGTACGGAAGCTGCGTCGTGACGCTCAGCAGACCGCGTTCAGCGTCGAGACGCGTCGTGCGGTCCAGGCCGCGACCGGGGTTGAGGGACATGGGCTGAAGCCGTGGCGTGAGGTAATCGTCCCGCACCAGGATGTCCGGGACGGGAACATGCGGGGGGCGGAGTTCGCCGCTGACCTGTATTACGTCTCGATCGGCGACGGGAGCCGCGAGTACGTCGAGCCGACGGAGTTCTTCCGCCGCACCTATCTGACCGAGGGCCTGAAGGACCTGCTGACCTGGACGACGCGCAGGATCGGTGGGGACCGGAACGCGTCCCCCGTGGTGAACCTGCAGACCAACTTCGGCGGCGGGAAGACCCACTCGATGCTGGCGCTGTGGCATCTGCTGTCGGGAACGGAGCTGAATCGGTACCCGGATGAGGTGCAGAAGCTGCTCGGCGCTTATGACAGCCCGGTGTCAGCTCGCCGGGTGGCGCTGGTCGGCAACCACATCAGCCCGGGCAAGGGTTCCACGAAGCCGGACGGCACGCACGTCAGGACGCTGTGGGGCGAGCTTGCCTGGCAGCTCGGCGCGGTGAAGGGCGGCGACGCGGAAGCGCGGAAGGCGTACGCCATCGTCAAAGACGCCGACGAGACTAGGTCCAACCCTGGTGCGGCACTCGGCGAGCTGATCCGCGCCTATGCGCCGTGCCTGATCCTCATCGACGAATGGGTGGCCTACGCCCGGCAGCTTTACGGCCGTGACGATCTGGATGCGGGGACGTTCGACACGCAGTTCACGTTCGCGCAGACGCTGACCGAAGCGGTCAAGGCGATACCCGGCGCGATGCTTGTGGTATCCATTCCGGCATCCTCCGAGAAACTCTCCCAGGAAGAGATCGAGCGCGGCGCGACCGACATCGAGGTCGGCGGTCTCAACGGCAAGGAAGCGCTGGCAAGGCTGCAGCAGGTGATCAGGCGGGTTGCCGACCAGTGGCGTCCCGCGACCCCGAACGAGTCCTTCGCGATCGTCCGGCAGCGCCTGTTCGAAGACCCCGGTGCCGACGCGCAGACTGACATCGCGGCAGTCGCACGGGTATTCACCGATTTCTACGCCAAGCATCGCGGCGAGTTCCCGGCCGGTGTCGCCGAACCACCGTATGAGGAACGGATCACGGCTGCCTACCCGATCCATCCGGAGCTGTTCGACCGGCTGTTCCAAGATTGGTCGACTCTGGAGCGCTTCCAGCGCACACGCGGTGTACTGCGGCTGATGAGCGCGGTGATCCACACACTGTGGCTGCGAGACGACCCGGCACCGCTGATCATGCCGGGCGGGCTGCCGCTCGATGAGGACGACGTCGTCACCGAGATCACCCAGTACGTGGAGGATCACTTCAAGCCAGTCATCGACACCGACATCGACGGCACCAACCCCACCCCGGCGAAGATCGACGCCAGCAGGTCCGCCTTCGGGCAGCGGAAGGTCACCCGGCGGATAGCGCGGACCATTTTCTTCGGCTCTGCACCGACGCTACGGGCCGCGCACAAGGGGATCGAGCAGCAGCACATCTGGCTCGGCGTGGCGATGCCCGGGGACATCGTCGGCAACTTCGGCTCCGCGCTGCACCTGCTGTCGGACCAGGCGAACTACCTGTTCAACGACGGCGCCCGGTACTGGTTCGACGTGCACATGTCGGTCAACCGGATGGCCCGCGAGCACGCGGACCGGCTCAAGGACCGGCCTGAGGAAACCTGGGAAGAGATCCTCCGGCGGCTGCGGGAGCGTGAAGCCAGGACCAGGGGCGAATTCACCCGGGTACAGATCGGGCCCGAGGCCAGCGACGAGATCGCCGACGAAGCCGCCGTCCGGCTGGTCATCATGCATCCCCGCTATCAGCATTCCCGAGGCAACGAGACGTCCAGCGGCATGGTCTTCGCGGACAAGGCGATGCTCAACCGGGGGAACGCGCAGCGGATGAACCGGAACATGATCGTGTTCCTCGCGCCGGATTCCAAGCGGTATGAGGAACTCGACCAAGCCGTCCGCGACTACCTCGCCTGGCGGAGCATCGCCTCCAGCGAGGACCGCATCCAGGAGCTGGATCTCACCGCCCACCAGGCTGCCCAGGCGCGGAAGAAGTTCAAGGACTCCGACGAGACCGTGTACCTGCGGATCTCCGCCAGCTACCACTGGCTGCTCGTTCCCGTCCAGCCGCAAGGACTGTCTCTCACTGTCGACGAGATCAAGACCGACACTGCGAAAGAACGGCTCGCCGAACGGGCCAGCGACAAGCTGCACAACGCCGACCTGCTGCGCACCGTGCACGGCGCGCGGCTCATCCGGATGGACCTCGACCAGCACCTGTCCAGCGTCTGGCAGCAGGGCCACATCCAAGTCGGCAAGCTCTGGGAGTACTACTGCCAGTACGTCTACCTCCCCCGGCTCGCTGAACGATCCGTGCTCGACAACGGAATCCGCAGCGTCTTCGATGAGCTCACCTGGGACTATGACGGGTTCGCGGTCGCAAGCGGCTACGACGAGGCAACGGGCAAATACGTCCACCTGGCCATCCCGCACCAGGACGCATGCCCGCAGATTACGGACTTCACGCTGCTCGTCCACCCGGAACGCGCGACCGCCCAGCGCGAGGCAGAACGCACCGCCCTCGAAGCCGCCCGGGCTGCAGCAGCCGCAGAGCGCGTGCAAGTCGCCGTAGGGGAGGAAGAACAGGGATCGGGAGAGACACCGCTGCTCGTTCCGGATCAGAAAAACCCGAACACCCCGGAACCGGCAGCTCCGGGACCGCGGAATACCCGGTTTTACGGTTCGGTCAAGCTTGATCCCGAGCGGTACGTGCGGGACTTCACCCGGCTGTGCCAGGAGGTCATCCAGCACCTCGCCGCCCCCGAAGGCGTGGACCTGGAGATCACTGTGGACATCACCGCCCGGAAGAAGGACGGGTATCCCGACGACAAGGCCCGCATCGTTACCGAGAACGCTCGCACGCTTAAGTTCGATCCGTCCGGCTTCGAACATGACTGAGGCAGACCGGTCATGCCGGTAGCGGAAACGAAGCGGGAGGTCTGCACGCTCGTGGCGCAGGTCTCTAGCGGAGAGATCCAACTGCCGGAGTTCCATCGTCGTTTCGTCTGGAGCCCCGCACGGGTCGCCAAGCTGATCGAATCGCTCTACTGTGGCTACCCCACGGGAAACCTACTGTTCTGGCGGACGTCCACCACGCCAACGACGATTAGATTCAGCGTTGACGGCACGCCGGGGACGCCTGTTATCCAGCCGTTGTACCTGCTAGACGGACAGCAGCGGCTTACTGCGCTGCATCGGGTGATGACCGATCACCCAAACGCACAGGTGGTGTTCAACATCGAGACGGAAGAATTCCAGATCCAGAACAGGGATACGTTGAACGATCCGCTCTGGGTGAAGGTAGGTGACCTGCTAGCACCGGCACCCGACGTATTCGGCATCGTGGAAGAACTCCGCCCTGCCGTTGAAGAGGCAGGGGAGAGAGAGATATACGCGCGGCTGAACCTGCTTACAGCGATCCGCCACCACGAGTACCGCTTGGATGTGCTAGACGGCTCCCCTTACGAGGAGGCCAAGCAAATCTATGTCCGGGTCAACGACGGTGGGCAGCATCTCGACACCATCGACATCTGCCTAGCCGATCTGTCCGCCAAATGGCCTGGCATCGTCGCACAGATGGAAGACGAAGCTGCACATTGGGCCGACCATGGATATGCGGAGCTGGACACAACGTTTCTCGCCTGCGCACTGGCCTGCGCGGTGCTCGGACGCGAACTCTCCCAATGGTCGTACCCCCAGCTCGCAGCAGCCTCGCACGCTTCGCTGGAACAGGGCTGGCGAACGGTTCGCCGCGGACTCAAACATCTCGTGCAGTTGCTGAAGAACAACCTCCAGATCAGCCACGGCAGTCTGTACCTAAACATCATCGTGCTACTGCCCGCGATCATCTACCTTGGCGAGCGGCCGGACGAGCCAATGGACTCAGATGCCACCAAAGGCCTGCTGTACTGGATCCTCGTCGCAACGATGCAAAGCCGCTACAGAGGCGCCGCCGACACTAAGCTCGGCCAGGACATTGGCGCCGCCCGCTTGAACGCTCCTGTCCGCGAGATGCTTGCCAACCTCGGGATCATCGGAACGCGCGTAGAGGTGACACCGCGCGAATTGGCCGGGCACGGCTCGAACAGCCCGTACTTCTTGCTCAGCTTCCTCGTCTGCCAGGCCAACGGCGCACAAGACTGGTGGTCCGGCAGCAACCTAGCCGGGGGCGGCGAAGGTGTCTTCCGGCTCGAACACCACCACATCCATCCCCGCGCTACCCTAACCGGCTACCCAACCGCCGAGATCAATGACCTCGCGAATCTCGCGTTCATTTCCGCGAAAGCCAACAACAAGATCAGTGACCGATCCCCAGCCGACTACTTCCCAGAAGTCGGGGATACCCAGCTCGCCGCGCACCACATCCCCTTGAAAACTGAACTCCGGGCCGCCAATGCCTACCGGGACTTTCTCGCCGCACGTCGTGAGTCACTCGCGTCGGCAATGACAGCGCTGCTGAATCGCTTCCGACCGTCCTGGCTAGACGCTGCTCCCACTGGTAGAGCCGATCCACTCACAGGATGCGCGCTCCGCTTCGCTGCGTACGAAAGCTCATGGGATATCGGGAAGATCATGGCAAGCGCTGAGTGCAACGGTGCTACATGGATGGGCTACCTCGCCATCCAGGAGCTGGAGTCGTCTTTGAACGCGGCTGACGAAAGCCGTCCGAGCGACATCTACGTGAACGGTATGAGCATTCCGGTGCAACTTGAGGGCGAAAACGTTCAAATCAAACTCGGGCCGTTCCTCGTTATCGGAACGGCCATGGAATGGAAGAACGTCCTCGACCGGATCCGCGCGGATGCACGACCCCTGTCCGAGTGTCCCATCACTACCCCGGTGCCGTGGGACCAGGAGCCCATCACCTTCCCGGTCACAAGTGCTGACTGAGGTTGCCGACACGTTTGGTAGCGGCCCGGCCTGCGGGTACCGATTTCGGCACCCACAGGCATGCGAGGGCCGCGATCCACGCGTTCTATGAGTACCACCGGGTGCAGCATGGGCGTCCGCTGGGAAGATATGTCTCTGGTTGCCGCGTGACCTGGTCGTGTAACTCATCTGGCGGTGTCCACTGGCCGGGGGTGCCGAGGTGCTGCTGGATGATGGTGAAGCACTGGGCCAGGGCTTGCTGGATGTCGTCGGAGCGGCCGAGTTCCCGCCCGCCGATCTCATGGGACAGGTAGTTGCGGAATGCCGCGTCGCGGTAGGGCGAGTTCCGCCAGGCGTCCAGGAGCTGGGGCAGCGTCTGGTTCCGCCGCTGCCACAGGGCGTGGCAGCCTTCCAGTTCCTCCAGGTCCAGGACGGTGAGCGGCTGCACGGTGCCGTCGGGCCGGTGCCCTTCGGCCGCGAGCTGCTCGCTGATGTAGCGGACGGTCAGCGGGTTAACGGGGAACTGGCCGCCGATCACGACTACCGGGAAGATCCTGACCGGCGGGGCGGACAGCGGGGACGTGGCTGGCTGGGGCTTGCGCAGCAGGTTCGCAGCGGTCTCGTACAGCTGCCGGGCCTTGCGGATCACAATCTTTTCCGCGTCCTGGCGGAAGGCGCTGGCGTCGGCGAGTTCACGGGTCGAGACCTTCACCGTGCCGGAGACGATCTCGGCGAGGACGACGTCGCCGCCGAAGTCGATTCCGGCGTCGCAGTTCTTGCTGCCCGGGAACGCCGCCTTGAGGTGTTCTTCGGTGAAGAACGCGCGCCCGCCGCCGATCAGCCGCGGTGCCAGCTGCCGCAGCTCGTCCTCGGCCCGGGTCTCGATCATCTCGCCCCACACCTGGGTCCAGGCACGCCGGGGGTTCTCGCCGTAGACGGCCTTCTCGTGGTCGTGGACCAGCCAGTACAGGCCCCGGGTTACCCGCTCGACCAGGTACCGCTCATCGAGCACGACGACGTCGTCATCCAGGCGGAGCAGCGGGCGGGCCTGGAGCGGCTGCATCTGCCAGGGCTGCGGGCACTCGCGCAGCGCGTCCGCCAGGCCGGCGGGCGTGGCGGAGAACAGGCCGAGGAACGTCTCGACTTCCTCCCGGCTGATCGTCATGCCGGGAGCGGCCATGGCTTTGACCCGCAGCGGGTCGTCCGGCTTGCGGGCCTGCAGGCACGACCAGTACAAGAACCCCAGGGTGATCATCTCGTCCAGCCCGATGCCGGCCGCTTCGCGGAGCATCTCCGCCGGCGGGAGCCGTGGCTGGACGCGTTCCAGGCGAGCACCGTAGTCCAGCCACAGCATCCGGTACCGGGCGAGGAGGTCCCCGACGTCGTCCCGGTCGTAGAACAGGTTGTTCGCGATCATCTCCATCGCCACCGGCTCCGGTATCCCGCACAGACGCGGGCCGCTGTCGCGGATCTCCCCGTACAGCGCGTCGCCGACCAGATGGACCAGCAGCACGGCCGCGGTCTCCGGGCTGATTACCCCGGCCAGGTCGGCTTCCAGCACCGCGTCGGTGCTGACCTGGGCAGCTGTCCCGGGCGGAAGGAGGACCAGCCGCATCGCGCGCAGCACCAGCTGGCGGGCCAGGAACCAGCGGCGCTGGCCGTCCACGCCGCCCGCCAGGGCGCGGCGGAGCGCCTCTGCAGCTTCCGGCCGCATGCAGGCCAGGTACCGGTCCTGGACCGGCCGTGTCAGTTCGTCGCGCGTCGCGGCGTGGTTCAGGATCGCCAGCTGGCACAGGTACTCCTCGGCCGGGTACAGGTCCAGCAGCACCCGGATCCACGCGTCGCGATCAAAGCCCCGTCCCCGCGCGGCCTCGAACGAAGCCAGGTAGTCACGGGCAACCAGATACACCCTGACCACGTTGTCCAGCCCCCCGTGCCCCTGCGTGACCGGCGTCAGGCCGGGCATCCAGCCAGTGGACGGGATCCCCGGCAGGACAAGACCGGACGCCGAGGTCCCGGTACCCACTGGCACCGGCCGCGGGACCGGCGCAAACAGCCCCAGGGCCGATCTCATCACACCATCCACCCAGTCAACGTACAGTTCGCCCCTCCCTCACGCACTTTGTTAACGGCGGGGCCTGTGCTCACCCTGCGTGCCCGTCCCCGCGCCGGGTTGTCAGTCGTTCCACGCCGACTGCGTCGCAGGATCTCCAAGCCGGCGAACCGCCTCGGCCCGGAAGCGGACCGGGAACCGGTGACGAGGCGCGGGTCGCGGCGAGGGCGGCGAAAGACCACGGTGAGGCGGGCCTAAGACGCAGTACGATCGCCTCGTGCCGCAGTGCCTTGTAATTGCGCCCAGCTACGCTGACCTGTCGGCGCTGCGGACGGTACTCGCCGAACTGGACATCACTGCCACGGCTACCACGCAGCTGCTGGTAGGAGCGCAACTCGCCACGGTGCCACTGGATGAGTTCAGCTTCGCGGTGGCCGTGCTACCCGCCGCCGGACCCGACGGGACGCCGACGGCGACGCCAGCCACGATCTTTCTGGAGGCGGGAATCGCACTCGGCCGGGGAGTGCCGCTGATCGTCCTGGCCGAGGATCCTGGCGAAGACCTTCCGGTCCTCGGCGGGCTCGCCAGTAACGTCTGGACGATTGCCGGCGTGGACGACGAAGCCAGCATCCGGCTGCACCTGACTCTGTTCACCAAAATCCTGGAGACCCACACCCCGGCCCGTGACTCCGTACCGCGCCTGGAGCAGTCCGCCGCTCCGTCGGTGACGCTGCCGACTGAAACGACCGGCCGACGCGAACAGAGCCTGCAGGAAGAGGTGCTTGGTCTCTTGCAGGCAGGCGGTGCCAAGGTCGAATCGCAGGCTGTCTCGGATGGTGGTGACCGCGTCGATGCAGCGGCACTTATCCCGGGCACAGAGCGGGTTCTCGGGCCGGTACTGATTGAAGTGAAAGCACTTCACGGGCACGGCCTTCCGGCGGCCGTCAATCAGCTAGCCGCCTTCCTGGCCCGGAGCGGAGCGATGTTCGGACTGGTCGTGTACGACGGCCCGCGCCAAAAGCCAGGCCCGGCGAGCGGCTTCCCGATCGCGGTCATGCACATCGCCGAACTGCGGGAGCATGTCCGCCGCGGAAGCCTAGGCTCGACGCTCGTCTACAGCCGTAACGCGGTCGCACACGGACTTACGCGATGACGCTTCAACCCGCGGTGATCCGGCGGTACCTGGCCGACGCCGGGGCAGCCGCGGCATCGGATGCGAAGGGCAAGCTCTACGAGGAGCTTGTGCGGTACCTCTTCGAGGCAGTACCAGGCTGCATCGCGGAACGTAACCTCACGAACGTCTTCCGCACGGAGCAGATCGATGTCGCAGTCGGCAATGCCCGGCCTGGTGACGGCCTGTGGCTTCTGCCGCACGTGATCCTCGTGGAGTGCAAGCACTGGGACAAGCCCGTGGACAGCAGCACGGTGGGTTACTTCATGAACATCCTGGCCGGGCGCGGAATTGAACTCGGAGTCCTGGTCGCGGCCAATGGCATTACCGGCGACCGCGATGACCTGACCAGTGCTCACGCCCTGGGACTGCACGGCTCACCCCGGGCGGTCAAGGTCGTCGTCATAACCACAGAGGACATCGCCAGCCTGCAGTCCGTCGACGACTTGGTGGAACTGCTGCACCGCCGGTACCTCCGGTCATTCGCTACCGGAGCCATCGGGGTTCCGTAGGCGGCCTGCGTCGTCCCGGCCGACTGCCTCGCGCTAGGGCACCAGGTCCAGCCGAACTGTCCTGACATCAGGACTTCGGGGGTTTCACCCGCCGTGGACCATCTCGCCTGCATGCGGGGGCTGCTGGGTGGGTCAGGAAGCAGGACGAGCGCACGCTGAGTGTCACCAGCTACCACGGCAAGCCCAGCCAGAAGATCCGCCTCCGCGAACTCGATCCGCGCGACCACGACGGTGTGCTGCGCGATATTGAGTTATGTGCCCTGCGCCGGGATTACGCGGCGTGTAAATCCGGGCTCGCCAGATCGTCCGTCGTGTTCACCTGAACTCCGCCACTTCAGTGCAGAAAGAGCAACCGCCATCAAATGGCGAGGGAGTCGCTGAGCTGGTCACGGTCCATGCAAGGTGTATGAAAGGTATACCGGAAGTACACGAGAAGTGCATAATGCCGCTGCCCGGCTCCGCGTGCAGAACATGAACGCCCCCCAAAGCGATCATGGACCCGGCCGCTCCAGCGCAGTTCCTAATGTCCCTTGACAGCGCATCCAGCTGACGGTCCGGGCTAAGTCCTGGCTTCCGGCAAAATCAGACGGCATGATGGAGAGCGAAGGCGATGTCACCGTGGGTGCGGCAGTCGTCGGCAGTGGCGTCACCACCCGATGACCACCGGCATCGCAGACGGCGCCGATGCTCGCCGGACTATCCCCTGATAAGCGTTCGCTGACACGACCGCTTTCTTCCGCTGGAGAGCCGAGTGCCTCGTTTCGCCGCCGGGCAGGAGCCTCTGATGCTCGGCACGGACTCAGCTGTCGACCTCATCGTCGAACAACGAGGCGGCCGCCGGTATTGCTCGGGCCTGAACGTCAAGGCGATGAATGACCATGTGCCCTTGGCGTTGTTCCCGGAGACCCCAGTTGAGGTAGTCCGATCGAGGACAAGGTCCAGGACGCCGTTCTATGCTGAGCCGGGCAGGCCTCCGGTGCTGGTAGCGGCGACACGCGCCGAGGTACGGGCCGGGGGGGTGCACGCCTTCCTGGTGATCCCGGACCTGGCGGCGGCAGCCCCGCTGTCGGTCATAAACATCGAGTACAGCTGCGTCGGCTCTGGGCGGGTACCGCTGGCAATGCTGTGCCGTGCCGAAGGAGCCGAGCATCCCGATCTGGCCGGACCGCAAGCGCCGGAACGCAGGGTCCGGCTCGCGCCAGGCACGCCCGTGGCTCTGTACGGCATGACCCAGAACCAGGAGGTTGGCGTCTGGATCGCCCCGGCGGGCAAGACGGCAGGCACGCTGACCGTCGAGCAGGTTCCCGATTCTGCCGGCGGTGGTGCCGTGGTTCTCGCCGCGCACCAGGGAGATATGAGGCGAGGGCGGCTTATCGTCCTCATCCGCCGCTCCAGCAGCCGACAGCTCGTAGCGGGCAGGCGGTCAGCGTCGTTTTCCGCGTCTTCGCTGTTTCTCGGTTTGTACCGGCCCCTGAGCCTGCGGATGCTGCACTGGTTGATCTGCAGCATGCCTGCCGGCGAGACGCCGCTGGCGATGCCGCCGATCTTTCCGCCGGACTATCCGCTGCCCAATATCTGGGTGGGTGACGGAACTGAGATAACCCCGCTGGTCAGCGGAGATGACGGCGAACCTCGGGCTCTGGTGCTATTCGGGGAGCCGCCTGCCGCCGTCGTCCAGGGCGCCGTGGACGCAGGCTTGTTCGCTGCCGTCACCGTAGCCAGCGACAATGACACCTACCTGCGCGGCCTGCTGGCCTCCCTGTACGGTACCGACGTGCCGGCATGGCAGGAACGGAGGCCATACGCGACCGCTGCCGGAGACATCACGGTCACCGCAGTCCTGGTCGAGTGGACGCCGCCGACTGTCGAGGACGTGGTTCTGGATGCCGTCACCGGTCACCTGCTGCCTGCCGACGAGGAGGAGAACCGCTCGTGGCGGCACAATCTGGCCAGCCGATTGCCTGCGCTGCCGCTGGTCGCGGATCCTGGCATCACCGCAGTTTGCGACATCGTCAACCTGCACCGTGGCCGGTTCCCGGCCAGCGACGACAAGGAGCAGCCCTGGTCTGCCCTGACACTGGATGAGCTATGGCTGGTGCCGTGGGCCGATCAGCCAGATACCCGAACCGGGCTCATCACGGGAATCACGCGCCGGCTCGTCGCGGAATACCTCGCTATTACAGCTGCACTGGACTTGTATGACGAACAGCCGGAGGAATCCGCAGCTGGCGTAGCCCTCACCAGCGAGGATATCGCCTTCCTGCGCACGCAGTTCAACCGCGCACGGAATGCCGTCAACGAGACCGACGGACAGCGATCAACGCGGATCACAGAATTCAACAGGTACCGGGTAAGGCGCGGGCTCAGCCCGGCATCGATTATCCGTGAATTCGCGATTCACCAATACCATACGCCGGAAGCCGAACTCCAGCAGGACGGTCTGACGCTGGTGAATCCCCTCGTTGTCGCCGTAGCCTCCGAGAGCGCCGACCCCGAGGACATGGACCTGGCCGTCAGCCAGTGGGCGAATTACGCGGGGCGGATGTCCGGGACCAAGCCCGGCTCGATTGCCATCAGCCTCGCTCCGCCCGGTGTCCTTGCCCGAGCGCACCAGCTGCAGACCATGCTCCGCAGGCGTTTCTACGGGCTCACAGACAGCAACCGCCATGAAGTCGTCTCGCTGCGCCGGCAACTCGGAGCGCACCTCGCGTCGGCGATCGACCCGTCCGTACCGCGGATTCTCACATCTCTGCGGCCGGACCGGCTCGTGGCCATCTCCCAGCTGCTGGTGGATTACCTTCCCTATCAAGGCAGTCTGCTGGGCCTGGAAATACCCGTCGTGCGGCTCCCCCTGTCGGAGGAACCGGCCAACGACGTCAGGCTAGCCATCGCATCAACCATGCGGCCCGCCCTCATCCACCGGGACCTGCGTGCGTGCATCCTCCGACCGAACATCGTCAGCGGCGGCCCGGAAGACCCGACCCGCTGGGCATCGGATGCTGCGACGGCAGCAGCCGAGCAGCTGCACGGTCTCGGGCTGGCAGCTGCGCTTCAACCCGAAGAAGGGACCGGTAAGCAAGAACTCCTGTCCGCGATCAGCAACGCCCCCGTCGTCATGTTCTTCGGGCACGCCGGCGCATCACGAAGCCTGGCCCAGCTTGACCTCGGCGAGATGACGCTGACCACAGACGACATCGCGAAAACTGACTGGACCGGCAGCCTCGTCACACTGATCGGATGCGAGACCGCGGCACTCGACACCGAGCAAGGTGATCTCGCGCACCAGTTCATCAACGGCGGCGCCCGCGCAGTCATCGGCACCACCGCAAAGATCAAGGTCTACGTCGCAGATTACTTCTTCACGGTATTCTTCCGGCGCATCATGCAGGGCCTGCCGCTCGACTACGCATTCTTCGATTCACGTCGCGACACCGCGGTCTTCGAGACCCTCGTGACCGGCCAGGACCTCCAGAATGAAACCGCCAGAGCCAGAATCGAAGAAACACATGCTCGCAGACCAGGCGGATACGACGCATTCACCGACTTCCTGGCTGCCGCCGCGACCTCATGGGCGGAAGTAGAAACGCACGCGATATACGCGATGACCTTGTGCATGTCCGGCGGGGCCGGGCAGAGAATCGTGCAGACATAACCAGGAGCACAGATGACCGACCAGACCATTCTCATCTTCGGATCCCCCACCCCCGCGCACGAGGAAGCAGACCAGGACACTCTCGGCGTGCACCGCGTTTCCGTCGGCATGCTCCGGGCGAACATCAACTCTGCCCTGTCCGATATCACCAGCATGCTCAGCACCGCCAAAGACGTCACTAAAGGAGCAACCATCGCGCACGTCGACGTCACCCTGGCGATCGACGTGGACGGATCCGTCGGCCTCCTCGGAACCGGCGTCCACGCATCCATGCAGGGATCACTGACAGTTCGGCTCGAATTCCCGCAGGAAACCGGCAACGCCCCAAGCTGATTGGCACGCAACGAAGCGCGCGTGGGAGGCGGCAGCGGCGGCACCTCAGGCGTCTAGGTTCATCTGGGGACCAGCCTGCAAGGGGCACGCCGGCGGAGCCTGGTTTCTGCAATGAGTACCTTCGCCAGGCTCCTTGTTGCCGTCACGACCCGATTCCATGACATGTGCTACTGCCTGACGCGGTCTCGATCTCGTCGGGTGAGCACCGATAACCGGTCCGCGAACTCGCCGCAACCCACTCACACTGGTCCTCTGGCGCGCGCTGACTACAGGTTCAGTAACCTGTGCTCCTGAAAATGACCGCCACCGTCGAGGAATTCTGGCCTGGTTAGGACGGCAGCAGGTCAGGGAGTGACGGTCCTGGGTAGTGGGGAGGTTGTCTGTGGCAGGTGCCGGGTTGCGCTACCCGTGGGAACGGCTGGTCTACCCGCTCGGGTCCGAGCCGCCCTACCGGGACCCGAACGGATGGGTATCCGGTC
>Ga0335075_10004106_pt1 | contig 22822 bp, 17 predicted proteins | sample Lox_Sample_24_FD_206723 | JGI IMG/M metagenome (GOLD analysis project Ga0335075, IMG submission 206723) | Soil microbial communities from Loxahatchee National Wildlife Refuge, Florida, United States - Lox_Sample_2.4 | ecosystem: Environmental > Terrestrial > Soil > Wetlands | place: USA...
TGCTGGTGGCATGATCGCCACCTTCCAGAACTCCGCGTTCGTATTGTCGATCGGCATCTTCTTCACGCTGATGGTGGCCGGCCTGTCGAGCAAACTCCCGGCAGCCATGTTCGGCGGCCTGACCGCGCAGGGCGTCCCGGCCGCCGCGGCTGCGCCGATCTCGCACCTTCCCCCGATCGGCGTGCTGTTCGCCGCCTTCCTCGGCTACAACCCGATGCAGCAACTACTGGGTCCGCTGCTGCATCATCTAGCCCCCTCGCACGCGGCCTACGTGGCAGGACGGCAGTTCTTCCCGCACCTCATCACCGCGCCGTTCCATAGCGGTCTCGGCGTTGCGTTCGGGTTCGCCATCGCGGCCTGCGTGATCGCGGCCGCCGCCTCGGCGCTGACCGGCCGGCGCACGCCGGCACCTGCCGCGCGTCAGCCACTGGGTGACGAACTGGCCGCCGTGGCCGCAGAAGGCGCCTTCGAGCCCGCCGAACTCATCGTCCCCGGCATCCGCGAACAGAGCACCGAACCGCCTGACAAGCCCGACTAGGGCTGGTGCTGGTCTACGTTCTCCTCGACCCCGTTCAGTTCTGGTGCAGTTCACGACGGCCAGAATCAGCTGGGCGGATCACTCAAGCCGCAGGGTGTTGCGCCCACTGGGGAAACCATCGCGCTCCGTTACTCCCAGGCTGACCCCGTCGAACGTATAACCCCTGACTCTGCGCTGATCCTGGCAGGTTCGCGTGTCCATCAGTGCCACACGGGAACGACCGATCTGCATGCGGCTGGACCAGTGACCGGGAGTGATTTGGGTGCACCTGGCATCGAGACCTCGGCAGCGAAGGAGACACCCCCTGGGTTCCCGGTGCACTGATCTCCAGGTACGCAGCACCTTCGACGGGTTCTTCCGCGGCTTCATCGACACGCCAGGAATCACCGCGCTGATGACCGATGACCTGAAACCGGGCAACACCCTAACCCGGCTCCGACCCAGGGTTCTTCACCACCGTCTACTTCCACGACAGAGCGGGCATCGCCAGCGAAATAACAGACTCCGGGCTGCGCCTGCAGGACCTGCTGCCCATCGAGGGCCCGCTGCACTCGGCACCCGGCATCCAGGACCGGCTCAGCGACCCCGCCCAGCGGCAGCTCATCCTCGACAAAAGGGCTGCGGGGTGCCGGCCGTCATAGCGTCGCGGCAAGATTGCGCCATGCTCGCCGGCCGATCCTTCCTTGGGTGCGCTGGTGGGCCATTGCCATGACCGGAATCGAAGCTTCGACCTCTCCCCGTCCCTTGCCGCGCTGGTTCGGACCCAGAGCCAGCCCAGATGATCCGGCCGTCTCGGCCCTGATCGCCCGCGTCGCGCGAGGGGCCGGATGGGCAGACATCGGCGGTGGGTTCAACCTCAACGTGCGGATAGACGCTGAGCCGCCGCTTGTCCTCCGGGTTCATAGGCCCTGGGTCCGCCGCGGGCGGGCAGCGGGACTGCGGCGCCTACGGGAGCGGCTCCAGCGCACGCAAGTCCGCGTCGCTCGGCCGATTCGGATTGCCGGCCGCGACCTGCTGAGGGTCGCTGATCGTTGGGCTGAGCTGGAGGAGTTCATCGATCACGTCCAGCCACCGGCGGGCGAGGACTCCTCCCTCCGCCTGTTCAAGGAGCTCGGACGTCTCCACACTGCGCTCAAAGCAGTCTGGGAGCCCAGTCCGCCCGAACCCCTCGACGACCACAGAACATTCGGGCAACTGCGTTACACGATCGGCTTCACGCGCCGCAGGCTCGGACCCGGCAGCGAGCCGGTCGTGCGTCGGATGCGCGAACTGACTGGCGAGCTCTCCAAGCTCCGGAAGGAGGTCGAACTGCCATGCACCCCGATTCATGGCGACTACAAACTGGGCAACGCCGGAGAACTGTCAGACGGCTCATGGGCCACCTTCGACCTGGATTTCGCGAGGGTCAGGGAGCGGCTGTACGACATCGCGGGCAGCCTGAACCACGTCGCACAGAGCGGCGCATTGCTCGAGCCGCGACGACTGCTCGACGCCTACGAAGGCACGGCTCCCGAACCGCTGACTCCCGACGAGCACCGTTGGCTCCCCGGGGCTCTGGCCCTTATACCTTTGCACTGGGCTGCCACCGCGGGACTCGTGGGCGACGGCATCCGCCAGGCCGAGAGCGCAATGACCGCCGCCGAGGCCTGGTGGTCGCGCCGGGCTGAACTGTCGTCGTAGTCCGGCGGCCGCGCTCGGGGACTGGAGTTCTCTCGGCCGAGTTCCGACTCAACTGAAGCGGGCGGCACGACGCGCCAACCAACCTCTGCGATGAATGCGTGGAGGAGCGTAAGGGGCCTTGGCAAGAGCGTCGCTGGCCGGTGCTGGCTGTGCATGTGGCCGTGGCTGGCGAGCACGGGGAACGCGTCTCTGGCGGAGTACAGGTCATGAACGCCCGCCATTATGTCGAGACTGGGCTTGGCGGCAAGGCCGGGCACGGAGGTGGAGCCGATGTGCTCGACCGGCATGGCCAGCCACGGCGCGAGCAGCTCCGTCAGCTTGGATGCCTCAACGCGGAACTGTCTGGCCAGTGCGAGTTGGCCAGTGGGGTGGGCGGCAGGGGCAGGCGCTCAGGGAATCCTGACCGGGATCGGAGGTAGGCGCCCGACGAGATTCCGAGATTCCACTTGAACGCCTTGGGGAATGCCGCCTCAGGTTCGTAGCCTGCCCACCTGGGCGAGCTGTCCCTGATCGGCCGGCTCAGGCGCGGCCGACGCGAGGGGCAGCCGGATCACGAACTGGCAGCCGCGGCCGGCGTTGCGCACCGCGATCTGCCCGCTGTGCGCCTCGATAATGCCGCGTGCGATGCTGAGCCCGAGGCCGGCGCCTCCGCCGGGTCCCGGCGTGCGCGCAGTCTCGCCGCGGAACGCCACGTCGAAGACCCGCGGCAGATGCTCGGCCGGGATCCCGCCGCATGCATCAGACACGCTGACCACGGCCATGCCGGATTCCTGGTCGCCCACGACCTCGACCGCGCTGTCCGACGGCGTGTGCCGGATCGCGTTGATCACTAGGTTGCGCAGTGCGCGCCCGACCTCGGCGGTGTCCACGAAGACTGGCAGGGCGCCGGCGGCCGAGCCGCGCAGCCGCACGCCCTTGGCCCGGGCCAGCGGCTCCGCGCTGATGAGCGTCTCGCCAATCAGGTCATCGAGGCCAGCGAGGCTGCGGGACAGCCGCAGCGCGCCCGCGTGGATGCGGGACAGCTCGAACAGGTCGTCGATCATGAGGGCGAGCCGATCGGTCTCGGCGCGGATCTGGGCGTGATACCTGCTGACCGTCTGCCGGTCGGTCACGACCCGGTCTTCCAGCGCCTCGGCCATCGCTCGCAGGCCGGCCAGCGGCGTGCGCAGGTCGTGGCTGACCCACGCGATCAGCTCCCGGCGGCTCGCCTCCAGTGCGCGCTCGCGGCTGCGAGCTTCCGCCAGCCGGCGATGCGTTTTCTCCAGCTCCTGCGACAGGCCCGCCAGCTCCGCTGGGAGCACAGCCGGCGGGTGCTTGTACTCCCCGCCGTTCCCCACTTCCCGCACCGCCCCCAGCAGCAGGCGGCTCGCCGCCGATACCCGTCTGCCGACAACCAGGGACACGCCGAAGCCGGCGATCCCCGCGATGACGACCACGGCGAGCACCACGGCGAGGTCCTTGCTGGAGATAAACATCTCCGTGGCGATCACCACGACGCCGCCCAGCGTCGCGGTGACAGTGACTGCAGCTATCACGGTCAGGATGGTGGCGACCGAGCGCGCCGCGAGCAGCCGGAGCCCGGCCACCCCCGCGGCGGCTGACAGCAGCGCGATGCCCGCAACGGTGTAGCTGACGGTCCACAGGTCAGCCGCGGATATCATGCTGCCTCCGGCTCATAACGATAGCCAACCCCCCACACCGTGACTATCCGCCGCGGCAGCGTCGGATCGCGCTCGAGCTTCTCCCTGAGCCTGCGCACGTGCACCGTCACCGTCGAGGTGTCCCCGAACGACCAGTTCCACACCTGCTCCAGCAGCTGCTCGCGGGTAAAGGCCTGCCGCGGATGGGAAAGCAGGAATACCAGCAGGTCATATTCGCGCGACGTCAAAGCCAGCAGCACCGGGCCGAGCCTAGCCTCGTGCGCGCCGAGATCGAGCGCTAGGCCACCGTCGCACAGGACCCCGTGGGCCGGTTCGCCTAGCAACCCGCCGCGGGCCCTGCGCAGCACCGACCTGACCCGCAGCGCAAGCTCGCGCGGGCTGAACGGTTTGGTGACATAGTCATCAGCACCGGTCTCGAAGCCGACGACCTTGTCGGTTTCCTGTCCCAGCGCGCTGAGCATCACCACCGGAATTGGCCAGTGCTCCCGCAGCCTCCGGCATACTTCCAGGCCGTCGATTCCCGGCAGCATCAGGTCCAGCACGATCAGATCCGGCGGCTCCTCCTCGACCCGGCGCAGCGCCGCGTGGCCGTCGTGCACGCACTCGACCTGGTGGCCGTCACGGACCAGGTACCGCCCGACGACATCGACGAGGGTCACGTCGTCGTCCACGATCATGATCCGGCCCGGCGGGTCCGGGTTGCTCAGCATCCGAGCACACCGCCGCCCCGTCCTGGCGGCCAAGCCCGATCGGATATCACGAGCTCACCGTAACCGAATTGACGAACTCCGGGCGGGGCCGGCGAATCCGTCACAGGTTCGTAAGGATCCCAGGCGACGGCCACGGCGCTTCTCGCCGACGGCAACACCGACATCGGAGGAGATCCGCCGGCGCTTGTGCGCCGGACCTGGAACCTGCTGACGCACAGCACCGACACCGCACGAGCCCCATGTGGTCGTTCGACGATCATGATCCTGCCTGGCCGGTCCGGATGGATCAGCACTGCTGGCCTCTTGCATTGAGCCCGCCGAGCTTGCTCGCCCGGGCGTCATGTTCCTACGGTAGCCGGACCGGCATGCCCGGGCCGCGGGGAGCGGAACCGTCACAGCGTCGTAAGGATCCGGCGCGGCCAGCCGAAGCCGCGGGCTATCACCCCTGGTGACCAGATAGGCCGTGCGGACCGTCCGCGCCTATCCGGGTAAGCAATGGCGCCAGCGGACCGGCGGGTTCGCCTGCAGGACAATCGCCGCCGGACTCGTGCCGTGCCTGAGGTCGCACGACTCCCAAAGCTTCTTACGGATGTGTGACGCCGACAGCACAGAAGGTCAGCAGGCGGCCGCGGCGTGCTCTCATTTGGTGGGTCTGCAGATCGCTGCGGACATGCCTCATCCAAGGAGAAGGATATGCGCAAGCGCATATGCCTGGCTGCCTGCGGCGGCCTGGCGGCGGCGACGATCGGCGCGTTCGGCGCGTTCGGCGCGGCAGCCTCGGCCAGCGCCAGCACGGCTTCACCAGTGGTCGGCTACACCTACATCAACGACAACACCGCCACCGCCAACACCATCGCCGGGTTCGACCGGCACGCCGACGGCTCGCTCACGCCGATTCCTGGTTCCCCGTTCGCCGCCGGGGGCGCGGGCCTCGGCGCTGGCCTGGCCTCCCAGGGCGCGATCCAGGTAACCAGCGACGGCAGGTACCTGCTGGCTGTCGACGCTGGCAGTAACCAGATCTCGGTCCTGCGCATCACCGCAAATGGCGTGCCGGTGCTGGTCGGCCAGCCGGTGTCCTCGGGCGGGATCAAGCCGGTCAGCGTCGCGGTCTCTCGGTCCGGCCTGGTCTACGTCGCGAACTCCGGCGCGGGCGGCAGTGGCTACTCCGGCTTCCGCCTCGGCTTCGACGGCAGCCTGACCCCGATCCCGGGCTCGACAGTGACCGTCCCTGATAACTCCGGCCTGGGCGACGTGTTCTTCAACTCCCTCGGCAACCACCTCATCGGTACCCGCACCGGCACCTCGCAGATCGACAGCTTCGTGGTGCTGCCCGGTGGCCGTCTGCTCGCCGCCCAGGGCTCTCCCTTCACCGGGCAGGGCCTCGGTCAGCTCGGCGCCGAGTTCTCGCCCGTCAACCCCTCGCAGCTGTTCGTCAGCAACGCGCACAACGGCGCCGGCCTGGGCACCGTGTCCGCTTACCGTGACAGTTTCTTCGGCCAGCTCACCTCGATCGGATCCTCGCCCTACGCTGACGGGCAGACCGCGCCGTGCTGGGTAGAGATCAGCCACGACGGCAGGTACCTGTTCACCGTCAACACCGGCTCGGGGAACATCTCCAGTTACGCCATCAACCGCGACGGCTCACTCGCCCTGATCGGCAGCTTTACCATCATCGGCGGCGGGGCCGACATCGACGCCCGGCTATCCCCAGACGGCAACTACCTGCTGGTCGACGGCGCTGGCCACAATTTCGTGTCCGTGTTCGCCGTCAACGGCGGAAACCTCACCGAGCTGCCCAGCTCACCGACCCCGCTGCCCGCCGGGGCCAGCTCATCCGGGATTGTCAACACCTAGGAACAACAACCCGGGATACCGGACCGTGTTACCGGGCCCGCCCGAAACGGCGGGCCCGGAACATGTCCGGGATGCCGAGTGCACATACCGTGCCAAACCCAGCGTCTGTCTGCACAGTCTGTGCTCGTCCGCCAGCCGTTCGTCCCGCTGCGAGACTCGCCCTGCAGGCCACCGCCGGCCCGCTCAGCCTGCCCTGCCCACCAGCCCATGGGCACGCCTCGGCGTGCTCGCCGCCTGGACCCCCGACCTGGCGATCCTCGCCGGCGGGCCGCTCCTTCGGTTGCGCGACGCGCCAGCGATAGTTCCTCGGCCGGGCCGAGCCTGGGAAGCGAACCTAACGCCTGGCCAGAGGAGGCGCCGCAGACGATGCGGCCGTCTACACCAGAACGCAGCACCGGACCCGGCGCCAGATCTGGCGGCGCCGGTGATCCTCGTCAAGTTGATCACGGCTTGTTCTGTTGGCTTGGCGGTTCATGATGCGTCCTGGTCGACTCTGGCGAGCAGCGAGGCGAACAACTGGCCGCGGTGGCCTTGGTGCTTGGTGATGGCGTCGTCGTGCTCCACAGTCCGACGGTACCTGCGCGCCGAGGTATCAATAAGTGCGAGACAACGACCCCGCTTAACGCGAAAAGTGCTGCATTGTCGGGAGCCCATCTCTCTATGTCATGAGTCCTGGTCGTCGGTATCGCTCCTGACTTCACCCGATTGGGGCGTTGCATGGTCGCCTGGTCGTGTTAAGGCAGCGGCTGCGGGAAGAACAATCCGGTCAGTCACAACTGGCCCGCCGCAGATCCTATGGCTGGCACGGCTGGTCTCCAGTGGCCCGGTCCGCTGCGTGAATTTCTCGTCACGGTCACCGCGCGGGCATGGGAAATTGCGGACGGGCTCGGAAAAACGCACCGTGAGGAGACGTCCAGTGAAGGTGATCGCGTTGGAGGAGCACTACGGGCTTGCGGCTATCTACGAAGCCGCGGGCAAGGCGGCGGATTCACCTGCCGCTCGGGTCGAGCAGGCGTACGAGGCAGTCGGTGCGGCTGGGGGATACTTCGTCCGCGACCCGCAAACCGGCTTTCCGGCAGGCATTTATGACCTGGGCGAAACCCGTATCTCCGCTATGGACGACGCAGGTATCGATGTGTCCGTCCTTTCTTACGCCACGCCGAGCGCTGAGGCCCTCGAGCCGTCCGTTGCGAAGGATCTGACGAGGCAGGCGAACAATACACTGGCGGCGGCGGTCGCTAAATACCCGCGCCGGCTGCTCGGGTTTGCCACCCTGCCGATGCTCGACCCGGCGGCTGCAGCCAGCGAGCTCGAGCGCACCGTCCGCGACCTGCACTTCGTCGGCGCGCTGATCAATGGCCACATCAACGGGCGTTACCTTGACGACCAGTTCTTCTGGCCAGTGTTTGAATGCGCCGAAGCGCTCGGCGTGCCTGTTTACCTGCATCCCCAGATCCCGCCTAAGCCGGTGGTCGACACCTACTACAGCGGCTTCGCTCCGGCCATATCTGCGTTCCTGTCTCTTGCTGGAGCCGGATGGCACATCGAAACTGGAGTGCACGCCATCCGCCTGATCCTCGGCGGGGTGTTCGACCGTTTCCCCGGGCTCCAGATCATTGTCGGCCATCACCTCGAAATACTGGCCTGGTCGGCCTGGCGGATGGACTACTCATTCCCACTATCGAGGAATGGCGGACTGAAACGGACCATCAAGGAATACCTTCGGGAGAACTTCTACGGCGGAATCCTCGCCGGCGAGTATGCAGGCCAGGAAGCTGGCGAGATAGACAGCAGCTGGAACTTGTCATACCAGGCCTATCTGAGCATGGAGAACACGGTCGGTATCGACCGCGTCCTGTTCACCGCGGACTACCCGTACGGCAGCATGATGGCCGCCCGCAAATTCCTTGACCAGATGCCGATCAACGTGAATGACAAGGAGAAGATCGCCCACCTCAACGCAGAGCGCCTACTCGGGTCCCATGCACAATGAACCAGCGCCAGCGCAACTCTGAGCCGATAACGCTGGAGCCCGTTAAATTCACTGGCGGTTCGGATTTCAGCGGCGAGTAACCTTCGCAAGCAAGTCCTAGTTGGGCTTGCAGGCGTAGAGCAGTGAGCTGGCCGGTAACTTCCTGCTGATGAGCGTGCTGGAGGCGATTGCTCAGGCATTCGAGTCGACCGCGGTTGAGTGCCGGGTCATGGCGGCAAGGGCATGCTTCAGCACGCTGGCGACTGCAGGTGCATCCAATGCCGACGCCGGCAGAATTGCCACGGTCAGCAAATGAGCGCGCATAGCCCGAGCACCGAGCTCGCTGCGGCGGAACCGTCCGCCCTCGCCTCCCACGCTGCCTTTCCCGAAGCGCGAGACTCCGCGGCGGGGAGCCTAGTTCACGTAAAGCACCCGCAACGCCTCGCGCTGGACGTCGGCCGGGGGGCGGGATCGCGCTGATCATCGCGGTAGCGACGGCCATTCGCCGGCTCGCGCTCGCAGCCGCGCGCAGCATGCTGGCTGCAAGCGCGTTCGTGGTCGGCGGCTCGTTCTGAGTGCTGAGGGAGTGTGGAGGCAGGGCCGGGATGTCCCGCGCCGGCCTGGTTGCCGGCGTCGAGCTCGCCCTCATGTCGCTCGTCCTGACGGTGGCCATCAGGGTAGCGCACGGCCTGCACCCAGTCAGTCCGCCCGGTCCAGGCCGCCCCGGACAAGGGCAGCTGCCTGGTCAAGCTCGGCCCGGCCGGTGATTGCTGACCCGCGCTCGATCCGGAACCCGTCGCCCGGCGTCCTCGGCAGCACGTGCAGGTGGATATGCATAACCTCCTGCCCGGCGACCTCGCCGTCGGCGACAAAGAGGTTAACTCCCTGGCACGGCAGACCTGAGCGTCGAATGGCTCCTGCCAGCCGCTGTCCCACAGCGAACATCGCGGCGCCCAGTCGCTCGTCTAGGTGGGCGAGGCGTGCGGCGTGGGCACGCGGCACTACCAGCAGGTGTCCGGCATTGATCGGGCGCAGGTCCATGAAGGCGATGATCGCGGCGTCGGAGTAGACGACGCTGGCCGGTTCCCGGCCGGCCACGATCTCGCAGAAGACGCACGTCGCTCGCGGTGATTCGTCAGCAGGCACGGCTCTCATTATCCGTGGCGCTGGGTGCGCTATCCAGGGCCGGAGCCCAGCGCGCGGCCAAACCGCCAGAAGTTCATCGCGGTCACTTCAGAGTCGTGGCCGCAAATCCTGGCGAGCCCGGCCGGTCCGTCGCGGAAGTGTGTGCACGTAACGTCTGTTGACGGGTGGGACAGATGATGCGCCGGCACCAGCACTACGCGCACGCCGCGGCTGGCACGAACAGGCGTCGGGAGAAAGTCAGCCTTTGGTGTGACCGATACCGGCGTTCTCGGCGACGATGGCGGATCCTCATAGGGCAGTGTCTCGAACTCTGACGAGAAGATGAGACTTGCCAGCACGCCATGGCCCAGGCCGGAGCAGGTGCCCGCAGCCTCCATTGGCCGCCCAGGATCGTCCGCTCCAGACGCGGGCTGTCGGCGCCGGTGACCGCACTCCGGCAAAGTTGGTATCACGACGACGCCGCAACAAAGGTAGCCACTTGCGGCCCAGAAATGCGTGGTGCTGGACTGCCCTAACCCGGTATAGCTCGCGGCGTTTGGTAACTAATGCGCAGGCGCCGTGCTCCAGAACGCTCGACGCGTCGAGGGCAGCCCGCTCGGCGCCGCGGTCGAGCTACGGGCACTGCGGACGCCGCCATCTACCTTGCATGACGGACATCCTCCGACAACCAGGGATGCGATGCAAGGAGGCGTGCTGCGCACGTCGGCCAGGCGCGAGTGCCGGACAGCGGCGGCTCTCGACTGGGGTCGCTGCCACGGCCCTCGGGGTCCACTGACTAAGCATTTCCTAGATTCGACGCGCGGCAGCCGAACGTAGCTTGATCATTACCGGGGCCTGCGGGCACGGGGGATCGAAGACCTCGCGGCTCCGGGACGCCTAGGTTGCGGCCGACACATTTGGGGGGTTGTCGGCCGCAACCGGGCACGTAGCCGACCATCGGCTCGATGGGCAACGATCGCCCGACTAGGAGAGGCTAAGCATGAAGACCGACAGGCTGCACGGGGACGTTATCTCCGAGATGTCGGTGTACCACGAGCGTGACCACGAACTGCTCACCGCGGACATCGAGGTGCCCGGATACCGCCCCGGCTGGCCTGCTGATGAGCTGACCCGCTTGCGCGCGGGAGATGAGAAGGAGCTCACCGGTGGTCAGGTCGACCGGCTGCTTCAAGTCGCCCTGCGACCCGACACCGACGTGGCTGGTCGCAGGCCGGCTAAGTGGCGAAGGAGAAGGTCGGGGCCGTGCTTGCGCACCAGAATCGCAGGCGCAGGCGAGCTGACCGCGGACTGCCGCTGCCCTGGCACGATGGTGACCGGCGCGGTGCACACCCGCGGCGACCATGACCTCGCGACAGCGACCGTGTGTTCGGCGGCCGGAATTACGGCCGTGGAAGACTGCCTCGACGTCGCATGCTGACCATGACCGGAGACGAACAACGGCGTGACCGGTGTTCCCGACGATCGTCTCATGGCGAGCCGCTGGACAGATCGGTCCCAGCGACGTCATTGTCGACGTCAACGGCACCAGCACTCCAGGCGCACAGGTCTTCCTCGACGAGCGGGTGCGCCGGGTCCACGAGCGACGGGGCTGCACCGGAAGTGGGCGCCGCCCACGCTTACGAGCGGCGACAAGGGGTGCTGGATGGCCTGGCATCCGGCGGGCCGCTGTCGGATCCATCTGGCGTCACCGACACCCCTATCGACCTGATGACCGAACTCCCAAACTGGCGCTCGAGCAGCAGGCGGCACTCGTTCTTGTCGACATGATCGGCTATTCGGTCTGCGACGCCGCCGACGGAACCGATCCGCTGGCCCCCATGTCATACCTGCGCAGGAGAGGAGTAAGGACGCACAATGATTCGACATTGCTGTGCCGAGGAGATCGGCGACTTGGCCATGAGCAACCTGCCGCCGGGGAAGACCGCCAGAGTCGCGTCTCACCTGGCCAGCTGCGCCCAGTGCAGGACGATCAGCGGCCAGCTCGACAACGTCTCCAACCTGCTGCAGAGCGTGCACTACGAGGCGATGCCCCAGTACCTGTCCGCTCGGCTGGAGGTGACCCTTGCCGGCGAGCGCGCCAGCATGGTCGCCAGGGCGCCGGCCACCGAGGCGGGACGCCGCGACCTGCCGGTCAGGGCCGCCCGGCGGCGCTGGTCAGGCTGGTGGCCGCTCCCTGTTCCTCCCCAGGTCGCGCTGCACGCGCTCGCAGCCGCCGCCGCAGCGGTGGTCGTGATTGGCGGCTACGCGGTCATTTCACACCTGGGTCAGTCGACCTCCTCCCTCTCGCCCTCCTCGGCATCGCCCGCCGGGGGCCACGCCACGGTGGGCCCAAAGGTCAGCTACGGTCAGTCGCAGTCCATCGATATGATCAAGTCGAATGCCGACCTCGTCCCGGCCAGCCTGCAGTCTCAGGTGGACGCTACGCTCGCCAGCAAGAAGAGGCTGACCACTGGGTCGACGGGTGCCCGGGCCAATGTGAAAGCCGCGCCTAACAAGGTGTCGTTCCGGTCGGCCCCGCCACAGATGGACGCTTGTGTCACCCAGATGGCTGGCGGTCAGCCCGTGACGCTTGTGGAGGTCGCCAGGTACAGGGGCGCGCCCGCCTGGATAATCGCCGTCGCCGCCGACCCGGCCAGGCCGAAGCAAGTATGGGTGGTCAGCACCAGATGCTCGGGCGCGAACAGTCACATCATGGGCCACGCGACGTTGCCAAGCTAGAGATCCCGCGTATATGTGCCAGGCGAAAACGGGCAGTCCGTGCACCCCTCTGGAAGCGCACTCCTCTGGAAATTGTGGACGCCCATCGCGCAGAACTAGACAGCGGATCGCCAAGCCTTCGATGAACTGCCTGATGCCGACCTGGGATGCGGCAATGCCCGACATTCAACCGCTAAACCGTAGTTCCACAGCTAGGCACAGCGTCCAAACGGCCGCTAAGCGGTGAATTCCCAGCGGCGGTGCTGCCGCGAGCAAGCCACCGCCCCAGCTGATCAGTATCTGTCGACGCCGTGCTGAGTCGTCACGTCTGTCATGATATCTCCTAGTTATTAGGAATTACCACCTTTCAAAGTGCAATCCCGCTGGGAACCTTCGAGTCGCGATACGCAGCCGAGGCACCTCCTCCATGCGGCCCACCTGACACTCCCAAGCCAGCGTCCGCGATCGGCGGCTGGTTACGCTGGGGTTGGTTGGGGGGTGGATGCTACGGGGGCAGGTTTGCTGGACCGGCAGGCCGAGCGGGCGGCGATTGATGGCGTCCTGCGGTCGGTTCGGGATGGGTTCAGCGCGACCCTGGTGATCCGGGGATGTACGGGGGTTGGCAAGACGGCACTGCTGGAGTACGCGGCGGGTTCGGCGCGCGAGATGCGAGTGTGCAGCGCTATCGGGATCGAGACCGAGATCGGGCTGGCGTTCGCGGGGTTGCACCAGCTGCTGGTGCCGGTTCTGGTAGGTGTGCGGGAGCTGCCCGACCCCCAGCGTCATGCCTTGCAGGTTGCGTTCGGCATGGAGGCTGGGCCTGCGGCGGACCGGTTCCTGGTGGGGCTGGCGGCGCTGACTCTGCTGGCGCGGGCGGCTGAGGAGCAGCCGGTGCTGTGCCTAGTCGACGATGAACAGTGGCTGGATGTTGAATCGGCGAGCGTACTGGCGTTCGTGGCGCGCCGGCTTTACGCCGACCAGGTCGGCATGGTGATCGCCGTGAGGGAGCCCGCACCAGCGCTCGCGTTCGAGCAGCTACCCGAGGTAGTGGTGGGCGGGCTGCCGGCCGAAGAAGCCGGCCAGCTGCTGCGGTCAGTGTGCAGGGCCCCGATTGACGATCAGGTGGTTGCCCGCGTCTTGGCCGAGACCGAGCGCAACCCACTGGCCTTGGTGCAGGTCGGGCCCGCATTCACTACCGATGAGCTATCCGGCCGGGCCGGGCTTCCCGAGCCGATGCCGCTCGGACGTCGACTCACCGACCGGTTCCGGCGCCAGGCAGCCGATCTCGATCCGAACACTCAGGCGTTCTTGCTGCTGGCGGCGGCCGAGGCCGGCGGCGGAAAAGCGGTGTTGTGGAGGGCTGCGCGGGAGGGCGGTATCGACGCCGACGCCGCGGTGGCTGAAGCTGCGGCGGCTTGCCTGATAGAGCTATCAGCGGACTCGGTGCGGTTCCGCCATCCGCTCATTCGCTCGGCTGTCTACTACGGCGCCTCGGACCGGGATCGCAGGCGGGTGCAACTGCTGCTGAGCGCGGCTTGTGACGCCGTGCGGTATCCCCACTGGCGTGCTTGGCATCTGGGCGCGGCCGCGACCGGTCCGGACGAGGATGTGGCCGCGGAACTGGAACAGGCCGCGAGCCTCGCGCAGGCCCGCGGGGGTTTTACCGCGCGGGTCGCGCTGCTGCGCCGGGCTGTCCAGCTGACCGCTGATGACGCCCAGCGAGTTCGCCGCAAGCTCGCGCTAGCCGATGCCGAGCTCAGGAGCGGTTACCCCGATATAGCGCAGGACCTCGTCGATGCTGCGCTACCCGACCTGTCAGACCCCGGATCGCGAGCGCTGGGCGAACAGCTACGGGGTGAGATCCTGTTCGCCCAGGGCCGAGTGTCGGATTCGGCGAATGTCCTGGCTGGCGCGGCACGGTTGCTTTGTCCCGACCACGCCGCTGCAGCACGTGAGGCGATGGCAGCCGCGATGAGGGCGGCGATCTGGGCGGGGTCGGCCGACATCAGGGAGACATCGCCCGCTGCGGCATCGCTCCCGCGCCCGGCCCGCCCGGAGGCTCGGGTCTGCGATCAGCTGCTGGAAGGATTCGCGGCCAGGTTCACGGTGGGCTACGCCGCTGCGATCGAACCGTTTCGCGCCGCCATCAGCGCACTCCGATCGCAGGATCCGCAGCAGGTGACCGAGCTCCGGTGGTATGAAATGGCCGTGATGGCGGCCGGAAGCATCTGGGATGCCAATGCCCTCCTGGACATCACCGATCGCTTCCTGCGCGCAGCCCGTGCGCAGGGAGCGCTCGCGGTACTGCCCGTCGCACTTGCGCTGCGGGCTACCGCCGATTGCTCGCTCGGCGGGCTGGCCGAGGCAGCCGACAGGTGGGCAGAAATGCGGGAGATCATCGCGGCCAGCCGCAGCGCCACCGTGGTCGGCGTCGATGGCCTGAGCGAGGGTGCGGTTCTGATTCACACCGGACGGATCACCGAAGCCAGAGCGGTGGGCGCTACCCGCATCCGGGAGGCAACCTCCCGCGGCCAGGGCGGCGTCGCCGACGCTGGCAGGGCCATCGCCGCGATGGCCGACGTGTGGGCAGGAGACCATGACGCCGCGGTTGGTCCCGCGGCGGCTGTCGTCCAGGACGATGTCCCGTTTCTTGCGGAGGTGACCTTGCCCGAGCTGATTGAGGCGGCTGCTCGCAGCGGACGGCGCAACGAGGCGATGTCCGCCTACCAGATCATGTCTGAGCGCGCGCTCGCTGCCGACACCCCCGAGGCGCTGGGCATACGTTCCCGCTGCGCGGCCCTGCTCGACGACGGCGAGGGCGCGGAGGCGTGTTACCAGGAGGCGATCGGCTACCTGGAACGGGGTCGTGCGGCAGTCGAGCTCGCTCGCGCGCACCTGCAATACGGTGAGTGGCTGCGCAGGGGCAAGCGCAAGCGCGATGCCCGCACGGAGCTTCGGACCGCGTGCGACACTTTCGGCGCAATGGGCGCCAAGGGATTGGCCGCACGCGCGGCCGCCGAACTGAGGGCCACCGGCGAACGGGCCAGGTCACGCACCCCCGTGCCCTCTGCAGACCTGACCTCGCAGGAAGCCCGCGTCGCGGGTCTGGCCGCCGAGGGCGAGACGAACAACCAGATCGCAGCCCAGCTGTTTATCAGCGCTAGCACCGTCGAGTACCACCTGAGCAAGGTCTTCGCAAAGCTCGGAGTGAGCTCACGGGCCCAGCTAGCCCGGCGCATGCTGGCAAGCCCAGCCCCACTCGAACATTGACCACCAGCGGGCGCCGGACATGTTCGGTGGGCGAGTGGTCCAGCACGCCGTCGGTGACGGCGGTCCGGTATAAGCCCGCGACGACCGAGAACCGGCGCGAGACCGCGGACGGCTTGAAGCGACGGACCTCTTGCAGCCATGGGAAATACAACTCCAGGTCGGTCGGCGCGCCGCCAGCGGATGAGGGTGACGCTCGGCGCACCAGGCGAAGAAGCAACGCAGGTCTGACCGGGCGTGCTCACGGGACGAGCCAGTGAACCGGGTTAGTTAGGCGGCGACGGCTCGGTCGACCTGATCGGCTGCCTCCCATGCGTCAGCGGTAACAAGGGCGAGTTCATGCTGGATCATGATCCGGCCGTCCGGCCGCCTGAGGGCTGCTGCCAGTGTCTTGGACGGTTCGAAGCACCTTGGCGCCGGGATTCTGCGGAAATGGCCGGGCAAGGCAGCCAGGATCGCCCGCGACTACGGGTATACCGTCGATGAACTGCGGAAATTGTAGGATGGCACCTATGAGCTTGCTGCGCATCGAGCTGTTCTTCGACGACGAAGCTGGCAACTGGCACTACCGCGTTCCGGCCCTGCACATCAACGGCGGCGGCCTGCCCTCGCGTCACGATGCCGAGCAGGATTGTCTGTCCGCGATCGCATTCGCCCTCGAAGGCAACCCCGCCGACTACGATCCAACCGCCGAAGCCCTCACCCTCGACGTGACAGTCGCCCCAGCCGCCTGACTCGCCGACTCGATCGCCGCCTGCACCCGCTCCGACCGCGGAAGGAACGTGCGTCTCATCGAGGCAAACAGCAAGGCTCAGGGCAGGGCGGGATCTGGGTGCTCGTCAAGAAAGCGATCCGCAGATTCGTCATCAATAAGCGCGTTATCGGCGAGCCATTGCACGGCTCGGCGCCTGGCACGGGCATCGCGGAAGGCGTACCACGCTGGCAGCAGGTCTGGATATTCCTCGCGGAGCTCGTCTTTGAACTTGCGGAAGGCTCCGTTGCCCTGGATGGCGCGTGCCAGCCGGCGCCCGGCGCGCTCGTTGGTTATTCCGTCGGCGAAATCGGCCATGTCCTGGTACCAGACCCAGGCCGGGAGCGGATCGATGACGACCAGGTTCAGCTCATCCAGGTCCACCGGCGTCTGGCCGTCGATGCCTGTGTCGGCCGTCCAGAACGCGATCTCTCCGGTGCCCGGGTTGATCAGCCATTGGTGTTCATAGTCGTTCTGGTCAGCCAGCGCGCTGGCGATCTCCTCCAGATCGATGCTGCTCAGGTCAAGCACGAGGCCAGGATAGGTATATCTCGCTGCCTGCGCCGAGGAAGTAAAGCCCGATAGGCGGCAATCGAGGATGTTCACGCGCAGGGCGGCCGGGAATTGTGCGCTCTCGCACGCGTTAACATGAGCGGTACCCGAGAGCCGGGCCGTTAGTTCGGTGGGGACTTCCCCAAGGCGTGGTCACCAGACCATCGGCCGGCGGTTCAGGGGTCGCCTAAAGGGCTGCCGGCCTCGCCCGCGTTGATCGTCGGAGATCCGCAAGCCGGCTGGGCGTTCAGAGCACCAGTGCCTCTGCCGGGGACGTTCCTCACCCGGCCGCGGGACTGTGCGGCATGCTGCCGTGGCCACTGTGTCCCGGCATTCCAGAGGAGAAGTCTGTGGTTCAACCAGGCCAGCGCCAGGCGGGCGCTCGCCGTAGCGCCCCGCGGAAGCGGCGGCCGGTCCACCACCGCGGCGATGTCGTCCCGGTGCTCGCCCGAACCGTCCGTGAGGTCGAGGCGGCTGCTCGGCGCGGCCGCGTGACGCCTGCCGTCCGCACGAAATTCCAGGCCGTCGCCCTGCTGCTGCGGGACGAGCGTGCCCGCCTCCGGGCGGCGGCCGGAAGCGACAGTCATTGGGCCGAGCAGCTCAAGCGCCTGGACGGCGTCGCGGCGATCCTCGCGACGACCGCCGTCCAGGACGCTGGACTACTGGCGCTGCTCGCCGAGGGCTCCGCGGTCTCCGACGCGGCCCGGTCGCTCAAGAGTGAGATGATGCGGGACCTCGGCATCGAGCCTGCGCCCGAAGAGATCTCGCCTACGCAGACCGCTGCGGCTTCCGCTGGCTCGGAGCGGCTGGTCGTGCCGCAGTCGGTGGTCTCCCGGCAACTGGCGAACCCCTTTCTCGCCCCCGACTTCTCCGCCGTTCCGCCGCGCACCTCCCGTCCGCGCCGCCTGGCCGGCTGGGAACTGCTCGGCCCGCTGCTGAGATCCTTCGAGCGTGGCGGCCGAGCAGCCCCCGCGTGCATGGCGCTCCCGGCGCCGACGGCAGAGTTCACCCCGGCAGGCCTGGAACTGATGCCGCACCAGGGGCAGCTGGTCGCCGCGGCCGCTGCCGGTCACCGGACGTTCCTGCTCGCCGATGAGCCGGGTCTGGGCAAGACGGCGCAGGCGCTGCTCGCGGCGGAGGCAGCGAACGCCTACCCGCTGCTCGTCGTCGCGCCGAACGTCGTCAAGACCAACTGGGCTCGCGAGGCGGCCCGCTGGGCTCCCCACCGCCCGGCCACCGTGGTGCAGGGCGACGGCGAGGCTGTCGACGGCTTCGCCGACATCGTCGTGCTCAATTACGAGGTTCTCGACCGCCATATGGGCTGGCTCGGTGACTTCGGCTTTCGCGGCATGGTCGCGGACGAAGCTCACTTCATGAAGAACAAGGCCTCGCAGCGCTCGCAGAACGCCCTCGCGCTCTCCGGCCGCATCCGGTCCCGTACGGACCGGCCCCTGCTGATGGCGCTGACCGGAACCCCGCTGATCAACGACATCGAGGACTTCTGGGCAATCTGGCAGTTCCTCGGCTGGATCGACGACAGCAAGCCTCTCGACGAGCTAATGGATGCGCTTGAGGACACCGGCCTGACGCCCGCCGACCGGAGCTTCTACGCCGCGGCGCGCCAGTGCGTGATCGACCTGGGCATCGTGCGCCGGTGCAAGCTCGACGTGGCCGCCGACATCCCCGCCCGGCGTATCGCCGACCTCCCCGTTGAGCTGGACGAACGGGCCGGCCGGTCGATCCGGTCGGCAGAACGGGACCTCGCTGGCCGGATGGTGGCGCGGTACAAGGCGGCGTACGCGAACCGATCGTCCGACGTCGGCGTTGAGGGCATCGACCATGACCTCGTCCGCCGGGTGGCCCGGTCGGAGCTGAGGGAGGCGACGACTGCGCAGTCCGGCGAGAACGTGTTCACCATGATGCGACGCATCGGCCAGGCGAAGGCCGAACTGGCCGCGGACTACGCGGCTCAGCTGGCCCGCAGCGCCGGCAAGGTCGTATTTTTCGCCAAGCACGTTGATGTGATGGACGCTGCCGAAGAGCTCTTCGCCCGGCAGGGAGTGCGCTTCTCGTCGATCCGTGGCGGCCAGACGCCCACAGCGCGGCAGGCGAACGTCGAAGCATTCGTGAACGACCCAGACGTGGCGGTCGCGGTGTGCTCGCTGACCGCGGCTGGCGTGGGCCTGAATCTGCAGGTCGCCTCCAACATCGTGCTAGCCGAGATGTCCTGGACCGACGCGGAGCAGACTCAGGCCATCGACCGCAGCCACCGCATCGGGCAGGCCGAACCGGTGACCGCGTGGCGCATCATCGCCGCGCAGACCATCGACTCGCGGATCGCCGGGCTGATCGACAGCAAGGCGGGGCTTGCCGCCCGGGCGCTGGACGGGTCGGACCAGGAAATCTCCTCCTCGGCCGACGTGCAGCTCGAGGCGCTGGCCGCATTGCTGACGGATGCGCTGCAGGCGTCTTTCGGGCATGCCGACGCCCTGGCTTCGTGACCGTGAGGCCGTCCCAGCCGCATTTCCCCGGTAGCGCTCAGATGCGCTCCCATCAGCCGACCGCTAGTCCAGACGCCGCGTACCGAGAAGCGACGTCACCCCGACGCGCGCCATGCCGTCCGGGATGGCGCCGCCCGAATGCGACTCAGTAGCGATCGAATCGCGGCATCTGAGGAAGATTCCGCTGCGGTGAGGCTATGCATAACCATGCAGCTCGGTGCAGCCCGGCGGTTGCTGATAGCTCGGGGCAGGACATGGTCGAACGCTAGTTGGGAGCAGCAGATCGGTCGGTACGTGCCGATCGTAGGACGCGCGCGCTTGGCTGGTTCAGGCTGGGCGGCTGCCCGTGCCGCCAGTTCTCGCCGCGAAGGCCGGCGAAGAAGCGGAACTGCTTGTGGGCGGCATCAAGCGCGTCCGCGGCTGCGCTGGCCAGTGCCGAGTCCTCATCGAGGATGCTGGGCGTCACCGGCGCGCTTTTGAGCCAGGCGTAGAAATGATTGGAGCGCAGCGAGGCGTCGAGCTGCTCGAACCTCCCCGCTTCAGTGGTCTGTACGCCAAGGCTCACGGCGACGGCGAGCGCTTCCTCCATCTGGGCGAGTGACTCCATTGCCCGGGCCAGCCGGGTGCGTGCCGGTACGACTGCCGGCATGATCGCGGTCAGGTCAATACGTGCCCGATGAAGGTCACGCAGAGCACTGCCTACCTCCAAAGGCTCGCCGCTGACGTCGAAGACAGCGCCGATGATCCACAGCAGGCGCTGATGAAGGTATCCCACTCGCAGGCCCGCGATCCGCAGGATAGCCCGGTCGCGCCGTCGTACCTCGAGCAGCGCGCTGCCGTCCACCAGGCCGCCGGTGAGGCAACTGCTGGCGACTCCGATCCAGACGGCTTTCCACGTTACCGAGTTCGCGGCGAAGGCCGAGACCACCCCGGCGACGCCTGCCAGCAGAAGGAGAATCGGGACAGACCTTCGCGCGAGGACGAACTTGACGACGCCCCTCATTGCCGGCACGGGCTAACCCTAGCCCTCGCCGGCCCTCGGTATGGCAAGCACGCGCACAGGCCGGGCCTTGCAGCGGTGCACGGCCGAGCACTCTCGCCGGAACCGCACGACCTGCGCGCACGCTCGACGGCTGAGCTATCGCCGGCGAAGGACGAATATGCGGCGCTCGAGCCGCGCTCACCGCGGGAGAAGCGTGCATCTGGCAGAGCCGGTAATACACCACTCGCGGAAGGGTACCGACAGCGGGGCGGGGCCTGCCCGCCCGGATCAGCTGTCTTGGTAGAGCCTCTTCTCGACGTTCTCCGGTGCGTAGTACTGCTGGAGTTCCTCCAGGCTGTCGGGGAGGCTGAGCGCTCACGGACTGCGACTCGGCGAGATGTTCACCGGGTCAAATCACTGCGAGCGCGGAGTCCTGCTATGTGCGGCGGAACGGCAGCCGCAAACTGGCTTTCTGAGTTACTGGCGGCGGTTGAAACGCCTCTTGCGGAGCCAGGAGAAGAGGAGCACCCGGGCCACCAGCATGATCCCGCCGATCCCGAGCACCCAGAAGATGGCGGCGTGCGTGCCAGCGAACGAGTCGACCAGCAAGAAGCGCAGGGCGAACAGGGCAATCAAGACCCCTATCCACGCGGTGCTACCCCGCATTCCCAAGCCGTAGCGCCCGCCATATCCATAGACCCGGTTATTCGGTCCCCCGGCAGTGGATCCGGTGTCGCCCGGTCGACGGCCGCCGGAGGCTCGGCCACTGGGAACAGCGACCCTCTGGCTTCGCTGCATCTTGGCGAACTGGCGGATCTGGTCGCGGTGTTCCCGTGCGTACTGACGCGGATTGATGCCTTGCGCCCGCAAGTCCTCGGCTGAAGTGCCGAAGATCTGGGCGAAGTTCGCGCGGACCCATTCCTGGCGGTCTTGTTGCCCGCCGCTGCTATGAACGTTGGCGTTGCCGCCTGCCAGGGTCGGGCCGATGTCAGGGTCTCCCACGTACCAACTGTATGAGAGCGGCCGAGAGCCGGCACGACAACTCTGGCACACCCGGCCTATCGGCGCAGCGTCCCGCGTCGCCCCTGACTGCCCGACCGTGGCGGGGATCGCCAGCGGCGCGCAGGACACTTGATAACCGCGCGCCGACCCGCCGATCTGGCGCCTTCATACGCGGCAAAACGGAGCGAACCCAGTCGCTCAGATCAGCCCCTCTGTGACGCTCGCGATCGTGACCAGGTACACCGATGCGCTCGAAGGAACGGTCGCTAGCGGAAGTTAGGGACGACTCACTCGTGCCCGCTCAACCGTCCTCGGCGTCCAGACCGCCGAGGAATTCCCTGACCGCCCGCTTGGATCTGAACATGTGAAGAGCCACATGCTGCCCATGCTGCGAAATGATCTCGAGTTCGCGCTCCGGTTCTGAGCGGCGTGCCCGCCAGATGCGGACCGCCAAACGCCACTCATCGCGCAACCGCGACCAGGCCGAATAGTCGCACCCTTCGGGCAACTCGCCCGGCATCCGGAAGCCGCGCAGGAACGCGCGTCCTGCGCAAAGCCACCAGGGCATGTCGAGAAACACAACGGTGTCCGCGCGTTCGAGCCGGAGATCGAGTGTCTCGGCGTAGTTGCCGTCGGCGATCCACGCGTCGCCGGCGAGCACGCCACCTTGCTTCTCGCGCCACGCGGCCTTCGACGGTGCAACCCAGCCGGGCTGCCAGAAGTGCAGGTCCAGATGAATGACCGGCAAGCCGGTCTTGGCAGCGAGCGCGAGCGAGAACGTGCTCTTCCCTGACCCGGCCAGCCCAGTGACGATGACGCGGCGCCCGAGCGCCGGCGGGGCTTCACTCATCGCAGTCAGTGTCCCCTCACCTGCCGGACCGGGCACGGCAACTGGCGCGCGGAAAGGGTGCGGCTGCGGCGCATCCAGGTCATCTCTTGACACGCCCGGACGGTAGCAGGGCCGCTCACTCGCGGTCCTCTGTAGGATTGGCACCCGTGAGCTTGCTGCGCATCGAGCTGTTCTTCGACGACGAAGCTGGCAACTGGCACTACCGTGTTCCGGCCCTGCACATCGACGGCGGCGGCCTGCCCTCACGTCACGATGCCGAGCAGGACTGTCTGTCCGCGATCGCATTCGCCCTCGAAGGCAACCCCGCCGACTATGATCCAACCGCCGAGACCCTCACCCTCGACGTGACAGTCGCCCCAGCCGCCTGACTCGCCGACTCGGTCGCCGCCCTGCAGCAGCCCCAGCCGCGGGAGAAGAGTAACTTCTGCGATGTGGCTGCCCAACCACTGGTCTCGGACCGGGCCGGCTGAGTTCTTACAATTATTCGGCGATCTGCAGAACTATGTACTGGCCGGTATTTACGAAGGCGTCGCGGACCTCGTACATGCTCCCTGCTGGGGCACAATACATGTTGACAATCTCACCTGCCGAAACGTCTATCTCGATGCCAGGACTGCGGCACCAGTCGATCCGCAAGTAGACCTCGTGCCTTCCTGGCG
>Ga0335075_10004107_pt1 | contig 22822 bp, 24 predicted proteins | sample Lox_Sample_24_FD_206723 | JGI IMG/M metagenome (GOLD analysis project Ga0335075, IMG submission 206723) | Soil microbial communities from Loxahatchee National Wildlife Refuge, Florida, United States - Lox_Sample_2.4 | ecosystem: Environmental > Terrestrial > Soil > Wetlands | place: USA...
TCGAAGTCGCGAACACCGCGCTGGCGCTCGGCATGAAGGTGCTCGGCTACGACCCGCAGATCACCGTGCAACGCGCGTGGCAGCTGTCGTCGAACGTGGAACAGGCGCTGTCGCTCGACGACCTGTTCGTGCGCTCCGACGTCATCTCCGTGCACGTGCCGCTGACGCCGGACACGCGCGGCCTCGTGAACGAAGCCCGCCTCAAGCTGATGAAGAAGGATGGCGTCATCCTGAACTTCGCGCGCGCGCCGATCGTCGACGAGAAGGCCATCGTGTCGGCGCTCGACGCCGGCCGCCTGCAGGGCTACGTCTGCGACTTCCCGACGAACGCCACGAAGGATCACCCGAAGATCGTCACGCTGCCGCACCTCGGCGCGTCGACGAACGAGGCCGAGGACAATTGCGCCGTGATGGTGGCCGACACCGTCAAGGACTACCTCGAGAACGGCAACATCAAGAACAGCGTGAACTTCCCCGAAGTCTCGCTGCCGCGTGCGCCGAAGACCTCGCGCATCTGCATCGCCAACAGCAACGTGCCTAACATGGTCGGCCAGATCTCGACCGTCCTCGCCGGCGCCTCGCTGAACATCGCCGAGCTGCTGAACAAGAGCCGCGGCGAATACGCGTATACGGTGATCGACACGGACGGCGCGGTCGACAACGCCGTGCTGGACAAGATCCGCGCGATCAGCGGCGTTCTCGCGGCGCGGGTGATATAACAGCGGCCACATGGCCAGCCAGAAACCGAAGAAAAAGTCCGTCAAACCGGCAGCGGCGAGTCCCGCGGACTCGCCGCTGCTGAAACTTCGCGGGCAGATAGACGCCGTCGACGCGCGGATCCACGCGTTGCTGAACGAACGCGCCGGGCTCGCCCGCCAGGTCGGCGTCTCCAAGCACTCCGACGGCCACACCGTCGATTTCTACCGCCCCGAGCGCGAGGCCCAGGTGCTGCGCATGGCGCGCGAGCGGAACAAGGGTCCGCTGCGCACCGAGGAAATCCTGCGCCTGTTCCGCGAGATCATGTCCGCCTGCCTCGCGCAGGAGGAGCCGCTGAAGGTCGGTTATCTCGGTCCGGAAGGCACGTTCTCGCAGACCGCCACGTTCAAGCACTTCGGCCATTCGGTGCGCGCGCTCGCGTTGTCGTCGGTGGACGAGGTGTTCCACGAAGTCGAGGCGGGGCTCGCCGACTTCGGCGTGGTGCCCGTCGAGAATTCAACGGAGGGTGCGGTCAATCACACGCTCGATTCGCTGCTCGGTTCGCCGCTGAAGATCTGCGGCGAAGTGGAGCTGCGCATCCACCATTTCCTGATGGGCGCGATGACGTCGCTGGGCAAGATCAAGCGCATCTGCAGCCATCCGCAGTCGCTGGCGCAATGCCGCGGCTGGCTCGACGAGCACCTGCCCGACGTGCCGCGTTTGCCGGTGTCGAGCAATGCCGAGGGCGCGCGCCGTGCGCGCGACGAGGAGGGCACCGCCGCGATCGCCGGCGAAACCGCCGCCGAGATCTACGGCCTGAAGACGCTGGCCGTCGAGATCGAGGATCGCGACGACAACACCACGCGGTTTTTCGTCGTCGGACGCCGGGTCTTCAAGCCCAGCGGCGACGACCGGACCACGCTGCTGTGCTCGGGCCTGCACACCGACAGTTCGGGCGCGCTGTTCCGCCTGCTCGAGCCGCTCAGCAAGCACAAGGTCAATCTCACGCGCATCGAGTCGCGGCCGTCACGCAAGAAGAAGTGGGACTACGTGTTCTTCTTCGACCTCGACGGTCACGCCGACGATCCGAACGTCGCGAAGGCACTGGCCGCGCTCAAGAAGCGGGCGTCGTTGTTCCGGATCCTCGGCTCGTACCCGCGCGCCGTGTCGTAATGGGCGTAATGGGGGGTTTTCCGATTTCATGAAAATGGGGACATTCCTCGTTTCCCCGCTGCGCGGGCAAAAGGGGACAGTCCTCGAGAGTCTTCGATTGAGGACTGTCCCCTTTTGCTAGGAAACGAGGAATGTCCCCATTTTCATGAAATCGGAAAACTCCCCATTACCCGGCGATCTCGCCGTCGACCACGTCCGCACGCTCGCGCCCTACGTCCCGGGCAAGCCGATCGAAGAGCTCGAACGCGAGCTCGGCATCACCGGCATCGTCAAGCTCGCGTCCAACGAGAATCCCTTCGGCCCCAGCCCGAATGCGCTGGCCGCGATGCACGCCGCGCTGTCCGACTCCTGGCTGTATCCGGACGGCAGCGGCTACGTCCTCAAGAACGCGCTGGCGCGGAAGTTGGGCGTCACGCCCGACCAGATCACGCTCGGCAACGGCTCCAACGACGTGCTCGTGCTGCTCGCCGAGGCCTTCCTGAAACCCGGCCTCGAAGCCGTGTATTCGCGCTACGCGTTCGCCGTCTATCCCATCGCCGTGCAGGCGGCCGGTGCGACCGGCGTCGTTGCCGAGGCGCTGCCCGCCGACTCGCCGATGCCGCTCGGCCACGATCTCGCCGCGATGCGCCGCGCGATCACCGACCGCACGCGCATCGTGTTCGTCGCCAACCCTAACAACCCCACCGGCACGTATGTCGGTGCGCACGAGCTGCGCGAGTTCGTGAAGGGCATTCCGCCGCACGTGCTCGTCGTGCTCGACGAGGCGTATTACGAATACGCCGGCGGCCTCGACATCCAGAACGGCATCGCGTGGCTGGCGGACTTCCCGAACCTCGTCGTGTGCCGCACCTTCTCGAAGGCCTACGGCCTCGCCGGGCTGCGCGTCGGCTACGCGGTCAGCGATCCGTCCGTCGCCGCCATGCTCAACCGCGTGCGCCAGGCGTTCAACGTGTCGTCCGTCGCGCTGGCCGGGGCGACCGCCGCGCTCGACGACGAGGCGCACGTGACCGCCGCCGTGAAGGTCGCCGTGGCCGAGCGCGTGCGCGTGGCGGAAAAGCTGCGCTCGCTGGGCACGCCCGTGCTGCCCTCGGCCGGCAACTTCCTGATGCTCCATGCCGGGGCAGCGGCGAAGGCGCGGTTCGACGCGCTGTTGCGGGCCGGGATCATCGTGCGGCCGGTGGCGAATTACCAGCTGCCCGAGCACCTGCGCGTGACGCTCGGCACCGTCGAGCAGAACGACAGATTCCTCGCGGCCTGGCAGAAGATCTTGATAGCCTGATCGCGCATGAGCGCTCCCGCGGATTCCATCCCCATCCTCACCATCGACGGCCCCTCGAGCTCCGGCAAGGGGACGATCAGCCGCCTGGTCGCCGCGAAGGTCGGCTGGCACCTGCTCGACAGCGGCGCGTTGTACCGCCTGGTCGCGCTGGGCGGCCTGCTGCGCAATCTCGATCCGGACGACGTCGAGGAACACGTCGCCGTCGCGCGCTCGATGAAGGTCCAGTTCGGTGCCGAGGGCACCGACGAGCAGGTGTTCCTGAACGGCGAAGACGTGACCCGGCGCATCCGCACCGAACAGGCGGGGGCGGGCGCGTCCCGCGTGGCCGCCTGGCCGGCGGTCCGGACGGCGCTCACGGACCGGCAGCGGGCGTTCGCCGAAGCCCCGGGCCTGGTCGCCGACGGGCGCGATATGGGCACCGTCATCTTTCCGGGCGCCCGGCTGAAGGTTTTCCTCACGGCGACCGCCGACGAACGGGCCCAAAGACGCCATAAGCAGTTGATCGAAAAGGGGTCCGCTGCTAGTCTTGCCGCCCTTTCGCGGGAGATCGCGGAGCGGGATCTGCGGGACTCCACCCGCCAGGTCGCGCCGCTCAAACCCGCGCCGGACGCGCTGCTACTCGACTCCACCGGATTGAGTATCGATGCCGTCGTCGAGCGGGTTCTCTCGCTCGGGCGCGAGCGCAATCTCTGGCGCTAGCGAAGGACGTTTTTCCAAGCCGCTGCGCACGGATCGCGTGGCGTTTACATCAAACCTCGTCAGGACGGATTCCGACGGGCGTCAATCGAGAACATCATGACTGAATCTTTTGCCCAGCTCTTCGAACAGAGCATCGCTAACCAGCGAATCCGCCCCGGAATGATCCTCACTGGCCTCATCGTCAACGTTGGCGATGACATGGTCGTGGTCAACGTGGGCCTGAAGTCCGAAGCGGTCATCCCGCTCGAACAATTCAAGAACGAACGTGGAGAGATCGAGGTCAAGGCTGGCGACAGCGTTGAAGTCGCGCTCGACGCGATGGAAGACGGCACCGGCGAAACCCGCCTGTCGCGCGAGAAGGCCAAGCGTGCGCGCACCTGGACCCGTCTCGAAGAGTCGTTCAACAAATCCGAAATCGTCACCGGCACCATCACGGGCCGCGTGAAGGGTGGCTTCACCGTCGAGATCGACAACGTCCGCGCGTTCCTCCCGGGTTCGCTGGTCGATGTCCGTCCGGTGCGTGACACCGCCTACCTCGAAGGCAAGTCCCTCGAGTTCAAGGTCATCAAGCTCGACCAGAAGCGCAACAACGTTGTCGTTTCCCGTCGCGCGGTCGTCGAGCAGGAATTCTCCGCCGAGCGCAGCGCGCTCATGGACAACCTGCAGGAAGGCACCGTGCTCAAGGGCACCGTCAAGAACCTCACCGACTACGGCGCGTTCGTCGACCTCGGTGGCATCGACGGCCTGCTGCACATCACCGACATGGCGTGGAAGCGCGTCAAGCACCCGTCGGAAGTGGTCAAGGTCGGCGACGAGATCGACGTCCGCATCCTGAAGTTCGACCGCGAGCGTTCGCGCGTTTCGCTCGGCCTCAAGCAGCTGGGCGCGGATCCGTGGGAGAACATCGCCCGCCGTTACCCGCCCAACACTCGCGTGTTCGGCAAGGTCACGAATATCGCCGACTACGGCGCGTTCGTGGAGATCGAGGACGGCGTCGAAGGCCTCGTCCACGTCTCCGAAATGGACTGGACCAACAAGAACGTCAACCCGGCCAAGGTCGTGCACTCGGGCCAGGAAGTCGAAGTCATGGTGCTCGACGTGGATGAAGAGCGTCGTCGCATCTCGCTCGGCCTCAAGCAGTGCAAGCAGAACCCGTGGAAGGAGTTCGCCGAGAACTACAACCGCGGCGACAAGGTGTCGGGCCAGATCAAGTCGATCACCGACTTCGGCGTGTTCATCGGCCTGGCCGGCAACATCGACGGCCTCGTGCACCTCTCGGACCTCTCGTGGGATGTCGCGGGCGAAGAAGCCGTGCGCAACTACCAGAAGGGCCAGCAGGTCGAGGCGATGGTGTTGTCGATCGATCCGGATCGCGAACGCATCTCGCTGGGCATCAAGCAGCTCGCGCAGGATCCGTTCAGCGAGTACATCGCGACGAATCCGAAGGGCACGATTGTCAAGGGCGTGGTCAAGGAAGTGGACGCGCGCGGCGCGGTCATCGACCTCGGCAACGGCATCGAGGGTCAGCTGCGCGCGAGCGAGCTGGGCCGCGACCGCGTCGAGGACGCCCGCACCGTGCTGAAGGTCGGCCAGGAAGTGGAAGCCCGCTTCACCGGCGTCGACCGCAAGACGCGGACGATCGCGCTGTCGGTCAAGGCGAAGGAGATCCACGAGGAGCAGGAAGCGGTGTCCAACTACCGTTCCGAGCAGCCCTCGTCGGGCACGAGCCTCGGCGACCTGCTCAAGGAACAGATCGGCGATCGTTGATCGTCGGCAAGCTCCACAACAAAAGGCTAGCGGCCCATGACGAAATCCGAGCTCATCGAGATCATCACGGCGAAACAGAAACATCTGCCCGCCAAGGATGTCGAGCTCGCGCTCAAGCAGATCCTCGAGATCATGAGCGATGCCTTGTCGGCGGGAGACCGCATCGAGATACGGGGCTTCGGCTCCTTCTCGCTGCACTTCCGTCCGCCTCGGCAGGGCCGCAATCCGAAGACCGGGGAGGCCGTGGCGCTCTCCGGCAAGTACGTGCCGCATTTCAAGCCGGGCAAGGATCTGCGTGAGCGGGTCAACGACGGCGCGGATCGGCCCATCCGGGACTGATGAGCGCAGTCGTTTCCTACCCGTCTTTCATCGATCTGGAGCCCTGGCAACAGGGCTCTTTTCTTTTCGAGACCCCGCTCCCCGGCAGCAAGTCGCTGACGCTGCGCGACTGCGCCATTGCCGCGCTCGCCGACGGCACGAGCACCATCCGATACCCCGGCGAGTGCGACGATTACTGGCGGATGAAGGACTGCCTGAAGCGCCTCGGCTTCGCGGTCGACGATTCCGGGGACGGCGTCGTGCGCATCACCGGCCGCGGCGGCGACTTCACCGGCGGCGACGTGTCGCTGGACGTGGGGCAGAGCGCCGTCACCACGCGGCTGCTGCTCGCCATCGCCTCGCTGCGTCCGGCCGTGACCGTCATCGACGGCCACGTCAGCATGCAGCGGCGCCCCAACAAGGACCTGGTCGACGCGTTGCGCGCGCTCGGCGCCACGCTCGAGTCCACGAACGATGGCTATCTACCGACGCGGGTGCTCGGTACGCGCGGGCTGCGCGGCCCGGCGAGAGTGCCCGGGACCATCTCCAGCCAGTACCTCACCAGCCTGCTGACGATCGCGCCGCTGATCGATGGCGGGCTCGTGGTCGAGGTCGACGGCGACCTCACCAGCAAGCCGTACGTGGACCTGACGCTCGACGAGATGGCGAAGTTCGGCGTCGTCGTCGAGAACCACGACTACCGGAAGCTCGCCGTCGCGCCGCAGGCGTATCGCGCCAGCGCGATCGACGTCGAAGGCGATGCATCCGCCGCCTCGTATTTCGCGGCGCTGGCCGTGCTGCATGGCGCCCGGATCACGTTGACGAACCTCGGCACGCGCACGCGCCAGGGCGACTACGCGTTCCTCGGCCTGTGCGAGCAGCTCGGTGCGCGGGTCACGCGCAACGCCGACAGCACCGTCATCGAAGGGCCGCGCACGCTCGACGCCGCGTTCGCCGCACCGGTCGACATGACGAAGATGCCCGACGTCGCGCCGACGCTGATGATGATCGCGCCGTTCCTGAAGACGGCGACCCGCATCACCGGTCTCGCCACGCTGCGCGTGAAGGAATGCGACCGCATCGCCGCGCCGACGCGCGAGCTGCGCAAGCTCGGCGTCGACGTCGAAGAGGGTCCCGACTACATGGTGATCCAGCCGCTCGGGGCGGCGGTCCGCGAACGCCGCGGCGTCGTCGAGATCGAGACGTATCACGATCACCGCATCGCGATGTCGTTCGGCGTGCTCGGCTCGCGCCTGCCGGGGTTGCGGATCCTCGATCCCGGCTGCGTCGCGAAGACGTTCCCCAACTACTGGAAGGACTGGCAGCGCGCACGCGGCGTGCCGCGCGGCGCCGCCTAGCAACGCCAGCGGGCCCGGCGGCGGCTCATGGTTCGCGAACCGGGCGGAAACCGATCATGCGATGGCCCTGGAACGACGGCCATGCCAGCGACCGCGCCGCGCTGCGCAGGTCTGACGCCTCGACGAAGAAACTCCCGCCGCGCACCACGCGATACGCACCGCTCTTCGGGCCCGGCGGATTCCGGCGCGGCGAGACGGCGTAGTAATCGCGGTCGTACCAGTCGGCGCACCACTCGAGCACGTTGCCCGCCATGTCGAAGGCGCCGTACGGCGATGCGTTGCCCTTGAAGAAACCCACCGGCTGCACCGTGTCGTAGGCCTGCGCGCCGACGTAGTTGGCGAGGCTGCGATCGAGGTTCGCGCCCCAGGGATAACGACGCCCATCGGTGCCGCGCGCGGCCTTCTCCCATTCCGCCTCGGTCGGCAGACGATAACGCTGGCCGGTCTTCGCGCTCAGCCACGCGCAGTACGCGCTGGCGGCGTCCCAGTTCACGCCGATGACGGGATAGTCGTCCGAGCCTGGCGTGCCGCCGCCGTGGTTGTTAGGCTGCGTCCAGTAGGGCACCTGGTCGCGCGGCACGACGTGGCCGTTCGGCCAGTACTGCGGATCGTCGTAGCCGGCGTCGTCGCGGAAGCGGCGCCAGTCGCGGTTCGTCACTTCGAACTTGCCGATGTAGAACGCGTCGAGATCGACGACGTGCACCGGGCGCTCGCGGGCGAGGCCGTCGCCGGCGGCGTCGCCCATCCGGAACGTGCCGGCGGGAACGTAGACGAAGTCGCCGTAGCCGTCGTTGATCGGCGGTCTCGCGACGGCGGCAGTGCTCGCGGCCGGCGTGCCGGGCGTGGCCGCGCTCGTGCGCGCCGTGCCCGTGCCCGTGGCCGTGCCCGGCGCCGGCAGGAACCCGCCGATGCGCAGGAAGTGTTCGAGCTGCGGCATCCAGCCGCCGAACTCCGGACTGCCGTAACCCGTGCCGAACCCGTGCCGGCCGCGCTGATAGACGTGCAATTCGGCAATGGCGCCGGCCTGCGTCAACTCGGTGAACAGCTGCGCATTCGCCAGCGACGGCGGCTGATCGCCGGCGGCCGACAGCAGGAACGTGGGTGGGTAGTCCTTCAGCGATTCGCCGGGCGTCGCGCGGCCCGCGCCGTAGATCAGTGCCGCATAGTCGGGTCGCGAGCTGGCGCGTTCGACCGCGTCGCTGCTGTTCGCATCGCCGGCATCCGATGCGGCGACCAGCGAACGCCCGAGGCTGCCGCCCGCCGAGAAGCCGATGAAGCCGATACGCGCGGGATCGAGATGCCACTCGGCCGCGTGCGCGCGCACGAGGCGCATCGCGCGTTCGGCGTCCTGGGTACGTGCCTCCTGGTCGTAGCGCGGCGAAAGACGGTACGTCAGCACGAAGGCGGTGACGCCCCAGTCGTTGTAGACCTCCGCGACGTCGGCGCCTTCGCCGCCGTACATCAGCATGATGTTGCCGCCGCCGGGCGCGATGACGACGGCGGTGCCGTTCGCCTTGCCGGCGCGTGGCGGGAAGACCGTGAGGAAGGGCGCATCGAGCGGACCGTTGCCCGCGGAGAGTGGCACGTGGCCGGCGTCCCAGAGCGGGAAGTTGCGATAGGGGACGAGTGCGTCCGGTCCGGCGGCGCCCGCGGCCATCGGCATCCAGGCCACGGCGAGCATGACTAACAACCAGCGCTCGAATCGCGATACCGGCGGTGTCGTCCGATGGATCTTCACGGTGCCCCTCATCCCGTGGCGCTCGTCGCGAGCGGGTTCGCGATCTTAGGCAACCGCTGCGCACTCGCAAAGCGCGTTTTTCCGTGGGCTCCGCGCCGCATGCCGTCGGTGGCACCCGACCCGTGAACGAAGGGTCTTTTCTGATAACGTCCGCGCATGCGTCTGCGCGGCATCGGCCCCGAAGTCCTGCTCCTCTGCTTCCTGCTCGTCGGGACGGCCGCGTTCCTGCTCGGCCGGCGCACGGCGCGCGGCCGCCGCCTGCGTCGCGACCTCGACTACTTCACCGGCCTCGACCACCTCGTCAACGACCGCTTCGACCGCGCCACCGAGGTGTTCACGCGCCTCGCCACGAAATCGCACGAGGCCGACATCCAGTTCGCGCTGGGCAGCCTCATGCGCAAGCGCGGCGAGGTCGATCGCGCGATCGCGATCCACCAGGAGCTGGCCGCGCATCGCGAGGCACCGATCCGCGAACGCGCGACGCTGGCGCTGGGTCTCGACTACATGAGCGCCGGCCTGCTCGATCGTGCCGAGGAAAAGCTCCGCGACCTGCTCGGCTCGGCGACCTACCGCGGGCCGGTGCTCGAAAAACTCGCGTGGGTCTACGAGCAGCAACGCGACTGGCGCGCCGCGCTCGACAACTGGCGCGAGCTGCCGGCCGAGCAGCAGCGCGAACGTGCGGCGGTCGCCGCGCACTACTGCTGCGAGCTCGGCGAGTCCGCACTGGCGGCCGGCGACCTCGCGCAGGCAAGGACGCAGGCCGCGGCGGCCAAGGCGCACGATCCGGCGAGCGCGCGCGCGTCGATCCTCGCGGCGCGCGTCGCGGCCGCCGGCGGGGAAATGGATCGCGCGCTGGACCTGTACGCGGAGGCCTTCGCCGGTTCGCGGTCGGTCACCGATGCATTCATCGCCGAGGCGCGCGCTGCGCTCGGCACGCGCGCGCCGGAGCTCGACTCGCGCCTCGCCGCGCATCCGCCCGCGGACGACAGCGCCGCGCGCACGGCCGCGCCGTATCGCTGCGATCAGTGCGGCGTCGCCAGCATCACCTGGCACTGGCGCTGCCCGAGCTGCCGCAGCTACGACTCGTTGCAGAGCGTGCATATCGGCAGCGATTGACGAGATTCGCGCGTCGCCATCGCGCGCTGCTTTGTTAGGCTTCCTCCCGCCCGGCATCCCGCCGGAAAACAATCGAGGCAAGGAGGCCACATGACACTCAAGTCCGGGTCGTTTCGGAACTGGATCCCCACGCTGGCGGCGATGGTGCTGCTCGCGCCGCTCGGCGCGTTCGCCGAGCCGGTGAACGTCAACACCGCGGATGCCGGTGCGCTGGCGAAGGCGCTGAATGGCGTCGGTCCCGCGAAGGCGAAGGCCATCGTCGCGTACCGCGACAAGAATGGCCCGTTCAAGTCGGTCGATCAGCTGACCATGGTCGAAGGCATCACGCAGAAGCTCATCGACAAGAATCGCGCGGACATCAAGCTGGGCGCCGAGGGCGGAGCACCGGCGAAGCCGGGCGCGGCCCCGGCACCGGCGGTGGCCAAGCCGGCCAAGCCGACGACGTAAGTCGAATCCGACGGGGCGAGGCGTGAAGTCCCGCAAGGTCTCACGCCTTCGCACGCCGCCCCCGTAGCGGGGCCCCGGCTGGGGCATGGTATGTTTTGGCCCCCCAACAGGCCGGAGCCTCCATGCCCGCGAAGAAGCAGAGTTCGATCGACGTCGCCGTATTCCCCGTCGCGGGCCGGGGTACCCGGTTCCTTCCCGCCACCAAGGCGTCGCCGAAGGAAATGCTGCCGATCGTCGACAAGCCTCTCATTCAATACGCGGTGGAGGAGGCGCTGGCTGCCGGTGCGCGCCGGCTGGTGTTCATCACCGGTTCGTCGAAGCGCGCCATCGAAGATCACTTCGACTCGGACGGCGAGCTCGAGTCGCTGCTGCTCAAGCAGGGCAAGAGCGAATTGCTGAACATGCTGAAGAGCGTGTTGCCGTCGTACGCCTCGTGCATCTACATCCGCCAGCCCGCGCCGCTCGGGCTCGGTCACGCGGTGCTGTGCGCGAAGCCCGCCGTCGGCAACCTGCCGTTCTTCGTGCATCTCGCCGACGACCTGATCGACGCCGAAGACGCCTGCCTCAAGCAGATGGCGGACCGCTTCGACAACGGCAGCATCGTCGCCGTGCAGACGGTGCCGAATTCGCAGACCGGTTCGTACGGCATCGTGAAGGCCGGCTCGCGCCGCGGCGACCTGCTGCGCGTCGAGCGCATCGTCGAGAAACCGAAGCCGGAGAAGGCGCCGTCGAACATGGCGGTGGTCGGGCGCTACCTGCTGACGCCGCGCGTGTTCGATCACCTCGAGCGCATCGGCGAAGGGTCGGGCGGCGAGATCCAGCTCACCGACGGCATCGCGCGCCTCATGCACGACGAGGCGGTGTACGCGTACCGCTTCGAGGGCAAGCGGTTCGACTGCGGCAGCAAGTTGGGCTATCTACAGGCCAACGTGGAATACGCGCTCAAGCATCCCGAGCTGGCGTCGTCGTTCAAGTCGTATCTGCGGAAACTGAACTCCGGCCTGTGATCAACCGGCGCAGCTCTCCGTCGAGCCGCCGGCACTCTTCACCTTGAACGACCGCACGGTCGTCAGCGAGCGCGACAACGAGCCGTTCGTGCCGTTCATCGTGTGCGTCCAGTCGCTCACCTGCACGGTGTCGCACTGGCCGTTCGCGCCGCGGACCAGCTGACCCATGCGGATCGTGTGCGTCAGCGTGTTGCCGCTCGACGAGCCCGAGCTGCTCGCGACGGCGTAATCCGAGTTGTTGAACATCGTGAACTGCCACAGGTACTCGGACAGGGCCTCGAGTTCGGCGGCGTTCAGCGGGCGCTGGTTCATGCTGCCGGCGGCGCCGGCGTCGGCGCGCAGGTCGGTGTTCGTGCGGTCGACGTAGTCGCAACGGAACACGCGGTGACGGATCAGCGCGGTGGTGTCGGCGCGCGGCACGCGGTCGACTTCCCAGGTGCGCGAGTCGCCCTTCACTTCGACGAGATCCGAGTACTGGCCGTTCCAGGTCGCCAGCTGTTCCGACCACGCGATCGCCTGCGCCATGTCATTCGTGCAGACCTCGTAGGTCTGGCTGATGGCCTGCTGGCCGCTGGTGAAATCCGTGTTCTTGAGGTGACGCGTGGACAGCGTGCCCGTCACGTTCGCGGGGCGCGTCTCGACGTCGAAACCGGCGGGCGTGCGCTGCGTGCCCTTGTACAGGCGATCGGCCAGCGCGAGGTCATCCGACGAAGTCGTCGGGGCAGGCGAGGAGTTCACCGGCGGCGTTTCGACCGACTGCGGCGAGGAGCTCGAGCTCATCGGCGCGGCCCCACCGCTGCCACTGCCGCCGCCACCGCAGGCCGCCAACGTGACCGCCAGGGTCGCCGAGAAAACCAGAGCCGCCAGATTTCGCATGTTCATTACTCGCACCGCTGCCAAGTGTCGTGCCGCACGCGTACCCACGTGCCGGCTTCTTCCATCTGTCCCTGTTCGTCGTAACGCCGGATCTCCATCACCGGCATGCCTCGTTCGCGGGACAGCGCCAGCGAGACTTCGCTCGCCCACAGCCACATCGCGCGATCGTCGGTCCAGGCGCGCCACACACCGCCGTCATCCAGCGAGCGCTGCGCGAGTCTTTCCAGCGTGGGCGTGAGCTCGCGTTCGGTCTTGAGCTCGCGCACGTCGCGCAGCAGGCGACCCTCGACGCGGATGAAGCTGTCCAGCAGTTCGCCGGCATTGCCGGGCGACTGGATGGCGCGGAGCTTCATCGTTTGCATCGAGACCCCTGTCGTTGTTTGGGGCCGGCGGCAGTACACGAGCACTTGCGAGAGAGGAGTACCGTCGGTCGGTGTGCACGAGCCCGCGTACTGCTGCCAGCGAGACGTTGGTACGGTTGGCCATGACAGCTCCGCACCCTGCTAGGGTTTACGGCGGCAACGCGGAAGGATTGAGCCGCCGAATGTGACGGCCCTCTCGCCACGCGGCAATTATTTGAACGGCTTCTCTTATCGCGGATTGTTAAATGCCGGGGACTGTCCCCATCGCACAGATCACCGCGGAAGCGGGCTAACTAGTTAAGTCGAATCGAAGGAGGGGACTGTCCCCATCGGCCTAGTGGCACGCCCCTCTTGTTCCACGTGGAGCGAAGAGGGATTCGGTAGGGAGGGCGGCGTACGAAGAAGTGGGGACAGTCCCCTCCTTCGACAACAGGCAGCTAGCTATTCGAGTGAATCAGCTGCGGTGCGATGGGGACAGTCCCCACCCCAAAAAAAACGCGCCCTGGTCGGGCGCGTCAGAGAGGAATCAGTCAGTCAGCAAGCAGTAATCGGTTCGTTCAGGCTTCCGCGCTCAACACGCGTCCCGCGCTCGCCGCATACGGATTCACGGTGCCCCGCGGCCCATACGCGCGCGGTTCGCCGTTCGATCCCGTGATCGCGCCGAGCAGGCCTTCGACCCGCTTCATCTGCGCACCCACCAGGATCCCGTTGCGATCGTTCGCATCGCGGCAGCGCTTGGCGCGCGCCGAACACTCGTCGTAACGCGTCGCCAGCGAGCGCGACGGATCGCACCAGGCGAGCATCTTCGCGAGGCCCATCAAATCGGTGTCGTAGCCGTGCAGGCTGCACAGGCCGCGGCGCTCGTCTTCGATCTTGAGCAGCCGCACGAGGCTCGCCTGGCGCGCGTCCGCCAACGCCTCGAGGGCGTCGATGTCGCGCGAGCGCAGGGCCCCATGCTCCTTGTCGAGCAGGGTTTCGAATTCGGCGAGCGCGTTGTTCTCGTCGACCAGCAGTCGTTCGAGCGCGTCTCGGGTCAGGGCAGCGTTCACGGGTGAGCGGCTCACTTGTGAGCGGGGATGGCGGCGAGCAAGTCGACTTCGAAGCGCATCATCTTGTCGGCCACGCGCTGCGGGTCGACGTGATACCGGCCTTCGTCCATCGCGCGGCGCACGGCGTCGACGCGGCTTTCGTTGACCACCGGCATCGTGGAAATCTTGTCCTCCAGCGCCGAGAGCGTCCGTGCCGCATCGGACACATCGATGTTCGATACCGACGTGCTGGTATCCGAGGTCTTCTTGTCCCCGGTGACGGTGTCGCGTGCGCGCGAGACGGGGGCACCGCCTCCCACCTGCACCGGACGTCCGTCAATTCCGCTGATCTTGTTGGCCATCGCCCATTCTCCTGATCGCTACGTCACCATTAACGGCGTGGGGTGCCGGAACTTTAGTGACGCCGTCGGTTATTTGGCGCCCGTCAGAATGTGATCCGGACCACACCCTCGGTGTCGGCCACACCCTCGACGACCTTGAGCGAATTCAGGTTCTGGACGCGGACCCGGCCATGGGCGGGGGCGTCGGCCAGGGCCAGGCCGGGGGCCCGGACCTCGAGACCGTTGGAAACGGCCGCCAGGGTCACGCTCTGACCCTTCTTTATAAGGAGTGCCGCCGTCAGGGCATCCGCCGGCAGCGCGGTCCCGGCGGGCAGGGCCCGGCGGGTCAGCCGGTCCGCGAGCTCGGACACCTGGGCGACGAAGGGGGACCCGAGCCCGGGCAACACGCGTTTTTGCACGTCCACGTCGGCGGCTTCGACCGACTGCCCACGCCCGATCGCGCGTTTCAACACCAGTACGTCGTGCGTCCGCCGCAATTCGACCGGCACGTTCAATTGCCACATCGGCGCGGCGCAGGTCACGCGCACCAGCAGCTTCGCCTGGTTCGCGCGCAGCTCGGGGACATAGGTGTCGAGCTTGCCGCCGCAGGCGGGCAGCGCCAGCCGCGGATCGAGATTCGCGGCTTCGAGCTCGACGCCGGCGACGTTCGCGTCGAGCGTGCCGCGCACGGCTTTCTCGGCCGCGGCGCGGATGGAAGACAGCGGCTGTGCCGCCGGAACCTGGGCCCGCGCGGCCGGCGCGAGCAACGCGCAGGCGACGACGGTCAATGCTTTGACATCCATGCCTGTAGTTAGCAATCGACGTGCCAGTGCGCGCGCCCGGCTAAAGAATCGCGCGCGCTCGCCGTTACTTTCATTGCGCCAGTTCACCGGCGCCCGACTGCAGTCTCTTTCCGCCGGGCGGCAATGCCCCGCCATCGCGGCTTCGAGCCCGTCACACTCCCGAGCGATACATCGCCGCGAAACGCCCCCCGGCGGCGGATTTCCGCCCGTGGCACGTCGCTTGCTTCAGTCCCTGTCAACCGCGCGATGACGAATCGCCGACAGGAGATGCGACGATGCCCACGAACCTCGATTCATACCTCGGAGTCCACGCCGCCGCGCTCGACGTGCGCGCCAGGCGTGGCGAGCTGATCGCGAACAACCTCGCGAACGCCGACACCCCGGGGTACCAGGCTCGCGACATCGACTTCCGCCAGGCGCTGGCCCGCGCCGCGGGCGAGCAGACCTCGGGTGTCTCGCTGTCGACCACGAATGCCGGGCACCTCGGGGGCGCGAACGCCGGCGCGGGCGCGGCCGGCAGTCCCGATCTCAAGTACCGCACGCCGCTCGCACCGGCGCTCGACGGCAACACCGTCGACGCGCAGATCGAGCAGGCCGCGTTCGCCGAGAACGCCGTCCGCTACCAGGCCACGCTGACGATGCTGAACAGCAAGTTCCGCGCGTTGCTCACCGCCATCACCGGCAGCTGATCCCAGCTACCCAGCACCGAAACGGTAAACCGCCATGTCCTCCTTCAAAGCATTCGACATCGCCGGCTCCGGCATGGCCGCGCAGTCCGTGCGTCTCAACACCACGGCCAGCAATCTCGCCAACGCCGAGAGCGTCAGCGGCGATCCGAGCAAGGTCTACAAGCCGCGCCACCCGATCTTCGAAGCGGTGCGCGCGCAGATGGCCGCCGCCGGCGCCCACGGCCAGAACGGCGACGCCGCCGTCAAGGTGTCGGGCATCTATGAATCCCCGGCGCCGCCGTCGGCCCGCTACGAGCCGGGCAACCCGCTCGCGAACGAGCAGGGCTACGTGTACGCGCCGTCCGTCAACGCGGTGGAGGAGATGGTCAACATGATCTCCGCCTCGCGTTCGTACCAGAACAACGTCGAGGTCATGAACACCTCGAAAGAACTGCTGCTGGCGACGCTTCGCCTCGGGCAAGGTTGATAGGAGAACCCCATGATCGACATGGACGTAGTCAATGCCGCGCTCGTGCGTTCGCGCACGGATCCCGAATCGTTCGCCGCCGGCCAGGCCAGCAACGCCAAGAACGCGAAGAAGACCGAGCTCAACCAGCAGGACTTCCTCGCGCTGATGGTCGCGCAGCTGAAGAACCAGGATCCATTCAAGCCGATGGATCCGTCGCAGTACGTCGGCCAGCTGGCGCAGTTCAGCTCGGTGTCGGGTCTCTCGGAGATGAACACGCAGCTGACGAACCTCACGAGCTCGCTGCGCGGCAACCAGGTGCTCGACGGCGCGAACCTCATCGGTCGCACGGTCATCGCGCCCGGCAAGGAGATCTATCTCGACGGCGCCGACAACGAGAACCGCATCCTGCCGCAGGGCATGGTCGACGTGCCCGCGGGCGCGCAGTCGGTGCAGCTCGTCATCAAGGATTCCACCGGCCAGCTGGTGAAGTCCGTGGCCCTCGACCCGTCGCGCGGCCCGACCGGCTTCTCGTGGGACGGCACCACGAACGCCGGCGCCAACGCCGCGCCCGGCACGTACAAGATCGAAGTCATCGCCAAGGTCGGCAATGAAAACGTCTCTCTCGCGACCAGCGTCGCCGCCCACGTGTCGAGCGTCTCGCTCGACCCGACCACGGGTAGTTTGATGCTGACCACCGATCCGCTCGGCGACGTCGAAATGAAGAACGTCGAACGCGTCCTCTGATTCCAGATTCCTCCAGGAGCTTCCCATGCCATTCCGCATCGCCCTCTCGGGCCTCAACGCCGCCCAGTCGGACCTCAACGTGACGGCGCACAACATCGCCAACACCTCCACGAACGGCTTCAAGGGCTCGCGCACCGAATTCGCCGACCTGTTCGCCGTGTCGCTGCAGGGCGTGTCGAGCAACCAGAGCGGCAACGGTGTCCGCGTCGCCGCGGTCACGCAGCAGTTCGCCCAGGGCAACATCGAATTCACGGACTCGAACCTCGACCTGGCCGTCAGCGGCCAGGGCATGTTCATCCTCTCCGACCAGGGCGCGCTCGCGTACACGCGCGCCGGTGCCTTCCAGATGAACCGCGACGGCTACGTCGTGAACTCGTCGGGCCAGCGCCTGCAGACCTATCCGCCGCTCGCGGCGGGCGGCTTCAACACCGGCGGTCTCGGCGATCTGCGCCTGACCACGACGGCCTCGCCGCCGTCGGCGACGTCGAACGTCGAATACGTGATGAACCTGCCGGGTAACGCCGCCGTGCCGGCGACCACGCCGTTCAACGCGGCCGACCCGAACACCTTCAACCAGGCGACGTCGCTGACGCTGTTCGACTCGCTGGGCGCCACGCACACCGGCACGTTGTACTTCGTGAAGACGGCGACCGCGAACCAGTGGGACACGCGCCTCTTCATCGACGGCACGGCCGTCGGCGGCGCGCAGCAGCTGCAGTACTCGAACACCGGCCTGCTGCAGACGCCGGTCGGCGGCAACCTCACGTTCCCGACGTTCACGCCGACCACCGGCGCCGCGCCGATGAACGTGACGCTCGACATGTCGAACACCACGCAGTACGGCGACACGTTCGCCGTCAACTCGGTCTCGCAGGACGGTTACACCACCGGCCGCCTGATCGGCATCGACATCGACGAAACCGGTGTCGTGCAGGCGCGCTTCACCAACGGCGTGTCGAACCCGCTGGGCCAGATCGCCATCGCGAATTTCTCGAACGTGCAGGGCCTGCAGCAGCTCGGCAACACGCAGTGGGCCGAGACGTTCGCGTCGGGCCAGGCGCTGCGCGGCCAGGCCGGCAACTCCGGCTTCGGCCTCGTGCAGTCGGGTGCGCTCGAGGGCGCGAACGTCGACGTGACCGAACAGCTCGTGCAGATGATCACCGCGCAGCGCAACTTCCAGGCGAACGCGCAGATGATCAGCACGGCCGACCAGATCACCCAGACCATCATCAACATGCGTTGATGCACGGCCAGGGTAGCTAGGAGACACAGATGGATCGCATGCTCTACGTGGCGATGTCCGGCGCGAAGGAAACGATGCGCGCGCAGACGGTCAACAACCACAATCTCGCCAACGTGAGCACCACGGGCTTCCGCGCGGATCTCGCCGCGTTCCAGAGCCGCGCGGTCGACGGCTCCGGCTACGCGTCGCGCGTCTATGCCACCAACGGCACCGTCGGCTGGGACAAGACGCAGGGCGGATTGCAGACGACCGGCCGCGATCTCGACGTCGCGATCAACGGCCTCGGCTGGATCGCGGTCCAGGACGCGAACGGCCAGGAAGCGTACACGCGCGCCGGCGATTTCCAGGTCGATCCGACCGGCCAGCTCGTCACGGCCGCCGGCCGTCCCGTGCTCGGCGATGGCGGCCCGATCAACATCCCGCCGTACACGTCGCTGGCGTTCGCCGGCGACGGATCGCTGTCCGTCGTCGGGCAGGGCCAGACGCCGGCCACGTCGGCGGTGGTCGGGCGCCTCAAGCTCGTGAACCCGCCGGACGCGCAGATGGTGCGCGGCGACGACGGCCTGTTCCGCCAGAAGGACGGTCAGCCCGCCGCCGCCGACGCCAACGTGCGCATCGGCTCGGGCGTGCTCGAGTCCAGCAACGTCAATACCGCCGCGGCGATGGTCAACATGATCGAGCTCGCGCGCCAGTTCGAAATGCAGGTCAAGGCCATCCGTTCCGCCGAAGAGAACGGTGCCGCCGCGGCCCAGCTCATGAGAATGGGCTAACAAGGTTACGTAGGAGAAATTCATGAATCCCGCATTGTGGGCCGCCAAGACCGGACTCGACGCGCAGCAGACCAAGCTCGCCGTCACCTCGCACAACCTCGCGAACGTCAGCACCGCCGGCTTCAAGAAAGGTCGCGCCGTGTTCGAAGACCTGCTGTACCAGAACGTCAAGCAGGTGGGCGGCGCGACCTCGCAGGACACGCAGGCCCCGTCCGGCGTGCACCTCGGCACCGGCGTGCGCATCGTCGCCACCGAGAAGATCTACACGCAGGGCAGCCTGCAGCAGACCGACAACGCGCTCGACGTCGCGATCGAAGGCCGCGGCTTCTTCCAGATCCAGATGCCGGACGGCACCACCGCGTACACGCGCGACGGCAACTTCCAGCTCTCGGCGCAGGGCCAGCTGGTCACGTCCAGTGGCTACGTCGTGCAGCCGGGCATCACGATCCCCGACGGCGCGCAGACCATCACGATGGGCCGCGACGGCGTGATCACGGTCCGCGTCGCGGGCCAGAACGCGCCCGTGCAGGTCGGCCAGCTGCAGCTCACCGACTTCGTGAACATGGCGGGCCTGCAGCCGCTCGGCGAGAACCTGCTCGCGGAGACGGTCGCCAGCGGCCCCGCGCAGACCGGCACGCCGGGCCAGAACGGCATGGGCGCCGTGCAGCAGGGCGCCTACGAAGCCTCGAACGTCAACGTCGTCGAGGAACTCGTCAACATGATCGAGACGCAGCGTGCGTACGAGATGAACTCCAAGGCCATCTCGACCGCCGACCAGATGCTCGAATACGTGAACAACCAGCTGTGATGAACCGCCACGCCAACAAACTGCTCGTCGTCGCCGCCGCGCTGCTCGCCACCGGCTGCGCCGCGCTGAAGGAAGACCAGGGCCGGGAGTTCGACGCCACCTGGCCGGACGTCGTCGAGATGCCGAAGGCGACCGCCGGCGCCATCTACGCGCAGGGCACGGAGACGTCGCTGTGGCAGAACGTCACGGCGCGCAACATCGGCGACACGCTGACCGTGCGCCTGGAAGAGAGCACCGACGCCAAGAAGGCGGCGAGCAGCTCGTCGGGCAAGTCGACCAGCGCCGAGCTCACCGGCCCGACCGTGCTCGGTCGCCCGATCACCAGCAACGGCACGCCGATCCTCGAGGGATCGCTCGGCAACGAAACCAAGTTCTCCGGCAACGGCGCCGCCACGCAGTCGAACAGCCTCGACGGCTACATCTCCGTGACCGTCGCCAAGCGCCTGCAGAACGGCAACCTGCTGGTGCGCGGCCAGAAGTGGATCGCGATCAACAGCGGCCGCGAGTTCGTGCGCCTGCAGGGCATCGTGCGGCCCAGCGACATCTCGCCGGACAACTCCGTGTCCTCGTACAAGATCGCGGACGCCTACATCGCCTACGGCGGCCAGGGAACGATCGCGAACGCGAACAAACCCGGCTTCCTGTACCGCTTCTTCAATTCACCCTACACGCCGTTCTGAGGCGAGGTCCCTTTCTCATGCGTCGAATCTTCCTCGATTTCTTCACGGCGATCTGCGCGGCGGCCCTGCTGCTCGCGGTCGCGACGGCCGCGCGCGCCGAACGCGTGAAGGATCTCGCGACGGTGCAGGGCGTGCGTACCAACCAGCTGATCGGCTACGGCCTCATCGTCGGTCTCGACGGCACGGGCGACCAGACCAGCCAGGCGCCGTTCACCATCCAGAGCATCAAGAACATGCTGGTGCGCTTCGGCGTCACCATCCCGGCGAATGCGAACCCGCAGCTGAAGAACGTCGCCGCGGTCACCGTCAGCGCCGACCTGCCGCCGTTCGTGAAGCCGGGCCAGCAGATCGACGTCACCGTGTCGTCGATCGGCAATGCCAAGTCGCTGCGCGGCGGCACGCTGATCATGACGCCGCTGCGCGGCGCCGACGGCGAGGTCTACGCGATGGCACAGGGCAACCTGATCGTCTCGGGCTTCGGCGTGCAGGGCCAGGACGGCTCGCGCATCGTCGTCAACGTGCCGTCGGCCGGCCGCGTGCCGAATGGCGCCACCGTCGAACGCGAGGTGCCGGGCGGCATGTCCGCCGAACCGTTCGTCGTGCTGAACCTGCACGTGCCGGACTTCACCACGTCGGCGCGCCTGACCGAGGGCATCAACAAGCTGCTCGGCGATGGGACGGCGCAGTCGGTGGACGGCGTCTCGGTCAAGGTGGCCGCGCCGGCCGATCCGAACCAGCGCATCGCCTATCTATCCACGCTCGAGCAGATCGAGATCGAGCCGGGTGACGCGCCCGCGCGCGTCATCGTGAATTCGCGCACCGGCACCGTCGTCATCGGCACGCATGTGCGCGTGATGCCGGCGGCGGTCGCGCACGGCTCGCTGTCCGTGACGATCACCGAGCGGACTGGCGTCAGCCAGCCGGAAGCCTTCTCGCAGGGCCAGACGGTGACCACGCCGACGAGCTCGTTGTCCGTTTCGCAGCCCGAGGCGCGCATGTTCGTGTTCAACGCGGGCGTGGACCTCAACGACATCGTGCGCGCCGTGAACCAGGTGGGCGCGGCGCCGGGCGACCTCGTGGCCATTCTCGAAGCGCTGAAGGAATCCGGCGCGTTGCGCGCCGAACTCATCGTCATCTAGCTACCCATGAAGGTCGATCCCTCCACCACCGCGATCGGTGCGCAACGCACCGGCCAGGCGCCGAGCGCGACGGATTTCCGTCAGTTCGCGGCGTTGCGTCGTGGTGCGGAGGGCAACGATCCGAAGGTGCTGCGCGAAGCCGCGAAGCAGTTCGAATCGCTGTTCACGAAGATGATGCTCGAGAGCATGCGCAAGGCCAGCATGGGCGATTCGCTGTTCGGCAGCGACCAGGGCGACATGTACCAGGGCATGATGGACGACCAGCTCGCGGTGACGCTGTCGCAGGGCAAGGGCATCGGCCTCGCGGACATGCTGATCCGGCAGCTGTCGCATGGCAGCAGCCTGGCCGCCGGCGGCGCGGGCGAGGGCGCGGAGCTGCCGCTGCCCGATGCGGGCGCCACGGGCATGTCGGGCACCACGGCCCCGACCAGCCAGGTCCCTAATAAACTGGATGACGCCAGGAAACAGGCGTTCGTCGACGAGATCCTGCCGCACGCCGAAGCCGCGGCCCGCGAGCTCGGCGTCGACGCGCGCGCGATCGTCGCGCAGGCGGCGCTCGAAACCGGCTGGGGCACGTCGCGCCCGGCGGATTCGAACGGCAACAGCCACAACTCGTTCGGCATCAAGGCCGGCGCCTCCTGGCGCGGCGCGAGTGTCGCGTCCGACACGACCGAATTCACGCGTGGCCGCGCCAACACCGAGAACGCGCGGTTCCGCTCTTACGGCGATGTCGCGGAAGGCGTCGCCGATTATGTCCGCGTGATCCGCGACAACCCGCGTTACGCGTCCGCGCTGAACACGGGCAGCGACGTGCGTGCGTTCGCGACGGCATTGCAACGCGGCGGTTACGCGACCGACCCGGATTACGCCAACAAGATCATGGCGGTAGCGGAGCGGCTGGGACTTGCCGCGCCCGTGACCGCGTTCAAGTCGACCGTCGCCGAGCCGATAGCGAAGACTGAGTCGTCGAGGATGAGCAACGATGCCTGACATGCTGGGAACAGGGCTCTCGGGCCTGCGCGCGATGCAACGCGCGCTGGACACGACTGCCCACAACATCTCGAACGTTTCGACCGACGGATACAGCCGTCAGCGGGTCGAGTTCGGCACGCGCACGCCGCAGAGTCTCGGCGGCAACTGGATAGGCGCGGGCGTCGACGTCAAGGCCGTCACGCGTGTCTACGACCAATACGTCTCGCAGCAGGTGCGCACCAGCGGCGGTAACGTCGCGCGTTTCGAAGCCTATTCCTCGATGGCCGGCCGTCTCGACGACCTGCTCGGCGACACGACCAA
>Ga0335075_10004109_pt1 | contig 22821 bp, 28 predicted proteins | sample Lox_Sample_24_FD_206723 | JGI IMG/M metagenome (GOLD analysis project Ga0335075, IMG submission 206723) | Soil microbial communities from Loxahatchee National Wildlife Refuge, Florida, United States - Lox_Sample_2.4 | ecosystem: Environmental > Terrestrial > Soil > Wetlands | place: USA...
TCAAGGAAGGAACACCCGGGGCCTGTGGAACCCCCGGCCACCCGGCCCGCCAGCCGGACCGTTGTCACTCCCAGAACCCGCAAACAAGGCCCATAAACGGCTTGCCGGGATCTCCTCAGCCCAAGCCGGCCCGGCGTGAATCATGGAGGCTAGATCAACGCGACAACACCGCGTAGATCGTCCATACCTGTAAGAGGTGACCGTTGGGGCGCTGCAACGCCCCAACGGCCGGTGTCCTCACATCCGCCCAACCGAGAGGAAGCCCAGAAATGAGAACATCACGAAGCTTAGCCCGGGTCCGTTTGCTAGCGGTCGCAGCAGCAGCATCAGCGGCGCTGGCATTGATAGCAGCAACACCAGCAGCAGCAGCAGCGGACACCAAGGGTCACCAGCAGGCAACGAATGCGGTAGCAGACACTGTCATGGGACTGAGCGGATTCAGCAGCGCCAGCCCGCCACCGGCAAGAACGGTGACACACCAGGTGAGCACTGGCCCCATACAAGTCTCGGGGATAACCAGCAGGACAAGGACACCGCAGGCAACGTCCTCCTGTACCTGGAACCCCACCCAAACGTATACCAGCAATTACAGTGCGCAGAACGAACTGACCGAGGTTGAGGTGCAGAATTCCGATGAGCCGTCCTGCACCATTACGATGTCCGCTCTTTCCGAGGTTGCCAACATCGTCACCCCGCACACGGGGACGCATAACATAGGGAACGCCAAGTGCAGCAATTGCAGTAGCCTGCCGGTGTACGGCTCCTACCTGTGCAGCACTGGCCTTCAATGTGTGCCGGTAAGTGGGAAGCAAAGTGGACGGTCGTGCAGGTCGACCCGCCAGGGTGGTATTTCACCAGCTGGCCCGCCGGATGCACGGCCAGCTCTCTCAATACCGTTTTGACTTGCACCGGCAGCGAGCCAGAGACGGTGCCGCCATACCTGCCATGCCAGCCAATCGCCAACTCCTCAAGCCTTCACATCTCCTCGACTCCACCAGATGCAGCATCCGGGCACGGGTGGTGGCTCATCAACGACTGCGCACAGACCAAGGCGAACGTCACAGTCCAGTTGCAGGAGTATTTCAGCAACGGCGTGTGGTACAACATAGGGAGCCCCGGCAGCAGGCTGGTTTACGGGGGCATCACGAAATCGCCAGGTACCAGCAACCAGGCGAGCGCGCGAGTGCTCTGCAGCACCACCGGCGAGGCGGCATGGCGCAGCGTGGTCACCGTGACCCTGCCTGTCCAGCCAGGGAATGGCACGTACACGCGCCCCGGTGAGAACATACCTTGCAGCGTCCCGTACCCCGGTGCTGCAGGGTCAGCCAGGCCAGCCACAGCACCGTAAAAGGGATACATGAATACCCCAGTGCCCGCTCCGTTCGGCACCCGAACAGCCAGGGTAATGTTCACGGCCCTGTTCGGCGAACTGGCGCTGTACCCCACCAGGCACGACCCTGCCCGGCAGCAGGACGCTTTCAGCCTCTTCTACGGACGGTCAATGGACCTGGGGCTGCTTACCGACGAGCGGTTGGAGCGCAGCGGGCTCTGGGGCATGAACGATGCGGCAGCGGGCGAGGCGGCAGCGGGCGAGGCGGCTGGTCCGCCTCCCCGTGTCGCCTGGTTCCAGGTGGCGCTTACCGGCAACGGGCTGGCTCCCGTGGTGCCATTCCTCGCGGTGGCTGATGCTGTCATCACCCGCCTGGGCAGGCTGCGCCTGGATGCCATCCAGGTTCTGCTGCCGGAACGGACCAAGGATGATCGTAGCCAGGTCGATGATAGCTGGTTCGCCGATCTTGACCCTGCCCTGCGGGTTCCGGTGCGTGTCACGCTCGACAGCGCCGATGCGGCGATCACCACGGCAGCACCCGCGATCATGCGGGACCAGCAGGTGTTGTTCCCGTACCAGGATGCCTTCAGGTGCGACTCGCTCTCCCTCTCCGATGAGGACCATCTGGTGCTGCGGCCTATCCCCTTCGAGCACCCGGGGGATGTGCACCACCGGGTCACGTTCACCGGGACGCTGGCCGAGTGGTCTCTGGACGCCCTGGGATGGCTAGCAACTTTGCTGGATCACGCAGCTTCCCGGCAGGACATCACTTCGCCGCTGGTGCTGACCGCTGACACCCCGGAGAATGCAGCATAAGAAGGCCCCCTGCCCACAAGGCTCCGGGCCTTCTGCTGCTGTCCAGGAACGTCGGCCACTGTCCCTCCAAGCCGAATTTCCGGGCTGGGGCAGTCGGCATTGTCCGACGGAGCCATCACCCACGCGGTACCTATACGGGCGCGGCTTTGAGCCGGCTCGTGCCGTGAGCGCGGAGCGGTGCCCGGTAGCCCGCTGCCCTGCGGCAAGATGTTCGCATGGCCGATCACCACCGCGCGCCTGGAGGGTCGATGTGATCCATCTGAGCGGACAGGCCAGCCTGCCCGTTCGGTCGTCCCTCTCTGCTGCGCCTGGCGCCGCACCTACCCTGGCCAGCCAACTCCGCACGAGGCCTGGCTTGTGTCTGGCTCGGCGTCTGGCTCAGGCCGGGCCAGCCCTCGTATGGCTAGGATGAGGATGCCTGCCGGGCAGACCAGCGTGAACCCGCACGTCGCGTAAACGCTCCAGGCAGGAGGGTGCGGGTAGTAGTACTTTGCCGGCATCGCTAGCGTCCAGCCGCTCGCCAGCGTCGACACCGCCAGGAACCCGAGCGCGGCCCCGGCGAACTGGCTCACCCGCCTGGCCCCCCGCGTCCCGGCGCTGGCGTCGGGGCGCCTGCTGCCTGCGATGTACTCCAGCCACCACGCCTGCGCGCCGGCCGCGACAGCCGCGAGCGCGGTCACCAGGTACATAACCCAGCTGACAACTGCATGTGACCCGTAGTCCAGATCGGAGTTCAGGGACCCGACCGAGTTCGTGCCCAAGAGCAGCAGGACGAACGCGGCGGCCACGTAGACGGGGCCGCGCATGAACTGCAGCACCTTAGGGTCGTCCCGCCATGCGGCAACGAGCCAGGTGAGCGCCGCGATCATCACGATCGCGAAGGTCCCGAGGATGGCCCCGCCGAGCGCCTCCTCCATCTCGGCTCGGGGGCAGGCCTGCTCCCCGCCCAGGTCGGCCAGCAGGTAAGCCGCAACCGCCAAGCCGAAGAACGACACGAACAGCAGCTTGAGCCCCTGGTCGGCAGATGCCCGGCCATCGGACTCGCGTGGCACGGTGAGGATCACGGTTACCGCCAGGAATGTCACGCCGGCCAGCACGCCCGCCAGCACCGACTGTCCTGGTCCCGCAGCGATCGGCGACCAGTCGTGCGAATGGCACAGGTCCGGCAGCGGCAAGGCCCTGGCGCGCTCAACGTGCTTGAGATCCACGGCGATCTCCCTGTCTCCGCGACCCCCTGGCGGGCGTTTGTGCCCAATAATGGACCGAATTGCCGGGCGCAACAGGACACCACGCCGACCCAGGTCGGCGCAGCTGGCGACGTCGCGGAGCACCACCGCCACCGTACGGCGATCGCTCGCCGGGCCCAGGCGCCTAGATGGTGGATAGCTCTTCGAGCTGCCGGTCTGCGTAACCAGCCGAATAGCGGACCCGGGGAGCACGGCGGTCATCTGTTTCCGGCCGGCGCCGGCGCCGCCCGTGCTGTGCGAGGTTCCACACGTACTCGGCGTGAGTGGAATGCGTCCTGAACGCCGGCTCGCGACCGGTGGCCGGATACAGGCGGTTGCGGACGGTCACGGCAGGAGCTAGCCGGGACTTCCGACGAAACCGGCCGCCCTAAGGCGCCCCTGAAGGACAGGGCTTGCGGTCACTCGGCCGGATGCTCCTGGCTGGACGAGGTCATACCTGATTATGACGGCTGCTGACGGTGCCCGGTCGGGAGTGATCGCGGTGTGGTATTGGGCCCGGGAGGCGCGGTCGGCCCGGTCGCTGGCGGACTGAAGGGGTCGAGCGCGGGAATGTACATCTCATCGACGGCAGCACGTGCAGCGTGCCGTGCGTCTTGAAGGCCTAGGGCTTTCTCCGGGATCAAGAAGTATATGCCCAGATATGCAGCAGTGATCGACCAAGCCCGGACGCAGGGTACAGCCGAACTGGCCGGGGCATCGGTGGCGGTGTACCTACCCAACACCACGAACCCCATCCCGGGGACGCTTGACGCTGGCCCGATCGGCCCCGCGACACTGAGCAACCCGTTCACGACGTCGACAGGCGTATTTTTTCTGGTTGGCCGCTCCGCAGCAAGTGGACGTCCAGGTGACACCATTCGGCTGGACCGCCGCCGAGACGATCAGCGGCGTGAGATGCGCTGCGACCACGCCAGTGCCCAGCACGCTGACTGCCTTTGGCGGGCAGGTCACCATCTGGTTTCCGAATTAGCCGCATGCGCCTGGACTATGACCTTGGTGTCGGCACGGTCTATATCCAGCTGACTGGCCGGGGTGGCCCGAACTCGCGAGGCCGGACGGCGATCTTGACCTGCGTGCACTCGCCGTTCTGGCACCTGCCGATCTTCGCGCAGCTATTGCTGCCTGCTCCGTCCCGGCTCGGGTCCCATTCGTCGCGCGGCGCATTACCTGGCGGCCCGGAGTGCGGCAAGATGCCGGGTATCTGCTGAGGAGGACCCCATGGCCGCCAATCCGCTCGAAGACACCCAGCTCTGGCCGAGAGTGAAGGCCCAGGTGACCAGCCGCGCCGGTGACTCGCCCGACCGGCAGGATTTCGTGATCGACTGGTATGAGCGGCTGGCCAGCGCACGCCGCCTCGCCTCCCGGTTCAAAGTCTGGTACTACACGTCGGTGTCGCTGACGTCCCTGGCGGCGGCCACCATCCCGGCCCTGGTCGCGTTCACGACCGCCGCCGGGACGGTCTCGGTGGTGCTGCGGATCATCGCTGCCGTGCTCGGCGTGCTGGTCGCGTTCGCGACCGCCGTGACCGGGGTCGTCCAGGTCGGCAACCGCTGGCGCGTCTACCGCGCTTACGCCTATTCGCTCGAAGACGCGGCCTGGTCGCTGCTGGCGGCCCCGGCGAGCGACACTTCCTGGACAGCCTTCGCCGCCGCGGTCTCCGCAGCCCGTCAGGTCTTCGAGCGCGCCTACCTGAGCGAGGTGGCCGTGCTGGCGGCTCCGGCGCAGCAGACGTCAGCAGACTGAGTCTGCCGCCGACGACGGCCCGTTGCTCGATGACGACACTGCCGCGCTCGTCGCCTGCGGCGTTTGTATCCCTCAACCCTGGGCTCGACGACGGCCTGCACGCCGACGTGCTGGCCATGGCTCTGGCGCTGACGTACCGGGAGTTCGAACTCAGCGGTCAACGGTCAGCTTTAAAGTCTCAGCCCAACGTGTAGCGGATGCCCTGCGCGTGTGATCCCGCCCGAAAGGCACAAAGCTGCGAACCCGGCCACCGAGTGGTTGAGTGTCGAACACCCGGTGCCGGTCGGCACCGTGGTACGACCCTGTGCATTACCCGGCCACAGCCCGGTAGGCGCAACGGGTTGAGGCGTCCGGCTCGAGCAGCAGCAATGCCTGGGCTTATAGGCGGACAGTTCCAGTTCCCCTCGTGGCAACAGGAGAGCTACAGGTCTCGCTGTGGCCCTGCAGGAACGCGGGTGGCGGGCCCCCGGCGGGAGGAGGCCTTGGTCGCGTCGACGAAGCGGTCGCGCTCAGCCGGGAACTGCCCGGGTGGCCAGCTGTGGTCTTTGATTTCCGCTCTGGTTATGGGACTGGGGGTGGAGTGGTGAATACGTTGAACTGCTGGTTGCCATCGCCGACCTGTACGCCCTGGGCGCCGCGGAGGTCGACGTTGTACTTGCCTGCCTTAGTGGGTGGCCCCGTAAGTTCGTCGGGGGTCCATCAGGCGGCCTTTGACTGGCTGGCTGGGCGGGGGGTTCTTGGTGGGCTCTGATTCGTTCGAGGAGCTTGGCCAGGTCGGTGGCTTCCAGCGGAACGGCCGGGCGGTCTAATTGTAGCGGTCGGTGAAGGCCAGCAGCGTGGCAGCGAGATGGCTGGTGCTGGTGAAGTCGTTGGGTGAGATGACCTTTTTCTGCACGATGGAGAAGATGATCTCTGCCTGGTTGAGCCAGGGGGCGTGCACCGGCGTGTGGATCATGATCGCGTTCGGGTGGGCGTTGCGCAGCCGGTCGATGGCTGCCTGGCCGCGGTGGTCGGAGCCGTTGTCCATGATGACGAACACTCGGGGCGCGCTGGCGTAGGGTTGCTGGCTCATGAGCTGGCCCATCAGGGCCATGAACGGACCGATCCCGGTGGTGGCCGGGGTGGAGGCGAAGACCTGCCCGGTGCGCACGTCGAGCGCGGCCAGCAGTGCCAGGGCGCCGGCCTTGGCGTGCATCTGGTCTGCGACAACTACGCCACCCACAACACCGCCGAGATCAAGACCTGGCTGGCCCGCCACCCCCGCTTCCGCGTCCACTTCACCCCGACCGGCTCATCCTGGATGAACCAGGTCGAACGGTGGTTCGGCTTGCTGACCGACAAGCTGATCTGCCGCGGCGTCCATACCTCCGTCCAGGCCCTGGAGAACGACATCCGGGAATGGATCGCCACCTGGAACGACAACCCCAGGCCCTACACCTGGACCAAGACCGCCGACGAGATCTTGGCCTCGCTGGCTGACTACCTCGCCAAGCTCGGAACGGCCACCACGCTAAAGACGCAAGTCTAACCAGTGCAACTTCAGGCGCAGAACACTAGCGGTGGTTTGTTGACTCTGACGCGCGCCTCGATCTTCCGGCTGCCGAAGAGCGGCGGGACTGGGCGGGGTGGATGACCCGCCAGGTCCGCGACGCGGACCGGGTGCTGGTGGTGGCCTCGCCGGAATACCGGCGCCGCTCGGAGGGGGACGCCGGGCCCGCGGAGGGCCGGGGGGTGCAGTGGGAGGCCCGGCTGATCCGGGACCGGTTTTACGCCGACCAGCGCGCCGGCCTGCAGCTGGTGCTGCCGGTGGTGCTGCCGGGCTGCTCGCCGGATGACCTGCCGTTGTGGCTGGCCCCGGCGTCCGCCACGCACTACGAGGTTGGCGAGTACACGGTGGCTGGCGCCGAGAAGCTGCTGCGGGTGCTGACCGGCCAGCGGTGGGAGCGCGAGCCGCCGCTGGGCACGGTTCCTTATCTGCCGCACCGCGGTACCGGCACGGTGCCTGGCCCGGGCCGCCCGGCGCTGCACACGCAGCTGCTGATCGAGGCCTCCATGGCCGGTGACCGCCAGGTCGCCTCGGCGGTGTGGCTGGGCGGGTCGCTGGTGTGCCAGCGCCAGGCCACGCTGGCAGTGGAGGTGGCGGGCGTGTGGGGCGCGCTGCAGCTGCCGGCCATGGCGGCGGCGGAGCGGATGGCTGATGCGGGCCGCCGACTGGCCCGCACGCTGTTCGATGAGGATGCGCAGCGGCTGATGGACCGACTGCCGCCTGGCGACTCGGTAGAGGTGGTGCTGCGCGCGGCCGGGTCGGCGTCGTCGCTGCCGGTGGAGCTCGTCCGCCTGGCCGCGGACGGCGGCGAGGTCAGGCCCCTGGGCCTTGTGCCCGGTGTCAGCGTGTGCCGCCGGACCGCAGTGGGCGCCGGCCGCAGCGAGGACGATCCTTTCGCGGGGAAGCCGCTGGCGGTGGTGCCAGGTTTGCCGGGCCCGCTGAAAATCCTCGCCGCGGTCGCCGCTCCGGATGAGACCAAGACCCCGAATGCGCCGCTGGATGTCGAGGCGGAAATGCAGGCGGTGCTGGACGCCGTCAGCGACATGGGCGGCGGTCCGGCAGCGCAGGTCCGGATCCTGGAAGTGGCGTCGCTGGCGCAGATCCGCCAGGCCCTGGCGCGGGATGTGTTTCACGTGCTGCACCTGGCGGCGCACGGGTCGGCGGAGGCCGTGGAGCTGGAGGACGAGGACGGCAGCCCGGTCGCGGTGACGGCGCAGTCGCTGATGCAGGCGCTGCGGCAAGCGGGCCGGCCGGTGCCGCTGATCGTGCTGTCGTCCTGCTCGGGCGGGTCCGCGGCCACGCAGGCGATGGCCGCGGGGCTGATCGAGCGGGGCGCGGACCGGGTGATCGCGATGCTCGCTCCGGTCACCGACGGCTACGCCACCCTCCTGGCCCGCCGGCTGTACCAGCAGCTGGCCGCGCGGCCTGACCTGCCGGCGGGGCAGGCCCTGGCGCAGGCCCGGTGCCTGGCGGAGGAGGACCGGTCCCAGGCAGCCGGGGACCGGGTGCCGATGCCTGAGTATGGCGTGGCGACGCTGCTGGCCGCCGGAGAGGACGGGCCACTGATCGATCCGGTGGCCCCGGCGGTGCCGCTGACGCTGATGACTGTCCCAGCCGCCGGGACGTCGGTGCGCGAGCTCCCAGCGGGGATGCTGATCGGCCGCCGCGCGCAGCTGCGGGCGGCGATCGGGGTGCTGCGCCGCGCGCCCGCAGCGGTGCGGGAGTTCGGGGCGGCCAGCGGGGTGGTACTGACCGGGATCGGCGGGATCGGCAAGACCGCGGTGGCCGGGCGGGTGGTGTCACGGCTGCCTGAAGAGGGCTGGCTGATCGCCGTGCACGAGGGCCGGTGGAACCCCACCGCCCTGATCACCACCACCGCGGGCGCCATCACCGCCACCTTGCCCTCGATCACCGAGCGGGCCCAGGCTGCGATGCTGCGCCAAGCGGGGGGACCGCTCGCCGACCCCGGCAGGGATGACGGGCCGAAACTGGCAGCGATCGCCGGGCTGCTTTGGGATTGCCGGCTGCTGGTGGTGTTCGATGATCGCCGCGGAGATCGTCGAGGACCTCCAGGCAGCGTTGGACCAGTTCGCTGCCATTGCCACGTCTCTCGGCGCGTCGGACACCACGATTGCCTGATCCGGGCACTGCATTGCGGAAGTCCGGCAAGACCAAGACGATGGCCCAGCCTCGGCAGCGCGATGGTTGCCATGAACGCTGTTGACGCCACGCACGATCCCCCGCCGTCGGATGTTCGACTGTGGCCGGACTGGTAGCTCTCCGCCCGCATATGCTCAGTGAGCCGGATACCTGCCCTTCGTAGCGCCCAAGGCAGGCACCTGCCTCGGCGAAGCCGTGGCAGTCTCATCTCTGGGCCCGATGGCACAGTCGCGTCAACACTTGCAAGGACTGGTTAGGCGACGAGCTGGACCGGGAGCACGAGCTGCTTGTTCAGCACCAGCCCATCGCTGCTGCGAAAGGCTAACCTTCAGGTTAGCGGCACACCTCGCCCTCGGTGCCTTCGAGTGCTTCGCCCATGTTGTGGGATCACAGGGTCTCTGAGACTCTCATCATGAGTCTTCATGCGCGTCTTGCAGAGAGGATTGCGTGTAAACCTGGCTCGGCAGTCCCTCACATGGCACACTTGTCCCGCTACTCAAGCTCAGCAACGGAGCACTGACATGCCCGCCTCCGGCAGTCCGACAGTGCGGCGCCGACGCCTTGCCGCCGAACTCCGTCGCCTTCGAGCCAGCACCGGAAAGACTGCCGATGACGTTGGGAAGATCCTTGGCTGGTCAAAGGCCAAGGTCAGCCGATACGAGCTGGCTCGCGGCGGCCTGAAGCCCACAGAGGTCGCGAGGCTTTTGGATTTCTATGGAGTCCCGGGCGGCGACCGCGATCAATTGCTAGCGCTAGCGGAGGATGCCACTGGGAAGGGCTGGTGGGAGGCATACTCTGACATCTTGACCGAAGGGCACCTGGCATTCATCGGTCTGGAGGCCGAGGCGACATCGCTCCTGGAATGGCAGATCAACGCAGTTCCCGGGCTGCTGCAAACCGAGCAGTATGCACGGGAGATCCTGTCTGGTTACCACCAGGTGGCGACTATCTCACCTAAGGCAATCCAGCGACGCGTCGAGACGCGCATCACCCGCCAGCAGCTCTTGACCCGTGATGAGCCCCTAAAACTGGTGGCGCTTCTGGATGAATCCGTGCTGCACCGGCTGCGCGGCGACCGATCGCTGATGTATGCCCAGCTTGAGCGGCTTGCGGATGTCTCAGAGCTGCCAAATGTCACCATTCGGATCCTGCCATTTAACACGCGTCATACGCTCGCCGTGGACTCATTTGCCATTCTCCGGTTCGGCCACGCGCAGGAGACTGTACTCCATGACGTTGTTAGCGTCGAGCAGTTGAGTAACGAGTTGTACGTAGAGGGTGACACCGACACTTACCAGTTCAAGCTCGCCTTCGATCACATTGCGGAGCAGTCACTTTCTCCGTCGGAGAGCCGTGAGCTAATATTGGCAACCGCCAGGCAGGTTTGGGGCGATGAGAAATAGCTACCTTGTTCGCACTTAGGCTTATTTCCAGAACTTCACGTGAAATTCCCCGACAATCCGAGAGAAGGGTCTGCTAATGGGCGATGTAATCTCAACGGAGGGCAGTGGAAATGGGCATGATCCCGGCGTTGGCTGGACGAAGAGTTCTTACAGTATGAGCAACGGGCACTGCGTCGAGATTGGCCGCCTGGCGGATGGCCGTGTCGGGATGCGCCACAGCAAGGTCCCAGACGGACCTGTGTTGCGCTTCGAGGCCGCCGAGTGGGCCGCCTTCCTGAGGGAACTCCGTGATTCTGAATCTCCGCCGGTGGGAAACTGATCAGCCTGAAGCTAGCGCAGGGGCCGCTGCCTTCGGGCTGGGGCCCCTGCGTCTATCGGCGAGCAGGCCACATGCATTGAATCGTAAGTTCATGCCTCGAATACAGAACTAACACCCGCAGAACACTTTGCTAAGCCATAGTGGTATCAGTGGTTACACGTAACTGCAATACATGAAATTTGCGCCGCACAGATCAAAGCAACTTGCATCGAGCTTCTCATTGGCATATGAGAGTCTCAGAAAAATGCCGCGTAGGCGCATAGGAAGGCCGTAAACGGGGCAATGATTGCGTGTGAGACATGCTGCCTCGACTCGCAACGACTGCTGCCTCTTTACAACAGTGCGCCGCATCCGTACATATTTGAGCAGGTCAGACCCCGCTGTCACCGAGTGCAACGATAGAGCAACTCCGAAGTGTTGCTAAACAACCACTAACAGTCAACAGGCAAGTACAAGAAAAAGCGCAGCGCCGCCCCCGGCTCCTGGACAGAGATCAAAGAGCGGCGCTTGCCCGGACCATCAGTGGTGAAGATCCATGTCTAAAGTTCCACAGCATCCGCGAACTGGCAACCCGGCCCCTCGCTCGGGCAATTCAAACTCCTGGGTCGATCTGATCGCTTTCCTCGGCGTCCTCGCTCTCGGCGGGGTCCTGATGGCCCTCGGGCGCACAACAGCAGGTTCCCTCGCCACTACCTGCGCGGCGCTGGGCGGCCTGTATGCGGTCTGGAAGCGCCTTCGCTTCTCGGAGGGTTCCTCCAGCACAGACGAGACGGACAGCGAGTCGGACGAGGAACCGCCCGACTGACGGTGAGAGGACCTGGACAGAGCGCTTCGTCTGGGCCTGGCGGATTTCCAGATTCACCGACGGGTTCCGGCAGAACTCGGTTACCCGGCCGGCCGATTCATCCCACCCCGCGCGTCGAGCCGGTCGTAGAACGCGAATCTCTCGCCTGGCAGCAGTTGCTCTTGAACCGCTGGAGCACGAGGTGCGGTTGCCAGAGCTGCTCGCAGCGACCTCGGGGTGCCGGGGTCGGCACCAGCCAGGCAGGGGACATTAATCCCTTGATAGACCCGATCTGGCTCCAGTTAGCCCGGAACCTGTCGGGGTCGGAACTAGCCTGGGCCGGGTCGGTGACTATCACCAAGCCAGCTTTGGAGGCGTCGAAGTTGCCGAGCGGCGTCCGTAGCTGGCTGGTGCGCTTGCGGAATGGCGCATTGGCGAGCGCCGTACAGCGATACCGTGCCCGGCAGCATAGCGGTGGATGCGGTCGAGGGCCTAGCGGGTAAAGGTCAGCGGCGTAGCGACGCAAGGCCCGCGTTGTTAAGGGTCTGGCTCGGTTGTCGACGCTGACCAGATCGTGAGGTGGATGTAGGAATACCAGTCGGCAGCGCCGTCCCGGCCATGTACTGGGCGAAATGTCGCTTGCCGCTGATAGGTTTGGCCCGCTCAAAGGGCGGTTGCTGGAGCTTGTGATCTCTGCTCCTGGGATGACTGCTGGCGGCGGGGCGAGGTTCGGGAGGGTAAGCGGAGATGGTGGCTGCGCGTGAGACTACGCTGCGGGAGCTGCTGGAGGGCTCGAAGCAGTATCAGGTGCCGTTGTATCAGCGGACGTACTCCTGGAAGCTCCCCCAGCTGGCCCGGTTGTTCGAAGACATCGTGCAGCTGGCTGAGGATCGGGTTATCCGGCCGGAGCTGACGCATTTCATCGGGTCACTGGTGCTTGCGCCGAGCCCGGCTAACGGGCCCGCCGGGGTGAGCGACTTCCTGCTGGTAGATGGCCAGCAACGGCTCACTACGCTGGCGGTGCTGTTGTGCGCGATCCGCGATTTCCGGGCCAGTAATCAAAGTCCTGATCACCGGGACCGGATCAACGATCAGTACCTGATCAACAGATGGGAGCGTGGCGCGCATCGGCTGAAGCTGCTTCCCACGCAGGCTGACCGAGCGGCGTATCTGGCGTGCGTGGACGGCTCGCCGCAGGCAGGTGGAGCTGACCCGGTCGGCGCCGCGTACCGGTTCTTTCGCGCCGCTCTTGGTGACATCGAGCCGGGCGGTGACCTGTCTGAAATCGGGGTGCTCGAGCAGGCGATCACCAGCGGCCTGCACCTGGTAGCGGTAACCGCGCAGCGGGGGGACAACGCGCACCGGATCTTTGAGTCCCTGAATAACACCGGGCTGCGGCTCACCCAGGGGGACCTGCTGCGGAACTACCTGTTCATGCGGCTGCCTGCCAGGGGCGAACAGGTCTACCAGGGCTTGTGGCTTCCGTTGCAGCAGATGCTGTCAGCAGCGGAGCTGGAGCAGCTGTTCTGGCTGGATCTGGTCCAGGCTGATCCCCGGGTGAAGCAGACCGAGACCTACATGGCCCAGCAGGCCCGGCTGGACCGGCTCGGTTCCGAGGAAGAGATCGAGGCGGAGATCACGCGGTTCGCCCGGCTGGGCGAGCTGTTCCGGACCTTGCTGGAACCCGATCGCGAGCCTGATCCGCAGGTGCGGCTGCGGCTGTCGCGACTGAGCGCGTGGGGCACGACGACGGCGTACCCGCTGCTGCTGCACCTGCTGGACCGGCGCGAACGCGGCACCGCCACGTCAGAGCAGATCGCCCGCGCGATGCTGTACGTGGAGAGCTTCCTGGTCCGCCGCCTGGTCATCGGCCGGGCGACTAACAACCTCAACCGGATCCTGCTGTCGGTGGTCACCGAGATGGACCCGCTCGCACCGGTCGATGAGGCGGTCCGCGGGTACTTGTCAGCGGGACGCAAGTACTACGCCACCGACGAGGAGGTCACGGCTGCCGTCGCGACGATCCCGTTCTATCTGAACGGGCGCCCCGGCCAGCGGTCCCTCGTACTGCGCTGGCTGGATGAGTCATATGGCAGCAAGGAACCTGTCAGCTACGGCAAGCTCACCGTCGAGCATGTGCTGCCGCAGACCCCGGGCCCTGGCTGGCGGCAGAGCCTCGCCGCAGACCTGGGCCCGGATGAGAGGTTCACCGACTATCACCAGGCGCTTGTGCACACTCTGGGCAACCTGACCCTGACCGGGTACAACTCGACGCTGAGCAACAGCGTCTTCGCGGTGAAACGGGAACAGCTGGCTAAGAGCGGCCTGGCGATGAACCAGGAGATCGCTGCCCAGACCCACTGGGGACGGACGCAGATCCATGCCCGGGCCGCTAGCCTGGCCGGCCGGATCGCCAGTATCTGGCCCGGGCCGCTGCCCAGCGCCGCTGGTACCAGTGGCAGCAGATGGGACGTCATGACCCGGGTACTGGCAGTGATCCCGGCCGGGTCCTGGACCAGCTACGGAGACCTGGCCGCGCTGATCGGCAGCCACCCGGTACCGGTCGGCACCCGGCTGGCCAGCCACCCCCTGCCCAACGCCTACCGGGTACTGCAGTCCGACGGGATGATCTCCCCGGCCTTCAGGTGGCCCGACCCCGGCCGCGCGGACGACCCGGCCGAATTGCTGCGCGCCGAGGGTGTCATGTTCGACGCCCACGACCGCGCCAGCCAGGCACAGCGGCTCAGCACCGAGGACCTGGCACAGCTCGCCGGGCTCGCCGACCCCGGTCAGCCGTCACTCTTTCCCGAAGCTGGGCAGAACCCCAAGCTGATGGACAGGTTCTTCGAGCAGCTGTCCCTGGGCCAGGACCAGGACACCGTGACCGGCATCGTGACGGTCCTGGACGCCTGGACCACGCTCGGCGGCATGCTGGGGTACGGCGGAGGCGACCAGACCTCCTGCTTTCTGCTCGCCCGGGACAAGAGCCATCCCGACGGCAACATCTGGCCGGTCACCATCTACCCGCTCCGCGGCTGCGAAGTCGTATTTCAGCACCTGGCCAGCCGAACCCCGTTCGATGACATCCAGCTCCGCGAGGAACTCAGACAGCGACTCACCAGCATCCCCGGGATCGACCTGCCCGCTGCCAAAATCGAACTGCGGCCCTCCTTCCCGCTCCCAGTCCTATCTGACCCGGCCTCGCGGGAAAGCTTCGTCGATGTACTCAAGTGGTTCTTCGACAAAGCCACCGCCCGGTGACAGAAGAAGACGACCCGGCTACCTGACGCTCTGAAGACCGCTGAGCAGCGCTCAAATCTCCTGGATGCGATTAGGTACCCCCGCCACCTGCGAAGTGGCGACTCTGCTGGACATGGTCGAGGCCGTTGGCTCCCCGCGCGAGCCAACCCCGTACGAACGATCCGCAAGACCCCCTCCGCCGCTAGCCTCCCGGGCCACGGGCGGGCACGTCCCGCCTGTCAGATGGGAATCGTAGGCAGAGAAGGCAGCTCGCAGGCATACGCAGCTCCTTGAGCAGCAGAACGAGCTGCTTGGCGCTCGCCGCGGGATCGCAGCCGGATGCAGTCAGTTATCTCGAACATCAGGCTCTGGAGCTGGCCGCCACTGATGTTGCCACGGAGGACATAGCCGACCCGATGCTGCGGTCAAGGGTTAAGCGTCTGCGCAGTCGTTGAAGGCCGATGCGCCATTACTGACCCTCGCTGTAAGAAGTGCGCGAGTTGCGGCATACCGTCGCTGGCCCGGCACTGTGCCCTCAGCAAGATCGGACTTAGAGGCAGCTTGTCGGACGTGGTTGTGGTCAGGACTGTGGTCGGTGTTCACTTTGCCCGCTCCCGCGATCTGAGAGGAGACCCCGTCGCGTCCGTTCTCGCCTCATGCTCTGAGCGCTAGCACCTTGACGACTCCATAGTGAACGTGGGGACCACCGGTCCCACTCTGATGCATGGGGTTGCTGCACGGTGACCCGCCTCTAGTCTCTCCCACTAGAGCGTCCGGCTGCGGCTCAAACTTGATAACTCAATAGTGCACAGACTGAGCGATCACGGATATGGATGGGCTGTCACTATTAACGAGTGAGCTAGCTCTACCGCACGAATTGCTTCCTCTGAGGTCGGAACCTGACCGGCGTGGGCAGAATTATTGCGAACCGTAGCGAGTTGATTAATAACCGTGTTTCTCGACACTGGCACATTTCTGCAGACTGGAAATGGGCTGCCAAGTGAAAGAAATTCAGCGTAGAGGCCCTCCAGCCCACCAGCGCGACGAATCGTCTGCTCAATGAATTCGACGTTCAGTCCCTTTGCCTCCAATAGGGCACGTATAGCTGACGCCAACGCTACTTCGGAGGCCGTACCAGCGTCGATTGCAGCGCGGCGATAGTCAGTCTCGGCCAGTGCCGTTATTGCCTGCATCAGCAGGCGATGATCGGGAGGCAGGTCAATGTTCGGCGTGAAAGAAACTTCGAGCCGATTACCGCCAGGCGCCGATGTGATCACAGCGCTTCCCTCGACAGCGAGAAATCTCGTTAGCGTTTTTAGTACCTCACGGTCAATGTTACTCTTTAGCAGTCGCTGTATCTGAGCGTGAGTAGCGCGCAGTTGCTCCAAACATCCCGCCACTTCGTCCGCGCGTTGCGGTCGCTTGTCGCGTTCGGGCTCAAGTAAACACAAGATAAGTTGTGCTAGAGCTTCTGGCAGACCGTGTCGGTCAAGCGAAGGAGGCCGGCCCATGCGGTGCGCGGCCAGAACCTCCTCGCGGCTGCCAGGAAATGCCGGATGCCCGGCAACCATCTCGTAAATTGTCGTACCCAGCGAGTAGAGATCAGCGCGTTCGTCAGCCACTCTGCCCTCTACAAGTTCCGGCGCCATATAGTTGATTGCAGAATGGTTTGACATATCGCTCATATACTCGTCGCCCAACCGAACTGCGGTATCGAAGTCCACCAGGTGCAAGGTGCCCCACTCGTCGAACAATATGTTGCGGGGCTGTAGATCGCGGTACAAGATCCCACAGCTATGGATGTGCGCAAGCCCGTATGCAAGCTCTATTGACAGCCGGAAGACCTCCTCAATCGACAAGCCTTCGCCGGATTTATGTTTCGAGTTCGCGATGCGATCTGCGAGGCTACCGCCAGTAAGGTAACGAGTCACCATAGCTGCGAGATACTCGTCTTCCCAGTGATCGAGGACTGCCACAACATTGGGATGGTCGCGGAGCTGAGCCAGGACTTGGGCTTCCCACGCTCTAACAGTCATTCCACCAGGCATGACGAAATTATTTGAGAAAACATCGAGCACTACTCGACGGCCAACCACGCGATCACGCGCCAGATAGATTTTCTTGTTGGACGGGGCCCGCAGCAGTTCCAAAATCTCATACCTACCGTCGCGCAGTAGGACACCTGGTTGCAGTACATCATCCATGAGCCGAAGGCTAGCGGCCTGCTCGGGCCCTTGTCCAGGGCCTTGACAGCATCGACGGAAAGGCTCGGAATTGGCAGGAGGCTCGGAGGACTGCCAGCTCGCTTAATAAACTCATCTGTATCCAGGGCTGGGCACGCTCAAAGTCGTCGGTGCTGCCTATGGTCACTTCGAGATTGCCGGTTCCAAAATGACCGATTTTGGTCACGTCACGGGCCGAGATGTCGACGATGACCAGGATCTTCAAACGAAGATGAGGCTGGCGCGTCACCTCCACGCCCTCCCCAGCGTAGGCCGGTGAAGGTGCCGCTGAGGTCGAAGCTAGTCCCTGCCTCTGACAATGAGCTGAATGTTCGCTCAGGACCAAGCCGATCTCATGGCGTGATCTTACGGGCAAGAGCGAGCGGCGTACAGCGACACCGAGCCGGAGCATGGATGCTTGTGCCTGGCCAACGCTTCAAGCGTCAAGAGCCCTGAGCCAAGAGGACTCAATACGTTCGCGCCACGTATAGTCCCCCCACTCCTCGCTGTGCCTTCGCTCATCCGGATCCATACCGGCAAGATCGCAGAGGGCGACCATAACGGCCTCCACTGTTAGCCATTGGCCCGGGATCGAGCCATGCAGCATCCTGCGGATGGTCTCGTGGCTTGCCGTCCCCTGACGGTCCCCTCGGTCGCGAATGGCCTCACTTATCTGGCGGAGGGTTGGTCGATGAGCGGCATTGAGCAGACCGAATAGCAACTCGACGAAATCGCGGGCTGGGCCCCTGGGAAGTTCATTCTCGGTCGGCATCCGGATTCTACGCATCAGCCAAGCTCCCGTCGCCTTCTTCGATCTGACACGGGAAGTCGAGTGTTGTCAACTGATGACCCACCATTACTCAGCTATCAACACCCCGACATCAGAAGTCACATCTTAAACTTCTTGGTCATTGAGTCACATGAACCACATTAGGCAACGACAATAACCGTACGGATTGTCGAAAGGAGGGAGAACGTGAAGCATCAGCGACACGACGTAGGCGGACGCTGGCCAGAACGGTTAGTCCAAGCGATCGAACGGGCGGCCGAGGCCGGATGGGCCCAGACCGCCCGCATGATTGCGCTGCTGGCGGTTGCAGCCGCAGCAGTCGCGCTGATCGTAATGACCAGCAGGTAACACACCCAAGTCAACGGTAACGCACTCGTCGCCTCTAAGCAGATGGGGCGGGAGCAGCGGACGCGCTCGAGCCCCGGCTCATCCTGGTGTGGATGCCGGGGCTCTTGCGTTCCTCGGAAGGCGAAGGACCCGGCCCCCACGAGTAGCCTCACTGGTCAGTCTTCGCGCGCTCCGGCGTCTTCGTCCCCCCAGCCAGCGGTGTACGACTCGTCGGGGAACTCGGGGTCATCAGGAGGCAGGTACTTCGGGACGTGGTACGGGTCAGCCGCGTGCAGCCGCTCCTGTTCGGCCTGACGCTCAGTCATCCTACGGTTCGCGGTCCTCGCGCCACTGGCGCTGAGCTTCCCAGTCCTCTTGCTGTGGGTCCATCGCCGTCCCTACCTGCTACTGCTTCCCCGTCCTCCTCGCAGGCGCCAGGACAGGCGTAAGCAGATGATCGTAGAGTCCTGCAGGGTTTACTGTGCTCCGCTCTCCAGCCCGCGCACGTCACCATCGCTCTCGGCCACCTGTCTGACTAGCTAGCTGTTATTCCGTGTACCGAGATTTTCCGAAACGTTCCCATGCGGTCTGGCGCCGAACCCCCAACTCGGAGCCAATCCTGCCCCAGCTCCAACCAGCCACGCGCGCCTGGTGCACCAGCTCTTCAGTCCACTTCTCCGCCTCTTGCATCCGAATACCCCAAAGCCCCAACACCTTTAACGCGCCAGTCAGCAGGCGTTCGTCATCATGGACGTTCCTGATAATGGGTTGCTGCCGAAAACGAGACCAAGCGGCCTGGCGAGATATTCTCAGCGCGACTGCAATCTGTTGCCAGGAACCACCGCGAAATCGAGAGATCCGTACCCACTTCAGCACTCGTCCGCGTGCGTAGGCCGCCCGCAGGGCCGCTTCGTTCAGGCTCGCCGGAGGTGTCCTCAGCCATGGGGGTTCCTTTGCATCCGCTGCGGCCTTATACATTTCTGCGATGAGCAACCGGCTCGGCGTGGCGGCATCGCTCGTGGTATGGAAGGTCCTGCCCTTCATCTGCTGTCACCCTTGCTGGCCCGTGCATGACACACGCCGCTCGTGCAGCCGCACTCGCGCTCATGAGAGTGCCGAAGCGATGCAACAAGGCAGCCGATACAGGAGCCTTCCCTCAGCACTTGGCAGACATACTGAGCCCTGTCCGGTACCAGAGCAACGATCAACAGCCCCACCAACTGCGGAACTGCCAGCATAGCGACGGCTACAAGGGGGAGAGTGGACCAGGCCATGGGCGGGTCCTTTCGGTAGCTGCCCCGTCGGAACAGGGGGCTTCTACCTTTCTCGACAACGCCACCCGGCCGGTACATGTTCCCGGCTTCTTTCCGCAGGTCAGCAAGAGAGTTGATCCTTGCCAGAGGCAGCATCGGCGTGAAACTGTCAGGAAACGTTGGCAGAACAGACCGTACACCTCACCGCCATCCTGCATCGGCGGGACGTGGCGCTGCGCCTGACGCTACTCGGGTGGTCTGACGGTCAGCCGAACGTCCGCGCTGCGTTGCCGAGACACCGATGCGTTCGGCGTGGTTCCTTACGCCGACTTGCCTGTGCGTTGTGACTGTCCTGGTTTGGCAGCGTTCGGGATGCTAGAGGATGTGGGTGCAGAACGCTTCAGTGTGCTCTGGGCGAGCGCACGGACGTCCCAGTCGCATGAAGGCAGAGTCATGGCATGAACATGGTCGCGTACGTGGCCAGCATTGTGAGCAGCGCCGCTACGTGTGCTGCACTAATTTTTGCTGGACTTCAGTTTCGGTGGTCGCGCAGACAGGATCAACACAACCGACAGGTAGAGATTGAAGGGGTTGCTGTGTCTTGGCGACCGCCCGAAGTACCAAGAACCCCACAGGATACTCTGGGCCGTGCTGCCTGGGAGTACGAGTTCACCGCCTATAATCCTGGGGAGCTTCCGATCAGCGATGTCCGCGTGGAAATTCATTTCGCCATTCCCGTAATCCGCGTTCACTACGACGGGCATCTCGATGAGCCTACGCAGATACTTGGCCTAGAGGGAACGCCGGTCCTGGCAGGCCACGGCACCCGGGTGTGGCGGCGGAGATTGGTTATGAATTACAAGAAAGCCAAGGCTGCCTTGGATCAGACGAAAGCCACCATTTCGTTCAACGATTCTGCCTCTGAACCTCATACAAACTACTGGCCGAAACAACTTTGGCCGCCTGAGGCACGCCGTCGCATTGGCGAAATCACCGTGGGGCCTGCGGATGCTCATGCAGCGCTCGAAGCGTGTCATCCCTCCGAATAAACGCCGGTGAATCCTCGGCAAGGCTCGTGCTCTAAGGGCAGACCGAAGGGCTGATCGCGAGGGCTGTAGCGGTTATCGTCGATCACCTGCAAGTCTGGCTGGCGCGATCGGGTCAGACAGGCTGCCATCGGCCACTGTTGTAGTAAGCAATGTCGTCAATACGGTCGTTGCGTAGGTCTGCGTGCCCGATGCTTGCGACATGGCAGACAGGAAGATGACCAAGACTGTTGGTGAGCACTGGGTATGCGCGACGTTGGCGCGTCATGGCTGGGCGCCTGCGCTGACCCGCGATGGGCTCGAAAGGACTGACATTCTGGCAGCCGCAACCCACCTTGATAACCGCCCAACGATTGAGGTTCAGGTGAAGGCGGCGACCGCAGGCTCTCGTCTCACCTCATGGCCACTCGGAGGCATAGCGCAGGAGATCGCTAGGTCGCCGCGTGAGTGGGTCGTGCTAGTGTCGTTGCCCCCACTGCCGACAGCGCCGCGGGCTTTCGTGGTTCCGCGTGACCACGCGTCCGCGGCAACGTGGGTCGTACATCAGCACTGACTTACGGACCCATTGGCCGCTGCGGGAAGCCGGAATGCTGGGGATCAACCAGGCCCGGATTCGACTGTCTGTGTGGGAAGGATACGAAGATCGCTGGGATCTGCTCGATAAACTGGCCACCGACGCACCGGTCTTGTTGCCCAGATGGATTCGCGAACGCGCCCAAGAAGAACGAGTCGGTCTGCCTCCGGGGCATCCATGGCGAGAGGCGTTGCCCGAGTGGTGACAGCTACTACGCCCACAGCGCTCCGGCCGTCATCCCTCCGATAGACCTCATGTCACTGTCGTAGCATCCAGAGATCGGTGAAACGTGGCATGCGCTCTTGAGAGGGCGTGGCGCTCAGCCCCAAGGTAGTCAATGCATCTGACAGTGAGCCGAGCGTCTCCACCGCCTTGCCTAAGCTACGGCTATTCATGGCCAGATGCTCCGCTGTATGGCCCCAGCCGCGACTGACCAGCTCGGTCACGACCGGTTTCGATCCACTGCGGCAAGAGCGACTGGTCAGCCCCGGCCGCGATTGCAAGCTCGGCCTCTGCCTGGTATCGGGAGCGAACCGAGAGAGTCGACTTCGGCCAAACCGAGCGCAAGCCCGGCATGCATGGCGAGCAAATCTGGCCGGTCGGCAGCAACCTGCCGCAACTCGGCCACGGCCTGGTCGAGGTCATCGATCCTGCCTCGGCTAGCGTGACGGGCTGCTACGGCGGCGATCTTCGCCCCCAGAATCTGGTCGGCAGTGCTCACAGACCTGCAGACTCCTCTAGACCCCTACCGCCTGTCGTTCCGGAGCCCTACCTGGGCAAACGGACCTTTAGTCGCCCCTATGGTCGCCCCTGGCTGTTCGATCTGTTCGAATCTTAGCCTGTGACCTGGAGCCGCCTGTCGGAATCGAACCGACGACCTGTTCATTACGAGTGAACCGCTCTGCCGACTGAGCTAAGGCGGCGTGCCGTCAAGTGCGACGGCAGCCAGAGGAGTCTACCGGCTCGGCGCAGCGTGTCTGCATTAGTGTGGGCGGTGTAGGCCGGTGCCCGGCGCGGGAGAACCGTGAAACTCGCCATCAAGGCCGCTGCGGTTGCGGGCGGCATGCTTGCCGTCCTGTCTGTCGCCGGATGCGGAGCGCAAGCGAGTGCAGCGGCGGTGGGAGTGGCCGCTAGTAGTGCGGGTGCACCGCAGGCCAGCGTGCGAGCGTGTACTGCCTACGGGGTGCATGCGATCGAGCACCACATCAGGGTGACCTGGACGCCAGCGCCGTGCCAGGGCCTGAGCAAGTCCCAGGTCAACAGGGCCGTTGCCATGGCCGTGGTACGAGTGGAGGGCGACGCACCCAAGGCTGTCCGGAGGAAGCGGGCGGCACGGGCGGCCGTGTACCTGGAGTATCTCGTCACCGCGCTGCCTGCGGGGACCGGCTCATTGCCGACGGCATCTGGATCATCGGCAGCACGGGGCGGCAAAGACCTCGGGATGGGCATCGCCGCGCTCTTCGCCTGGCTTGTCACGGCGGGCAGCGGCGCCTACGTGCTTGGCTCCTGGATTACTCATGGCGGCAGCCTGCGACACCGCGCAGGTGGTACAACCACGGGCTCGCCGCCGACGGTGATCTTCGGGCATTTCGGACTGGCGCTCAGCGGGCTCGTCATCTGGGTTGCTTATCTCGTCACCGGCTGGGCCGCACTGGCCTGGACCGCTGTCGGGGTGCTCCTGCCGGTGGCAGGGCTTGGCATGGCCACGCTGGCCGTCGGGCTCCCCGGGTACCGCAGCCGCACTGTCACGGACTACAACGCCGTGGTCACGAACAGTGATCAAGGCGTGGCCGACGGGGACAATGCCGGTGCCCTGACGTACGATGCCGGCACCGCCGACGACCTAACGACCGACACCGGCACGGGTGGTGCCCGAGCGATCAGGATCGGCGCAGGCGGCGCCCAAACGATAAGCCGCGGCAACGGCGCTAGCCAACCGGTCGTCAGCGGCGCCCGCACCGGTGCGGTGTCAGTCAGGGCCGGCTTGTCCCCGCTGGTTGTCGCCGGCCACGGACTGCTCG
>Ga0335075_10004110_pt1 | contig 22821 bp, 18 predicted proteins | sample Lox_Sample_24_FD_206723 | JGI IMG/M metagenome (GOLD analysis project Ga0335075, IMG submission 206723) | Soil microbial communities from Loxahatchee National Wildlife Refuge, Florida, United States - Lox_Sample_2.4 | ecosystem: Environmental > Terrestrial > Soil > Wetlands | place: USA...
GGCTCCGGCCGATCCGGGTGCTCTTCCGCAAGCCGATCGAGCAACGACAGGGCGTCCGAGGTCTTGCCGACGGCATCGAGCAGCATGGCACGTCTGAGGTCGACGAAGGCAATCAGCGGATCGGACGTTTGTACCGCATCCAAAACGGAAAGCGCTGCAGCCGGCTGGCCCTGTGCGTCGAGCACGTCGGCGAGAAGCAGCCTTGCTGCTGTCAGGTCAGGGCGCAATGCGAGCGTAAGCCTGAGCATGATCACCGAGAAGTCCGGCGAGTTCTCTTGGCGAAGACTGGCGGCGATGGCCAGGTAGGCCTCGGCCATGCCGTCCGCAGCATCAGCGACCGGACGCCGCGCCATGACGCGCTCAAGCCCAGGCACCGCGATGGCAAGATCGCTGCCGCCCGCGCCAAGCGAAGCGAGTGTGTCACGCGCCTTGGCGATCTGGCCTTGACGAGCCTCCCAGCTCGCCAGGATGCGGGCCACTTGCAGGTTGGGGCCAGTGAAGCCCTGCTGGGCCAGCGCATAGTATTGGTCGGCGATCGCGGTGCGGCCAGCAAGGTCGGCGATCAGCGCAGCGTGCAGGATGTCGATTCCACGTGCGCCGGGTCCGGAGAGGAAGGGCTGCAGCGCGGCCAAGGCTGCATCGGTCCTGCCGGCGCCTTGTTCCGCCCAGGCCAGCAGCAGCGGAGACAGGATTTGCGTCAGGCCCTCACGTGGAAGGCTCTGGATGCGCGTGATCGCCGTGGACCATGCCCGCTCGCGCACGGCTTGGCCTATCAGCGCAAGCATTGCTACCGGATTGTCGGGCACTGCTGCAGCAAGGCTCAGGGCGTCGGGCTCGCCAGCCATGAAGCTCGCAAGGAAGGCCTGCCGGCGAAGAACCAGATCGCTCGGGTCTGCAGCCGAGGCATTACGGTAATAATGTGCCGCCTGCATCAGGGCAAACTGACTATCGGCAAAGCGGGCGTCGAGAAATGCGCCGTACGCGGTTCCCGCCTCAGGTGCATCTGCGACCGCGACTCCACGGGCCGCACAAGCAGAAAGCAGGCTGAGCGCCAGCAACGCGGAACGACTCACCAGGCGCAACTTCGGCATCACGCGATCCTATAGCAGGGACAGCGGGGAGAGGGCTACATGCCCGGCGGATAATTTGGACCGCCCCCGCCTTCGGGGACCACCCAGTCGATGTTCTGAGTAGGGTCCTTGATATCGCACGTCTTGCAATGCACGCAGTTCTGCGCGTTGATGACAAGAGCTGGGGACCCGTCGCCGACGATCTCGTATACGCCGGCGGGGCAGTAGCGCGTTTCCGGGCTTCGGAAGCGGCGCCAGTTCTCGGTGATTGCGCGCGCGGGTTCCCCGAGTCTGAGGTGGGGCGGCTGATCCTCCTCATGGTTGGTATTGCTGACGAAGACCGAGGAGAGCCGATCGAACGTAAGAATGCCGTCAGGCTTCGGGTAGGCAATGCGTGGTGCGGCATCGGCAGGAAGCAGCGTTGTGTTGTCGGAATGGCGGTGATGCAGGGTCCAGGGCGCCTGGCCGCGAAAGAGATACGTGTCGAGGGCGGCATGAAAGAGGCCACCCCATAGCCCGAAGTGGCTGAAGCCCGGGCGTATGTTGCGCGCTCTGGCAAGCTCCGGCCATACCCAGCTGGCGCGGAGCGCCTCCTCATAAGCGACCGGGGTCACCGCGGCCTGGTCCTTGAGGGCCGCCGCGACGGCCTCGGCCGCGAGCATGCCGGATTTCATCGCGGTGTGCGTGCCCTTGATTTTCGGCACGTTGAGAAATCCTGCCGCGCAGCCGACGAGGGCGCCGCCGGGGAAGACCAGCCGCGGAATCGACTGCAGGCCGCCTTCGTTCAGCGCACGCGCTCCATAGCAGATGCGCCGGCCACCGGAAAAATGCCCGCGGATGGCAACGTGGGTCTTGAAGCGCTGCATCTCCTCGAAAGGCGAGAGCCACGGATTGCGATAATCGAGCCCGACGACGAAGCCAACGGAAACGAGATGCTCACCCCAGTGATAAAGAAACGACCCGCCATATGTGGCGCCGTCCAGCGGCCAACCGATCGTATGAACAACAAGCCCAGGACGATGATTTTCCGGCCGGACTTCCCACAGTTCCTTGATGCCGATCGCGTAGGTCTGCGGGTCGCGTTGTTCGGCAAGGCCGAAGCGCGCGATCAGGCGTTTGGTGAGCGAGCCTCGGCAGCCCTCGGCAAACAGGGTAAAGCGAGCGCGAAGTTCCATGCCGGCTTGAAAATTCGGTCCGCGCTCCCCGGACTTCCTGACCCCCATATCACCGGTCACCACACCGACAATCCGCCCGCCCTCCTCAAGCAACCGTGCCGCTGCAAACCCGGGATAGATTTCGACGCCAAGCGCCTCAGCGCGGCGAGCGAGCCACCGGCAGAGAGTCCCAAGGGAGCCGACAAAATTCCCGTGATTGCGCATAGGGCGCGGGGTCGGCAGGCGCGTTGCGCGTGCCGCGGTCAGCCAAAGGAAGCGGTCCTCGACCGCAGGCGTGGCAAGCGGCGGCTCGTCCGCACGCCAATCCGGCAGCAGCTCGTCGAGCGCGCGTGGCTCGATCACCGCGCCGGAGAGGATGTGGGCGCCCACCTCGGCGCCCTTCTCGAGGACGCAGACGGAAGTTTCGGGCTGGCATTGCTTGAGACGGATGGCCGCGGCCAGTCCGGCCGGACCGGCCCCTACCACCACCACGTCGAATTGCATCGACTCGCGGCCTTCGGTCATGCGTCATTATCCCGCTCTGCCACGCGCCTTCGAGCACCTCCGGGAGGTGCCAATCTCGGCCGGTCCCGGGACCTCCGCCGGCACTGTTCGCGATCCGGGTTCGCAGAAGGTCCCATGGGCCAACGTCGTGCCCCTGGAGCGATGGCTGCGGCGCGCAAGCCGTTGACCGGCCGCAGGTTCAGGTTCTCGAGCGACAGATGGTCGCAAACCGGCCAGCCCCGCTTCGCCCACTCGGATCCCCGTAGCGCTGGCCGGGGTTGCGCCGTGGCATCGGTATGCCAGTCACACCATTGCCCGATTGACAACAGATAAATCCTCCCTCGTCGGAGTGGCAGGCAAAGGAAGCATGGGCCACCATGCTGCCTGCGATTGAGCCGCGACTTGCCGGCGAGGCATAACCATATGCGGGACGAATGCCGCGGCAAGGGCCGCGGCGGCCAGAGAGGAGTAAAGGGATCATGCAAAAGGCTCTGCTGCTATCCTCCACGTTCCTGGGGCTGGCCTTGTCGGCGCCAGCGATGGCGCAAGGTATAACCACGCCGGGTGGCCCGCCCTACGGCCCAAATCCGTATTCGACCCACGCCAGCAATATCGGCCCCGCAGATACCCACTCGCGGATCGCGCCGCAGCTTCCGACCCCCGCCGTCGGCCCGAATGCCACGGTTGCGCAGTATCTCGGCGTGGCGCGGTCAGCTCTGGCTGCCGGCCAGACCGGTTTGGCCCAGGCATCGCTCGAGGATGCGGAGACTCTGGCGTTAACCCGCCCGGTTCAGTACTCGGCGGGAAGCACCCCCAGTAACTCACCGCTCGTGACCAATATTCAATCCGCCTTGCGCGCGCTCGGCAACGGCGACCTCACAGGAGCCGGTCACTACACCGAAGTGGCGATGCAAGAAGCCGGCACGTAACGGTGGACGCCCTGGCGATCCTGCGGCTGCAGATCGCCTGGGGCGCCGACGAGGCGCTGGCCGAGGCGCCACAGAACCGATTGATCGACCCTGCGCCCGCGCCGGCGCCGGCGCGGGAGAGAGCCTCGCAAATGTCCGAGGGAGGTGTGGGTGCGCGCGCTTGGGCACTCGCAAGCAATGCGGCAAGCCCGGGCGAGCTGCGCGAGGCATTGGCCGCCTTCGATGCCTGCTCGCTCCGCGCAACCGCCACCAACCTCGTGTTCGCCGATGGTAACCCGAACGCCGGTTTGGTTCTGATCGGCGAGGCCCCCGGTGCGGAGGAGGACCGGGCCGGGCTGCCGTTCGTGGGCGCATCGGGACAACTCCTGAACGCAATGCTTGCGAGCATCGGGCTCGATCGCCAAAAGCTGTTGATTACCAATGTATTGCCGTGGCGCCCCCCGGGCAATCGGACGCCGACCGACCAGGAGATCGAGCTCTGCCTCCCGTTCCTCCTCCGACACTTGGCATTACTTCGGCCTCGGCGTCTTGTCCTGCTGGGAGCGCTTGCGACACGGGTGATGACCGGCAGCACGCAAGGCATCAGGCGGCTGCGTGGCCGTTGGATCGAAGTGGGGGTGCCGGACCTGCCTGGACCAGTGCCGGCCCTGCCAACGTATCATCCGGCATACTTGCTGCGCGCGCCAGCGGCGAAACGGGAAGCTTGGCAGGATCTGCTCCTGCTGCGACGCACGCTCGGTGCATGATTGCCTAACAAGCTAACTATGAAGTAACCAAACTCACGAAATTGTGAGCATCACGTCCGAGGCTAAGGGCCGGTTTTTTCGGCGCCCCAACCCTCCGATGCGATTCGTCTCGCCGCGAGGGGTTGCGGCATCAGGTGCCCCCGTGTAGGGGCCAATGATGCGAGGGATCGGTCAGACGTTCTCCCGCCTCTCTGCGGCCCGTGCGATCTTCACCGGGGCGATGTTTGTCGCGGGCGCAGCGGTCTCTGCTGCACATGCTCAAGGCACCCCGCAGACCGCGATGGCGGTTCCCCGAACGGCGCCCCCAGGCGCGGAGGTGGCATTTCCGCAACCGCTTTCGCCGAGCGAAGCTGTCGCCGTGCGCCGCATTTTCGCTTTGCAACGGGAGGGCCGGATCGCCGCCGCCGAGCGGGTAACAGCAACCTTGTCAGATCGAATGCTGCTCGGCAGCATCCTGGCCGATCGTTATCTGGGACCTTACACGGTTACCACGCCGGGCCAGCTTGAGGACTGGCTCCAGCGATTTGGCGACCAGGCGTCGGCTCCTGCGATCTACGCGCTGCTTCTGCACAAACTGCCACGGGGCGCGCACGTGCCGCCGGCGCCGCATGTTGAAGGTTTGCCTGCGCCGCTTGATTTGCCCGGGCGAGAGGTTTCTATGTCCGGTCCGGTCGAGGCGGAAACCGACGGAATCTCTGGCTTCGCTCAGGAAGTCGCCGCGCGAGCCAGCGAGGGCGAAGTCGATTCGGCGCTGGCACTGATCAACAGCACGCGCGGCCTGACAACGGCGCACGTGGCGGTACTGAAGGCCGTGGTGGCGCGCGCTCTCTTCACACGCAATGATGACGAAGGGGCATTGGCACTCGCGAGCGCTGCCGCCCGGGCTTCAGGCGGGGCAGACGGTGCAGCAGCGTATGTCGGCGGGCTGGCTGCTTGGCGACTCGGCCGGATCAGGACCGCTCGGCACCTCTTCCGCTCCGCGGCCGAGGGAAGGGACGCGCGGCCGCCTCTGGTCGCCGCCGCAGCATTCTGGGCGGCGCGCGCGGAGCTGCGTCTTCGCCAGCCAAAAAACTGGTTGCCTTGGATGGAGCGCGCCGCGGCCCAGCACGGCTGCTTCTACGGATTGTTGGCAGCGCGCATGCTGGGCTTCGGGTTCGATCCAGAGGGCGGCCGGCCCACGCTCGGCGAGGCTGATCTCGATGCAGTCGCCGCGACCGATGCAGGATGGCGTGCTTTCGCACTTCTCGAGGTTGGCCAGACATCGCGAGCCGAGGCCGAACTGGCAAGTTTGTGGCCCCGAATCCAGGTGGACCATACCCTGGGCAGAGCGGTGATGCTGGTTGCCTCGCGCGCAGGACTGCTCGGGCTTGCCGCACGTCTTTCCGAACTGCTTTCGCCGGCGTCGGGCTACAGGTGGGCCGGCACGCCGACACTGCCGCTGCCACCGTTTACCCCCGCAGGTGGATTTGTTGTCGACCCTGCCCTTGTCTATGCTCTGATACGGCTCGAATCGAATTTCAAGGTCGTTGCGGTTTCGGCAGCCGGGGCACGGGGGTTGATGCAGCTCATGCCGGACGCTGCCGCTGCGGTGACAGGGCACTGGGGCAGTCCCCTCGATGATCCTGGTGTCAATCTCGAGCTTGGCCAGCGCTATATGCAATTCCTTGCCGGCCAAGGAGACGTGCACCAGAGCTTGCTTCGAGTGCTCGGGAGCTACAATAGCGGACCAGTGAACTTTGCAGCCTGGGCACGGGACATTCGCGACCAAGGTGATCCATTGCTGTTCATCGAAGCGATTCCGAACGTGCAAACCCGGCACTTCGTCGAGGCGGCGCTCGCCTATACCTGGCTCTACGCCGCGCGCCTTGGCCTGCCGGTGCCGAGCCTCGATGCATTGGCCGAGGGGCGGTTTCCGCGCTTCACGGCGGAGGCGGATGCCAGCATCAGGACGCCTGCGGAGTGGGCCCTGCACTGAGCCTGGTGTCCTGGCCCCCGGGTTCGCTGTCCCCGCTGCCGTTAATTCTTGGGCAGCGAACGGAATGGACGATCAGGAAGCTGAATACAAAGAGCTGGTGGCCGGCCCTGTCACATTCCCGTGGACAGCAACTGCCGGATTTCGGACAATAGGCTCTCGGAGAGTGCGATTGGCGCTTTCTGACGATTTCGCCTCAAGCGATCGCGCTCAGGACACGGGGAAAGGATTGACGTCGTTCATGACCGGCATTGACCAGTCCAGGACGTTTCGGCCCATCAACATTGCCGTGCTCACGATCTCCGACACCCGCACGGCGGCGAACGATACCTCGGGTGACGCACTTGCCGAACGCATCGGCAAGGCTGGCCATCAATTGGTTGCTCGCGCTATCGAGCGCGATGATTCGGACCTGATCGAAGCCCGACTGCGTGCATGGATCACAGACCCTCTCATTGACGTGGTCATTACCTCGGGTGGAACGGGGATTACCGGGCGCGACGTGACGCCTGAGGTGTTCGAGCGCGTACTCGAAAAGAGGATCGAAGGATTTGGAGAGCTTTTTCGGATGCTGAGTTACCACAAGATCGGCACCTCCACCATGCAATCTCGTGCACTTGGCGGAGTGGCCGGCGGCACATATCTGTTTGCGCTGCCAGGCAGTACGAACGCAGTCAAGGACGCGTGGGACGACATCCTTCTTTACCAGTTCGATAGCCGCCACCGGCCATGTAATCTTGTCGAATTGATGCCGCGGCTGATGGAGCACCTGGGCGCCGCGAATTAATCACCGGCGCCGGTGAAGCTTGAAGTGTCCGGATGCGCCCTCAAGCGTTGCGGGCGCACCAAGAGGAAGCGCTACGTTGCTTTCGCCGTGGCCGGCCGGAAGGCCGAATGCAATTGGAAACGTATAGTCCGACAGCACATCACGTATGACATCTCGAAGGTCATTCATTCCGTCAGCGCATCTGTGCATCACACCAAATACGACGCCAGCCACATCTGCAAATAGCCCCGCGTTGCGCAGCTGGACCAGCAACCGGTCGATGCGGTAGGGCGCCTCGTCGATATCCTCGAGGAAAACGATTGCGCCCTCACTCGCGGGAGCAAACCGTGTTCCAAGCGCTCCGGCAAGGAGCGAAAGGCATCCGCCGCGAAGCGGGCCGGAAGCCCGACCCTGCCGCAGGAACTCGACCGGTACGTCAACCTCGTACGCCGGATCGAACAGGGCGCGGTACAGCCAAAGGCGCTTGACCTCCGCAGCCAGTTCAAGACCGAGGAATTCGGGGCTCGCGATGTTCGGACCGTGGATTGACTCCACCTGCGGCCAGAGCTGCGAGGCTGCGAGGTGAAGAGCGGTGACGTCGCTATAGCCGACGAGAAGTTTTCGCGCACATATGAAATGCGGACGGAGATGCGGAAAAAGCCGGGTGCACCCGTAGCCCCCGCGGGCGGCAAGAATTGCGCGGATCTCCGGATCGGCCACTGCCGCCTGTAGATGCGCCGCACGTTCGGCGTCAGTGCCGGCCAAGTAGAAATGACGTCTCCGTTCCACTTGGATCGTGACGCGAAGACCCCACTTCTCAAGCAGCGCGGCGCCGCTCTCCAGCAGCCCGGCCTCCGCTTCCGGGAGTTGTGCGGCGGGCGCAACGATCGCTACCTTGTCCCCGGGCCGAAGAATCACGCCGGAATGCCGGGAGCTAAGATTCGCGGACGATGGTGCGGCCCGCTGAGGCGATCCCGATGCAGATCCCGGCCCCGACGCAATGCAATCATGCCGGGCCGTTGTTACGAATATGCAACAACTGTATGTGACGCCTCCTACAGAAGCCCTCTTTGACGGAAGCTCGTCCAGCAACCATTGCCGACTATGACGTGGTCATGCAGGATAACAGACAAGAGCCCACCTGCGTGCTTGATCTCACGGGTCATTTCAATATCCTGGCGCGATGGTGTTGGGTCGCCGCTCGGATGATTGTGCACAAGGATCAATGCAGTGGCATGCAGTTCCAGTGCGCGTTTCAGGATTTCGCGAGGATAGACCGGCGTGTGGTTGACGGTGCCGCGCGCCTGTAGCTCGTCAGCCAACAGACGGTTCCTGCTGTCGAGGAATAGCACACGAAACTGCTCGACAGGTTCGCGCCCCTGCGCGGCCTTGAGGTAGTCCATCAGCGCTTCCCAGTTGGCAAGCACCGGTTGGCCAAGGACCTCTGCGCGAGCAAGCCGGATCGCGGCTGCTTGGACGAGCTTGATTGCGGAGACGCTGTGGATGCCAAGTCCGGGCGATTCCAGCAACTTCTGCTGCGGCGTGGCAAGCACCGCGGCAAAGCTTCCGAAGCGGTTGATAAGCGCTTTCGCAAGCGGCTTGGTATCTCCCCTTGGCATGGCAGAAAACAGCAGCATCTCAAGAAGTTCATAGTCGGCGAGTGCGTCGGGACCGCGTCGGAGAAGCTTCTCGCGCATGCGGGCGCGATGGCCGTGTGGCCCTGTACTCGGGAAAGGAAGTTCCGCCCCTGCGGCGGGGGCAGAATGCTCGGAGGTCGTATCGGTCGGGCTAAACTCGCGGCAGGATCTCACCGTTCGATCGACAGTCGCAATGGCGACGTCAAGAGCGGGCAATTGATTCGGAACCGTAGGACCGGCCAAAGACGCTTCGGCAAATCCGGGCCGCGTGACCGAGCCGGCCGCCTGCATCCGGCGGGCGACCTTGCCGGTGCGGAATCGGCCCATGAGTCGTGACCAGCGCAACGGACGATTTTCCCTTGCCTGACTGCAACCAGGGGTGAATGAAATGACACGCCATGGCTCATTCTGCAACCCTGACGAGAAATGCGTCCTCCGCAGCAATCGCGCCGGCGGGGTCGAAGCGGGCGACCCATCGACGACCTAGGCGTTCCGCTGCAATTCAGCTTTGACGCCAGCCGAAGCGACGGTCCAGCCAACTTCTAAGCGCGAGGAGCGCCGGGGCATTAACCGCGACGACACACGCGTTGGCCGCGGGGCTTGCTTCGACGCTCACTCCGGCGGCGGCGGCGAGCGCGCGAATCGTCGCAGTGTTCACCACCCCCGCTCCGGCCTGACGCCAAAGCGCCACCAGGGCGGGTGGAGTAAGCTCCGGCAAAACAAGAGCAAATTCGAGCGCGGTCGCGGTCGCCGCCGCCCGCCAAACCTCAGCCAAGGGGCCCCGCGGCGGATGACCGCGCAAGGTTACGGAAATCTCATCGAAGGTCGGAACGTCCGGAACAATCGGATCCCGCCCCCAGCTTCCGGTCGCGTCCGGCGCACCGAAGGAGAATAGGGCACGCATCCCCGCCGACGTGAGCGCAGCCATCCGCTCCGGCACGTTCTCGCCATGCAAGAGAATGACATCGGCACTTCCGGCCTCGAGTGCTCGCTCCGCCTGATCCGACAGGTCGAGCCCAAAAACAGGGCTGAACCTGATGCCGAGCAGGTCGAGTGCAAGCAGAATGGGAAGCTCGGGCCCCACCGGGCTGGCGGCGGCGACACGCAGCGTTTGCCCGGATCCGAAAGCTGAAAGCGGTGCCCGGCCCACCACGACACCAGGACTGGCACCGTCCATGACCGGTATCCAGCTTGCGATATCGAAATGAACTCGCGAGTCTCCAACCAACCATGCGGTCACAGCCGCTCCCGGCACCAGAAGCGCGGTTGCTCCGTCGGGTGTCGTGCGTACCGCAAATTGATTGGCGCCGGTCACGCCATCATCGCCGATTGCATTCTCTTTCCAGATCCGTGTGCCCCGAGGTAGGCTCTGATCGAGTATCGGCAGGAATACATCCGCCCACCGGTCTACTGGCCGACCGATGGTGCCGGCCACGAGCACCTGGACTCCATTCGGAAACGACCCGCTCGCGCTCGCCGCGAACGCACTTTTTGCTTCGGCGAAAAGGACAAGCCCTACCGAGAGCGCACCTAGCCGCAGCACGTGCCGCCGCGAATGCGTTTCACCCCCCACCATGTCGTCCCCCGTTCAGAGAATATTCCTATCCCTCCAAAAGTGTCTGTCAAATCAATCCCGTCCAATGGCCCCACCGAGCCGTTCTCGCGGTGCCTTCACTGGTCATAGGTCACGAGTGATTCAAAAGGAATATCAAGCCGGTGCCGACCATTCAGGGAAGTCAGCTCGATCAGAGCAGCGGCGGCTGGCACAACAGCGCCGACATTTCGCAGCAGGGCGATTCCTGCGCTCATGGTGCCGCCGGTGGCCAGCAGGTCGTCCACAACCACCACGCGCTGGCCGGGGCTTACCGCATCGGCCTGGATCTCTACCCGATCGGTCCCGTATTCGAGAGCGTAATCGTAGCCTACGGTCTGGCCCGGGAGCTTGCCCGACTTGCGCAGCATGAGAAAACCGCAACCAAGCTTCAGCGCGAGCGGGGCAGAAATCAGAAAGCCGCGCGATTCGATTCCGGCGAGCAGATCGGGCTTGTACGGCTGCACAGCCTCGGCAAGCTGCTCCATCGCCGCTTGCCAAGCCGCCGCGTGGCGCAGCAAGGTTGAGATGTCGCGGAATAAGATTCCGGATTTCGGGAAATTGGGAATGCTGCGGATATGCTCCTTGAGGTCCATGACTTTCGTCCTGCCTGTGTGACGCAATCAACGACCATTCATCAGTCATGCAATCATGCTAACGGGACTTGTCGCGGCCGATAGCGCTCCGCCCAGCCCGTCGCCTTCGGTGCGGCTCAGGGGACACATCTCGACCAGCCTCACCCGACGTTGAGCAGATGAACGTCCACCAGCGGTTGCTTGCCGTACCGGCGGCCAAGCGTTCGACGTAATGCCGCACGTGCGGCCTCGGCAAGCGAGGCGTCGTCCTGGCGCAATTCGGCTGGCAGATCCGCGAGCGCGGCGGTGAACATGCTGGTAAGTTGCATCACCTCGGGATCGTCCATTTCCAACAGGCCAGGGGCGCTGAGCCGCGGCTCCCCAACGATCCTCCTCGAGCGATCGACTGCAAGGCTCGCCAGCACGGCGCCGTTGCCGAGCATCCGCCGGCGTGCCGCCATGACGGTGCTTTGCAGCGGTACCACTCGATTTCCGTCCAGTACGAGACGGCCAACAGGGACCACGTGAGAGACCTCGGGAGTGTTGGGAGCCAGTGTCAGTACCTCTCCATCCTCGAGCAGAATCGGTCTTATGCCGAGCTCCTGAGCGAGACCGGCGTGGGCTGCAAGATGACGCCATTCGCCGTGCACCGGCACCGCAATCTTCGGCTTCACCAGTCGGTAAAGCTTCCTCAGTTCGTCACGCGCCGGATGGCCGGAGACGTGGACCATGTGATCTGCATCGGTCATCACCCGCACGCCGCGGCGAACGAGCTGGTCCTGCACTGCACCGATTGCACGCTCGTTCCCCGGGATCATACGGCTGCTGAAGATGACAGTATCGCCTTCACCGAGTGCAATGCGCGGATGCGTATCCGCGGCAATGCGAGAGAGCGCGCTTCTGCGCTCGCCTTGGCTGCCACTGACCAGGATCAGGAGACGCTCGTCTGGTACGTCATTCGCCGCATCTTCGGAGAGGAATGTCGGAATCGTCTTTAAATAACCGCATTCGCGCGCGGCCGTCTCCAGGTTCCGGAGCGAGCGCCCGGCGACTGCGACACTGCGTCCGGCAGCATGAGCGGCGAGTGCCACCGATTCCACCCGTGCTACATTGCTCGCGAAACAAGTGACTGCAACCCGGCCCGGAAGATCTCGGATCAGAGCCGCGAGCGTGCGACGCACATCCGTTTCGGAACCAGAGTGCCCTTCCACCATGGCGTTCGTTGAATCGCATACCATCGCCAGGACATTCTCTGTTCCAAGGGCGGTGAGCGCAGCCTCGTCGGTTGGCGGTCCAATGAGCGGGTGCGGATCGAGCTTCCAGTCGCCAGTGTGCAGAACGGTACCATATGCCGTACGGATTACCAGCGCCTGGGCTTCGGGAATTGAATGCGCTACCCTCACGAACTCAAGCGAAAACGGCGGAAGTCCGATTCTACCGCCGGGCGGCACAATCGTGATCTTCACCTTGGACAACAAGCCGACCTCGGCAAGCTTGCGTGTCAATACCGCCGCTGCGAACGGCGTCGCAAAGACCGGGCAGCGAAGGTCCTGCCAAAGCCAGGGAAGCGCACCCAAATGATCCTCATGCGCATGGGTGATCACGAGTCCGGTCAGCGCATGCCTTCGGTCGGCGATGAAGCCGGGATCAGGCAGCATGATTTCGGCCTCTGGAAATTCAGCGGAGCCGAAGCCGATGCCGCAGTCCACCGCCAGCCATCTTCCTTCACAGCGATAAAGATTGAGATTCATACCGATCTCGCCTGTGCCGCCGAGCGGCACGAACGCGAGGTCGGCGAGCTCTGCGTCCATCAGTCGCCATCGTGCCGGCGCATGCGATCGCGATGGAACGCCGGCCGGGGGTTGCGGGCGGCCAGAAGGCGCAGCCCGTGCAGCGTGAGCTCGAGATCAATGCGTTCGATCAGCGTCGTTCCTTCGGCAAACAAAGGCGCGAGGCCGCCGGTCGCCAATACTTTAAGAGGACTCCCGAATTCATTTCGGATTCTCGCCACGAGCCCCTCCAGGAGCCCGACATATCCCCAATAGATTCCCGATTGCATCGCCGGCACGGTGGCGCGGCCGATCACGGATTGCGGTCGGCCGATGCCGATGCGCGGCAGACGTGCGGCCGCATGATGCAGGGCCTCGATGGAAAGATTGATTCCCGGCGCGATGACGCCGCCATGGTACGCGCCATCTGCGCCAACGATGTCGAAGGTCGTCGCAGTACCGAAATCGATGACCACCAGCGGCCCGCCGTAGAGCTGATGCGCCGCCAACGCATTCAGCAAGCGATCCGCGCCGACTTCTTCTGGATTGTCCACTCTGATCGCAAAGCCCCAATCAAGTGTCGCCCGCGCCACCAGCGGCTCCGTGGCAAGCCAATCCCGGCAAAGACGCCGCAAATGATAAAGCGCACTCGGCACCACGGTACCGATCGCCGCAGCATCGATGTCCGTGGGCTTCAACTGCACGTGTGCCAAGAGAGCGAGCAGCCAGACGGCATACTCATCCGATGTTCGATCAGGCTCGGTCGCTATCCGCCAGATGCCGCGCCAGTTCGCTCCGTCATAGACGGCCGCGACGACGTTGGTGTTACCCGCGTCGATCACGAGCAACACACAACATCTCCATAGCCCGACGGTAGGCCGCCGGTGGCGACGGTCTCTGCGCCGTCGGCGTTGCCAGTATCGAGTCCAAAATGGAATGAAGACCGCCGGGAGGAGCCGACTCGCCAGTCCGCGGGCAGCGCTGCCCGCGTCACCCGAACAGAACCTGGGCCGCCGTCTGCGCGGCCGCTACGATCGGCCCCGAGAAGAGGAAAAAGAAGGTCGTGAACAACCCCGTGGCAGCGGCCACGAACGAAACCATCGGTGTCCGCCGATCGATCGGCGCCGCCGGCGCGTTCATGTACATCGCTCGTACAATGTTCAGATAGTAGTATGCGCCGACGACGCTGGTAAGTACGCCGATGACGGCAAGAATCCACATTCCCGCCTGCACGGCCGCAAGAAAAACGTAGAGCTTGCCGAAGAAACCGGAAAGCGGAGGGATTCCGGCCATGCTGAAAAGGAACACCGCAAAGGCAAGTGCCAATCCGGGGTCGGTGCGGGCAAGGCCGGAGAGATCGGAGATCTGCTCAAATGCGCGGCCCCGGCGTCTCATGGCAATGATTCCAGCAAACATGCCGAGAAACATGAAGACATAGACGACCAGATAGATCAGCGTGCCGCGCAGCCCGTTCTCCGTGCCGGCAGCAAGGCCGATCAGCGCATAGCCCATATGGCCGATCGACGAATACGCCATCAGCCGCTTGAAATTGGTCTGGCTGATCGCCGCCAGCGCGCCGAGCACCATGCTGCCGATGGAGACCAGCTCGATCAGCAGCCGCCAGTCCATGGAAAGCTGGCCGAAAGGGGTTGCCATGGTGCGCAACAGGAGCGCCATTCCGGCCACCTTGGGTGCGGCGCCGATGAACGTCGTGACCGGTGTCGGCGCACCTTCGTATACGTCGGGCGTCCACATATGGAACGGGACCGCCGAAACCTCGAACACCAAGCCCGCAATCACGAAAACGACGCCCACCACTAGCCCGGGTGAGACCCCTCCGGGGGCCCGCAGCGCTGCCCCGAGGGCGGCGAACGAAGTCGAACCGGCGAAGCCATAGACGAGCGAGATGCCATAGAGCAGCAGGCCAGTAGCCAGCGAGCCGAGCACGAAATACTTGAGCGCCGCCTCGCTCGAGCGAAGCGAGTCGCGATTGAACGCCGCGGCCACATAGAGTGAGATCAACTGCAGCTCGAGCCCGAGAAAAAGCGTCATCAGGTTCGCCGCCGAGACCATCACCATCATCCCGACCACGGAGAAGAGGATAAGGAGCGGAAATTCGAATCGCGCCAACCCTTCGTGCCGGTTGTAGTCGAGCGAGAGCATCAACGCGATCCCGGCACCTACCAAGATCAGGATCTTGACGAACCTCGAAAACGCGTCGACGACGAAAAGGCCACCGTATGCGTGCCCGTCCGGCGTGGCGATGACAAGCAGCGCCGTGACCAGGAGCGCGCCGAGCACGAGCATATTGCAGGGAAGGCTTGGGTCGCGGCGGGACAGCACGCCGAACATCAGAATCACCATTCCCGAAACTGCCAACACGATCTCGGGAATCGCAATGGTCCAGTTCATCGCGGCAGCATCCCGGCCAGGTGCATGTGCGAAACCTCCGCAATGTGTTGGTGCACTATGTGCTGGACGCTCGCCGCCCAGAAGCTCGTAAAGCTCGAGGGGTGGATACCCATCCAGAGGACCAGCACCACAAGGGGAGCGAACACCGCGACTTCGCGCGGGCTGAGATCGAGGATTCCCTTTAGGTCGGCATGCACGATGGTGCCGAAGATCACCCGTCGATAGAGGTAGAGCATGTAACCGACACTGAGGATCATCCCGGTGCCCAGGAGAAGTGCCAGCCAGAAATTGACCTGCAAGGCCCCGATCATCACCAGGATCTCGCCGACAAAACCGGAGGTTCCGGGAAGTCCGACGCTTGCCAGCGTAAAGAACATCAGGATCAGGGCGTAAAACGGCATTCGGTAGACCAGTCCGCCGAAGCGGGCTATTACGTGGGTGTGCATCCGGTCATAGAGAACGCCAACGCAAAGGAAGAGGGCCGCAGACACGACCCCGTGCGAGATCATCTGGAAAAGCGCACCCTGGACGCCCTGCACGTTGAACGTGAAGACGCCGATCGTCACGATCCCCATGTGTGCAACCGAGGAGTAGGCGATCAGTTTCTTCATGTCCTCCTGTGCCAGCGCAACGAAGGAGGTGTAGATCACCGCCATCACGCCGAGCGCGAACATGAGTGGGGCCAAGGTGCTGGATGCCACCGGCAGCATCGGGACAGAGAAGCGCAGCAAGCCGTAACCCCCGAACTTCAAGAGCACACCGGCCAGCATCACCGAGCCCGCAGTCGGCGCCTCGACATGGGCGTCGGGAAGCCAGGTGTGCACCGGCCACATCGGCAGCTTGACGGCGAACGACGCGAGGAACCCAAGGAACAACCAGACCTGCATGGTGACCGGAAGCCGGGTCGAGAGCAGGGTCGGGATGTTCATGGTGCCGGTTTGGAACCAGATGGCCAGGATTGCGAGTAGCAGCAGCACGGAGCCAGCGAGGGTGTAGAGGAAAAACTTGAAGGCGGAATAGATGCGTCGTGGCCCGCCCCAGATCCCGATGATGAGGTACATCGGGATCAGTGTCCCTTCGAAGAAAATATAAAAGATGATGAAGTCAAGCGACGAGAATGTGCCCACCATCATCGTCTCTAGGATCAGGAAGGCGAGCATGTACTCACGTACCTGACGCTTGATGATCTCCCAGCTCGCGAGGATGCAGAGCGGCGTGAGCGCGGTCGAAAGCAGCACAAACAGCACGCTGATGCCGTCCACCCCCAGCGTGTAGTTGAGCCCGTACTCCGGCATCCACGAAACGTTCTCGACGAACTGGAAGCCAGGATCCGAGGGATTGAATTTCGCCCATAGGACCAGGCTCAGCAGGAACACGATGAGGCTTGTCCACAGCGCGGCCCAGCGGGCATTGCTGGCCACCGTTTCCTCGTCGCCTCTGATCGAGAGGATAACGGCTCCGCCGACCAGCGGCAGAAAGGTGATCAGCGAAAGTACAGGAAAGCCGGCTGCGTTCATCGCCTCACCGGAACAGCAGGAACACGGCGATCAGGACGACCACGCCGATTACCATGGCGAAGGCGTATTGCGCGAGAGAGCCGGTCTGCAGCTTGACGACTTCAGCCGAAGAATCCGTGGCGAGTACTGCGATCCCGTTCGGTACGCCGTCGATCACGGTGACATCGCCGACCTGCCACAGGAGCCGGGCCAGCCTGAACGCGCCGCGCACGAACACCGCATCATAGATCTCGTCGAAGTACCACTTGTTGACAAGGAACAGATAAACCGGCCGGAAGTGCTCTGCCAACCAAGCGGGAATTCCTGGTCGCAGTATGTAAAAAACATAAGCCGTGCCGAGGCCGGCAAACGCGACCATTGTCGGCACCCACTTGACAGCACCATGGATGCTCTCCATCCGCGCCAACGGATGGATACCGGGCAGGGTAAAAAGGCTGGTTCCCCAAAAACTCCGCCAGTCCGGACCGATGAAGACGTTGTGCAAGGCAAACCCGATGACAGTCGCGCCGATCGCCAACAGAATCATCGGCACGGTCATGATCGCCGGGCTCTCGTGCACATGCTCCTGCACGTGCGGTTCGACTCGCGAGATGCCGTGAAACGTCATGAAAAGCACGCGCCATGAATAAAAGGCCGTCAAGTAGGCACCGACGACCCCGGTGACGTAGGCATAGAACGCGATCCCGGTGGGGGTGGACAGCGCGGCCTCGAGGATTGCATCCTTGGAGTAAAAGCCGTCGAAAAAAGGTATCCCGGCAAGTGCGAGAAAGCCGACCCACATCATCGCGTAGGTGATCGGGACCTTCCGCCACAACCCACCCATGCGCCGCATGTCCTGCTCGTCCGACATCGCGTGGATTACCGAGCCGGCGCCCAGGAACAGCAGCGACTTGAAAAAGGCGTGTGTGAGCAGGTGGAAAATCGAGGTCTGAAACGCGCTCACTCCTGCGCCGATGAACATATAGCCGAGCTGCGAGCAGGTCGAATAGGCGATGACCCGCTTGATATCGAACTGCACGCAGGCGATGGTCGCGGCGAAGAACGAGGTCGAACCACCGATGAACGCGACCAGGCCGAGCGCTACCGGGGCGTACTCGAGGAGTGGCGACATCCGCGCCATCAGGAACACACCGGCGGTTACCATCGTCGCTGCGTGGATCAACGCTGAAATTGGTGTGGGACCCTCCATGGCATCGGGCAGCCAGGTGTGCAGGAAGAGCTGAGCCGACTTGCCCATCGCGCCGATGAACAGCAGCACACCGATAACGTCGAGGACCGGCAATGAACTTCCGAAAAGCTCGTACTCTGTGGCGGCGTGTTCAGGAACCGCGGCAAAGATCGCCGACAATGAGAGAGTACGAAACTGGAAGAACAGCAGCGCGATGCCGACCGTGAAGAAGAGATCGGCCACGCGATTGACGACGAACGCTTTGATCGCCGCGGCGTTGGCGCTGGGCTTGTAGTACCAGTAACCGATCAAGAGGTAGCTCATCAGGCCGACGCCCTCCCAGCCGAAGAAAAGCTGGAGGATGTTGTTGGCCGTGACCAGCATCAGCATGGAAAAGGAGAAGAGCGAGATATAGCTGAAGAAGCGCCAGCACGGCCGCTCTTCGTGCGCCATGTAGCCGACGCTGTAAACGTGGATCAGCATCGAAACGGTGGTGACCATCGCCACCATCACGGCGGATAATGTATCGATGCGGAGTGCCCACGAGACCTTGAACGTGCCGGCGGAGATCCAGGTCGCGATCGGAATCGTGCCAGGATGGGTAACGCCGACACCAAGCAGCACTGCCGCCGTCACCCCTGCCAGGGAGGCGACTATCATGCAAAGGATGCTCACGACCTGACTCGTACGATCCCCCGCAGGATATCCGAGCAGGCCTGCCGCCGCGGCGCCGAGCAGCGGAAAGAAAACGGCGATGACGGTCAGCATCTCAGCCTTTCATCAGCGTCACGTCCTCGACCTCGATCGAGCCGCGGTTGCGTGAGTAGACGACGACGATCGCCAGCCCGATTGCCGCCTCGGCCGCCGCCACTGTCAGCACGAACATGGCGAAGACCTGACCCACCATGTCCCCGAGAGCCGCCGAAAATGCGACCAGGTTGAGATTGACCGCAAGCAGTATCAGCTCGATCGACATCATGATGATGATGACGTTCTTGCGGTTGAGGAAGATGCCGAACACGCCGAGCACAAGGAGGATGGCACTGACGGCGAGGTAGTGCCCGAGCCCGACGACCATTTCAGTGCCCTTTCGTGGTGTCGGCAACGCCGCTGCCCGCGCCGTGCGCCGGCTCCGACCCGGCCGGAGGCAGCGGGCGCAGAATGCCAGTTTCCGCGACCCCGGCACCGATCGCGACATCCGCCATGACCAGCGTATCGGCCGGGCGCCGGGCGGTCTGCCGCGCGATGCTCTGCCGACGTGTCGCCCTGCGGTCACGGAGTGTCAGTACGATGGCGCCGATCATGGATACCAACAAGATCAGGCCCGCCATCTGGAACAGAAAGATGTACCTTGTATAGAGGAGGTCGCCGAGGGCCGCAGTGTTGTGCACGTTTGGCGGCGTGGGAGAGAGCCGGATCTGCAACGCGGTCGGGGCAAAGTGCCAGCCCGTAAGCACCAGTGCCAGTTCAGCCAGCAACGCGAGACCGACCACGGCGCCCACGGGGGCGTAGCGCTGGAAACCCTCGCGCATCTCCGCCGAATTTATGTCCAGCATCATCACGACGAAGAGGAACAGAACCGCGACGGCGCCGACGTAGACGATAACCAGTATCATCGCCAGAAACTCCGCTCCGGCGAGCAGGAAGAGCGCGGCGGCGTTGAAGAAAGCGAGAATCAGGAACAGAACCGAGTGCACGGGATTGCGGGCCGTGACCACCATCGTCGCGGACGCCAGCAGGATCACGGCGAATACATAAAACCCGATGACGGCGATCACCGACCGGCTCCGTCCGAACGCTGGCGTTGGCGATTACCGATACGGCGCATCGAGCTCGAGTCGTCTCGCAATCTCTGCCTCCCACCGGTCTCCGTTTGAAAGGAGCTTTTCCTTGTCGTACATCAGCTCTTCGCGCGTCTCGGCGGCAAACTCGAAATTCGGACCCTCGACGATTGCGTCGACTGGACAGGCCTCTTCACAAAGGCCGCAGTAGATGCACTTTGTCATGTCGATATCGTACCTTGTGGTCCGGCGGGATCCGTCTGCGCGCGGCTCGGCCTCGATGGTGATTGCCAGAGCTGGGCAAATCGCCTCGCAAAGCTTACAGGCGATACAACGCTCCTCACCGTTTGGATAGCGACGCAGCGCGTGCTCTCCTTTGAAGCGCGGGCTGATCGGGCCCCTTTCGTAGGGATAATTGATGGTCGCCTTGGGCCTGAAGAAGTAACGGAGCGTGAGTGCCATGCCGGCCACCAACTCGCTCAGCAACAGGCTGCGCGCGGTCCGGTCAAGAAATGCCATCGGTGCCTCCTTTGGCCCCGTGGGAATAGCCCCTTGCCCGTCCGCCTTCAAGCCGCATGATGCACCCATCCGGTCGCCAATAGCACGCCGGCGGTGAGTACAAGCCAGCCAAGCGAAAGCGGAAGAAAGACCTTCCAGCCGAGCCGCATGAGCTGATCGTAACGGTAGCGCGGAAACGTCGCCCGGACCCAGAGGAAGACGAACAGGCAGACGAAGATCTTGAGGATGAACCAGATCGGGCCGGGCAACCAGGGCAGAATCCCGAACGGTGCAAGCCAGCCCCCGAGAAACAGGATCGTCGTGAGTCCACTCATCAGGATCATGTTGGCGTATTCGCCGAGGAAGAAGAGGCCAAAGGTCATGGCGCTGTATTCGACGAAGAATCCAGCGACGATCTCGCTCTCCCCTTCCGGCAGGTCGAAAGGTGAGCGGTTGGTTTCGGCGAGTGCGGAAATGAAGAACACAATGAACATTGGGAACAGCGGGATGAAGAACCAGATAGTCCGCTGGGCCAGAACGATGTCATTGAGGTTCAGGCTGCCCGCGCACAGCAGCACCGACACGATCACGAAGCCCATCGAGACCTCGTAGCTCACCATTTGCGCGGCGCTGCGCAACGCCCCGAGAAACGCGTATTTCGAGTTGCTGGCCCAGCCGGCGATGATGATCCCATAGACTCCGAGGGAGCTGATCGCGACCAGGTAGAGTATGCCGACATTGAGGTCGGCGATGCCCCAGCCATTGTTCACCGGGATCACCGCCCAGGCCACCACAGCAAGACCAAAGGTGATCATCGGCGCCAGGACAAACAGCAGACGGTTGGCACCGGCCGGAACGACTGTTTCCTTGAACAGCATCTTGACCGCGTCCGCAAACGGCTGACCCAGACCGAACATGCCGACCACGTTCGGGCCCTTGCGAAGCTGCACGGCAGCCAAAACCTTGCGCTCCGCATAGGTCAAGTACGCAACCCCGATCAGCAGCGGCACGATGATCGCGAGCGCCTCCAGGAACATGAGAATGACCTGGCCCGCGGCCGTATGATGGAAGAAACCCACAATCCTACTCGGCCGCAATCGCGAGGCCGGAAACGAAGGTCTCGGTACAGCGCGCCATCGTCGGGCTCGCCCGACAGATTGGGTCCGTTTGATAATAATCCGCGATGGAATAAGTGAACGGGTTCGCCAGCATCGCCGAAGGATCGCCGGCGGGGCCGGTCTGGTCCTGGCATCCGACGTTGCCGACAACCGCAACCCGCGCGAATGTCGGATGTGCTGCGGCAAGTCGTGCGCGCAAACTGTCAAGGTCATCGTAGGGAAGGGAACCGCCAATCACGGTGCTGAACGCGCGCAGGATCCTCCAGTCCTCGCGTGCCTCTCCTGGCGGATACACGGCACGTCGACCACGCTGCGCCCGCCCTTCGGTGTTCACGTAAGTACCATCCTTCTCGGTATACGCGGCCCCGGGCAGGATTACATCCGCCCGCGCTGCTCCCCGGTCTCCATGATGACCCTGATAGACGACGAAGGTCGTGGGCGGGATGCGCGCAATCTCGAATTCATCCGTGCCAAGCAACCATAGAAAATCAACCGCTCCCGCGCGCATCGCCCAAAAGCCTTTGCCGCCGGACCCAGGTACGAAACCGAGATCGAGCGCGCCAACACGGGCGGCGGCGGTGTGCAGCACATTGAAACCGTGCCAGTCGGATCGCAGCATCCCACAGTCGCGGGCCAGCCGCCAACTGGCCGCCAGCACCGCTTGACCATCGGGCCGCGCAAGTGCGCCCTGACCCAGGATCAACATCGGCCGCTGTGCTGCCCGGAGTACTTCCGCAAATGGATGCTCCCCGGCAAGGAGCTCCGTCAGGATTTGCGGACCGTCACCGAGCCATGCCGCATCGTAAGTAAGCTCCGCAACAGGCCCGATCGCTGCCACCGGAAAGTTGCCGGCGAGCCAGCGCTTGCGGATCCGGGCATTGAGAACAGGCGCTTCGCGTCTTGGGTTGGCACCGATGATCAACGCTGCATCGGTTCGGTCAATCCCGGCAATTGTTGTGTTGAACAGATAATAATCGCGCCGGCTTGCATCCAGCCTGGCGCCGTTCTGCCGGCAATCGAGGTTGCGCGATCCGAGCCCGGCCATCAGCTCCTTGAGCGCCAGCATGCTTTCCGCGTCGGCGAGATCACCGGCGATCGCACCCACCCGCTCGCCCGGCAAATCTTTCAGTCGCTCACCGATAACGGCAAATGCCTCGTCCCAGGCTGCCGGAACCAATTTGCCGTCGCGCCGGATCCAGGGTCGGTCGAGCCGCCGGTACTTCAGCCCGTCGACCGCAAAGCGAGATTTATCTGCAAGCCACTCCTCATTGACCTCATCGTTCAGACGAGGGAGCACCCTCAACACTTCCGGCCCGCGCGAATCGACGCGAATGTTCGTTCCTATTGCGTCCAGCACATCAACGCTGTCCGTCCTGACGTGCTCCCAGGGCCGAGAGACGAATGCGTACGGCTTGGAGGTCAGTGCCCCGACAGGACAAAGATCGATGATGTTCCCGGAGAGCTCGGATCCGAGCGCTTGCTCCACATAGGTGCCGATCTCCATGTCCTCGCTGCGCCCCGTCGCTCCAAGCTCGGAGACACCCGCGACTTCCGTCATGAAGCGAATGCAGCGCGAACACTGGATGCAGCGGGTCATCACGGTCTTCACGAGCG
>Ga0335075_10004111_pt1 | contig 22820 bp, 17 predicted proteins | sample Lox_Sample_24_FD_206723 | JGI IMG/M metagenome (GOLD analysis project Ga0335075, IMG submission 206723) | Soil microbial communities from Loxahatchee National Wildlife Refuge, Florida, United States - Lox_Sample_2.4 | ecosystem: Environmental > Terrestrial > Soil > Wetlands | place: USA...
TGCCGGTCGCGCTGACCTCTACCCGCATCCTGAAGAGCCTGCTTTACGAGTTGAGCCCGCTCGATCCCATATCGATCGCCATCGCGATTGGGGCCATTGCGGTCATGACTCTCGCCGCTGCCTGGTTTCCAGCACGCCGCGCCACCCGGATCAACCCATCGCAGGCCCTTCGCGCGGAATAACTCGAAGTTCAATCCAGCGACCTATTAGGACTGGACGGACCTTTGATTCATGGAACCTCGCGAATGCGCTCATTAACATTTAATCGGTACCCCGAAAGTTGGCATTTCGAACGTTTTCCGGGACTCCACGAGATACTGGGCGCTGATCAACCGCTTTTCCCCGGCGCGGGCGGTTGACCGGCAAGTGTGACCCGACGTGATCCAGCTCACGTTGGGTCTTCATGCGGCGTTGAGCGCCGCCAATGCCGTTTCGAGTTGCGGGTCGTGGCCCTCAAGCGCCGCTTCGTACGACCAGTCCACAGGGAGGTCTGGCGTGATCCCTTTGCCTTCAATCCGGACACCGTTCCAGCTCGTATATGCCGCCACAGGAAGTACCAGCGTGTATTCATGCCCGATTTTGACGCCGGATCGAGATACCAGCCGGCCAGCAGTGCGATTGCCAACGATTGTGGCAAGATGATTTTCCTGCGCAAATTGAGCCAGCATCTCCGCGGCTCCGGTGGAGTGCTCGTTGACGAGAATCACTACGCGGCCGTGAAAGCGCCGCTTTCCAAGGCCTTCGGTGACGAGCGCGATGGACCTCTTTCTGCCAAATTTGAGGGCCAGGGGTAGCAGCTCGAATTTGAACCGCGGAATATGTCCGAACCGAGGCAGTTTTTCCTTGTCATAACCATGTTCGGCCATGGGGCGATCGAGACTAAACCCGATTGGCGTCTTGCCGGGAGTGAGATAGCTCATGATGCGGAGTCCGCCGATTCCGCCGCCAGGGTTCCCCCGCAGGTCAATGAGGAGGCCATCGGCGCTTTGGAAGGTTCCTTTGAAGGCCGCGGACACTTCGTTTGCGAAATCGATGCCGATATAGCCCGGGAAGAGGCTCACCTTCAGATTTGCGATGGACTTCTCAAGGATCGAGGCCGCCACGCTCCGTGGCTCGGAGTACGGATTCGATTTGTACTTCGGCTTCCTGGTCCGGAGGTCGATGTGGACAGTGCGCCTTTCACCTGCCCGCGAGATTGTGACCTCAGTCTCTCGATCCATTTCGAATGCCGGCGAGTGGGGAGGTTCCGCATCACGCCCGGCGACCGCGATCAGGAGATCCGCCGGCTTAATCTCCGCGCGCTCTGCAACGCCGCCGGGCAGAATGTCCTGAAAGGCCCAGCGAAGACCTTCCGTCGGTGTATAGACGGCGCGGAAACTGGCATTGATGCTGCTGCGCGGCGTCACGGCGGTATGCGGTCCGAGAATTCCCAGACCGCTTGACCCGAGCTCATCCAGCATATTCGTCACCGAAGCCTCAAATGCTGGATCAGAATCGGCATTGACAATCATCTGCCGGTGGTTTGCAACGATTTCTTTCCAGTTCTTGCCGTTGAACTCGGGATCGTAGAACTTCTCCTGAACGTTTTCCTCAATTCGTTGCAGCAGTTCTTCCCGGTCCGATCGGGTGAGGGCCATGGGGGGAATCCTCCGGGGGTTAGATCGTGCCGTTGGGGTCTCCAACCAGTTCGAAGCTGGCCCAATAGTAAGGTTTGACTCCTTCTTTGATCAATTCACGCTGAGCGTCGCGAAGTGCTTCGCCCTTTGATTCGCCCTTGCCAAGTCGAGCATAGAACTCGGCCATGAGGTGTTCGGTGGTGTGGTCCTCAAGCTCCCATAAGGTCGACACGACGGAGTCCGCGCCGGCTTCAATGAACGCATTCACGACATTGTCGACACCCTCTTCTCCTACCGGGCCAACGCCTGTATCACAGGCGGAGAGGGTGACAAGCCGCGCGTCCAGATGCAGGTTTCGGATTTGCCGGACCTGCAGCATGCTTTCATAGAGATTCTTATGCTCCGGCGCGAAGACGAGCGCCGATTGGTCCGGGTAGTCGGTGTTGACATAGCCGTGCAGGGCCAGGTGAAGGACGTTAAATCTGGAAAGCGGGAGGCCCGTGAATCGTGCTGCCGTTGCGTCCGCACCCAAGAGGAGAGTGCTCGGTTTGGGGAGATCTGATGCAATGGTCTCGACCTCGGTCTTGCTATCCGGGAGCGGTTTGGGACCTGCTTCGCTGAATCCGGAGAAAAGGCGAAAGACCGGCCGCTCGACTTTTGCTTCTTGGGTCCATGCGGCCACGCCCAGGTAGGGCAGCGGAGGATCGGCATCCACCGCGCGTTTGTTTTCCAGGATAGAAAAGACGGTCGCCGAAGGAGAGGTTGCGATGGTGTGGCTCTCGACGAGCGGAACGCCTCTGTCCGTGATGGCGCCAAACGGGAGGAGATTGAGTTCACCGTCCGGCACAAGGATCAGGGTTGAATGATCCCGATATTCCGGGATCTTGCCCAGGAGTTCGTGAAAGAGGCTATCACCGAGGGCTGAATTTGCATGCTGCTCCCGGATGTTCGCGCGATATTCGCTGGCGTCGGTTTCGATCTTGGTTCTCGCGTCAAGCTCGTAGGCTCGTGCGGAAGTATGAGTCACGGCGAGCGCATAGGAGTGGGGATCAGCGAGAACGTACTCCACGAATAATTCGCTTTGGGCGAGATCGGATTCGAGGCGGCCAAGACTGACCGGATGTTCGATGGTGGCCGATGCCAAAGACCGCTGATCGAGCGCTGGCTCGGAGTCCTGGACCTGTTCGGATAGTTCCTGCCCTGTGGCTGGATTGTCGGTGTCAAGAAGCGCCACGTTCAGCATGCTCAGATGCCGCTCGGCAAGCGTGGGTGCGTGTGGCGCCGGGTAGGCGTGATGTTCCAGTGCCTGTGCCTCGATCCGCCCGCGCGCCCCCTCCAGTATCCGCAGCGCCTGATCGTAATCTTGTTCGCGGCACTTTAAAACAAAATAGCCGGCGTAGACCTCGCCCGTTTCGGTGAGAAGAAGCCGCTCGACAAAGGGAGTTGGGACATTCTCGAGCAAGGAGTCGATCAGAAGTGTGCTCTTGCGGTAGAGCGCACCGGCTTCATCTAGGCGACCGAGCAGCGCGAGAATGCGAGCTTTAATCGCAAGGTCGCGGGGAACGAAATACAGTTCATCCGGAATCCGTTTGTTGGCATCGATCGCCTGATCAATCGAGGAAAGCGCGGCATTGAGGTTCTTCTGGTGCACGTATGCGTCGGCAAGTCCTCCCGCCACCTGCGTAACGCCACGCCAATAGTCGAGCTGAGTCGCGAGAGAAAGCGCCTGTTTGAAATCTGCGATTGCGTTATCCCACTGACCGATGTCCTCATAGACGCTCGCTCTCGACGTGAGGATTTGGTAGTAGTGGCCTTTGAGAGATGGGCTCGGGATCTCGGCAAGGGCCTGATTCGCCAGAGTCAATGCTTCTTGGTAGCGCTGGAGACCGCGGAGCGCATCGATCTTCGAAGAGATCGCGATGGCGGGGTAGGCGACGGCCGGATGGGCGCGGGCGATGGCAATGGCGTCATTGAGAGGTGTCAGCCCTTGCTGGTATCGGCGCATTTCAACCAACCCTGCGCCGTAGAGGCTGGCGTACCGAACCTGGGCCGGAATGTCGTGAGCGATCTTCGCCACTCCCCAGGCCGTCAGAACCTCCTTCTTCGCGGTCGTCGTGTCGCCGAGGAGAAATGCGGCAATCCCCTCTTCGCCGAGCGCGCGAGAAGCGAGAAGTAGATGACCGCGATTCCGCGCGAGAACCGCCACCTGGCTCCACGTTTGGCGCGCGAGGCTTGCATCGTAGTTGTTCTCGATCATGCCTCGCACTTCAAGAATTCGCAGGCGTGTCTCAGAATCGGCTGCCTCAGGCTTCTTCAGGACTTGCGTGAGGGCATAGATGGTGTCTGAGAGGCTGGTGGCCTCAGCCTGAGCGGGGATCTGGCTCACCTGAGCGTAAAGCGCTTTTGAGCCGTTTCGTTCGGCGGTGAACTTAATCTCTGCTTGATGAAAGATAGGCGCGGCGGCAAACCACTGGCCGTTCCACGCAAGATCGTCGGCACGCTGCAGGAGCGCGTCGGCACTGTCTGAGTCGATCCGCCGCCGGATGCGGTAACGAACAAACGCAACAACCAGAATGATCACGACCGTACACGTGACAAGGACGGCAACGGATTGGGTGCGCTTGGGGGAAAACCGCATCGCAATCCTCGCTGGGCCGGTCGAGCGGCTTTACGGGCAGTGTAGCTTTCTTTTGGGGATTTTCAAAATGAGGTTGTCAAACAAAGATGAATTCGCCGGTGATGAATCGAGGCAGAGACTTGTGCGGACAAAACAAGTCTGGGACATAGAGTTTTATGTTGATTCGCCAATAGATTAAATGCGCTTGCCCCCGCTGTGTCGCATTTTTCCTGTGCGGCGCGGCGTTCCAGTTGCGAGTAGCGCCGTCGTTGGGCATGTTGACTGCTCTGGTTGCTGCGGTGAGATATGGCATTTTGAGGCTCCTCAATTGCCCGCTGTGGGGCGATTTGGCGTCCGAAACGGAAGAGCCCCCAAAACCAATTCTTTTCGTTGAGTGCTCCCGCTTCATGGCCTATCGCAACGGCAGAGGCGGGGAGGTTCAGTCAAGGACGGGCGTTCGGTGCCCGTTCATCAGAGCGCAGCGGAGACCCTCGCCGGGTTCTTCCCGCCTCTGCAGATCGTGGCCTGAAGCGGGGGGCGCTCAGACGAGAAGGAAATCGGGTGGAATCACTTCCCTGCCTTATGCGTCTTAAACGGGTAGGCGGATAGGACCGGGTTATGGCAAGGCAGAGTGATAAACTCGTCTTGATTTCTGGCTCGCTTAAATGTGTTTAGAGGCTTGGTCGCAGGCCGTTTCGAGGATTTTGCTTCGTCGAGTCAATCCGTTTATTCCGTCGAAGGAATGGGGCTTCTATGGGGAATGTCTACCGACAGGATTCACAGAGCTTGTATGAACTGCTTGATCGAGCAAGTGCGCACGCCGGAGCGACTATGCTTATTCCCGACCTGCAGCGTCCCTACGTCTGGACGCCTAGCCAGGTCACGCTGCTCATCGATTCGTTAATTCGCGGTTGGCCCTTCGGCACGCTCCTGCTGTGGAAGGTCAACCACCAAGAGCTGGAAGGAATTCCTTTTCGCGCGTTTTGGACGGTCGTAAATCGTACTGGCGACGCCAACGGTTCGCAAGTAACACAGATGAATCCGCCCGCGTCCTATCACATGGTCCTCGATGGCCAGCAACGCGTCCAAAGCCTCCTCCTTGCTCTTGGCGGCGACGACTGGGGGTTCACGCTTGAAGATCGTGAATGGACAGAAGAGATTAAGGAACGACGGCCGCGTGGGCGTCAAGCAAAGTACCGTCATTGGTCAAAAGCAAGCTTATGTTTTGATTTAGATGTCTTCAAAGCTGAATACGAGAAACAACACTGCGATCTCCGCGGAATCGATTTTCGATCTGTTCTCGTGTGGGCGATTACTGATCCGCAGAATGGGCAATCGACCTTTCCAAAGCCGGAGAACTACGAGGATCCACTTCCAAAAGCATACGAGCAAAACAACCAGCGACGATACGTACGGCTTAGCCGTTTATGGAAGGAAGCGCAGGCGAACCCCGGCTTGAAGGAAGCGCAGTTTCGCACTCTCATCAGGCCTCTTTTGGCGCAACAAGGCCTAGTAGATGAACAGATACGGGGATTGCTTCAGCCTATCGGCGAACTAATGACTACGTTGCGCGATGTAAAGCTATCTGACGTCACGTTTCTTGAGCTTCAACCATACGACGACCAGACCTGGACCCGTGATTCTTACAACGACGCAATTGTCAGCATTTTCACTCGACTTAATACCGCCGGGCGAACGCTCACACGTGAGGAAATCACTCTGGCATGGCTTAAAGTTGGATGGGAAACGCAGCACACGCAAGGCGATACCGCGGGAGAATGCTTCATAGGTCTCGCTAAGGAACTCGCCGATACTGGTCTCGAACTTGAAATAGACGAACTCGTCAGCGCTGCGTCGTTTGTCTGGTCGGTAGCATACAACGAAGGGCGGCTACTCGCGAACAGCGACTTGCTTAAGGGCAGCGTCATCCGTCCGATGGCGTCAATTCTCAGCAGAGAGTGGTTCCCCATCGCCGCCTCTTTCAAGCTCGGAGCTGAACAACTCAACTCCCGAAACATCGATTACGGCAATCGGGGCCAAGTTGCATCGCTGTACGCGCTCGCCGTGGTCTGGGCATGGATATACGTCGCAGAGAATTGGAAAGCAAAGCACAATCTTAGCGAACTCGTGCGCGACCATTTCGAGAAACGATGCAACGATGCTATCAACAAATTACTCGACCAGTGGCTCATGTGCTCGCAATGGGCGGGCGTCTGGTCATCTTCATCCACTACGAGCATCGAAGTGTATTCCAAAGCCCTCAGCGACACATACAAGACTATCGGCGGAATCAATGATCCTGATGCCGCGTACCAAGTCTGGGAAGAGTGCTTTGTGAAGTTGATCGATGGCTTGTCGGTGAATGCCATCAACTACATCAATACAGTCGTGGCCCCCAGTAGAGAGCGCGTTGGTGCATATCGAAGTGTGTTGTGGCTTTGGCACCGGCTCGATCAAGATCGGTGGAACACCTCACGGGTGCAACTCCGGGTTGGCAAGAGCAAGCCTTCGATCGAGGTTGACCATATCGTCAGCTATTCTCTCTGGAAGCAAAAAGTTGGGAATTCAGAGAGTCAGACCGAGGAAGACATTGTTGCAATTGTCAATCGTCTTGGAAATTGTGCTCTTCTGGAGAAAAACTTCAACATTTCCAAAAGCGACAAGACGCTAAAATCATTTTTGTCTCAGATTCACGAGATCATTCAAAAGAAGATCAGGATTGATGCATGGTGTGCCGCTCTTGAGATTTCGCAACCGATGCTCGATCCTGGTCAAGCAACCATCAAAGATCTGGCAGAAGCGATCGAAAACCGGGATAGGGAAATTAGAAGCGATTTGATTGAATTCGTGCGTGGCACGCGTATTCGCATCGACGTTCCGACGCCTGTTCCCCGGAGCCAAGCGGTGTCGGGGACAACACTGCAAGAAGTGATGGCGGCTGGTACAAGTCCAGCCATCCTGGCCGATGAAATCACTACGACACCGCCCCCTGCGGGAGCAGATGTTGTTGGCCTGCGTTCCGCGTATGCAGAGGATTCCGCAGTACGAATCATCATTGATCACTTTGCAGGCAGACAATATAACCAAAATGTGACCGAATTGGAGGCGCTTCTCGGTAAGCTGCAGCGCAATGGCGCCGCAGTCGAAAAGCAGGATCTCATTCGCGCTTTTCGCCGAATGGACGCACTCGGCGTTGGACGATTCCTGGTGGGGCGGCGCGGACAACCGACACGGTTTGAATGGCATGAAAAGTCGCTGGTCGTTCGCCAGTTGGCATCTGAAGAAACGAAATCCCTGGACGAACCACTGCCAGAATTGGGATAGCTCACTGTGTATTGCTACACGGAGCATGACTTGGCTGCATTTTCATCGCGCCCGGATTTGCAGGTCGGTTTAGGGGCAGCGGGATCAGATTCCAGATGACTGCACCGCCCGCTTACTGGACTAACTGCATGAGTTTGCTATAGCTATCGACGACATCGTACTTCACCTGATCGGATGTGATCTTCGCAAAGAATCTCCTCGCGCACTCAATCTTGAAATCCTCAATCTTTCGAAGATCGAGGCTAGACAGAGAGCCCTTGGTTTCGGCAATGAAGTATACGTGCCGAACCATTCCCTCCTTAAACGCAATAGCCCAATCCGGGCTGTAGTTGCCGACCGGGGTCGGAATGAAAAAGGACTTCGGCAGTTTTGCGTAGACCTCTACTTCAACGCCTTTGTCGAGTACCTTTACGAATTCCCGTTCAGTGCCAGCGTCAGTGAAGACGTAGTCGTAAATATGGTTTTGGACGGCAATCGCTTTCGAGAAATCAGCCTTGAGTTTGTCCTGGGCGAAGATGTCGATGGCGTAGGTCTGGTTCGTGGGGCTGTACATCAGGTGATCGACGATCACGGCGGCCTTCTGCTCGTTGACAAGGCGCGATGCAACCCGCAGGAAGTCTTCCGGGTTGACCCTATACAGGGCAAATTTGGAGGGCGCAATTCGCCCGAAGATGGTGCCGATCGTTCGCCTTGTGAGCTTCGTTTCGTTGGCCAACCTGCCTAGGAGGTCATAGGAGACCTCAGATTGTATAGATGTCGTCAGCGTGGAAGTCTGCGTTTGGGGAGAAACGAAGCCATCTCCGCCACCCAATGCTTCATAGGTCGTGGAATCGGTCTGCTGCCCGCGCTCGATGACGTACTGGAGCGGAGCAACCTTGAGATCCGCATCAAGAGCCGCGACACATTTCCCAATCAGCTCGTCGGTCTCGAAGGAAACAGAGTATACGGCCTTCGTGTGAATCCGGCTCCAGAGTTCCCGGAATGCCTTCTTGTCGAAATTTGCGTTGAGGCTGTTTGTCTTGACCTTGCGCTCATCCTCAATTTCGGGCAGGTCGACTGGGCTGAAAACCGAGTCAACGAGCTTGAACAGCTCTGACCCGTGGGGCGCAAGCGCGGGCGGCAACGGTGCAAGAGTTCCCGCAGCTTTGGCATCGTGGTAGACGGGGGTAATCAGATGCTTGTCATCGGTATAGCCGCTCACGAGGAGATACGCAGACAGCAATTGCGCCATCGTGCCTGTAACTTCCATCGTTCCCGTCTCTGTTTTGAGAATCTTGCCCTTGAAATACTCCGTGTCGGCTTTTTGGGGCCGCGCCGATAGCGCAGCAGCGATGTCTTTTTGTAGGCCGGCAACGAAATCTTTGTACCCCTCACTGGCGACCACTGTCAGCACGTTGATTTGGTGCACGGTTGCCGGATCATCCATGCGGTCGCCGTTTTGATTGACTGAGAGGCGGAGCCCGCGGCCAACCTCCTGGCGCCGCGAAACGTTGTTATCGCTGTGTTTCAACATGCCGAGGACAAAGACGTTGGGATTATCCCAACCCTCCCGCAGCGCCGAGTGTGAAAAGAGAAAGCGGACCGGCTCGTCGAAGGAGAGCAGTCGAGCTTTATTGCGAAGGATCAGGTCGAAGGCAGTCTGGTCGTCCGATTCATCGGATCGAGCAGACATTTCAGGGTTGACCAGATGGCCTTTTTTGTCTCGCGAGAAATACCCGTCGTGGGTGCGAGCTGTTTGGATTTTTTTCAAATACTCGCTGTAAGCGCCGTCGTGCAAGCTGAGCGCTTCGTTCAACTGTAAGTTGTACTCTTCCTCGAAGAACTTCGCGTACTCTCCGTCATGGTCGCCTGCCTCGTCGTAGATCCGATACTTCGCGACCTCGTCAATGAAAAAGAGTGTCAGCACTTTGATGCCGCGCGGGAACAAATCCCGTTCTCTTTCAAAGTGCGCCTGAATTGCTTCGCGTATCTGTATCCGGCGCAGGGCGGATTCCGTGACATCTCCCGCAGCTTCGCCAGCGGTAAGCATCTCTCCGTTGGTGAAGTGGAGAGTATTGTCGCGAGCGTCGATCTCGGAGACGACGTATCCACGGTACTGATCCAGCTCATTCGACTTGGAGTGCAAGTTGTCGCTCTTGCCGAGCACTCGCCATTCTTTTCGAATGCCTTGCTGGCCGCGAATCTCCATTTCTACGCGAGCCATTGGTGGCTTGCTCGGCGAGATGTCGATGCGTTCGAGGTACAGATACGCGTTGGTTCCGGCCAGGCCCTTCGACTTCACACCGCGCACGGCAATCTTTTTCACCAGTTTCTGGTTATAGGCGTCCAGTGCATCGAGCCGGTAGACCCTGTTGTGTTGGGTGCGGTGTGTGGCGGAATAGCGCAATACAAAGAGCGGATCGAATTCTTTAAGGCGCTGTGTCGTTGCCGGACCTTCCATCTTTTGTGGCTCATCCAGGATCATGATGGGTCGGTTCCGGCGAATCACATCCATGGGGCGACGGGATTGAAAATCGTCCAGTTCCTCGTAGATGCGGCGGGCATCCTTGCCGCGTGCGTTAAACGCCTGCACGTTAATGATCATGATGTTGACGCCGGAGTCGGACGAGAAGCTCTCCAATTCGTGCAATTCACGGGAGTTGTAAAGAAAAAAGCGCGCTTTCTTGCCGTAAATCTGTACAAAGTGATCTGCCGTATCGGTGAGCGATTGAAAGACGCCTTCTCGGATGGCGATGCTGGGCACCACAACGATGAACTTGCTCCAGCCGTACCGGCGATTCAGCTCGAATGCCGTCCGTGTGTAGCAATACGTCTTGCCCGTGCCGGTCTCCATCTCGACGTCCAGGTTCAGGGGACTCGCGGGCGTTTCTTCGAGCTTGGGAGAGGTGGGCAGATTCTGTCGGCGCTGGACTGCCTGGACGTTTTTGAGCAGCGCCTCGGCCGTCAACATGATGTCGCCATTACGGAAGCCCTCGTCGAGTTCGAACCGGGCAGTCTGACCCAGCGCCAACCTGCCTGGGTCAAGGCGATAGCGACGCGGATCAGCGAGGGGCTGCCCATCGAAACAGTCCGTCACGGCATCCACGGCGTCGATCTGGAATTGTTGCTGCTTAAACCGGAGCTTCATGGCTAGATGGCCCGGACCTCCGTTTCCGGCGAGTAGAACTTGAAGATCTGTTCCACGTTGATCTTCACGCTGTCGCTTCCGTAGCTCGAATCACGGAACACTGCACGTAGTGGCTTGCGCTGGGCAATCTGCTTTACCAGATCGTCGGTGACCCCGGTGTCGAAACAAACCGCAAGTGCGTTGCCATCTACGAAGTAGACAGCCTTACCGTTGATGGTTTCGGCCGCGATGGGCGATGCAAAGTCCACGCCCCAGTCGAGAAGAACCTGGAAGAGCAAGTCCTCTGGCGTCCGGTCTGGCTTGATGTTGTCCACGTGGCCGTGCAAATCAGTCTGTTGAATTTGATCGGGCGTGTAATACACGTCCCGCAGATTGGAAGTATCGACCTTGAGAACGCGAAAGCCTTTGTCCGGACTGGCGGATAACAAATCAGCTTCCGAACTGATTGCTTTAGCTGCGCGACGTAATCTCTCCTTGGCCAATTCCGCGAGGTTCAAATAATCTTCTCGGCCGGTCGGTTCCGGAAATTGAACTAGGATAAAGCGTCGATTGCCTCCGTCGAGAGCGTTTTGTTCGAGAACTGCGTGTCCTGTTGTTCCGGAGCCTGCGAAGAAATCAAGTACCAGATCGCCGTCGTCCGAAGCCGCTTGCTCAACCAATGTCCTCATGAGGCTTAAGGGCTTTGTAAATGGGAAGACCTTTTCGCCAAAAAGTTGTTGGATTGTTTGGGTGCCTTCGGAGGTTTGACCAACTTCGCTAAGCCATGAGGAAAAGCCCGTTTCATGCTTCGTGGCGTCATTAAGAAACTTTTTCAATCTCGGGCGCCCGGTGATCTTAGAAGGCCAGAGAATTCGTTTTTCGGCAATCAGTACATCCATTTTTGCCTTAGCGCAAAGCCACCCTCGGGTCGGCGAAGGCGGATAGACATCCCCGGTGTCTGGGTTCACAACGTCGTAATGAAGATTCGGCCTCTCTTCCTTGTTGGCGATTCCGGTTAAATTATCGCTAAACCACGGTCCCCTTGGGTCGTTGTCTGGATTCGAGTATTTCTCCTTGTCAATTGGCTTGCCCTTAAGTTGGGCCTCTGGCATCTTGTAGCAGACAACATATTCATGGTCTGACGATGCCTTATCTTGGTTGCGGCTATCGGGCACTGCTCGTCGTTTCCAAACGAGTTGGACGAGAAATGAAGAATCTCCAAAGACCTCATCACACATGCGGCGCAGGTTTCCAAGCTCATGATCATCAATGCTGATCATAATGAAGCCGTCGTTACGAAGTAGATGTTTGGCCAGCTGAAGCCTCGGATACAGCAGGCTGAGCCAATCTGAATGAAATCTTCCATTGGCATCGCTATTCAGAATTAGCCTATTTCCCTCGGCATCTTCTTGATTCGATCGCAGCATGTAAGCGCTGAAGTCCTCTGAAAAGTCGTCGTCATAGACAAAATCGTTGCCGGTATTAAACGGCGGATCGATATAGATGAGCTTGACCTTGCCGAGGTAGGTCTCTTGCAATAGCTTGAGCGCATCCAGGTTGTCGCCTTCGATGAAGAGATTCTTCGTTGTTTCGAAATCCACGCTCTCGTTCCGGCAAGGGCGGAGGGTCTTTGCGATCGGCGCGTTGGCAGCGAGAATCGCTTCGCGCTTGCCCGGCCAGTCGAGTCGGTAGCGTTCCGCTGGTCCCTCTACGATGTGATCGGAGAGCTCCTGGCGCAACTGGTCAAAGTCGATGACCTGGCGAACCGCGCCATCGGCTCCTTGCGCCTCCGCGACGCAATTTGGCAGCAGCTCGGCAAGTTGGCGGATCTTCTCCGCCATCATGTCAGGTGTGTGCATCTTCAGCTTTTCCATTCGGATTCTTTGCTCGTGCGCAACGAAAATGTCCAGTTCGCTCAACGATAGTCGCAAGCGTGTCTAGTTGACCTGCGTGTTACTCATGCCCGTCTCCGGGGAGCAGCCGTCAAAGTCTCGCAGGCGCGGGAAGGCCTCCTGCATGTGTTTCCATGTGAGCTGATCTGCCGTATCGTCGTCGTACCCTTCTTCATTTACATAAGCGATGAAGGTCCTTTCCCAAAAAGCGTCTTCTTCCTGCGTGAGGTAAGCAATTCGCTTTGCCGTGTCAGTGACGGCGCGGGTTTTCCTCTTCTTGGCCATGACTAAAGTGAATGCGACAGCGGTATCAAGCCTGCTTTCGGAACCGCGTGAACCACCGATTACTCTCCCAATAAAGATAACCGGTCGCAGCCTTCTACCGGGTTAGTCCTTGAAGCGTTTGTCTTGCCTGCCGCAACTCCTTGTTGATCTCCACTTTGCGGTTGAACTGCATTTCGCGGCGCAACTTTGATTCTAGCCGCTGACAGGCCAGCATTTGGGCACGAATGCGGCTCCCGCGCTCCGCAGCCTCTTCCAGCGTTTCGTCCGCGCGAGAGTGCAGCCCGGCGGCCAGCATGTGCCGGCGGAGCATCTGGTCATAGAGAGAGCCAATATCGATGGCCACGGGCAGCGGGAGGCGGGGCGCGGAGGCCTCTTGCCATGGCGTGAGGTAGTAGGCGGCGACGAATTGTTTGTCATGCGCGGCCTCGCTCATCCGCTTGAACGCCGCTGCGAATCGGATACGCCCCTGGAAGCTCATTTCAAAGAAGAGCAACGAGGGAATAGCCCGATCGAGTGCGCGTAAAATATCCTCTTTAAATTCGGGCACTCGCAGCGCGATGGAGAAAACCTGAATCTCTTCGACGCCGGGGCTGGCCGGCAAGTGGAGAGTTGCAGGAGCGAGCTTGTATCGCCAGACGATCTCTTCCACCTGCTCCACAATGCGCTGCCGGAGTACGCGCGCGGGTCGTGCGTTGGCGTAAACCTTGCTCTTTGGCACGATTCGGTTGACCAGGGCGCGCTCGGGGTAGACGAACATGATGGCCTCAATATTGCGCTTTGGCGGGCTCGACCACTAGAAACGCCAGAAGTTCGAAGTCGTCCAGAGCCGAGGCCGGCCAAGCGAGAGCGGTGGTCTGCGGGCCGCTGAAAAGGCTATCGACCTCAGCTTCCTCCTTGACACGCACGATAGACCGGATAGCGGCATTGAGCAGCCCTGAATAGGCGCCCATTTCGCGGCCATCCTGGGTGCACTCGTTGAAAGATCTGTATGCCGCCGGAATAGGCTGATCAGCGGGCTTGGCGACAGATCGTAGGAGATCGAGCAGCCTCTTGACCTCTGTGTGGGGCTGGATCGGATTGCCCTCCATGTCAACGTAAACAAGATAGTACGGGTGCAGGCGATTTAGGCCGCCGACGTTGACATGCTCATTGCGATTGCGCAGCGCGAAGATCGCGCCTGGGGGCAGGCCCCGCTCAGGGTCCGCCGGCAGCACTGCATGCATTCCGGCTGGGAGCCGGCTCAGGGTGTCGTCGGTCTTAATGTAGTTGAGAAGGTCCATTCGGAAGTCGTTAAGCCCAAGGTCCGTAATGCTGACCCCGGCCTTCAGGTCCTCCAGTTCGATGACCTCTTCCTGCAACCTGCGAAGCTGTTCTTTCCGGTAGGCGAGATCGTTCGAGCGCCCGTCGAGCGGGTTGTCATCGCCGGTGGCCGTGACGTCGGCAATGACCATACGGCTTTCTACGCGCTCGCGCAGGCGGATGTATTCATCGAGCGAAATATCGGGCCAGTAATTGACGAGCTGGATGGAGGCATTCTTGGAGCCAATGCGGTCGATGCGACCAAAGCGTTGAATGATCCGCACCGGATTCCAATGGATGTCGTAATTGATCAGGTAGTCGCAGTCCTGAAGGTTCTGGCCTTCAGAGACGCAATCCGTGGCAATGAGGAGATCGATCTCGCCGGCAACGTCGGGATAAAGCAAATCCTTGTCTTTTGATCGCGGCGAGAACAGCGTCAGCAGCTCCTGGAAATCCGTGGTACGAGAGAGCGTAGATTTGGGTCGGTCGGACCCGATGACGCGAGCGGTGTGCAGCTTGTGTTTTTCAAGGAGAGCTGGAGCCAGGTGCTGATAGAGGTAATCTGCGGTGTCGGCGAAGGCTGTGAAGAGAAGAACCTTGCGATTTCCCGGATTGATCGGTGCAGCGATTTTTTCAAGGATATGCTGTTTAAGATGCTGGAGCTTGCTGTCATCTGCCGGAGAGATGCGCTCCATCTGTTCCAGCAGCCCTTCAATGACGCCGAGATCATCCTGAAGGTCCGACTCCCATGCAGTGAGGTCCATGTCAGCAAGACGAATTGTGACTTTGCCTGAGGTCTGCTCCTCAGAGCCTTCAAGAGGATCGAGAAAATCAACGTCGTCGTCAGGCTCATTGTTCTCGAATTCGCTAGAAAAGTCGGAAACAGTGCCGCCCTGCCCGGTTTTTCGATACCGCTCGATGCGTGCGAGGGTGTTGAGGTGAACTTCCTGCAAGCGCTTCAACGTCAGCCGAAACGCTGCAACGGAACTCTCAAGCCGTTTGAGAAGGTTGACCGTCATGAGCGAGCGCAGACTTTGCTCGCGATCTCTCTGTTTGAGGCGCCCACCCCCACCGCTAACTTCAGTGTCGTAGATTTCCTCGTATTCGCCGCGCCGGCTCGGGAGAATGTAGCTTGTTGGCGTATAGACGCCAAGCCTGAGAGTGGATAGACGAGTGAAAATCTCATTGAAGCCGATCACGTCCGGGCGGGCTGTGAGCGCTGAACGGAACGAGAGAGGTTTTCTGCGGGTCGGAAACTCTCCAATCTCCTTCATGTCATAGAACGATGCTATGTGGCGCCGTGAGCGCGCGATGGTCACGGCATCGAGAAGCTCGAAGAAGTCAAAGTCAAGTGTCGCGAGGATTGACTGCGGTGTTCGCTGATCGGCGGGAAGTTTGGACCACAGATTGAACGCCGCCTGGGCACGCCGGAAGATCTCGTCAATGTTCCGCTCTGTGCGGAGCTTCGTGTTCAACGTCGCGGGTTCGCCTTCATACGCGAGAGCAAGCTGGTTCTTCAGGTCGTTGAAGCGGTTGTTAACTGGTGTGGCCGAAAGCATGAGAACTTTCGTCTTCACGCCTTGGCGGATAATGCGGTTCATCAGCCGCTGATACCGGGTCTCCCTGTTCTTGAATGCGTCGTCGTTGCGGAAGTTATGTGATTCGTCGATAACGACAAGATCGTAATTACTCCAGTTCACACGAGCCAGTGGCATTCCGAGCGATTCCCCTCGTTCGCGCAACAGGTCTGTATGACACAGAACGTCGTAGCTGAAGCGATCCTTGACCAGTGGATTGTTACGTAGATTCTTGGTGTACGTGATCCAGTTGTCGGCGAGCTTTTTGGGACACAGAACCAGGACAGAGCGGTTGCGCAGCTCGTAGTATTTGATAACAGCTAATGCCGTGAACGTTTTTCCGAGGCCAACACTGTCGGCGAGCACACAGCCGTTATAAGTTTCAAGCTTGTTAATGATCCCTGTTGCTGCATCGCGCTGGAAGCTATAGAGCTTTTGCCAGATGGCGGATTCCCGGTATCCCGTTCGCTCATTGGGGAGAACATCCTCGCTGACCTCTTCGAGGAAATCACTGAATATGTGAAAGAGGATTATGAAGAAAATTTTCTGTGGCGAATTCTCCTGGTACACCGCGGCTATATGATCGCGGATAACTTCCGTGACATCGGCGACCCTGACTGGGTCTCTCCAGATTTGTTCGAAAAGCTGGAGGTACACGTGCGTGACCGGAGGTTCGTCAATTCGAGTGACGATGTTCGAGACCGCGTTCCCTCGCTGGTAGCCAAGATCCACAGCGGTGAACCCGTGCAAAGGGAGGTAGACGATATTCTGCCCATTCGTCGATACACACGCGAATTGTTGCATTGGCGCACCGGAGAGATTGGAACGAAATTGAACTTTGTTGCGAATCCATTCTGCGCACTCTTTCGCAACTGCACGCTGCGTTAGCTTATTTCGGAGGCGAATTTCGAATTCTGTTCCGAGAATCCCTCGCTCTTGATGAGAGTCATGGAGATGGAACTCTCGCGGCTTCCGTTGGGAGTTGTCGGTTACGTCGTTAGGAACAAATGTCGGAGTGGTGAAGATGAACTGCAGGGATTCGATTTGCTGGAATTCCTTCATTAGCGCCTCGAAGGCGTAAATGGAGAAAGAGGCTGCAGCGATCGCAATGCATGAATTCGATTGCAGAGACTGCCGCAGATCGTCGCCAAGGAGTCGGTTGATATTGTCCAGAATTTCCATCTCGCCACGACCGTTTGAGACAAGGCAAAAATTGACTACGGCGAGTTTTTTCGCCTCTTCGTTCAAGAGCTGACCATATTTGTCGCTTTTCTACGCTCGCATCAAATATATCGCTATTAGCTGGATCGAAGTTCGACGAAGTCATGGTCCCGCAGGTAGGTTGTCGCAGATCCCGGCTTGCCGAAACGAGCTTCCCGCTCCCGCTGGTTCTCCTTGGTTTCTGGAACTCGCCATCACCAAGTGCCATCCCAACCGGATCAATTGCCTAATGCAGTTGTCCAAGAATCCGTCTCGCAGACCTTGTGGACATGGCCGTCATTTCGGCGTCACGTTCAACGGCAAAAACAGCAGCACGAATATAGCGATCAGCACCAAAGACCCCGTTCCAAGGACCCAGAATTTCGCGTGATAGAAGAATCCCTGTGCTTTATAGGCGCAGGAGTCGTCGTCGTAAAGAATGTTGTCCTTCTGACCCGCGGCCTCGGCCTTGTGGTATGCCCTTTCGGCCATGTTCGTCACCGCCACATATTGGAACATATCCAAAACAAGGACGAGAATCGAAACTGCCGCAAGGGCGAGAATCAGATATGTCGGGACTCGACCAGTCATCGTTTTCAGCGGATCGTCGTGGACTGTGAGCAGGGACCATGCGATTGCAAGAAAGCCAAACGCCAATGTCCGCGTCTGCGTGCTGACCTGGCTGCTTGCTTCTTTCTTCCGGGCATAAACTTCATCGAGTGTCGGCATCGTTTATCCCTTCATTACCTTACGATCCCGTAACCGCCGTCTCCTGTGCCGCCATCACCGCCACGTTTTCTCGCAACGACTCGGCCCGACTTACGGCCCTTCTTCGAACGCGTCGACAACGTACTGCCGGCAACGCTCCTAGTCGCCTTTTTCTTCCTCGCGCCGCCCGCGATTATCTTGTAGGTAATCTTCTTCGGTGCGGTTTCAGACAAAAACTCCCTGGCTTTCTCGAGCCGCTCAATTTCGGCGTCAATCTGTTTAAGCAGATTTTCATAGTCCATGCCGATTGTTCTCCGTTGCATGAAGTCTACTACGCGACATTCATTCTTGACTTTTACCGCACAGGGACCTTTCTGCCCTTAACTGAGGCGTACTTCCTTAGAACAGGCCAAGGATTCGAAGTGTCCAGACCGCCCGTTTTCGATCTCCAATCGTCTGAGCCTTCTGAGTTTGAATTCTGTAGCGTCACGATTGATTATGTGCTAGAGATTAATCTGAGGCCAATACTTAACGAAAGAGGTCAGGTTATGGCTCGGGAATCGAAGCGTATTGTAAGCGAAGCTGGGCGCGGAATGCACTCGCGGAGCAAGGTGGAACGCAGCTTGGCTGGCGAAGTGTTGCGTCAGAGTCAGAAGCGAAAGGCCAAACGGAGCCCGGCTCGTAAGAGTAGCCGTTGATCGGCCCTTTGGGTGTCCTCGATACCTGTCTGGCGAGTCTGTCAACAGGATTTTGCAGACAGAGTCTGCAAAATTCGCGGTCCCGGTCAATCCATTCCAACCCCTGCCCAATGGACACAGGCTGATTGATTTCGAGGGCCGCTGTCTGACCTCCGCGCTGAGTTGTTGGCCTAGACGACTTACATTGTCGGTGTCGTCGGTGAAGATTGTAGCTTCATGACTGGCGCGGGAGACGGCAACGTAACCAAAGCGGGAACTGAGCAGATCGGGATGGACCGCGGTGTCGGCGTGAATCAGGACGTGCTCAAAGGTGGGCCCCTTGGCGCTGTGGCTAGTGACTGCGCAACCGTGGTCGAGATGGCGCGGTCGTGGGCGGCATTGAATTCAACCTCGCGGTTGTAGTCGAGTCGGACGGCGATGCACCCGTCTGGCGAAATGGATTCGATCACGGCGAGGTCGGCGATTGGCAACGGCGAGTTGTTTGTCAGGGGCGGTGAACTGGATGCGGTCGCCGGCAGAGAACTCCTGTCTTACCCCACCATAGACGCTGAAGCCCGAGAGCCGAACAAATGGATTGCACAGCAGTATCAATAACGGGTACTCGACAGGGAAACGACTCCCACCGGGCCTTGTCCCGATGAGGCATTCCTCAGGGCACTCGCCCGGAGGTCGAATCGCATCGATCTGTTGGACCCGCGCGTCGATCATGCCGCCACGTGCCCCAACTGCATGAATAGCCTGCTGGCGCTCCGGCAGGAACATCATTCGAAACAACGAAAGCTGACCTGGGCACTTGCGGGCGCAGCTTGCCTCATTCTAGTGGCCGGCCTGATTGGGTGGTGGCGATACCAAGGCCGGGAGCGGATGCTCGAGAATGCCGGCCCGGCTGGCCGCATCCGCGATCTCGTCGTGGAGTTCGACAGATTGCGGGAGGGACAGCTGGTATGACGTTCAATGCCCAGCAGCAGAGGGCGATCAAGCGTTGGATCAGCTGTGCACTGCCCATGAAGGGGCTCTTCTTTATCGAGTTACAAGGGATGCGGGTTGGTAATGATAGGCTCGGAGACGCAAGAAAGAATTGGCGCACATCATGAATCCAGCCAAACCCGGTCCGCTTCCGGAGGGATATGGTAATTTCGTCGAGGAGCTGAAGGGCCGAATCCGCTCCGCTCAGGTTCGCGCTGCGGTTTCTGTGAACCGGGAATTGGTTCTGCTCTATTGGAATCTTGGGCGGGAAATCCTGAACCGCCAAAGCCAGGAAGGCTGGGGAGCAAAGATCATCGACCGGCTGTCGGTCGATCTGACCGACGCATTCCCTGGCATGCGCGGATTTGGCGCCCGGAACTTGAAGTACATGCGGGCATTCGCCGAAGCCTACCCAAACGAGGAATTTGTGCAACAGGTGGTTGCACAATTGCCCTGGGGCCACCAGGTTCGCATTCTCGATGCGGTGAAGGATCCGAGCCAGAGAGAATGGTACATCCGGCAGTCGTTTGAAAACGGCTGGAGCCGCAACGTCCTAGTCCATCAAATCGAAAGCAGGCTGTTTGAGCGGCAGGGTCGCGCGCTGACCAATTTCGATCGTACACTGCCGCAGCCCCAATCAGATCTGGCCCAGGAGCTCATCAAGGACCCATACCACTTTGACTTTCTCACCTTAGGACCTGACCTGCTCGAAAGGGAGCTCGAGCGGAGTTTGATCGATCACATCCGGGACTTCCTTTTGGAATTGGGAAAGGGGTTTGCGTTTGTGGGGAGACAGTTTCACCTCGAAGTCGCGGGCCAGGACTACTACCTCGATTTGCTTTTCTACCACGTGCGGCTCCACTGCTACATCGTCATTGATCTCAAGATCGAAGAATTCAAGCCGGAATTCGCCGGCAAGATGAACTTCTACCTGTCCGCGGTCGACGATCTCGTTCGCCAGCCTCAGGACCAACCCACTCTCGGAATCATTCTCTGTAAGGAACGGGACAGGCTGGTGGTCGAGTATACGCTGCGTGATCTCGCCAAGCCCATGGGAGTCGCTGAATACCGCCTGACGAAAGCCTTGCCGGAGCAACTAAAGGCGGAACTGCCGACCAGCGACGAACTGGTCAAAGAACTCCCACTGCTCGAACTTGTGACTTTACGCATCGAGCTTGAGAGAAAGCTCTCCCGGCTGGCAGATGCCAACGGTCTCGACTGGAAGGGCGAGAGTGTAGGTATGCTGGCGACGAACCTGCATATGCACGATCTGATTTCGACCGAGCAGCTCCACAACCTCATGATCCTTTCGCGGACTCTCAATCGCGCGGTGCACGGGGAATTGATCTCCGTTGAGCAAGCGCAACAGAGCCTGGAGACCGGGCGCACTGTCCTAGCCAAACTGGACGGCGAGTGACCAGCGATATTGCCGGCGGCCGTAGCGTCGTCGATTGCGGCGGTTACGGCGGACACAATACGGACACATTTTGGACACGAAAACATACCATTCTGTACCACTAGGCACAACAAGCGCGATTTGCTAACGCTTTTACTTTCACGGGATTAGTTGATTCTGAACTGCTTATCGCGATTGGAAGGCGGCCCTGAAAAGGCCGGCGTCGGCGGTTCAATCCCGTCCCTGGCCACCATTATTTAGATTCAGTGCGTCCCACCTCATCCCACACAAAACTTTACTCCTTATTTTTCAGCGAATGTTGTGTCCGGGCGTCCCAGGGTGTTTCTTGACAAGGCGTTCAATTGGGGGCGACATTGAGGGCAACTAGCAATTCTGAAAATATGTTGCCCCGCAGTCTCAGAGGAGTTGCCCCGCATGCCTTTGACCATGGAACAGATCGAAAGCGCAAAGCCTGGTCTCAGGCCGCTGAAGCCGAACGGTGAGAACGAGCAACCCTCCTCGCAGGCCCGGAAAGAGACGAACAGCAAGCCAGGTCGGAAGGCGAAGCCGGCAGCGAATGATCAAGCGCAGAACTTCGTCAAAACCGATAAGCCATACAAATTATCGGATGGAGGTGGTCTCTATCTGGAGGTCGATCCTTCTGGAGGGAAGTACTGGCAATTCAAGTACAGATTTCCTAAAGAGAAGCGGATTTCGCTAGGCGTGTATCCGGAGGTGAGCCTGGAGGATGCCCGCGCAGCAAAGGATGAGTGCCGCAAGCAATTGGCAAAAGGCATTGACCCTGGCGTGGCTCGCAAAGCTCAAAAGGCCGCCCGGGCGAGTAAGGCTGCCAACAGCCTTGAAGTTGTTGCCCGAGAATGGCTCAAGGCGAACATCGATCCGAAAGCCGAAAGTCATCGGAAGCGCGTGTATGCACGCTTTGAGAATGACATCTTCCCTTATTTGGGCAGTCGCCCCATTGCGGACATCACCGCTCCGGAGTTGCTCGATGTTATCCGCAAAATCGAAAACCGCGGCGCTGGGGACACTGCCCACCGCACTCTTGGAAGCTGCGGACAAGTCTTTCGGTACGGAGTCGCTACCGGCCGCTGCGAAAAGGACATCACGGCTGATCTACGTGGCGCTTTGAAGCCGGTGGAAGAGCAGCATTTTGCCGCGGTCACAACCCCTGCAGAAATCGGCGGAATTCTGCGCGCGGTTGATTCCTACAGGGGCACACTCGTGGTCCGGAGTGCATTTCGCCTTGCCCCCTTGGTATTCGTGCGTCCGGGCGAGCTGCGCACGGCCGAGTGGAAGGACATCGACCTTGATGACGAGCAGTGGACGATGAAGATCTCGAAGCGGGATGATTCGAAGCCTCGGCGCAACGATGTCGACGAATATTTGATCGTACCCTTGTCTCGCCAGGCGATGGAGATACTGAGGGCAGTGCAGGCGCTCACTGGTGACGATATGTACGTCTTCCCGGGAGCGCGCGACCGCAATCGTCCAATGAGCGAGAATGCGATCCTTACCGCGATGCGGCGGATGGGAATCTCCAAAGAAGAAATGTGTGGCCATGGTTTTCGTGCGACGGCAAGTACGATTCTGAGACAAAACCTGCACATTAGAGAGGATCTCATCGAGCATGAGCTCGGGCACCAGGTGATCGACCCCAATGGCCGCGCTTACAACCGCGCGACATTCTTGCCCGAGCGCCGACTGATGATGCAGGTTTGGGCGGATTACTTAGACAAGCTGAAATCCGAGAAAGCAATCCCGGCAATGAAGCCCAAACCCATAACCGATATTCGTGCGATTATGGTCCCTGGCTACATGTAAAGGTCTTTGATCTTCAGTGTTCTCTGGAGCCTGGCAGCGTTCAATTGCGTGATCGCCGATCTCAACGCTTCCCGGCTGGCTCTGCCTGCAGGATGGGACTTGGGTGCCTAGTCTAGCAGGGTGCTGAAAAAAGCACTTCAATTCCACAGCATGATCGGGTAAGAAGGAATCATGCGCGGGATCGATCATCAGCAAGCGGACATGTTCAGTTATTTGTCGCCGGAGCAGAGGGTGCGCAAGGACCATCCACTGCGGGCGGTGCGGGTCATGACGGACGAGATTCTGGAAGCGATG
>Ga0335075_10004112_pt1 | contig 22820 bp, 21 predicted proteins | sample Lox_Sample_24_FD_206723 | JGI IMG/M metagenome (GOLD analysis project Ga0335075, IMG submission 206723) | Soil microbial communities from Loxahatchee National Wildlife Refuge, Florida, United States - Lox_Sample_2.4 | ecosystem: Environmental > Terrestrial > Soil > Wetlands | place: USA...
GCCGCGGACGCCTGCCGAAAACAGACCGAGCGAGGCGTTCCGGACGGCAGGCGTCCGCGGCGTCCGACAACCATAACGAGACCGGTCATCGGATAGGTTGGCCGGCATTACACATCCACCTCGTCCACAGTCCGCGCGCGCTCCTGGATGAACTGGAAGCGCAGCTCCGGCCGCCGCCCCATCAGGCTTTCGACCAATTCGTTCGTCTTCGCCCGCTCCTCGGGCGGCGTCACCACCTTCAGCAGCGTGCGCCGCGCCGGATCCATCGTTGTCTCGCGCAACTGCGCCGGCGGCATCTCGCCCAGGCCCTTGAACCGGCTGATCTCCACCTTGGCGCCCGGCTTGAACTCGGCCTTTGTCCTGCGCTCGCGATCGGCATCATCCATCGCATAGACCGACTTCGCGCCCTGGGTCAGTCGATACAGTGGCGGTTGGGCCAGATACACATGCCCGTGGCGCACCAGCTCCGGCAGCTCGCGATAGAAGAACGTCATCAGCAACGACGCGATATGCGCCCCATCCACGTCGGCGTCGGTCATGATGATGATCCGCCCGTAGCGCAGCTTCGCGCGATCGAAGCGCTCGCCCACGCCGCAGCCCAGCGCCTCGATCAGGTCCTTGAGCTCCTGGTTCTGCCGCAGCTTGTCGGCCGAGGCGCTGGCGACGTTCAGGATCTTGCCCCGCAGCGGCAGCACCGCCTGGGTCTCGCGATTGCGCGCCTGTTTGGCGGAGCCGCCGGCGGAATCGCCCTCGACCAGGAAGATTTCGGTCTCGGCTGCATTCTCGCGCGTGCAGTCGGTGAGCTTTCCCGGCAAACGCAGGCGGCGGGTGGGCGATTTGCGCGCGGTGTCCTTGCTTTCCTTGCGCCGCAGCCGCTCCTCGGCGCGCTCGATGGCGAAGGCCAGCAGGTTGTCGGCCGTTGCGGGATCGCCGGCGAGCCAGTGGTCGAAGCGGTCGCGCAACGCGGTTTCCACCAATCGGCCGGCGTCGGCGCTGGTGAGCTTCTCCTTGGTCTGGCCCTGGAACTGCGGATCGCGGACGAACACCGAGAGCTTGGCGGCCAGGGGGCCGAGCAGGTCCTCGGCGACGACGGCGGCGGCGCGGCGGTTGCCGCGGTGCTCGCCCCAGGCGCGCAGGCCTTTCACCAGGGCGGCGCGGAAGCCTGCTTCGTGCGTGCCGCCGAGCGTGGTGGGGACGGTGTTGCAATAGGAATGGATGAAACCGTCGCCTTCTTCCAGCCAGGCGGCGGCCCATTCGACGCGGCCGCTTGCCTCGCCTGGCAGGTCGGCCTCGCCGGCCCATTGCTGGGGCAGCGCCAGGGGTGCGTCGCCGATCTCTTCGGCCAGGCTGTCGCGCAGGCCGCCGGGGAAGTGCAGGACCGCTTCGGCCGGGGTCGCGTCGCCGGCGCGCAGGAGCGTGGGATCGCAGGCCCAGCGGATCTGCACGCCGCGGAAGAGGTACGCCTTGGAGCGGCACAGCCGGTAGAGGCGCGCCGGGCTGAAGGCGTGGGTGCCGAAAATCTGCGTGTCCGGCTTGAAGCGGATGGTTGTGCCTCGGCGGTTGTGGACTGGGCCGGCGTTCGCCAACCGGCCGGTCGGCTTGCCGCGGACGTAGGTTTGGCGCCACAGGACGCGGTCGCGGGCGACCTCCACCTCCAGCCGCTCGGCCAGGGCGTTGACGACCGAGGCGCCCACCCCGTGCAGGCCGCCTGAGGTGGCGTAGACCTTGCCGCCGAATTTGCCGCCGGAGTGCAGCGTCGTAAACACCACCTCCAATGCGCTGAGGTGTTTGAACTTCGGATGCGGATCGACCGGGATGCCGCGGCCGTTGTCGCGCACGGACAGCCAGTTTCCGGGTTCCAGGGTCATCTCGATGAAGCTGGCGTGCCCGGCTACCGCTTCGTCCATTGCGTTGTCGAGGAGCTCGGCGGCGAGGTGATGGAGGGCGGACTCGTCGGTGCCGCCGATATACATGCCGGGGCGGCGGCGCACCGGCTCCAGGCCTTCCAGGACCTCGATGTCCTTGGCGGAATATTGGTCTGCGTCCCGGCCCGGGGCTTTGTTCGACGATTTGGTCCCGCGGGCGGGGCCGAACAGATCGTTCATGTTGCGTTCTCTCGATGCGGGCGGCACCCTATCCAAGCGGCCCCGCGTCGGGCAAGCGGGCGTTCTGCGATTGCGAGGCGGGGTGTCGGCGGCCGGTCTCATCACCGTCTCGTATCGCTGTGTGCTTGCAGCTCGTGACAGGCGTCGGCGATCGCATCCGGCGCTTCCAGCGGGGAAAGGTGGCCGACCCCCTTCAGCACGCGGAAGGTGGCGTGCGGGAGGAAGCGCCCGAAGATTTCCCGCAGGGCTGCCCCGTGCTCGACCTGATCGCGATCGCCGATGACGGCCGTCACCGGCACGGTCACCGCATCAAGTCCGGCACTGACATCCTGGATCATGCCGCTTTCGGTCCAGGCTCGCTTGGCGTCGGCTGCGCCTCGCAGGGTGTCTTCGATGACCTGCTCGCGAGATTCGGGCGAGAGCGGTCCGCCGGCCAGGACGGAAAGCGCCTGTAACACTCCTTCGCGGGTGCGGTAGGATTCCAGCATGGTGGCGCGCTGCTCTTGCGGCACCGGCATCGACGTCGGTGGAGCGGGCGCGACGAGCACCATGCCTGCGAGTCCCTCCGGGCGGCGTGCCGCAATGATCTGCGCCACCTTGCCGCCCATCGAATGACCGACGAGCACGTAACGCTTCAGCCCGATTGCGCTGGTGACGGCCTGGGCGTCGTCGGCCATGGCGGCAAGATCGTATCGCCCGTCCGTCACAACCGAGCCGCCCCAGCCGCGCTGGTTGAGAGCTATTGCGCGCGGGTTGCCGCGGAGACCTTCGATCACCTGTCGCCAGGTGCGTGACGAACCGCCCCAATAATGCAGAAAAACCAGTGCCGGCTCGCCGGCGCCGCTTTGTGTGAGCGGTATGGTGGCGCCATTTGTGTTGATGATGCGGTCGGGCATCGGGGTCGCCTCGCTTCTAACCGCGAGGCACCATGCCACCCGCACCGCCGACCGGCGAATCGGCGGGCTGGAACGACGGCCTGCCTCAACAGGTCGTCGCCGTCCCGAGACGGTGATGAGATCACAGCGGCACGCCCGCCAGCGACCGGCTGGTGCGGATCGTCTGCAACGTCTGCACCTTGCTGACCGTCGGCGAGCCGGTCAGGCGCTGCGTGAGCTGGTTCTCGTGGACTGTGTCGCGCGCCACCAGCTTCAGCAGGAAATCCCCGCCGCCGCGGATCATGTGGCACTCCCGCACTTCGGGCCAGCCTGCGACAAGCTGCTCGAAATCCGCCAGCACCGTCTCCTTCTGGCTGTCCAGCCCGACCACGGCGAACAGGACGATCTGCCAACCCAGCTTCTGCGGGTCGGGGTCGGCGTGGTAGCCGCGGATCACGCCTGCCTGCTCCAGCCGTCGGACCCGCCGCAGGCAAGGCGGCGCCGAGATGCCGGCGCGGCGCGCCAGCTCCACGTTGGTGATGCGGCCGTTCGCCTGCAGCTCCGCGAGGATGCGGCGGTCGATGGCGTCCAGCATCGGCGTCTCGGCGGGCGGCGCTCTCATGCGTTCCGTCGGTGGGTGGATGGCGCAATATTGTTACAACCGAGCGAGGCTGCCAAGCCCGTTGATAGCGCGGCCCGGCGGTTAGCCCGTGGTTAATCCGACTGGCCCACTGTGAGCACATCCTGGGAACGGCTCGGACGACCGATGCGGGCGAAAGACAAGACGCGAGGTAACCGAAAAGGCGGCAACACGGTGATCCGGCGGGAGGAGGCGGCGGACAACCATGCCTCGCATGGCGGCGCGTGGAAAGTCGCCTACGCCGATTTCGTCACCGCCATGATGGCGTTCTTCCTGCTGATGTGGCTGATGAACGCGACGACCGAGGACCAGCGCAAAGGGCTGGCGGACTATTTCAGCCCGACCAACCTGCTGAGTCACAACTCCTCGGGCACCGGTCAGCCGTTCGGCGGGCACACTGCCTTCGACAAGGGTGCGATGCTCTCCGACCGCGGTGCCGTGCAGATCACGGTCGGCTCGCGGCCGGTGCTCGATAATGTCGAAGATGATGCGGACACCCCCGGCGCGGCGCCGCCGCGAGGCTCGGATCAGCGGACGGACCAGCAGGACCAGCCGCCGCCGGCGCAACCGCGTCCCGACCCCGCCCTACCAGCATCGGCCGTGCCGCCCGCGCGTCGGGCCGAGCAGGCAACGCCGGCCGAGGCCAAGCCGGCCGAGGAGGCAAAGGCGGCCCCGGCAGCGCCGGCCGACAAGGCCGCCGGTGCGGCACAGCGCGCCGAGCAGGAGAAACGCGCGTTCGCCGCGGCAGCGAAGGAGATCCGTGAGGCGATCGGGAACGATCCCGCGCTGGCGGGCCTCGCCGACCATCTGGCGGTCGATATCACGCCGGAGGGGCTCAGGATCCAGCTTCTCGATACGCAGAACCAGGCGATGTTCGCGCTGGGCTCGGCGGCGCCGAACGACGCAGCGAAGATGCTGATTGCCAAGATCACACCAGTGTTGCTGCGGCTGCCCGAGCAGATCTCGATCGCCGGCCATACTGATGCGGCGCCGTATCCGGGCAAGGCAATGACCAACTGGGAGCTTTCCACCGAGCGGGCCAATGCTGCGCGACGCCTGCTCGTCGCGGCCGGGCTGCCGGAGCAGCGGCTGCGGGACGTCGCCGGCCACGCCGATCACGATCTGCTGTTGCCGGGCGATCCGCTGGCGGCGGCCAACCGGCGAATTGCCATCGTGGTGCTGCGCGGCACGACCTCGACGTCCGGTCCGAAGCCGTCGGCGCCGCAAACCGGCACGGCGGAGGCGGGCGGGTCAGCCGGCGGACCTTGATCACCGCGTGAGACGGTGGTGACGCACGACCCATGCTGACGATCGGCGGCTTCGTCTTCCTGCTGGTCTGCGTGTTCGGCAGCTACGCCATCTCCGGCGGCAGCATCGGCGCGCTGGCCGAGGCACTGCCGTTCGAGCTGCTGACCATCGGCGGTGCCGCCATCGGCGCCTTCACCATGGCCAACAGCGTCCATTACATCCGCCACACCCTGGGCGGTCTGAAGAAGGCGATCAGCGGATCGGCGTTTGCCAAGTCGGACTATGTCGATCTGCTCAGCCTGCTCTACACGCTGATGCGGCTCGCCAGCAGCAAGGGCACCATGGCGCTCGAGCCGCACATCGAGAAGCCTGAGGACAGCGCGATTTTCCAGCGCTTTCCGGCCATCCTCGGCAACGAGTTCGCCCGTTCGATCATCTGCGACTACCTGCGGATGGTCGGCATGAATGCCGACGACCCGAACCAGATCGAGGACGTGATGGCGCGCGAGCTCAAGAAGACGCTCGCCGAGGAGCTGCATGGCGCCAACGCCCTGCAGACGATGGCCGACGGGCTGCCGGCGCTTGGCATCGTCGCGGCGGTGCTGGGCGTGATCAAGACCATGTCGCATATCGACCAGCCGCCGGCCGTGCTGGGTGCGATGATCGGCGGCGCGTTGTGCGGCACCTTCCTGGGCGTTCTGCTGGCGTACGGCATGGCCGGGCCGCTCGCCTCGCGGCTGCGCACGGTCGTCGAGGAGGAAGCGAAATACTACGAGGTGATCCGCGCCGTGCTGGTCACGCATCTGCACGGCAACGCGCCGCAGGTCAGCATCGAATCGGGCCGCAAGATGGTCCCCAACGAGCACATGCCAACTTTCCAGGAGCTGGAAGAGGCGGTGCAAAACGCCAAGCCGGCTTGACGAGGCCTGCCCCATCATCGTGACGTGCAAGTCCGGTGTTGGGGGAGGCAGGAAGATGACCGACGTTTCGCTCCGCAGTGTGTGCGACGCGGTGGCCGGCGCGCGGCTGATGCATCACATGCGCGAGTTCGCACGCTGGACCAAGCTGTCCGGCACGCCTGACGAGATGCAGAGCCTGCGAACGGTGCGGAGCGAGCTCGACGGTTATGGTTATCGCACCTCGGTCGTACTGCACGATGCTTATATTAGTTTGCCCGGCCGCGCACGGGTGGTGATCGACGGCGCCACGCCACGCTGCATCACGCACAGCTTCTCGGTGTCATCGCCGGCGGACGGGCTGACAGCAGAGCTGGCTTATGTCGGTGATGGCACCGAGGCGGATTTCGCCAGCCGCGACGTGCGGGGCCGGATCGTGCTGGTGGAAGGCATCGCCAGCCCGGGCGTTGCGCATCGTGCCTCGCGCGCCGGGGCGGTGGGGCAGCTTCATATCAGCCCGCACGAGCATATCCATGAGATGTGCGTCTCGCCGGTCTGGGGCAGTCCGTCGGCGGAGGCGCTGGCGTCGCTGCCGCGCACTGTCGTGGTGACGATTGCGCAAGCGGATGGCGCCGCCTTGCGCGACAGGCTGGCGCGCGGCGAGCGGCCGCGCGTGACCCTGCATGCCGAGGTCGATACCGGCTGGCGGCAGACGCCGATCCTTGTCGCAGAGCTGGATGCGCCGGGGGCTGCGGCGGATGGGCCGTTCGTGTTGTTCTCCGGCCATCACGACACTTGGTATTTCGGGGTGATGGACAATGGCGGCGCCAACGCCACGATGCTGGAGGTCGCGCGGCTCTGCGCGTTGCATCGCGATCGCTGGCAGCGGGGGCTGCGGCTTTGCTTCTGGTCGGGGCATTCGCACGGGCGGTATTCTGGCTCCGCGTGGTACGCCGACGAGCATTGGGTGGAGCTGGAGCGGCGCTGTGTCGCCCATGTCAACATCGATTCCACGGGCGCGATCGGCGCGACCGTGCTGAGCAATGCCGCCGCGATGGCGGAGCTTGCACCGCTCGCCGCCGAAGCGGTGCGCATCGAGGCTGGCAGCGATTATGTCCGCCGGCCGATGGATCGGTCGTCGGACCAGTCGTTCTGGGGCATTGGCTTGCCGTCGATGCTTGGCAGCCTCAGCGAACAGGCGCCGGGTCCGGTGAAGCTGCGCAACAAGCTAGGGTGGTGGTGGCACACGCCGGAAGACACGCTCGACAAGATCGACGAGGCCAATCTGGTGCGCGACACGCGGGTGTTCGTGCACGTGCTGTGGCGACTGCTGACCGATCCGGTGCTGCCGCTGGATTACGCCGCCTGGGCGGCGCGGCTGTCGGACGAACTGCGGGGGTTGGAGCGGCAGATTGGTGATCGGCTGGCTCTTGCGCCGGTGGTCGATGCCGCACGAGCAGTGGGAGAGGCAGCGACGGTGGTGCGGGCGCTGCCCCCAAAGCAGGCGAATGCGGCGCTGATGCAGGCTTCGCGTATCCTTGTGCCGCTGCACACCGGGGTTGGCGGCCGGTTCGCGCATGATCCGGCTCTGCCGCAACCGTCCTGGCCCGCGCTGGCCGCGCTGCGTGAGCTTGCGGCGGCGGCACCGGGCTCGGACGAGGCTCGGTTCGCGGCGGTCGCCGCGCGGCGGGCGCGCAATCGGCTTATGCACGCTCTGGGGCAGGCGCGCGATGTGCTGGATGCAGCGCGCGGCGTCCGGTAGAGGGCGGCGGAATAATTATCAAAGCGCCGAGCCCAACCAGGATCAGCGTCCACCCTGCCGGTTCGGGAACGGCGGTGATCGAGAACATGCCAGGCCGCGGGTTCGACCCGGCAACATACGGGTTGTCGTTGTAATATAAGATGGGTCGCTCCCGGCGGGCCGGCCCGCCCGATCGGGCTATAGTACACGCTCCGATCAGGCGCTCTTAATCAGCGGCCACGAAAGCGGGAACCGAAGGCAGTGGCTCTCAAGCTCGTTGTGGTCACTCAGCTGATTCGGATGTCGCGCTCGCCCGTCGGATATTGCGGCATGTCGTGTTTTCGGCTCCGTCAAAATCCATTTCCAATGTGCCAGCCAGAATCGGACCAAAGCTCGGGTAACGCGAGCTGTTCCCCCTGGTCGGGCCGTGCGCCCGTCGCGTTCTCGCGGTAAATCTGGGTGCATGCCGCCACGCGTAGCTGCTCAAGCTGCGCGGCAAAGGTCTGCTCGTAGGTGCTGGCGCGGGCATAGCCGAGGCGGCGGTTTTGCGGGTTCTTTTCGAGCATATCTTACGAGCCTTGTAACCCAATGACCGGATTGGGTCAACGGAGATGCCCGAAAGCCTTACAGTAACTCGGCGGCTCGCTTTTGCCGATGTCATGATGAACCCCGGAACCTCCGGCACGCCAACTACTGCTTCCGCCAAAACCTCACCAGCCACTGCCCGTCGCGGTCGCTTCCTTCAAGCAAGCCGCATCGCCCTCCGCGTGATGGCCTCGTCATGAGCAGCACAATGAAAAAAGAGCGGCCCTGCCGTCGGCGCAAGATCTGACGGAACCGCTGCCAAGGGTCCATGTACGGATGCGCCGATCGCCACTTGCAGTCCGCGATCATTACAGTACATTCGAGCGTCCGGCCAGCGGAGCCTCTGCGGCCGCCACTCGCCGTAGATGTTCCCGCGGTGTTCTCGATTTGCTGTTCGTTGTTGCCTACCAACTGGAGAAACCAATGCTCTTAATTCGCGGGGTGCTATTTCTGCTGCTATTCGGGGTAATAGTTAGCGAACCGGCGGAGGCGCAGAGTGGGGTGACTGTCGACTCGTTGACGGTGAGCCCGGCCACCGCTGAGGCCGGACAAACGGTTACTTTCGTCGCTACAATTACGGCAACTCAGAAGATCTCGAACTACCCCCTCGAATTTTCCTGGTTTCCTGTCAGTGCCGCTGCGAGTACGGCTACCACAGCCGTGGTTTACGTGACACTCCAGGCCAACGAGCGTACCACGGAGACCTATATCGAGACCGTTCCTGCTGACACGGCGGCCGGCTCCTACACGTTGGACGTCGGCTCTGCATCGACCACGTTTACGATTACCGCTGCGACGGTGACGGCGGTCAGTGGTGCGTGCGGCACGGTGAGTGGGACCGATCTGACCAGCGCCCCGACCACCGATCTCTGTAGCGCCGGCACCGCGTCGGTGGTCACCGGCACCGGGCCGTGGACGTGGACATGCGCCGGCTCGCACGGCGGCACGACCGCCTCATGCCACGCTCTCGTCGGCGGTGGCTTGCCGTCGGTTCTGATCCCTCAGCTCATCCAACACGTCGCCAGCGCCTACTTGGGCCCTCAGCAGGGCCTCACGGGTAACGCTTGGAAAATCCCACTGCCGAACCCCGTCCAGGCCGGCGACATCCTGGTGTTGTACTTAGACTATCCGCACGGCGATACGGTTAGTAGCATCACGGATACGATTGGCAATACATGGTCCACGACGCCAGCGGTGACGGCGGATGGCGGCCCTGGCAACGCCCTGACGGCGATTTATTTGATGCCGGATTCAGGGGCCGGGGCCGAAACGCTAACGGTCAACCTGTCCGCCGGGTCGGGTTTCTTCTCTTATGCGATCAGCGAGTACAATAACGTCGCGACCTCGTCCCCATCCAACGGCACGCTGGGCACCGGGAACATAACGGTGTCTGGCGGTAGCATCAGTCCAGGCAGCTTCACGCCGACCAACAACAATTCGAATGGTGGCAATCTGCTACTGACCTATGTCGCCGATGCTGCGCAGGAGTCGACCGGTACCTCAACCGGGTTCACGGCGGGGACCAATTTCACACTGCTGGACGCGGACAGGTCAGCGCTCACGACCGGAGCGTATCCCCATGCCACACAGGCATATTTGCAGGGGACATCGGCGTCGATCACGCCGTCGATAGGGGAGACCGGCGACACAGCCGACACGTTCAACTCGGTGACAGTGGCGCTCAAGGTGGCGGCAGGCACGGGCGGCTCACTGCCGACAGGGATAGATATCCACAAGATCCTTCACTTCACGACGTTCACGGATGCCTCGAACCAGACTGTCAAGCTCCAAGTGCCGGTGACTGGGAATCTCCTGGTGCTGTCTGCGCCGGAAGATAACTTCAATTTCACCAGTGTGACCGACAGCGACGGCAACACCTGGCACTTCATCGGGGACACCACGGGTAGTTCGCAGATGTGGTATACGTTTCCTTCATCCGCCGATCCGACCCTGGTGGTGTCTGTGGCCATACCTGGAAATCCAGGAAACTTCAGCATTCGTGTACATGACATCATCAATGCGACAGCTTATGACACGAATGGCGTCAATGATGGGTTCAGTTGCGTCGAAGGATCGGACAACCCCGCAGCTCCAGACATAACGCCAACACACGCACCGGGCCTCGTCATCGCTACGAATGGGTTCGGGACAGGGCCGGGCCGCGCCGTGACGGCACCGTCCGGGGCAGTCTGGGACTTTGTCACTTATACTGGTGAAACCGATCTTGATACGTTAGAAAATGCGGATGGGATGGGACACCTCTATAACTCGACCACAGCTCCCGAGAGTTGGACTTGGACCTCTACAGTAGGCACCTCCTGCTACTCTGTGGCCGGGGCGTTTCATTGAATAACACATTAGGAGTGCAGCCCTAAATGTTAGGCTTTGCCACGTAGGGCAGATGCTATAGGTCCGTGTCCCAGGGTAGTGTGTCATGGGGGTCCAAGCAGAACGCGCAGTGCCCTGATGCGGCGCGGCTCGGGCATGGCGAGAGCCGCTTGCAGAAGGCTGTAGAGCGATTGGCAGAACGCGGCATGATCAGACGTGGGCTGCAGACCGGCAAACACTGAATCCTGTCTTTCTCTGTGCAAGGACTGCGTCAGGTCAGCCGCTGCAGCGTTTCTCGTCGCAGGGTCAAGTACGGTTGGCGGAGGGTCACTTATATCCTCACTCATTTCTTGTTCGGCACTCGAATAAACCTGGATTGCCCTAGAGGGAACCAGCTTTTCCAAATCAGTGGTACCTTGATTAGCGAAGGCCCAGCACGCCTCCGGATCTGCTTTCCGTAATGTCGCCAGGACGTCGGAAACCGCGATTGCGAATTGAACAACGCTCCGATCGGATGAAGTTCGAACCAGCGGTAGAGCCTCAGCCAGGCTCCATGACAGATCGCTATCAAGGGCAACGAGCGTTCTCGGTGGTGCTCCTGTCGTGATCTGCGCCGCGCGCAGCTCGGCGGGTTTGGGAAACCACAGATCTGCTGGAGGCGTTCGCAACACGTGGGCAACAAACGCCGGCGGCAGGGCAAATTCCTGATAGGCAGTCCGTAACACGTCATCGGCTGCCTCGACGCTAAATCCCGGTGCATGTGCCTGATGAAAGCCGAGCCGGGCGCCGGGTGCGAGCCAACGCTGCGTGCCGCCCAGGAACGCCAGTGTACAAGCCGAAGCGCAGAAGCGGCCCACATAGGTAGCCAGCCCGCGGCGATGGATGATTTCAGCCACCTCCATGGCTGGCTCCACGTGGCCACCCGGGCTGTTCAAGCTCACGATGCGAACCTGTGGCGCCGCGGCAAGTGTCAGTTGAAGGTTCTGCGGCACCGACCACGAGAAGCTGCCGGCGATCTCGAGGACCTCGCCGCCCATCAGCAGGTGGAATTGATAGGGGCTGTCGAATTCGACCGTCGCCGCTTGTGCAGGCTTCGTCAGGCTGCATACCAACGCGATCAGCAGTGAAAGAATCCACCCACTGATGGCCGGGATACGATCGCCTGAAGAGACGATTCTCGCTGATTGACCGGGTCGGGCGTCGGTAGGGACTTCGTCAGCCATGGCGCTGCCAAGGCAGGCGCGAGGATTCACCGGATTTTCAGACCGAAACGGCATCAGATATCGATCGCGTCAGGAATGACCCAGGAGTGAACTAATGTGGCGAAATGCGCTACAGCGCTCGCGGATGTCAAGCTCCGTGGATCGGTGGCTTAGCCGAAAGAGCGTGTGGGCGACCGCCGCGATGCTGCTGACGGTGGGCGGCTGCTCAAATTTTCGACCCTTTGATGCGATCAGGCAACCCTCATCCAATTTAGCGTCAGCCGCAAATTCGGCTGGCGCGTCCACACCAGCTCTTGGCGTCGCAGGCCCTGCCCCCGCGAAGCAACCGAGTGATGTGCAAACTCTCACCGCGAAGGGCGACGCTCTATACGCCATGGGACAATACCACCTGGCGCAGACGGCTTATCGCGCCGCGGTTGCGGTTGATCCATCGGCTGTCGCGGCCCAGGTGGGCCTCGGCCGCAGTTTGGCGCGATCCTCCCCGCAAGCGGCGGAAGCAGCTTTTCTGGCGGCGTTGAAGCAGGATCCCGACAACGTGGTTGCACTCAATGATCTTGGTGTGATCCGCGATGTGCAGGGACTTCATGAGGAGGCCCAGACGGCGTATCGGCACGCATTGGCAGTTTCGCCTGGGAGCACCGATGTCCAGGTCAACCTCAGCCGTTCTCTCGCTCTCTCTGGTCACGCCGATGATGCTCGGGAATTGTTGCGAGCAATCGCCGCTGATCCGGGTGCGGCACAGCGGTGGCGAGCCGAAATTGCCGCCGCGCTAAACGTGGCTGGTGATAAGAAATCGGCGCAGCGACTGCTGCTTGCCGGAAATGCCGGGTCAGGACAGACAGAGGTATCCGAAGCGCGCATTGCGCAAAGCGGAGGGCGGCCTGCCTCGCCTCCACTTCCATCGCGTCCTGAGATGGTCCAAAATACGCCTGCCGAGCGATTCGCGGACGCAGCCAGAGCAAATGGTGACGTGCCAGGAACGGCGGCTCAAGACACGCCCCCGGTGCTCTTCAGCGCCCCTCGAATCGCTGTGGCTCAGGCTGAACTTCCCTCCGTTCTTCCGCAACGGGAGGCTGCCAAACCTCGCGGGAACGGGGCGGAAATCGCCAGCGCCAAAGCACTTCCGAGCGGCTCGGGAGTTGAGATAGACGCAGTTGCGAACGCATCCGAGGCGATAGAGGCCGTATCGGCGCTGTCTGCAAGCCTGCCGGGTGAGCCGACCGATCCCTTCTCGGCGAAGCAGAAATCCACAATTCCGACAGAGCAACGCAGCGCTCCGGTAAACTCACCGTACGTGCAGATGGCATCTTTGGCGTCGGAAGCTGATGCTGTTTCCGAGTGGCGCCGACTCGATAAACAGTTTCCAGACCTTCTCGCCGCCCGCGAACCCACGATAACCACAGCCAAGGTCAACGGTCGCACCTATTGGCGCCTACGCACCTTGGGATTTGCCAATATCGAGCAAGCAAGAGACCTGTGTGCACGACTTCTACATGCGGGATTGGAGTGCTTTGCAGGTCGGGGTCCCTAGCCTGGATTATCTCGCCGGGCTCAGCGTGCGCCTTGCCTGGCGGGCCGCACGTCACGATCACTGAACTGGCAGCGCCGGTCTCGCGGCGCTAGTCGGATGACGAGAGACGGGTCGCTCTCACGAGCTTGCTCCGGGGAACATCCCGGCTGTCGGCATGTTTGACACCAGAGGATGTGGATGGCCGGCTTTCGCCTGTCATCACGCGGGGGACAGGGCCTTGCCCGATTGCGGGCTCGGCTGCGCCTCTCGACCGGAGAAAGGTGGCCACATTGATGATGTGCGCTCCGTCAGCGCTGGCGCGTAACGCGTCGGCGACCTGGATCACATAGGGACTGTCAGCTCGCAGCGCTTCGGCCACGATAATGAGTTGCGGCTTCAACTCTATCGGGTGACTGTAGATAAAACCGTTCGTGGCATAGACCTGGCCGAAGTAATTGCTTCGACCCAGTTCGACGCGAACCGCCGTCCAGTCATTTTTCTCCGAAACGTCCACAACCTGGACGCTGCGGCTGATCGCGCCGGGAAGGGTCCAGTTCGCATGGTCGATCTCGATCTCACGCGCGCCGACCACCCGGGTGACAACTGCGACGTGACCCAGCGGCATGCGCAGATCGGGACGGAAACTCAGCACGCTGCCAGCTTGAGGAACATGCCCGCGGTCGTAGCGTCCAGCCGCCTCCGACCACCATCGCCATGCATCCCCATACAAAGCGATGCTGGACAGCGCACGCGCGAATGGCACGCACTGCAGCCCCCAGTCCCACGCCCGGGCAGGAGACGGGCAACCCAGAGCGAGCATCGACAGAATGGCGGCCATACGAATGTACGGAAACATCATGCCGCCAGAATGAGCCAAACATGTGGACCAATCATTTCCGCTCTGCCCGCGCGATGGCGTCAGCCCGAGCGCAGGCCGAACAGGCGACCGTCGCCGGCGCTCAGGTCGCTTTGAGGCGACAGCCGGAGCGCCGCAGATGGGCAACATACGATGGCGTCAACACCCCACGCCGATGTGCGAGCTGGTGCAGGTTCAGATCGCCACCGTAGTTGAGTTCCAGTACGACGGGGCCCGCTTCGGTCAGCCCGATGTCCCAGGACTGCGTGCGAATGCCGGGAAACACGGCCGCGGCATACAGGCAGAGCTGCAGCGCCCGCTCCCAATCCGGCAATGCCGCACCGACCAGTGCCGCGCCCGTCTCGGGATGCACACTTATTTCGCGTAGCGCCGCACCGACCCCGGTGACGACGCGTCGAATCACCCCCGCCTCGTCCAGCGCGCCGAGCATGTTACCCGCGCGCCAGTAGTTATCGCCGGGATTGCGCGAGGAAGGAATCTTGACCACCGCGCTCTCGATCGTCGCACCCTCCGGCGACAGCAGCGCGAGGAAGCGGATGGCCGGCAGCGTGCTACCGAACGCAGCACGGAGAACAGGGTGCGGTTGAAGCTGCTCCTGGATCAGGTAGCCCGGACCGAGCTTCTTGAAACCTTCCCCACCCCATCCGTCAACGGAGCGCACCACCTCGTCCACCCGCGCGACCTCGCCGGTCGTGAAGCGGATCCAATCGCTCTCGACAGCGGCCAGGCTGAGCACCCCGAGGCTGAAGATCCCGTCGATCGGCTTGAGGAAAAGCGGATAGTGCGACGGATCACGGAGGAAGATCGCAAGCGTCTCTTGTGTGCGGATCACCGGCGCAGCGAAGTCCCGCGCGCCGGGCGAATAGGCCGCCTGGGTGCGCGGCACCGGCAGACCAAAACCGGACGCGGCGGCATAGAACAGCGCCTTGTCTTGCGTCACCGCATACCAACGCATGTCGTTGCAGCGATGATGCAATTTCTTTTGAACGCGCCTGCCGACATAGCGCCGGGCTTCCTCGCGCGGGAGGCTGGGGTCATACAGGCAGTAGTAAAAATACTCATGCTGGGTCGGGTGCCCTGGACCACGTGCCACCCAGAACGCGTCCCGCAACAACTGCCCAGGCGTGATGCCGAGCGCGCGGGCGGCTCGGAGATTTTGCACGAGATCGACGCGAGGCGGCGCCATCAACAAAGCCAGCCGCCGCCTTGTCAGGCCGAGATCGAGCAGCTCGGGATTTTCAGGCGATCCTTGTGGTGCTTCCGGATTCGCGTGCGGTCGCTGGGTCGGCAGCGAAAACGTCCCCGTCGAAGGGCTCATACCGCCCTGGCGAAATTCGCTGCCCATCGGGTGAGCCTGCGGACTGGACATGGAAAGTACAACTGGCGTGACGTCGGCGAGAAGCCTGCTCGCGGCTTTGCCCTCGTGACGTTAATATGGCTCTACCGTTAATATGTCTCTAATGTCGTGCTCGACGAAACCGAGCCGCTCAAGCTTGTCCGCGCACCGTGAGGGCAGAGGGGCGCGCCTCCCCTCTGCTGCTCGACGCGTAAGAAATACTCCTGCATGTCGCCCCGAATCGGACGCCGGCCGAGAGCGACATCCACCTCAGTCCCGTCCGCCTAGTACAGCACCAGGCGGGGGGCGCTGAGCGACACACCCGCTTGCTGGAAGGCGCTCGCCACATCTGTGTATGTGTTCGGTCCATCCTGGCAGGCGGCGTCTGTCGAGAAGAAATTTGCCAAACTCGAAGCGATGTTCTGCATGGCCGTGCACGGCGACCAGACACTGACGTTCGTCCCGGTCGGGCTGTCATAGACCGTCGTTGACTTTGCAGATTTGCCGGAGCCCGTCGTGATCGTCAGGCTGGGGCAGCCGCTGGAGGAGGAGGTAGTCGGCGAATCATAGGCGATGGTATATACCCAGGTCCCTGCGCCCGTGGCCTGCCCGCCCTCATAAACCGCGGCATTACACTCCTGAGCGTCGTTCTGGACACAGATCGTGGTGCCCCCTGGGTTGCAGGCCGCGGTGGCGTAACTCGAGGCCATGTCGCCTGACGTGGCGTTCGCCGCGCCGTCACTGAACAGGATGATCACGTTCTGCGCGCTCGCCGATCCTTCGCTCTGCAGGGCCGACTGGGCCATGGCGAGCGCCTGGGCGTAATAGGTGCCCTTGCCGCCGGGGGCCTCGATGCAGCCTGTTAGCCCATTGGCATTGTCGCCGACCGCCTTTACCAGGTCCGACGAGTCGTTGAGCGTGCCCGTGGTCGTGGCGTAGTTGGTGTCGAGCGCGGCATGGATCACCTGATAGACGATGCCGCTTGTGCCGTAGGCTTCGATTGACGGCGTTCCGCAGGGTGTCCACGTGCTCTTCATCCCCGGGAACACCATCAGCCCCACCTGGTCCAGCGCCGGGTTGAGCTGCTTCATCACCAACTGCACGCCATAGAGCGCGCACGTCAGCCGCGTTGGGCTCGAGACGCCCGGGACCCTGCAGCCGGTATCGTCAGTGCCGGTACCCATGGACTGCGTGGTGTCGAGCACGAACATCACGTTCAGTGCCTTGGTCGGGCCGCCTGCCTTTGCCGCGGCCGCCGCGGCGGAAACAGTCCAGGAGTCGATGCCGAACATCCGGGCGAAGAAGGTTGGCACCTCGGCCGTCTGCTGCATCGCGATCACATTGGGCGAGCCCGATGAGCAGTTCGGCAAACCCGACGTGGTGGTCAGGCAGGAAAACGTCGGCGTGGACGGGGTGACGCTTGAGGTGAGCGGCACCGCGTTGGTGGTGTGCCAACCCGTTGCCGCGGTGCTGGCGCTTGTCTGACTGCCCGTGTTGGACCAGACCTCGGCGGCGTCCAGCACTGCTGCGTTTGTATTGGCCTGCAGCGCGGCCCGCGCGCTCAGTGCAATGCCGACATCGACGCCCAGCGCGGCCATGCCGAAGATGACGGTGGCAGAGGCGGCGAACATCAGGCTGCTGATGCCCCGGCGGTCGCGCCAGACGCGGCGCCAGCGGCGAACGCAAGAGCGTGTGAGACGTTTCATCGCGTCTTCTCCTATTGTACTGCTGCAGCGGAAACTGAGGTCAGCGTGCACGTGGTGCCGCCGAAGTCGAAGCCCATCAGGGTCAGATCACAGGGATAGGTCAGGGTTACCTGAGCGATCTGTCCCGGCGACGAGACGGAGCAACTGCTGCTCCCGCAGGACGCGCCGCCGACTGTCATTGTCGTGCCAATGCTGGCAGCCGTCAGCGTTCCGGCAGCCGCCTCGATCGCGGCGACCGTCGTACTATAGGGGTCCGTCGCACCGCGTGTCAGCGCCAGCGTCTGGGCTCCCGCCTGCGCGGCGGCGGTCAGTTGGAAGTAGTCGTCAACCGCGATGCCGAACAGGCACATCCCGAACAGCAGCAGCAACAGCATGGGCGCAATGATGACGAACTCCAGCGCTGCGACGCCGCGCCGGTCCAGTAACAGCCTTGCTGGCAAGGCCGGTTTGTCACATCGGGTGTGAAGTTGCTCCTGTATGCTCATGGTGCAGACCCTTGCAACCGTTAGTAGATCGTTAAAATTTCCAGTTGCAATATCGTAAACGATTCGTTAAGAGTGTCAACAGGCGATTAACTGATTGCCCCTGCAACCGGCTAGGCGCCCACGCATCGTGCGGGGGTATGCGGTGCAGTGTCACCTCATGACGGAGTTAACCAAATGTTTGCCAATCTTTCTCACCTCCGCACTCGCATCTCCGCTCTGATCGGCGACCGCGAAGGCACCGTCTCACTCGAATACATCCTGATCGGGGGTCTCGTGTCGCTGGGATTCGCGGCCGCGGCCACCACCCTTGCCGGGAGCATCGGCACTACGTTGGGACATATCGGCACTTATCTCACTGGTATCACGATGGGTTAAGCTGCCGCTGGAGGGGGGCAATCCCCCTCCTGCGCCTTCCCGAAAGCGTCTTCCCGGCAGCGATTCCCGGGCCTTTTCGATCGGCGGGGCAGATGGCATCGAAATTTACCGTCCTGCTGGTCGTAATTCAGATCGGTACCCTGCTTCTTGCTTCCTTTACCGATCTGCGCGCCCGGCTGATCCCCAACATGGCATGCCTGATTCTTGCGATCGCGGGCTTTGCACGCGCGCTGACCCTTGGGCCGGTGTTCGCCCTGACGTCATGTGCCATGACCGCTGCGCTGCTGCTGCTTCTGCTTCCCTTGCACACGATGCGCGTCCTCGGCGGCGGCGATATCAAGCTGCTGCTTACGGCCAGCCTCGGCCTCGGGCCCGTGGGCGTGCTGTATCTGTTCGAAATCACCGCCCTCGCCGGCGGCGTGATGGCGCTTTTGCACCTGGCCTTGCGGAAGCTGCCACGGCCGGCGCTGGCGCCCGCAGGCTCATCCGCGCTGCGCCGCATCTATGCCGAACGCTGGCGCATTCTGCGCCGTGCTCCGCTGCCTTACGGGGTCGCCATCGCCTGCGGCGGCATCTGGACGATCCTGACCCATACCTGGAGCTGATCCATGTCGCACCCACTTCGACTGATGGCCGTTGCAATGATGCTGGTGACCGCCGTCGCGCTAGGAATGATCGGCTTGCAACTGGCCCATCCGGTGCGAGTTTCATTGCCGGGGCCAAAGGCCCTGCCACCGCCCCTCCAGACGGGCTACCTCATCGCCGCGCATGCGCTTCCCGCCGGCACGTTGGCGCGCGATGAAGATTTTGCCGTGAAATCGGTGCCGGTGGCGCAGGTCCCGCCGAATGCCATTACCGATACGCCGGATGCGCGCGCCGGGCTGCGTGGCGCGCTGATCCGCAACTATGTGGATGCCGGCGAGCCGATCACTCAGGGCGACATTCTCCGCCCGCGCGACCGCGGCTTTCTCGCCAGCGTGCTGGGCGCCGGGATGCGGGCGATTTCCATCGGCGTCGATCCGGTTTCCGGTGTAGCCGGGCTGATCTGGCCCGGCGACCATGTCGATGTGCTGCTGACCCAAGAGATGGACAAGGAGCCGGCAGCCAGGCGCGTGCTGAGTGAAACCGTCCTCGCCAATGTGCGGGTGATCGCGATCGACCAGGAGATTGTACAGGGCGCGCCATCCGGCACCTCGGCGGCTGGCAGGATCGCCCGCACAGTCACGCTGGAAGTCACGCCGGAGCAGGCCGAGAAGGTGACGGTGGCAGAGCAGTTGGGCAAACTGGCGCTGGCGATCCGCGCGGCGGCGGACCAGGTGGGTCCGGCGCTTATCGCCAAGCAGACGACGTTCGGCGCGGATGTTTCACCGGCCCTGTCACGCACCGGCCAACCGGCCGGCCAGACAGTGCAGCTTATTGAAGGCGATAAGCGAAGCGACCTGACATTCCAATGAGGCTTCGTCCGGCGTGTGGGTGACGGCACTCCAAGCCGAGCCCCAAAACGTCATGGCGGGCCTCGTGCCCGCCATTCGATGACGAGGAAGCGATGGTCCCGCGGCCGCCCTAACAGATTTCTCTGCCTTGATCGTTACTCCCGGTTAATCGGTCCGGGCTACTGATGCTCCAATGAAAGTACATTTGCATAAAAGCCTCCGGCCTTGCCTGTTGCTGCTGGCCGCGGCGGTGATGCAGTCGGCCTGGGCCGCGTCCCCGGCCACGTTCCCTCCGGCGCTTGGTGCCCAGCCACTGGCCCAGTTGCCGGGCGCCCAATCGCTGGCTCAGTCGCCGGCTGCGCCCGCCCCTGCCGCGCAGCCGGCCCTGCCGCTGAACCAGTCGCTCTCGATTGCGGCCGGCACCGGCGTTCTGTTGCAATTGTCGCAACCGGCCGCGACCGTGCTGTCCGCCGATCCGACGGTCGCGCGAGTGCAGCCCGCCTCGCCCACCAGCCTGTTCCTGATGGGCGTATCGCCAGGCGAAACCACAGTGATCGCCACCAACCAGGCCGGCGCGGCGATCGTGCAATACAATATCCGGGTCACGCCGGGCGTTGGCCGTCCACCCGCCGCGCCCACAGGTATCGCCCAAGCGGTACCGTCCGGCCCCGTCTATGTCACCTCGGCGGCCGCCCGCGCGGCCCAGGCCAGCATCGCCCAGTCGGTCGGCGGGGCGCAGGACGTGCAGGTGCGTGCGACGGGCACCCAACTCGTTCTCACCGGCAGGTTCCCAACGCGATGGCGGCGCAGCAGGCAAACGCGATCGCTCGTTCCTACGTCGGCGACAAGGCAGGGGTGATCAATTCACTCACGGTCCTGGGCAGCATCCAGGTCAATGTCCGCGTGCGCATCGCGGAAATCGACCGGCAGATCACGCGGCAGTTGGGAATCAACTGGCAGGCGTTGGGTACTATTGGAAGCATCGGCAGGCTCCCCGCGACGACACTGAATCTGCCCGGCACGGTAGCCGGAACCGGAACGGGGCTAGCGTCGGCCGCGTGTGCAAGCGGGGTTCCCTTGTCCGTGCAATGCCAGGGCATCAACTTCAACGGCATCATCGATGCGCTCGCGCAGGATCAGCTCGCAACCATCCTCGCTGAGCCGAACTTGACGGTGCTGTCGGGCGACACAGCGAGCTTCCTGGCCGGCGGCGAGTTTCCCGTCCCGGTGGCGGGGAACGGGAACAATGGCTCGACCACGATCACGGTCGAGTACAAGGATTACGGCGTCAGCCTGGCGATGGTTCCGACAGTGCTGTCGCCGACTCGGCTCAATCTGCGCGTGCGCCCAGAGGTCAGCCAGTTGTCCAACAATGGTGCCATCAACATTCCGCTGGGCGGTGGGACGCTGACAATTCCCGCACTGACCGTGCGAAGGGCGGAGACAACGATAGAGCTGGGGAGCGGACAGAGTTTCGCCATTGCCGGCCTGCTCCAGAGAACCTCACTTAACAGCGACAACGCGTTACCGGGTCTGGGTGAGCTTCCAGTCCTGGGCGCCTTGTTCAAGTCCAATAGTTTTCAGCGCGGCGACAGCGAGCTGGTGATCATCGTCACGCCGTATATCGTCCAGCCGGCACCCAGCCCGCAGGCGTTGCGCGCGCCGACCGATCATTTCCGCCCGGCAACCGACCTGGACCGTATCCTGTTCGGCCGCCAGCTCGCGCCGGACACCGCAGGCGCGATCGACGCCGGATTCATCCTGAAATGAGGACGCTCATGTCGCGCTGGCCCTGGCTTCTGCTCCTGACAGTCGCTGCCTGCACGCCGGACTATCCCATGGACAAGCCGGGTACCTGGAACCTGGAGCAATATGGTGGTGCGAACGATGCCAATTTGCGCACCATGGTTGTGAACCCCCGTGATCTGATTGCCGGCTCCGGGGAAAGCACGTCGTTCGGTCCCGAGGCGGCGGCACCGGTGGATCGGCTGCTCACGGGCAAACGCACGCCACTGCCGGCGACCAACTCGCTGGACGTGACCACCGTCTCGACCGAGCAGCAGCCAGCGCAAGGCGGGAGCGGGAGCAATGCTGGCCAGTAACGGTCTGACCGGCACGGATCGCGAGGTCGCCAGCAAAGCGGCGACCGATCAGGTCCCGTCTCTGGCGTCGCGGCGTCGGATCGTCGCGTTCGTCAATGACGATCTCAGCGCTGCGGCCCTGCAAACCGGACTCGAGGGCATTCAGCAGAAACTGGAGATCAAGACGGGCACGGTCCAGAACGCAGCCCGTTTCCTGGAGAAGGATACCGATCTCGGCGCCCTCGTCGTGGACGTCTCCGGGATCGATGATCCGGTCGCCGGCCTCGAGGCGCTCTCGCGTGTCTGCCCCCCGGACGTGGTGGTGACTGTCATCGGCGCCAGCACCGACATCGGCTTCTATCGCCTGCTGGTGAACAGCATGGGGGTGACCGAATATCTTCCGAAGCCGCTGACGCGCGACGCCGTGCAGACGTTGTTGCGGCCGCATCTGGCCGGCGGCGAGGCCGACGCCGTGGCGATGCGCGGCGGGCATGTGGTGGCGATCTGCGGCGCGCAAGGCGGCGCCGGCGCCACCAGCATTGCTGTGAACCTGGCGATGCAGCTTGCGGACACCACCAAGGCAACAGTGGCACTGCTCGACTTGCATCTGCAGAACGGCGAAGCGGCGGTCATGCTGGGCGTGCGCCCCGGACCAGGGCTGGGCATCGCCCTTGAAGACCCGCTTCGCGCCGACACCCTGCTGATCGAACGCGCCGCGATCGAAGTGGACCAGCGGCTGCGCCTGATTGCCGCCGACGAGGCGATCGACGCCGAGCTTCAGATCACCGAGGCCGGCGTGCGGCATGTGCTGGCGCTGCTGCGACAAAAGTTCAACTATATTGTCGTCGACCTCCCGGTGCCGGTGCCGCTTGCCATGCGGCCGGTGATAGGGCGCGCGCGCCATGTGATGGTGCTGTTGGAAGCGGAAGTCACCGGGCTGCGCAATGCCCGCGGGCTACGGTCAATGGTCGTGGAAATCGCTGGAGCAAATCGGGTGTTCACGGTGCTGAACCGTGCCGATCGCCCAGGCGGGCTGAAACTGCCGATGATTGAAGCCGGGCTTGGGGTCGCCCCCGATATGGTGATCCCGGATCTTGGAAAGCGCATGACGGAGGCGGTGAACCTGGGCGTTCCCGCCATCCGCCGGATCCCTGCACTGCGCCGGCATCTGGCGCCGATGGTGCGCGAAATTGCCGGCATCCAGACCGGCAGGTCCGGTTCCTGGCTGGCCAGGATCTTCAGGCGGTGAAAGTATTCGGCAAGCGGGACCAGGCGCCACAACCGCCTGTGGAGCCGGCAGTTTACGCTGAACCGGCCCCGGCACCGCCAGCCGATCCCGGACCGGCTGCCGTCCAGACCAACCTGCGGGAGCGTGT
>Ga0335075_10004113_pt1 | contig 22817 bp, 17 predicted proteins | sample Lox_Sample_24_FD_206723 | JGI IMG/M metagenome (GOLD analysis project Ga0335075, IMG submission 206723) | Soil microbial communities from Loxahatchee National Wildlife Refuge, Florida, United States - Lox_Sample_2.4 | ecosystem: Environmental > Terrestrial > Soil > Wetlands | place: USA...
CGGAGCCGAACGGGAGCGGCAAGCCGTGCGGCGAGATGCCGTCCGCGTAGATCTTGTCCGGGGCGCCGAACACCGGCGCCACGAGCGCGAACAGGATCAGAGCGCCGAGCAGACCCAGCCCCGTTGCCAGGGACGCCGAGGGCCGCGGGCGGCGCGCGAGCGCGCGGGGGCTAAGCCGCCTTCCAAAGGCGGTCGTAGTAGGTGCCGTAGAAGACGTTGTAATGGAAGTTCTGGAGCTTGGGGTTACGGCCATCGATGAAGTTCAGGCTCTCCAGGAAGATGCCGGGGGCATCCGCGGCGATCAGGCGTTCCGCCTGGGCGAGATACACGTTGCTCTGTGCCGTGTCGGGCGCCCGCATCGCCCGCTGGGCGAGGGCGTCGACCTTGGGGTCGGAGTAGTTCCAGTAGTTGGCGGATCCGCTCGACACGTAGTTCGAGCTGACGATGTCCAGCGCGGTCGGCTGGACCTGATACCACACGATGGGAGCGGCGGTGAAGTTCTTGTTCTCGGTGGCCGTGTTGTAGGCATTGTCACTGACGGTGTCGATCGACATGTTCACGCCGACCGCCTTGAACTGTTGTTGCAGAACCTGCGCGACGCTCGGGTTGGGATCATCGGAGGTGGAGGTGAGTGTGAACGACGCGTGCTCGGCGCCGGCGGCACGAAGCAGGGCGCGCGCCTTTTCGGGGTTGTACGTGTACTCAGTGGCGACCCGATGGAATTGCGGCAGGGATTTCGTGAAGGGCAGCCCCCACGGGACGCTTTCGCCGTACCCGATGTGCGAGACCTCCGTGCGGTTCACCGCGTAGTTGAGGGCTTGGCGCACTCGGGGGTCGGTGAACGGAGGGCGATGCAGGTTCAGCCCGATCCAGCGCAGCCCCGGCACGGCCACCTGGACCACGTACTTCTTGAGCGACGGCTGCGCGTAGACCTGTGGCACGAGCGATGGCCCGATCCCCTCTCCGATCGAGTCGATGTTGCCGTGCTCCAGCTGCAGCAACTCTGTCTGCGCACTCGACCCCCAGCGGTACACGACGCTGCCCAGGTACGGCAGGCCCTTCCAGAAGTAGTACGGGTTACGCGTGAACGTGCACGTCTGTGCCGAGGAGGAGTAGCTCGTCAGCATGAACGGGCCGGTCGACACGACGTGACGGGCGAAGTCAGTGCCGTACTTCTCCACCACCTCGCGCGGGACCGGTGCGGTGTACGGCTCGGCCAGGATGTTCGGGAAGGTGAGGTCCGGCGCCTGAAGCTGGACCCGGAGGGTCATCGGGTCGATCACCTTCAGGCCGCTCACCGTCTTGGCCTTGCGCTTGAACATCGCCTCGGCGCCATCGATCGTGTACAGGTAGCTCGCCGCCCACGAGGCAATCTTCGGATCCAGGAGCCGCTCCCAGCTGTAGACGTAGTCCTCGGCGGTCACCCTGCGACCGTTCTGGAACCGAACGCCGGGTCGCAGGTGGATGGTGTAGACCGAATTGTGCTCGGTGGCCGACAGCGCCGCCGCCGCATTGGGGTACGGCCCGTCGCCGCTGGCGCCGAAAATCATCAGCGGAGCTGTCGTGCAGTTGCACAACGAGTCCCAGCTCACCAGGTCGTAGCCAATCGCAGGATCGAAGGAGTTGCCCTCCTGCTCCCAGCCGATCGTGATCGAGCCACCGCTGTGGCCGCCGGTGGCGGGCGGCCCGGGAATGCCCGAGGCGACCTTGACCGTCGCGGACTGCTGGGAGGGCAGTTTCTGGGAGGTCCCGCCGCAGCCGGCGATGTACAGCGCGCCCACTCCGAGACCCGCGCCCCGCAGCAGGTCTCGCCGAGAGAGTCTCGATGAGTCGGCGGCGGGATCTGGGGGGTCAGGAGGTTTCAATTATCAAAACACAGTTTCGATTGCAGAGAGCCTACCGTCAGGCGAGCCTCCTGACAAGGGCTCAGAGCGCGATCCAGGTCGTCTTCAGCTGGGTGTAGGCGTCGAGCGCGTGCAGCGAGCGGTCGCGGCCGTGGCCGGAGTCGCGCATGCCGCCGAACGGAGTCGCGATCGATGAGGCGTCAAAGGTGTTGACCCACACCGTTCCGGCACGCAGCCGCCGCGCGAGCCTTCCGGCCGTGGAGACATCGCGGGTCCAGACGGCGGCCGCAAGTCCGTACCGGGTGTGGTTGGCGAGCTCCAGCGCGTGCTCGGTGTCACGTGCGGTCTGGATCGTCAGCACCGGACCGAAGACCTCGTCCTGCACGATCGCCGAGTCGGGATCCTCGGACGCGATGATCGCGGGGGCCATGTACGCGCCACCCGCTACCGGTGCCGGTGCGTCGTCGCGCCCGCCGACGAGGATCTCCGCGCCCGAGGCAGCGGCCTGTCGCACGCGTGCGCGCACCCGACCGAGATGCTCGTCGGAGATGAGCGCACCGAGGATCGTGTCCTCAGCCATCGGATCAGCCGGCACGAACGAGCGCGCGACGTCGGCAAGCTCCTGCACCAAAGCGTCCCGGATGCGCGCGTCGACGACGACGCGCGATCCCGCATGGCAGGTCTGACCGGCGTTGTAGAAGATCCCCCAGCCGATCGCCTCGGCGGTGGCGCGCAGGTCAAGCGCATCGGCGAGCACCACCTGCGGGCTCTTGCCACCGAGCTCGAGCGAGACGAGCTTGCCATTGGACTCTCCGGCATATCGCTGAAACAGCCGGCCGACCTCGACGGACCCGGTGAACGTGATCTTGTCGACGTCGGGGTGGCGACCGAGCGCCTGGCCGGCCTCCTCCCCGTAGCCGGGGACGACATTCAGGACCCCGTCCGGGAGGCCGGCCTCGGCGGCAAGCTCGGCGAGCGTGAGCGCGCTCAGCGGCGACTCCTCGGCCGGCTTCAGCACCACCGAGTTGCCGGCGGCCAGCGCCGGGGCGAGCTTCCACGCCGTGATGATCAACGGATAGTTCCAGGGGACCACCGCGCCGACCACGCCCAGCGGCTCTCGCCCGATCAGCGCCAGCGCGTCTGCGCCGGTCGGCGCGATCTCGCCGTACACCTTGTCCACCGCCTCCCCGTACCAGGCAAAGCAGCGTGCTGCCCCCGGGACGTCGACCCGCCGAGCGTCGGAGATCGGATGCCCCGTGTCGCGCGCCTCGATCTGGGCGAGCGGCTCGAGTCGCTCCAGCATCAACTGCGACAGCCGGATCAGCACCCGTCCGCGCTCGGCCGGATCGGCAAGCGCCCAATCCCCACGCCCATGCGCCTCCCGCGCGGCGCGAACCGCGCGGTCGACATCTTCGCTGCCGCACCGCGCGACATCTCCGAGGACCGAGCCCTCACGCGGGGAGACCGCCGGGAACGTTCGGCCGTCGGCGGCCGGCACGAACGATCCGCCGATAAATGCCTGCGTCCGCAGCTCGAGCGACGGGAGTACCGGTGCCGTCATGGCGTTCACCTCGTTGTGATCGTCGTGGCCGTGTTCGGCACAACCGTAGTCCGGCGAGGTCCCTGACCCGGTCTCGCCGAACGCCACCGGCGCGCGTGCGAAGCTGAGGGCATGAGCGAAACCCGCAGCCCCACGGTCACGATCGCCGACGGCGTGGCCATGCCGCTTCTCGGCCTCGGCACCTGGCAGGCGTCCGACCGGGAGGCCTACGACGCCGTCCGCGCCGCTCTCGATCTCGGCTACCGGTCGATCGACACCGCGACGATGTACGGCAATGAGGACGCGGTCGGTCGCGCGGTACGGGACAGCGGCCTCGCGCGCGAGGAGGTGTTCGTGACCACCAAGCTGCGGGGCGGCGATGCCGGGCGCGAGCGGGAGACGATCCGCGCCAGCCTCGACGCGATGGGCCTGGACCACGTCGACCTGTGGCTCATCCATTGGCCGGTGGCGCGCGGGAAGGGGCCCGGCACCTGGCAGCGGTTCGTCGAGACACGTGACGCCGGGCTCACGCGGTCGATCGGCGTCAGCAACTACAGCGCGGCCGAGATCGACGAGCTGATCGATGCGACGGGCGTCGTGCCGGCGGTCAATCAGATCGAGTGGACGCCCGCGCTCTACGACGCCGCGACGGTTGGCGCGCACCGCGACCGCGGCGTGACGCTCGAGGGCTACAGCCCGTTCAAGGCGGCCGACCTGCGCAACCCGATCCTGGCCGCGATCGCCGAGGACCACGGCGTCACCGTCCCGCAGGTCATCCTGCGCTGGCACCTGGAGCATGGCTTCGTCGCGATCCCGAAATCGAGTGACGCCGGACGGATCGCCGAGAACTTCGACGTGTTCGGCTTCGCCCTCGACGGCGACGAGGTCGCCAGGATCGACTCCCTCGGGCGCCGATGAGGACCGCGGCTCTGCGCGATCTCGGATCGCTGCTGGATCCGGCGACCGTGGCGATCGTCGGCGCGTCGGAGCGCCACCCCGCGGTGGTGGAGACGGCATCCGTGGGAGCCGCCGAGACCTGGCTGGTCAACCCGAGCCGCGACGAGGTGCTGGGCAGGCGCTGCTATCGCGATATCTCCGCGCTGCCGGTGACGCCGGACGCAGCGCTGGTCGTCGTCGGTCACCGTGTCGCCGAGCAGGCGGTGGCCGACGTGCTCGCGGCCGGGGTCAGGGCGCTGGTGCTCCCCGGTCTCGGCGCAGAATCCGGAGCCCAGGGAGGGGAGACCGGGCGCCGGATCGCGGCACTCGCCGACCAGGCCGGCGCCGCCGTGCTCGGCGCAAACTGCATGGGGTTCGTCCAGCCGGGGCGGACCTCGCTGTGGGTGGGAACACCGCCACCGTCCGTTATTGCCGGGCACGTGTCGGTCGTGGCCCAGTCGGGGTCGATCGCCGAGGCGCTCCTGGCCAGCGGACCGCGGATCGGATTCCGCACGGTGGTCTCCTCCGGCAACGAGCTCAACCGTGACGCCGCCGATTACCTGGCCGAGTTCGCCAAGGACGAGACCACCCACGCGATCGGGCTGTTCCTGGAGACGGTGCGCCGGCCGGATGCGTTTCGGGCCGCGCTGGACGCGTGCGCTCAGGCCGCCAAACCCGTCGTCTGTCTCAAGGTCGGCCGCTCGGCGCTCGCCGCGTCCGTCGCCTTGACGCACACGGGCGCGATGGTCGGGTCGGACCGTGCGTTCTCCGCGCTGCTCGCGGCGTACGGGGTGATCGAGGTCACCGACGTGCCTGATCTGGTGGAGACCCTCGAGGTCCTCGGCCGCCGGCGCCGCCCCCAGGGCCCGCGGCTGGCCGCGGTGTCCGAGTCCGGAGGCGAGGCGGCGCTCCTCGCCGACCATGCGGAGGCCGGAGGGCTCGTGCTCGAGCCGATCCCCGCAGAGGTTGTCGCAGATCTCCGCGACGAGTTCCCCAACTTCACCGAGCCCGCCAACCCACTGGACGTCTGGGCGGTCGATTCGGTCGAGCGGGTGTTCCCCGGCGCGTTCACGCGGCTGCGCGACGCCGGCGCCTACGACATCCTGGCCGCGGTCGTGGAGTTGACCCAGTTCCGGAGCGCGCGCGACATCGCCTGGTGCCGCTCGGTGGTGGAGGAACTCGATCGGGCAGCCCGGGGGAACCCGATCTTCCCGGTCGTGATCTCGACGGGCTGTGTCGACCCACCGCCGGAGATCGCCAGGCTCGCCGCCGATGCGGATATCGCACTGCTGCGTGGGACCCGCGCGGCGGTCGGCGCGCTCTCCGCCGTCGCGGCCTGGCGGCCTCGTCGACCACCCGCCGAGACGATCGGGGAGATCATCGGCCTCGATGACCTGCTGCGAGACGGCTTTCTGCCGGAGTTCGAGTCCGCCACGCTGCTTGGGCGCTACGGCGTGAAGTTCGCGCCGTTTCGCCGCGCGGCCTCCGCCCACGAGGCGTCCGCCGCCGCCACCGAGCTTGGCTTCCCGGTCGTCGTCAAGGTCGACAACAGCGCCCACAAGGCACGGTCGGGCGGCGTCATCCTGGATGTCGTCGACGCGGCGGGCGCGGCGGCGGCGACGACGAGCCTCGGCGGGCAGGTGCTGGTCGCCCGCCAGCTCCCCCCGGCTCAGGAGATCATTCTCGGCCTGCTCCGCGACCCGACCTGCGGGCCGGTCGTGTCGATCGGCCACGGCGGTGCGCAGGCGGAGGCGCTGGGGGCCAGCGCGCTCGCGGTCGCGCCGCTCGCCCGAAACGACGCCGAGCAGTTGCTCCGCTCGGTGTCCGGCCCGCCGCCAGGAACCCAGGGCCACGCCGATCTGATCATCGCGCTGGGCGCGCTGTCGCGCCTGGCCGCCGAGCACCCCGAGATCGCCTCGGTGGACATCAACCCGATCATCGCCAGCGCCGAATCGGCGATCGCCGTCGATGCGCTGGTCGTCACCACGGAAAGGACCATCAGTGCCCGCTGAGACCGCATCATCTCCAGTTCTCTACGAGGTGGACGGGCCGGTGGCCCGGATCACGCTCAACCGTCCCGACAAGCTCAACGCTCTCAGCTACGCGCTGGTCGACGCACTCAGCGAGACGCTGACCCGCGCGGCCGGCGACGGGGCGGTACGCGTGGTGGTGCTGCAGGGCGCCGGCCGGGCGTTCTCTGCCGGGTACGACCTCAGCGAGGAGGTCGCCGACCAGGTTGAGGATGCCCATCGCTGGCACCAGATCCTCGAGCACGATGTGGCGGTCACCATGCAGCTGCTGCGGCTGCCCAAGCCGACAATCGCAGCAGTGCACGGTTACTGCCTGGCGGGAGGATGTGACCTGGCGATGGCGTGCGACCTGATCCTCGCCGCCGAGGGGACACGCATCGGCGAGCCCGAGATCCGATACGGATCGGGACCGGTGACGATGCTGATGCCGTTCCTGATCGGACAGAAGCACACGAACGAGCTGCTCTTCACCGGAGAGGCGATCGATGCTGCGCGGGCCGCGCAGATCGGGCTGGTCAACCGCGTTGTCGCCGCCGATCGGCTGGGCGCGGAGGTGGACGCGATGGTGAAGAAGATCGCGCCCACTCCGGTGGCCGTCCTGCGCTACACCAAGCTCGGCCTGCTGCGGACCTATGAGGCGATGGGTCTGTCCCAGGCGGTCAACTCCAACCTCGATCTGTCCGCCATCCTCAACGGCTGCAACACGCCCGAGCAGCAGGAGTTCGACGACATCGCCAGCCGCGAGGGTCTCCAGGCCGCTCTGCGCTGGCGCGATGGCCGCTACGGGCCGCTTGCCGTCTGACCCTGTTTGACGAGTAATCACGGGCGGTGGTACGTTGCCGCCGCCGCGTTTTTCGTCGACCGCGGCGAGGACCGGACGACCTCGACAGTGACGGAGGGGCAATGCGCGGGCTTGGAGGGCACTTGGTGCGCAGATGGCGGTGGCTGTTGGTCGTGGCCGGGGTGCTCCTCGGAGTGGTCGGGCTCACCTCATCCGCGTCGGCCGGCGCACCGGCTCCGGTCCGCGTCGCGCCGGCGTCAACGCTCCCGAGCGGTGCCGCCGCTGCCGGCGCCGTGTCGGCCTCGACGGCGATCGCCGGCGCGGTCGTCCTCGCGCCCCGTGACCCCGCGGCCCTGAAGACGTTCATCGCCGCCGTCAGCGACAAGCGCTCGCCCCAGTTCGGCCAGTACCTCGCGCCTGGCCAGTTCGCGAGCCGGTTCGGGCCGACCGCGGCGGCGCTCGCCGGTGTCCGCGCTCAGCTGCGCCGCGACGGCCTGCGGGTGGCGAGCACCTCCCGCGACGGCCTGATCGTCCCGTTCACAGGGTCAGCGTCGAAGGTGCAGCGGGCGTTCTCCACCAGGCTGGAGCGCGTCCGCCTGGCGAGCGGCGCGATCGGGCGGGCGGCGACCACCGCGATCCACGTGCCGGCCACGATCGCTCCGGCAGTGACGACCGTCATCGGATTGAGCAGCCTCTCGCGCGAGCAGCCCAGCGACCTGAGACACGCGTCGCAGTCTCAGATCGCCGACCATGTCGCCGCAAAGACGAGCACGTTCCCGCATCCCGCGGGGTCTCCGACCCCGTGCAGCGCCGCCACCGCGGCCGCGGTGCATAACGACGGACTGACTGACGATCAGATCGCCAACGCGTACGGCGCGTTCGGGCTCTACGGCGCGGGCGATCTCGGTGCCGGGCAGCACATCGCGCTTTACGAGAACGAGCAGTTCGCACGATCGGACATCAGAACGTTCGACACCTGTTACTTCGGTGCCAAGCGGGCCGCGCAGATGCTCTCCCGCCTTCACGTCCACAGCGTCGACGGCGGACAGCCCGCCGGTCCGGGCAGCGGCGAGGCGAGCTTGGACGTCGAGGACGTCTCGGCGATGGCGCCGGGGGCGACCATCGATGTCTACGAGGGGCCGTTCACCGGCGACAACAGTGAGGACTATGACTCGCTCGACGAGTACACCGCGATCATCGATGCAGATCAGGACCAGATCGTGAGCACGAGCTGGGGCCTCTGCGAGCAGTCGATCGAGCAGGGCCAGACAGGGCTGGAGCAGGCCGAGAACATCCTGTTCGAGCAGGCCGCGGCTCAGGGCCAGACGGTGTTCGACGCCGCCGGCGACAACGGGGAGGACGACTGCAACGTCAACGAGACACCGAACGTCGCCCCGGGACAGAACCCGGTGTCGGTCGAGGATCCCTCCACGCAGCCCTACGTGGTCTCGGTCGGCGGCACCGCGATCAGCGATGCATCAAGCTCGCCGCCCGCCGAGCAGGTGTGGAACGACGGGCCCGACGGCGGCGCGGGCGGCGGCGGGATCTCCCAGGCGTGGGAGATGCCGAGCTGGCAGCAGGACGCGACCGTTCCCGGAATCGACCTTCCCGGTAGTGCCGCCTACAAGGCCGCCGCCGCGATCGAGCAGCAGTACGGCTTCCCGACCAACTTCTGCCAGGCGACGATCCCCGGGGCCACCGCCTCGACCCCGTGCCGCCTGGTGCCGGACGTCGCCGCACAGGCCGACGAGTACACCGGCTCGGTCACCGTCTACAGCGCCGAATACGCGGGCTTCTATCCCGGCCACGGCTGGACGACCACGGGCGGGACGTCGTCCGCCGCGCCGATCTGGGCGGCGATGCTCGCCGACGTCAACGCCTCGGCCGCCTGTGCGGGGTCGACCACCACGGCCCGTGGGGTCGGGTTCGCGAGTCCGCTGCTCTACGAGGTCGCCTCCAACCCGGCCGAGTACGCGGCGTCGTTCCACGACATCACGACCGGCAACAACGACCTCTATGACCTCAGCAACGGGCAGGTCTTCCCGGCGACGACGGGCTACGACCTCGCGACCGGGCTCGGCTCCCCGGAGCTGACCGGCCCGAACGGGGTGGACGGGCTGGCGTACTACCTGTGCACCGCGGCGGGCGCCGGCGGCGGCACGCGGCCGACCGTCACGGGCCTGTCGCCCGCCTCGGGATCGACGGCCGGCGGCGAGACGGTCAAGATCACCGGCACGGGCTTCGTCACCGGCGGAACCGACCAGGTGTCAGGCGTCCAGGTGGGCGGCTTCCCACTGCCTGCCTCGAGCATCGACGTGACCGGGCCGACCACTATCCGGATCCAGATGCCGCCTGCGGTCAAGACGCTGCCCCCCGACTCGCCCGCGCCTCAGGACGGCGCAGGACCGGCGAACGTCGTCGTGACGCTGACTGATGATCAGTCGAACGCCACCACGGCGGCGTCAATGTACGAGTACGTCGACGAGAGCTCGGGACCGGTCCCGAGCGTGAGCGGGATCAGCGCCACCGGTGGTCTGCGCAGCGCGCCCGCCGCGGTGACGATCCTCGGCTCCGGCTTCACCGGCGCAACGCGCGTCACCTTCGGCGGAGTCGCAGCGTCGTCGTTCCATGTCGACAACGACAACCGGATCACGGTGACCCCGCCGGCGTACTCGTCGGCGACGAGTTGCGCGCCGCTGCCGACCAGTGGCGTCTACGCCGGCGAGAGCGCGAACAACGACCTCTGTCAGGCGCTCGTGCGCGTCGGTAACGCGAACGGGTTCAGCGCGACCGCGCCCATCCCGGTTCCCTACGAGGGCACCTTCACCACCAACTCGCTGGGCGACACCGTGTTGCCCGCGGGCTGCGGGTGCGAGGGCGTGCCGGCTCCGGACGAGTACGACTACCTGCCGCAGCCCGTGATCACGTCGGTCTCCACCTCGAGCGGCCCGGCCAACCTGGCCAGCGAGAGCGGCGACACGCTGATCACGATCCACGGCAGCGGCTTCAGCCCGCTGGCGATCGACTGGGCGAACTTTGGCCCGCCCGACCGGGAGCGCTCGATCGACACTGACTACCAGTTCGTCTCCGGGACCGAGATCCAGATCGTCGCGCCCGCGCAGGCGAAGACCGTCACCCCGTTCACCGTCCCGGTGAGCGTGCGGACGCTCGCCGGGCAGTCCGCTCCGGCGACGGTGACCTACGCCGGCATCCCGAAGGTCACCTCGGTGACGAATCCCCAGAACGCGAAACGTCTTGACGGGGTCCCGGGCGCGTCGGATCTCGGCGGCACCCCGATCACCATCCGCGGCCAGGGATTCGCCGACCAGTTGACCGGACCGATCCAATTCACCGACACCGGGGACGGGCCATCGTCGGGAACGCAGTACACCTACCAGGTGGTCTCCGGCGGGCAGGTCACCACGACGACACCGCAGATCAACCCCGGACTCGACGATGTGCAGCTGTGCACGGTCAGCGGCTGCAGCAAGGCCAGGGGAGCCGATGAGCTGTGGCTCTACCAGCCGGGCGACCCGCAGGTCTCCGCGGTCAACCCCGCCTCGGGGCCGGCCGCGGGCGGCACGTCGACTCGCATCGACGGTACGAACCTCGGCTGCCCGCTGCAGGTCTATTTCGGCAGCACAGTCGCCGCGTCGTTCTCGGCCGTGCAGGCCGACTCCGACTGCGGCGCGACCGTCGAGGTGAAGGCAACCTCGCCCGCCGGGTCGGCGGGCACCGAGGTCCCGGTGCGGGTCAGGACGGTCGAGAGCTACTTCACCGGCAGCGGGCGTGGGACGACGACCGCGGAGTTCAGCTACACGCAGTGAGCCGGCTGGTCAATCCGTGCTTGGCCGCCGGCCACTCCGCGACGAGGATCGAGTAGTAGGCGGAGTCGCGCAGCTCGCCGTCCGCTCCGAGTCGCTCGGCCCGGCGGACGCCCTCGAACGTGGCGCCCAAGCGTTGCACCGAAGCGCGCGAGCGCTCGTTACGGGCGTCGATCCGGAAGCCGACGCGGTCGACCTTCCAGGTCTCGAAGGCATGGGTGAGCATCAGCAACTTCGCCTCGGTGTTCACGGACGTCCCTTGCGCGGAGGCCGCCAGCCACGTGTAGCCGATCATGCAGGCGTCGGGGTCGCCGTCGTCCGCCGGGGGATGCCACCACTGCAACTCATAGAACCGGGTGGAGCCGACGATCCGCTCGCCATCGCGTGAGTAGATCGAGAACGGGAGCGCCGCCCGGTCCGCCCGTTCGCCGAGCGCGCGCTCCACCCAGGCGCGCATCGCGCTTTCACCCTGCGGGACGGTGCTGAAGCGATACGAGGCGGGGTCCTCGGCCACCGCCGCGACGAGTGCCGGGACGTCGTTCAGCCCGAGTGGCTCCAAGCGCACGTGATCGCCCACAAGCGTCAGCTGATCGGAGGCGGGCATCGTGCAGCCGAGCATGACATCGCGGCACGGTATCTGCCGCCGGCGGTGCAACGCTGAGTGCAGCGCGTATGACTTTGAGGCCGGGCGCCGTACAAGTCTCTCACCGTGCCTGAACCTGTCGCTCCTGACCGCCGCTACCTGCCGGGCCTCGACGGCCTGCGCGCGGTGGCGGTCGTCGCCGTGATCCTCTTTCACCTGGGGTTCGGATGGGCGTCGGGAGGGCTGCTCGGCGTCGGGGTGTTCTTCACGCTGAGCGGCTACCTCATCACGGACCTGCTCGTCTCCGGACTGGCCTCGGGCAGGATGCGACTGCGTGACTTCTGGCTGGCGCGGGCGCGCCGGCTGCTGCCGGCGCTGTTCGTCGTGCTGGCGGTGACCTCGGTGTGGGTCTGGGCCCATGACCCGGCCCAGCTGACCACCGTGCGCGGGCAGGTCCTGGCTGCGCTCGTCTATATGAGCAATTGGTGGCAGATGTTTGGTCACCAGTCCTACTTCGCGCGGTTCGCGCCGCCCTCGCCGCTGAACCACCTGTGGTCGCTTGCCGTCGAGGAGCAGTTCTACGTCGTGTGGCCGTGGCTGCTGCTCATCGGCCTGCGGTTCGTCCCCGAGCGTGCGCGGCGAAAGCTGCTCCGTCCCCGCCTGGCCGCGGTCACCCTGATCCTGGCCGTCGCCTCGGCGGTGGAGATGGCGCTGCTCTACCACCCGTCCTTCGATCCGTCGCGGACGTACTACGGAACCGATACGCGCGCGTTCGGCCTGCTGTTCGGCGCCTCGCTCGCGCTCGTCTGGCCCAGCCGCGTGCTGAGCCGCCGCGCCGGAGCGCACGCCGGCGACATCCTCGATCTCGTGGGGCTGGCTGGCCTGGCCGGGATCGGGCTGCTGATCTGGCGCACCACGGAGTACTCGCCGTTCCTGTACCGCGGCGGGCTGGTGCTGCTGTCGATCTCCACGACGATGGTCATCCTGGCGGTCGTGCATCCGAGGGCGCGCCTCGGGCGGGTGCTCGGCTGTGGCCCGCTGCGCTGGCTCGGCGCGCGCTCCTACGGGTTGTACCTGTGGCATGTCCCGGTGATCGATCTGACCACGCCGTCCGGTGCGCACGGGATCGATCCGGTCCGCGCCGTGCTGCAGGTGGCGGCCAGCATCGCGCTCGCCGCCCTCTCCTGGCGGCTGATCGAGGAGCCGATCCGGCATGGCGCGATCGGACGCCTGTGGGAGAGCTACCGGCGTCGCCGCCTCATCGGCCGGGCGCCGCGGCTGGCGCTGGGGGGGACGATCCTGTCCGTCGCCGTCACGGCGGCGTCGCTGTCCGGGGCGATCGCCTCGCCCATGCGGACGTCCAGCGACGCGAGCTCGGCGACCGAGCCGGCGGCGCTGGCGGGCGCCACGAGCCGACGCACCGGGGACGGGAGCCCCCGCCGGACGACGCGGGGGACCTCCCGCGCGGGATCGAATCGACGGCGGGTCACCTCGCCGGGCGCGGCGTTCGATCGCCGGTTGTCGACCTCGTGCCGGCGGGTCGTCCACATCGGCGACTCGACCTCGGAGGGGATGATCTCGAGCAATTATCTGCCCGACGCCTCCCAGCGGCTCGTCGCGCAGTACCGGCGCGTCGGTGTCCGGCGGACGATCCTCGAGATCACCGGCGGAACCTCGATCGTGGAGACGCTGCGCGGGGACGTCGATGCTCGCGTGGTCGCCCGCCGCCTCGTCCGGCACGGCTACCGCGGCTGTTGGGTGATCGCGCTCGGAACCAATGACACCGCCGATGTCGATGTCGGATCCTCCATCTCCCTCGGGCAGCGCATCAGCGACATGATGGCCATCATCGGCACGCAGCCGGTTCTCTGGGTCAACGCGAAGACGCTCGTCAGCTCGGGTCCCTACGCCGAGTCCGGCATGGTCAAGTGGAACCGCGCCCTGGACGCGGCCTGCCCGCGCCACCCGAACATGCACATCTACGACTGGGCCGCCGCGGTCCAGGACAAGTGGTTCATCCCGGATGGCATCCACTACTACTCGGCGGGGTATGCCGCACGGGCGCATCTCATCGCCGACGCCCTGGCCGAGGCGTTCCCGGCGTCAGGGACGAGGCATCCACCGTGCCTGGTGTGGACGCCGACGATCAACCTCCCGGTGCTCGGCGTGCACTAGGCGCCCGCCATGCAGCCTCAGCCGCTCAGCGGGCCAGGGCCGCCCTCGGCGGTCGCGCGCAGGAACGCGAGCACGGCCAGCACTCGCCGATGGTCGTCGTCATCGGCGGGAAGGTCGAGCTTGGTGAAGATCGACGAGATGTGCTTCTCGACCGCGCCGAGCGTGACGACGAGCTCACGGGCGATCGCGGCGTTCGAGCGGCCCTGCGCGATCAGCTCGAGCGTCTCGCGTTCCCGAGTGGTCAGCGACTCGATCATGATCGCGGCGTCGGATCGCCCGGTGCGGTCGCGCATGAGCGCGCTGACCACCTCGCGGTCCAGCGCGGTGCCGCCGTCTGCCACCTGTCGAACCGCCTCCACGAACGTGCCCACCTCACTGACACGCTCCTTGAGCAGGTAGCCGATGCCGCTCTCGCCGCCGGCCAGCAGCTCGGCGGTGTAGGCCGGCTCGACGTACTGGGAGAGGACGAGCACCGCGAGCGTGGGGTGGCGGGCCCGCGCCTCGAGTGCCGCCCGGATGCCCTCATCGGTGAACGTCGGTGGCAACCGCACGTCGCAGATCGCGAGGTCCGGCTTGTACCCGTCGACGATGCGCAGGAGCCCCGGGCCGTCCTCGGCGGTGGCCACGACCTCGATCCCGTGCTCGGCGAGCAGGGCGACCATCCCCTCTCGCAAGAGCGCCTGATCCTCGACGATCACCACATGCACGGCAGCACTGCCTCGACCTGGGTGCCGACCCCGGCCGGGCTGGTCACGTGCAGGGCGCCGTCGAGTGCCTCCACCCGCTGGCGCAGGCCGGTGAGCCCGCCCCCCGACGGATCCGCGCCGCCGGGACCGAAGTCGGTGATCTCGACCAGCAGGTCTCCGCCGCGCTCGTCCAGCCGTACCTCGACCGCGGCGCCCGGCGCGTGCTTGACCGCATTGGTGAGCGACTCGGCGACGACGAAGTACGCCGCGGTCTCCACGGCCGGGCGCGGCCGTCGCTCCAGGTCGCCGCTGACCCTCACCTCGATTCCGGACCGATGGGCGAGGGAATGCACTGCGGCCAGCAGGCCGCGGTCGGTGAGCACCGGCGGGGCGATCCCGCGGGCGAGCTCGCGCAGTTCGCGGATCGCCGCGGTCGCGTCCTCACGGGCCTCCCGCAGCAGCGCGGCTGTCGCCGCGTCATGGTGGCGGTAGCGCTCCTCCGCTCGGCCGAGCTTCATCGAGAGGGCGACGAGCCTCACCTGAGCCCCGTCGTGGAGGTCGCGTTCGATCCGTCGCAGCTCGCTGGCCTGGACGTCGAGCGCCCCGCGGCGTGTGCGGGAGAGCTGATCGACGCGTGCGGACAGCACCCGCTCACGCGGCCCGCTGCCGAGCCAGGCGTGCAGATGCACGACGGCAAGCCCGGCGCCGAGGATGACCGCCGGTACCAGCTCCGGCCACCTGGGCGTCCAGTACGGTGCGCTCGCCAGACCACAGAGGAGAACCACGAGCGCCGTCACGGCCGTTCCGGTCTCCACCGTTCCGCCCGGCCACACCACGGCGAGATGCCGCGCCGCCGGACCCAAGAACAGGCCGGTTCCGACCAATCCCGCCGCGATCGTCAGCGACCAACTCGGCACGACCCCCTGCCCGATCGCGACCACGAGGACGACCAGCGCTCCGCCTGCCGACGCGAGCCACACCGCCTCCTCGAGCGACCACTTCCGAGACAGCTGGATGACGGGGGCGACCGCGAGTCCGGCGCCGAGCAGCGCCGCCGGGACCAGCTCCGGCCACTTCGGACCCCAGTACCCGAGGTGCTCCAACGCGACGACGAGCACGGTCAGCGCCGCCACCGCGCAAGCCCTCTCCACCGGCAGGCGCGACCACGGAGCGCCAAGACGCCAGATCGCCGGCCCCGCGGCCATCCCGCCGCTCAGCAGCACCGCGACGAGCATCGCCTGCCAGCGCGGCTGAAAGACGTAGGCACCCGACACCACCACGGCGACGAGAGCGGCCAGCGAGGCGACGAACTGGGCCGAGCGCTCGATCGATCGCTGACGCAGCACATGGACCAGCGGACGGCCGGCGAGCGCCACCCCGAGGATCACCGCCGGGTCGAGTTCCGGCCACCTCGACGCCCAGATCGGGGCGTTCCACAGGCCGAGGACGAGCACCGCCAGCGCGGCGACCATCGCCGCCACCCGCGCGGGGTGAGACAGCGAGCGATCCGCGAGGTGCGACACCACCGGTCCCGCGAGCAGCGCGACGCCGAGCAGCACGGCCGGGGCCACCATCGGCCAGTGAGGCTGATAGCTGCGAGTCGAGATCCCCACCACAAGCACGATCAGCGCGGCGATGCAGGCGAGCAGCCCCGCGGGATCGCCCATCGTCCGCTCGCGCCACGGCAGTGCGGGCTCGCGCTGCCTCAAGTACCCCACGCTCATCTGAACCTCCAGGTTCGCCGCATCACGGCCATGTTGTCATCCGCGGGCGCTCGGCGAGAGCGTGCGCCGCTCGGCCTCGATCCTTCGGGCCAGTTCCTCGATCTCGTCCGGGTCGAGAGGCCGGCGACCGTGGCGCGGCCGGCCAGGGCTCGTCCCGGCGGCTGCCGGGTCGCCGAACTGCCGGAAGGCCCGCTCGGCGATGTCGAGCAGCCACGCCTGGTCTGATTGCCTGCGCGGATCGAACGCCGCGAACCCTGCGGCGGCCGCTCCGAACGTCTCGGCGGTGAGGTCCGCGACCACCTGTGGGTCCGGACATCTGCGCGCGAAGTAGCCGACGACGGGGTCGAAGTTGCGCAGATAGATCTGCCTGAACCGCTCGATCGACGAGCGATCCGGCGGCTTGGGAGGGGGGTCCGACGCTGGTTTCCACACGGTCGATAACGATCCCGGAGCGGCCACCGATTGTCATTGGTGTGGACCGGAGACGGGCAGTGGGGCAGGCCCCCGGGTTCGTGGCGAGGCGGGCCGTGGTGTCGCGGTGCGGACCCGGCTTACGCGCTCGCCACCGGCTGCGCCAGCGCGGCCTGCAGGTGCGGATCGCGTCGCAACAGCTCGAGCGCGTACTGCCCGCGGTCCGGCGTAAACCCGGCGCCCACGAGCATCGTCGCGCTCGAGGCCACGTCCTCGGAGCCGAGGGCGGCCTTCGTGAACGCGGTCGCCATCGAGAAGAAGAGGACCGTGCCGTGGCCGGCGGTGAGCAGCAGGGCGGCGGCTTCGCAGTCGGCGGCGTTGACGAGGACGATCGTGAGGTCCGCGCGCGGGACGCCCGCGCCCTCCAGTGTCTGCAGGGCGGCGATCGGATCCCTCAGGTCCGCACGCAATGCGATGTCGCACAGGCCGAGACCTTTGGCGCGCTCGCAGATCCGCTCATCCGCGTCGATCAGCGCGAGGGTCGCACCGGCGGGAAGTGAGTCCCGCGCGGCCGCCAGCGAGAGCAGACCTCCGTGCCCGCCGCCGAGTACGAGCACCGTCCTGGTGTCTTCGCCGATCAGCGAGCGGGTCTGCGTGGCGGAGTTGCACACGTCCAGGGCCGCCAGCGCCGCCGCGGGCTCGATGTCGTCCGGATGCTCGCACCACGGGACCGAGGAGGCGACGTAGGCCGTTCCCCGGACGGGAATGTGCGGGCTCGTCGGGTCGACCGTGCCGACGCCGTCGAGGCGCAGGGGAGTCCGGGTGAGCGTCGCGAGCGGGACGATCCTCGCGCCGAGCGACGGAGGGTCCGGAAAGTCGCTGCCCACGCCTCGCACGACGCCGATCAGGATCCCGCCCGAGCCGGTGACCGGGTTGTGCATCTTGCCCCGCTCGGAGACGATGGCGAGGATCGCCTCGGCGATCCTCCCCGGATCATGCTCACTGGACTCCGCGAGCTGGCGGAAGCTCGTTGAGTCCAGAACCAGCATCTCCACCTCGACCTCGACCTCGTAGGGCTGCAGGGGCAGCTGCGCATCGAGTCGCCGGGCGGCCTGCGGGAGCGCGCCTCTGGGCTCGAGCACACGTCTGGCGCCCAGCGTCTCGATCAGCGAGCTCATCTACGCGAGGCCGAGCAGCGATCGCGTCTCGTCCTGCGTGGCCACCTCGCGGCCGAGCGCCCGGGCGAGCTCGGTCGCCGCTGTCACCAGCGCGGCGTTCGACGGTGCGAGCACGCCGCGGCTGATGTAGGCGACATCCTCCAGGCCGGTCCTGATGCCGGGCGCGCCGTGCAGCAGAGCGAGGCCGAGCAGGCGCTGGTGGTGGCGGCCGATGCAGGTGACCGTCCAGAACGTCTCAGGCGGAAGCGGCCGGATCATCGCGGCGAGCGCTTCGGGCGAGGCGTCGATCCCGCCGGGCACGCCGAACACGAGGTTGATCCGCATCGGCGAGGGCAGCAGCCCTTCCTCCAGCCACCGGACCGCGCTGATCACGTGGCCCACGTCGAAGGCCTCAACCTCAAGTCCGATGCCGGAGCCGAGCGCCTTCTCGATGATTCCGCGGGCGGCCGGCGGCGGCGTGACGAAGGTGTCATCGCCGAAGTTCATCGATCCCGACTCGACCCCTGAGAGGTCCGGCCGCGCACCGAGGCCGGTCGTGCGCTCGTCGATCGTCATGTCGTTGGCGCCGCCGGTGGAGACCATCGTGACCAGGTCGCTGCCGTCCCGGATGCGGGCGATCACATCCTCGAACAGTTCCGGCCGACCCGTCGGAGTGCCGTCATCCTCGCGGACGTGGAGGTGGACCACCGTCGCCCCTGCCCGCGCCGCCTCGACGCTCGACTCCGCGATCTCGCGTGTCGTGTACGGGATGTTCGGGTTGTTCTCGCGGAAGACGTCCGCGCCCGTGACCGCCACGGTCACGACCACCGGGTTCGCGTTCCAGGCCCCTCGTGAGCTCGCCACGTCCCTCGCCTTTCGTCCGCCGTCGATCTGCCTTACTGAACGTACGTTAGCCTGAGCGTCAAGACATCCGGCAGGGCGGAATCAGCCTCGCGTCGCGCGGATCGCCGCATCGATCGACCGCCGTCGAGCGCCCAAAGCAGCGAGTGCCAGGTCGATGTGGATCTCGGTCACCTCGTCAAGGGAGAGCCTGCCCTTCGGATCGAACCACAGGGCGACGCCGGTGCACTGCAGCAGAATCGCGAAGGCGGCGACGTGGACCTCTGGGACCTTGAACGCGCCGGACGCGACTCCGTCCTGGATCAGTCCCACGAACCGCTCCTGATAGGCGTCGCGCTTGGCGATCAGCAGCTTGCGCTTGCGTGCCGAGAGCGCGCGGATCTCGCTGTCGGTGACGAACGCCGCGCGGGTGTGCAGCCCGTGGAAGCGGACATGTGCCCCCACCGCGGCGGCCATCCTGGCCTCGGCCGCCGATTGACGATCGATCGCGGCCTCCACCTCGGCGGTGAGGTCGTGCATGAAGTCGTCCTGGAGCTTGACCAGGATCGCCTCCTTGCTCTCGTACCAGTGATAGATGCCGGCCGCCCGGACGTCGACCGCGGCCGCGATGTCACGCATGGAGGTCGCGTGATAGCCGCGCTGCTCCATCAACTCGAGGGCAGCCTCCAGGATCGCCTCGCCGGTGTTGGTCGATCGATGGGCATTGTGGCCTTGAGTGTGCGACGCGGTCACGGGACCATCCTTCCCTGCGTGTGCGCGGCTGAGAGTCCGGTCAGCGCCTCGACGGTGAGCGATCCGAGTGCAGACAGGTCATACCCGCCTTCCTGTACGACGACCGTCGGCCCGAGCGCGGCGACGCGCTCCCCGGCCTCACGATATCCCTCGGGGCTGACCTCGAGCGGACTCTCGGGGTCCGACGCCGCGGCGTCGAGGCCGAGCGAGAGCACGACCGCCTGAGCACCGTGGCGGCGCACATCCGCGCAGAGCACCTCGACCGCGCTGAGCCAGCCCTCGTCTCCGGTGCCGGGTGGGAGCGGGAGGTTGCGATTGGCGCCCATGCCCGATCCGGCTCCGCGCTCATCCGCGAACCCCACGTAGTGCGGAAACCAGCCCGCGCCCGGGTCGACATGGACGCTGCCGAAGTACACGTCGTCCCGGCGGTAGAAGATCGCCTGTGTCCCGTTGCCGTGGTGCGCATCGAGGTCGAGGACCGCGACGCGATCCATGCCGGCGTCGCGCAGTGCCTGCGCGGCGATCGCCGCATTGTTCAGGTAACAGGAGCCACCGTACGCGTCCGGACCGGCGTGATGGCCGGGCGGGCGGCAGAGCGCGTACGCGCTGACGGCGCCCGCGAGGATGAGCTCGGCGGCGCTGAGCGCGGCGTCGGCCGCGCCGCGCACCGCCTCCCAGGTCCCGGGTCCGACCAGTGTCATCGTGTCGTAACAGAACATCCCGGCGCGCCCGTGAAGCGCCGCGGGTGAACGACAGGGCAGCCCCGACAGCAGGCCGGGCGTGGGGAACAGGTAGGGGACGACCCGTCGTCGTTGATATTTGGAGGGGTACCCGGCGGCCTCCCACTGCGTCCACACCGTCTCCAGATGTCTCACCAGAGCCCGGTCATGGACCGCGGTGAGTGCACTGTCACTGTGTCGCACCGCGCGGTGGAGCGCGGCGCCGGCCTCGGTGAGCGCATCGTGGAGGATCGACGCCCGCGCCGGGACCTCGGTGCCCGCCTCCCAGACGCCCAGCCAGACCTCGCCGTCCGGCTCGTGACGCAGGCAATCGGGGTGCCAGACCACCGGCATGCCGGCGAGCCCGCTCACCACGGGCCGCGCAATCCGAGACCGGGCCGGCGGCGAGCCCGAGCCGGCCGCATGGGGCGTGCGATGATCCGCGCGTGCCGCGCACCGCTGACCTCGGGATCACGATCGGCATCCTGCCGAGCGGTGCGACCGGCTCGATCGTCGACGTGCCGGGGGTCGGGGTCGGGCACGCCACGCTGTGGAGAGACGAGCCGCCACCGCCCGACGGTCGTGGCATCGCCCGCACCGGTGTCACCGTGATCGATCCGGGGGGCAATCTGTTCCACAGTCCGGTGCCCGCCGGTGGCGCGGTCCTCAACGGCGCCGGAGAGTGCACCGGCTTTGTCGCGATCGGTGAATGGGGGCTGCTTGAGACGCCCGTCTTCCTGACCTCGACGATGCAGGTCGGCCGCGTCTATGACGCCGCCTGCCGGCTGTTGATGGAGGAGGAGCCGTCGATCGGGGTCGAGGACGTGATCATCCCGGTGGTCGCCGAGTGCGACGACAGCTTCCTCAGCGAACCCCGGGCGATGCAGGTCACGATCGGCGACGTCGCCGCCGCGCTCCGTGGCGCTCGGGCCTCGGTCGGTGGTCCGGCGCCCGACGAGGGCGCAGTCGGCTCGGGCACCGGGATGACCTGCCTCGGCTACAAGGGCGGCATCGGCTCGGCGTCCCGCCGCACCCCGTCGGGACACACCGTCGGCGTGCTTCTGATGTCGAACTTCGGCGAGCGAGAGCGGCTCACGATCGACGGGGTTCCGGCCGGACGACTGCTGGGCGCGACCGATCGCCCTGACCCGCGCCCGTCCGGGCGCTCGTGCATCGTCGTGGTGGCGACCGACGCTCCGCTCGAATCGGCCGCGTGCGTGAGGCTCGCGCGCCGCGCCGGACTCGGCCTGGCGCGAACGGGCTCGACCGCGACGCACGGCAGTGGGGAGATCTTCCTCTCGTTCGCCACCGGTCTGCGGGCCCCGCGAGGTGCCGGCCAGGTGGGATCCGGGATCGCGCCGATCGCCGGTTCCGCGCTCGACCCGTTCTTCGCGGCGGTGGTCGAGGCGGCCGAGGAGGCGGTCCTCAACAGCCTGCTGATGGCGCGGACGGTGGTCGGTCGTGACGGCAACACCGTTCACGGGTTGCCCGCCGACGGGGTGCGTGCGCTGCTCGCCGCCGCGAGGTGACAGGCGACCTGCGGCGCCGCGTGGCCCTCCGAGGCGCTCGCGGGCAGCACCGCAAGCGGGGTGCCGGTGCAGGCCCCGGCGACTCCGGCCTTGGCCGCGGCGCCCGACGCCAGCTCCTGGCAGCGCGGATGAAAGCGACAGCCCGAAGGGATCCTGGTGGGGTCCGGCGGCTCGCCGGTGAGCACGATCGGCTCCCGTTCGGACTCCGGCAACACCGACAGGAGCGCTCTGGTGTACGGGTGCTGGGGGGCGGCGAAGACCTGCTCGGGGGTGCCGAGCTCGACGATCCGGCCCAGGTACATGACCGCGAGCCGGTCCGCGATGTTCCACGCCAGGCCGAGATCGTGGGTGACCATGATCGACGACAGCCCGAGGTCCTCGCGCAGCTGCAGGACCAGCGAGAGGATCTCGCCGCGAACCGACGCGTCGAGCGAGGCCACCGGCTCGTCGGCCACGAGCACCACCGGGTCCAGGACGAGCGCCCCCGCGATCACGACGCGCTGCCGCTGGCCGCCGGATAGCTCGTGCGGGTAGCGCTGGAAGAACCGGTGGGGCGGCCGCAGCCCGCAACGCGACAGCGCGTCCGCGACCCGGCGTTCCTCGTCGGGCAGGCGATGGATCCGCACGCCCTCGGCGACGGCGTCGTACACCGTGTGGTGCGGATTGAGCGAGCCCATCGGGTCCTGGAGGACAAGTTGGACCGCGCGGCGGTAGCGGCGCAGCGCGCGCATCCGATAGCTGAGCGGTTCGCCCCGGAAGCGGACTTCGCCCTGCGCCGGACGCTCGAGTCCCATCAACGTGCGCGCGAGTGTCGTCTTGCCACAACCAGATTCCCCGACGAGCGCGACGATCTCCCCGCGTTCGATGTCCAGGTTCACTCCATCGACGGCGCGCGCCCGCGCGGCCGATCGCCCGCGCCCGGCGAACTCGACCACCACGTCGCGGGCCGACAGCACCGGGCCACCGGGGTGCGGCGCGGGCTGGGGTGCGGCGGTGTCGGCGGCGGCGATACTCACGCCACCACCTCGCCCGAGTCGTCGCTTGACGTCGCCGCGGCCGGTTCGGCGGGGTGATCACGTACCCGGACGCACGCCGCCTGCCGGCCCTCGCCGGCTGGCCACAGCTTCACGTCGGTCTCGGAGCAGCGCGGCTCGGCGACCTTGCAGCGAGGGTGGAACGGACACCCCGAGGGAAGTTCGGCCGGATCGGGCGGGTCTCCGGGCAGCCCGCGCGGGCGCATGCGCGCCTCGCGGTCGCCGATCACCGGGAAGGCCCAGGTGAGCGC
>Ga0335075_10004114_pt1 | contig 22815 bp, 21 predicted proteins | sample Lox_Sample_24_FD_206723 | JGI IMG/M metagenome (GOLD analysis project Ga0335075, IMG submission 206723) | Soil microbial communities from Loxahatchee National Wildlife Refuge, Florida, United States - Lox_Sample_2.4 | ecosystem: Environmental > Terrestrial > Soil > Wetlands | place: USA...
GATCGCGCTGGGGGCGCTGTTCGTCACCGCCGAGTACCGGCGGGGGCTGATCCGCACCACGTTCGCGGCCAGCCCGCGCCGGGGCCGGGTGCTGGCCGCGAAGGCCATCGTGATCGGGTCGGTCACGTTCGTGGCCGGGCTGGCCGGGACGGCGATCGCGATGCGGATCGCCGTGCGCAAGCTGCACTCGGGCGGCTGGGTGTCGTCGGTGTACCCGGTCTGGTCGCTCACCAGCGGGCACGGGCTGCAGATTGTGGTCGGCACCGCCGGACTGCTCGCCGTGGCCGCGATCCTGGCCCTGTCCGCGGGCGCCGTGCTGCGGCGCAGCACCGGGGCGATCACGGTCGTGGTCGCCCTGCTGATCGTGCCGGTGATCCTCGGCGTGACCCTGCCCCAGACCGCAGCCGTCTGGGTGCTGCGGTTGACCCCGGCGGCCGCGTTCGGCCTGCAGGAGGGCACGCCGCGGTACTCGCAGGTGATGCACGCCTGCCTGCCGTACAACGGCTGTTTCCCGCTGGCCCCGTGGACCGGGTTCGCCGTGGCGTGCGTCTGGGCCGTCGCCGCGCTCGGCCTCGCCGCCTACGTGCTGCGCCGGAGGGACGCATGAGCGCCGTACACGCGGAGTGGACGAAGCTGCGCACGGTGCCCAGCCCCGGGCTGCTGCTGCTCACCATGATCGTCGTGACCGTGGGCTTCGGCCTCCTGGAGGACGTGGGGCAGAAGTGCCCGACCTCGTGCAGCTACGACAGCCCCAAGCTGAGCCTCACCGGGATCCTGGTCGGCCAGGCACTCGTCGCGGTCCTCGCCGCGCTGATGGTCACCAGCGAGTACGGCAGCGGCATGATCCGGATCACGCTCACCGCCGTGCCGCGGCGGCTCACCGCACTGGCCGCCAAGGCGGTCGTGCTGACCGGGATGGTGCTCGCCGCCGGGGCCTTCGCGGCGGCGTGGTCGCTGATCGCCGGCCGGTACATCCTGCCCGGCAACGGTTTCACCGGCGCTCACGGCTCCGAGGTGCTGTCGCTGAGCGCCGGCTCGACGCTGCGCGCGGCGGGCGGCTCGGTGCTGTATCTGGCCCTCATCGGGCTGCTCAGCCTGGGCCTGGCCACCGCGGTGCGGGACTCCGGGGCGTCGATCGCGCTGCTGATCGGCCTGATCTACATCGTGCCGCTGATCGTCCAGCTCGGCGTGCTCGACCCGCGCTGGGAGCGCCACCTCGAGCGGTGGAGCCCGATGAACGCGGGGATGGCCATCCAGGCCACCAGGGACCTGAACACCCTGCCGATCGGGCCGTGGCCGGGGCTCGGCGTGCTCGCCCTGTGGGCCGCCGGCGCGCTCCTGCTGGGCGGCCTGCTGCTCCGCCTCCGTGACGCCTGACGACGCAGGGAAACGCTATGTACGGCCTGGCGGGGACCCGGTGACCCGGCCGGGGCAGCCCCCGACGCCCAGGTCCCCGTCCCGCTGCTCGCCCGATCCGCTGGCCGCTAGTTAACTTGACAGCTAACTAACTCCTCGGTTAAATATCCAGCATGAGCGTGCTCGATGCGACCTTCACCGCGCTGGCCGACCCGACCAGACGGGCGATCGTGGCCCGCCTGGCGCTCGGCGACGCCACCGTGAACGAGCTGGCCGAGCCGTTCGACATGTCCCTGCCTGCGGTGTCCAAGCACCTCAAGGTGCTGGAGCGCAGCGGCCTGATCTCGCGGAGCCGGCACGCCCAGTACCGGCCCTGTCACCTGGAGCGGGAGGCGCTGGACGTGGCGGCGGACTGGATCGAGGAGAACCGGCGGATCTGGTCCGAGCGGTTCGACAAGCTGGACCGGCACCTGCGCGACATCCAGCGGCCGGCCAAACCGCATGAGGAGGATCAAACCCGATGACCGACCACCCGGCGGGCGCGGACGAGCTGATCTTCACCCGTGTCTTCGACGCGCCGAGAGACCTCGTGTTCCGCTGCATGCTCGAGCCCGAGCATCTGACGCACTTCTGGGGCCCGGCCGGCGTGAGCACGCCGCTGGACAAGATCTCGGTCGACGCGCGCCCCGGCGGCGTCTTCGAGGCGGTCATGGTCAACGACGCCGATGGCAGTGCATACCGGATGCGGGTGATCTACGACGAGATCGTGGCGCCGGAGCGGCTCGTCTGGACCGATCCGGGATCGGGGATGACGACCACCTCGACGTTTACCGACCTCGGCGGCCGCACCGAGGTCCGCATCCATCAGGCCAGGGTGCCGGCGCCGATGCGCGCCCCGGAGGCGCAGGCCGGCTTCGCGACGTCGCTGGACCGGCTCGCCGCCCATCTCGCCCGGCTCGCCAGCAACGAAGGGGGAACGATATGAACACCACCACGTCCACCGACGGCACCACGATCGCCTACGACCGGCTGGGCCAGGGCCCGGCCGTGATCATGGTCGACGGCGCCCTGTGCGCCCGCGGGTCCAAGCAGGAGCTGGCCAAGATCCTCGCGGATGGCTTCACGGTCTACAACTACGACCGCCGCGGCCGCGGAGACAGCGGGGACACCCGGCCCTACGGGGTGGCGCGCGAGATCGAGGACATCGCGGCCATGATCGAGGCGGCCGGCGGCTCGGCCAGCCTGTACGGGCATTCATCCGGCGCCTGCCTGGCGTTCGAGGCGGCCGCGCAGCTCGGCGACCGCGTCACCAGGCTGGCCATGTACGAGGCGCCGTACAACGACGCCCCCGGGGTCCGCGAACCCTGGGCCACCTACATCGCGCAGCTGACCGAGGCGCTGGCCGCCGGGCGGAACGGCGACGCGGTCGCGCTGTTCATGGGCTTCATCGGCACCTCCGATGAGCACGTGGCCGGGATGCGCCAGGCGCCGTTCTGGCCCGCGCTGGAGGCCATCGCGCCGACGCTCGCCTACGACCACACCGGCATACTCGGCCCCGACCTGGCGGTCCCCGCCGCGCGGGCCGCGCGCGTCCGCACGCCAACGCTGGTCATGTACGGCGGCGCCGGCGCCCCGTTCATGCGCGAGACCGCCGAGACGCTCAGCCGCGCCCTGCCCGACGCACGGCTGCGCGGCCTGGACGCCCAGACCCACGACGTCAACCCGGACGCGCTCGCCCCGCTCCTCGCCGGCTTCTTCGCCCGCTGACCGCTCCCACAGTCCTTGATCAACTTGACATCTCATTGGTTCGGTGGGGACAGACCCTCCCAAATTGGGTCATCAACTGCACCGAACCCGTGAAGGGAATGATCATGAAAGTAATACCGGCAAATGGGGGATAACGGGCGAGACGTCGCGGGACCGAGCGTGCTGCGGGAGGCTGGCCTGGAACGTGCCGCGCGGCGGCCGGTACTGGATCGTCTCCGGCGCGGCGCCGGACGCCGAGGCGGCACCGGCATCACCCGAGGCGTGACCGGCCGTCGGCCTCGCCGGGGCGGTTCTGCGAGATCCACACGTCGATGCGCTGCCACGAGTCATAGAGCCAGGTGACCTGGGCCTCGCGGTCGCCCGGCCCGGGCACCTCGGCGGCCGGCACACGCCACCAGGTGGCCCGCACCACCTGGTCCATCGGCAGGCTGCGCCAGACGTCAGCCACGCTGACCAGCCGGTCCAGGCCGGCGTGCGCGACGAAGATCACGTCCGCGCCGGGGCAGGCCGCGATGGCCGCCAGCGCGCCGCCGGCCCGGGGCCCGAGCACGTTGGGCATGCCCCGGGCGCGCTCCGCCAGGTCGGTCCGGCCGGCCTGCTCCAGCCGCCGGATGCGCCGCTGCCAGCGGGCCGGTGTCCAGTTGCCGCCCTCGGGGAACAGGACCAGCGCGTCGCCGGCGCCGAGCCCGCGCGCCAGCCGCCTGATCTGGTCGACGAACAGCCGCTGGCCCGCCCGCCGATGCTGAACGAAGACGTTCGGCAGCCGGTTGGTCACGACGTCCAGACCGGGGTCGAGCTGCAGGCTGGCCTTCATGACGACCCGCGGCCGGCGCCCGTAGCGGCCGATTAAGTAGTGCACCAGCAGGAACGAGTCGCCCGGCCCGGCGTGGCGGCTGAGCACGATGACCGGCCCGTCATCCGAGCCCGCGGCGCAGGCCGGCCCGTCGATCTCGACCCGCAGCCCGAGCGTCCGCTCCGCCGCGCCCGAAACCGCGTCCAGGTACCGCCGCATGATCGCGTAGTGGCGGCTGCGGTACGGCTCGGTGCGCAGCCGGCCGCCGAACCCGCTGGCCACCCACAGCCCCAGCGACGCGAACAGCGCCGCCGCCTCCGCGGCCAGCCAGACCAGCGCGAAGCTCAGCACCCGCACGCCCCGCATCCGGCCCGGTCGCAGCCGGCGCAGCCCGAAGGCCAGCGTCAGCACCGCGAGCAGGGGGAACAGCACCACGACGGCCAGCGCGATGACGATCGCCAGCGGGGCCAGCACCAGGCGGCGCACCAGCCTGGGTGGGAGCATGGCGTGCCTCCCGTCCTCGACCGCCGACTAAGACGCGACCACGACGCGACCACGACGCGGCTAGGACCCGGCCAGCCCGGCGAGGTAGCTGGCCGAGGCCGCGTACGCGCGTTCGATGCTGTCGCCGACCCTAGTCTTGTCCCGGTACCGCAGCTGGGAAAGGTCTGGACCGTTGCGGACCGCTCCGGCCGGCATCACGTGCACCCGGACGTCGTGCGGAAGGGCGGCCATCTCCTCGTGGAACCGGTACCGGCGGGCGATCTCGAACGCGACCAGGCCCACCTGCCATGGCCGCCGGGGCACCGCGAGCGGGCGCTCGATCCGGCCCACGTGCAGCACGTACACCGTGCGGGCGCCCAGGGCGACCGCCCGCCCGACCGGTATCGAATGCACCAGCCCGCCGTCGAAGAAGTGCTCGCCGCCGACCTCGACCGGCGGCAGCAGCCCGGGCACGGCACACGAGGCCAGGACGGCGGGCACCACCGGGCCGCTGCTGAACCAGCGCGGGCTGGCCCGCTCGATGCTCGCGGCCACGCAGTGGAACGGCAGCTGCAGATCGGCGAAGTCGTCGCCGGGCAGCTCGCTGGCCAGCACCCGGCGCAGCGGCTCGATCGAGTGCAGGTGCGTGCCGGAGCGGACCAGCCGGACCGCCCGGCCCCAGAGGTTCTCGCTGAACGCCTGGCCCAGGGCGTCGCCCTGCCACATCTCGCCCAGGCGCGCCGCCGCGGCGGCGGGATCGGCCGCCACGAACGCGCCGTTGATGGCCCCGACCGAGGTTCCGACGACGATGTCCGGCCGGATCCCGGCCTCCGACAGCGCCCGGAGCATGCCGATCTCGTGCGCGCCCAGCACGCCGCCCCCGCCGAGAACGAAAGCCGTCTCCACCCGTCGACCTCCCTAGCGGTCAAGCAAATCAGAACCGCGCTCCGGTGGTGCCACGACGACGGCGGCCGTCCGGCGGCGGACGTTACGTCACGACCGGCAAATAGACGGACATTTTCGTTCATAATGTGCTTAGGCCGCTCTACCCTGGTACGGGCGGGTCGGATCGGCCCGGATTGGCCCGGACGGCCGACGGGGACGGCCCGCGAGAGCGGGAGGACTCAATGATGAGACGACTGAGACGACAACGTGCCCGCATCGCGCTCGGCGCGGGCCTGGCGGCGGCGACCGCGGGCTCGGCCTTAACCGGCCTGGCCCCGGCCCAGGCGGCCACGACCCCCGGCTGGCGGCTGGTCTCGGCCATCCATCAGGGCGCGGCATCCGGCAGCGACGGCCTGTTCAGCGTGGTGGATCCGACCAAGACCGACGCGTGGGCGTTCGGCGGGGCCGACCTCTCCGGAGGGACCTCGGGCACCCCGATCGCCCAGCGCACCGGACCGGCCGGCCACTGGCGCGCCGCCGACCTGCCCAGCGGGCTGACCGGCAGCCTGGCCGCGGCCAGCGCGCCCGGCCCCGGCGACATCTGGGCCGTCACCGGGCTGACCGGCACGGTGCTGCACTACAACGGCACGAAATGGTCGGTGGCCAGGCAGTTCACCGAGAACCAGGGCCTGCCGCTGCAGCTCACCGGCGTGACGGCGTTCAGCCCGACCAACGTCTGGGTGTTCGGCGGGGCCGGCGCCTATCCCGGATTCGGCACCTATCACCTGCAGGGAACGACCTGGATCAGGGTGACCGGGGTGGGCTCCGCGATTGCCAGGGCGAGCGCGCTGTCCGCGACGAACATCTGGGCGATCGGCGGTAACGCCAGCGCCCCCCAGGACATCGTCGAGCACTACAACGGCAGCGGGTGGCGGCAGCAGCGCGCCGCGGTCCTGGCCAACGTCCAGTACACGGGCATCGTCGCGCTGTCGTCGTCCAACGTCTGGGCCACCGGCTCGATCTACACCGACAACACCAACGTTCCGTGGCTGCTGCACTACAACGGCGCGGCGTGGAGCCGGGTCAAGGTCCCGTGGGCGGTCGACCTCGGGCAGCCGGTCTCCGACGGCGCGGGCGGGCTGTGGGTCATGGGCGAGGCCTACGCCACCGGCAACTGGTACGCGGTGCACCGGTCGAAGACCGGTGCCTGGCATCGCTACCTGCTCACCAAGACGGGCCAGGTCTACGCGCTCGGGCTGATCCCCGGCACCACCTCCCTGTGGGCCGTGGGCACCGCCTCGAACGCGGCCGGCGCCAGCACCTCGATCTGGGCCTACGGGCCGGTCGGCTAGCGGTACGTCACCCGGCCAGGGCCTGGCGGAAGTACGCCACGGTCTGCTCCAGGCCCTGGTCGAGCGGCACGGCCGGCTCCCAGCCGAGCAGTTCCCGCGCCCGTCCGATGTCCGGCTTGCGGCGCACCGGATCGTCGGACGGGAGCGGGGCGTGCTCGATCGGGCAGTCGCTGCCGGTCAGGGCCAGCACCTTCTTGGCCAGCTCGAGCATGGTGAACTCGCCGGGGTTGCCGAGGTTGACCGGGCCGGTCACCTCGCGCGGCGAGTTCATCAGCCGGATCAGGCCGTCGACCATGTCGTCGATGTAGCAGAACGACCTGGTCTGCGAGCCGTCGCCGAACACGGTCAGCGGCTCGCCCCGCAGCGCCGCCGCGATGAAGCTCGACACCACCCGGCCGTCGTTGGCCAGCATGTTCGGACCGTAGGTGTTGAAGATCCGGGCCACCTTGATCGGCAGCTGATGCTGGCGGTAGTAGTCGAAGAACAGGGTCTCCGCGCACCGCTTGCCCTCGTCGTAGCAGGACCGGATCCCGATCGAGTTCACGTTGCCCCAGTAGGACTCGACCTGCGGGTGCACGGCCGGGTCGCCGTAGACCTCGGAGGTCGACGCGAGCAGGATCCGGGCGCCCAGCCGCTTGGCCAGCCCGAGCATGTTGATCGAGCCGTGCACGCAGGTCTTCGTGGTCTGTACCGGGTCGCGCTGGTAGTAGACGGGCGAGGCGGGACAGGCCAGGTGGTAGATCTGGTCCACCTCCACGTACAACGGGAACGTCACATCGTGGCGCATCAGCTCGAAGCGCGGGTTGTCGAGGAGGTCCACGACGTTATGCCGGCTGCTGGAATAGAAGTTGTCGACCACGAGCACGTCGTGACCGAGCGTGAGCAGGCGACGACATAGGTGCGATCCAATGAACCCGGAGCCCCCGGTGACCAGGATGCGCTGGGCCTCGCCGGGCTGCACCCTAGACCGGTCGCGAGCCAAATGCGAGTTCATGGAATCTCCTTTAGCAAACCTTTAATCGGCGTGCGCTAGCACCGCGGCCCGCAATCTATCGCTTGCCCGGCCTTTGTGTGGCCTTGCTTCCCGCGGCTCGCGTAAGCTGCGGGCCGTGAAGTTGTCGATTCTGATGCCGGTGTACAACGAGCGGGCCACCCTGGCCTCTGCGATCAAGGATGTGCTCAACGTTAACTTCCCGTGCGAGATCGAGCTCGTCATCGTCGATGACGGGAGCACCGACGGTACCAGGGACCTCTATCCCTCGCTCGCCGGAGATCCCCGGGTCAGCGTGCACATGCACGAGCGGAACCAGGGCAAGGGGGCGGCGATCCGGACCGCGGCCAGCGTGGCCACGGGCGATTACGTGATCATGTGCGACGCCGACCTGGAGTACTCCCCGGCCGAGATCCCCTCGCTGCTGGCGCCGGTGCTGGCCGGGGAGGCGGAGGTGGTGTACGGCACCCGGACGTTCGGCAGCCACAACGCGTACTCCTACGCCTACGTGCTCGGCAACAAGGGCGTGACGACGTTCGCGAACGTGTTGTTCAACTGCTACATCAGCGACCTGGAGACGTGCTTCAAGCTGATCCCGACCGAGCTGTACCGGGCGCTGGACATCCGCGAGACCGGGTTCGGCATGGAGGCCGAGGTCACCGGCAAGCTGCTGCGGCGCGGACACCGGCCCTACGAGGTGCCGATCAGCTACAAGGCGCGCAGCCGGGAGGCCGGGAAGAAGCTCACCTGGCGTGACGGCGTCGAGGCGCTGTGGATCCTGTTCCGCGAGCGGTCCCGGCGCCGCTCGGCGTAAAGCCGGGTCGCTTTCCCGGCGTTATTGCTTGTCGAGGCGGCAGCTATTTTAACCGTCTAGATCCGCCAGCCTTTGCGCTCCACAAGCCACGACAACGCCAGGAACACCGGCAGGCTGAGCCCGAGCAGCAGCAAACAGCCGGTGAACGCGCTGGGTATGAAATTCCCGGCGATCGGCGCGACGAAGAAGTAGTACAAGACGATGACGATCATTAGCAGCAGGTAGCCGCCGACGGCCGTGGTGACGCAGTGCGCGATCAGCCGCGGCCACCCGGGGCGCATCCGGTTGACCACGCTCAGGCGGGCCCGGGCCGGCCGCCGCGTCCCGCCCGGGCCGGTGGCCGGGGCCGCGGCGGAGGCCGGTTTCTCGCGCTCCGGCCTGGAGCCCGAGCGCCGGAACACGCGCAGGCCAAGGGCGAGTGCCCCCATGACCAGCCCGTACCCGACCACCATCGGGCCCACGTCCTGGGTGATCAGCGACGATGACATCTGCGGCCAGCCCGGCGGTCAGGCGCGGAGCAGGAAGTGCCAGCCGCGGACGAAGATGTGCCAGCCGAACCACAGCCACAGCGCGAACAACGCCCAGCGCCCGAACGGGTAGCGCATGATCGCGCGGAAGGTGGCACTGAGCGTCGGCACGGTGCCGCTGATATGGCTCAGGGCCAGGCCCTCCCAGGCGAACAGCGCCCCGAACAGCAGCGCCCACACCACGTAACCGATCACTGGATGATCGCCCACACCGACCTCCTCGGGTTCCGCGACGGCATGGGTCTGGTTTATCACCGCCGGCCGCGGCCGACCGGGCCGGGCGCGATGCCGCGCAGGATAGTGCCGGCCACCCGCTCGGCCAGCCCGGGCGCGATCGTGATCCGCGTGCCGGGCGGGGCGAACATGACCCGGGGCAGAATCTCGCCGTGGATGGTGCCGATGATCAGCGCGACCGCGGCGCCGATGTCGGCGTCCGCGTCGATGCGGCCGAGCCGTTGCTCGGCGAGCAGGTAGTCGGTGAGCAGGGCGGGCAGCCCGCGGGGGGTCTCGGATTCCTGGCCGGCTCCGCGCTGCGCTTCCCGGCCGGTCCCGCGCTCGGCGTCGCCGGTGAACGCGGCGTCGCCGCCTACGATGGCGTGAAACCGGCTGAGCACTTTGGGCTGCGACAGCAGCCCGGCGAACGCCGGCGCGACCCGGGACAGCACGCCGAAGCCGGCGTCGATGAACTGCCGCAGGTTGTCCGCCACGGTGCCGGTCCCGGGGGCCGGCATCCGCGTCCCCGCGTTCATGACCGAGCCGACGTGGGCCAGCAGGGCGTGCGTGAGCAGGTCCTCCTTGTCCTCGAAGTAGTTGTAGAGCACTCCGTCGGCGACCTGCGCCTCCCGCGCGATGTCCCGCACGGCCAGCCCGGCGGTGCCCCGCTCCGCGATCAGCCGCGCGGCCGTCGCGATCAGGTACTCGCGCAGGCCGGGCCCGTCCCCGTCGCCGTCCCGCAGCACCGCGGGTTTCCTAGGTGACATCGCGCCTGAGTGTAGTGAGCGCGGCGGCGGAGGCGAACGCCGCGGCGTAACCCAGCAGCACGACGGCGCCGCCCCACTGGGGCAGCAACCTCTCGGCGCCGAGGATGCTGGTCCGGTCCAGCGCCTCGCTGGCATGCAGCGGCAGCAGCCGGGCCAGGCTGGACCCGAGCAGCTGCCCGGCGATGCCCTCGATCAGCGCGATCCAGGCCAGCCCGGCGGCGACCGCCGCGACCAGGTTGCGGATGAGCGCGCCCAGGCCGACGCCGATGAGCGCGAAGGCCAGGTTGGCCGCCGCGCCGCCGGCCAGGGTCAGCCAGAGGTCGGCCGCGGACAGGTGCAGGGTCGCGCCCTTCGCCGCCCACCACGCGGCCGTGGCCGCGAGCGCGGCGCCGGACGACGCCAGCCCGGCCCCGGCGCCGACCGCGCCGTAGACGGCCAGCTTGGCCGCGATGACCCGGCCGCGGGCCGGGTAACTCAGGTAGGTGTCGGTGATCGTGGCGTGCCGGTACTCGCCCGCGACGGCCATGATGCCGAACAGCAGCGTGATGATCGCGGCCAGCCCGGCATGGGCCAGGGCCTGGGTCTGGACCGACGGATCGCGGACGTTCCCGCCCGACTCGACCAGGCTGGTCACCCCGGCCACGACGATCAGCGGGCCCGCGGCCAGCAACAGCCACGGCGCGCGCACGCTCGTGAGCTTGCGGAGTTCACTGCGCAGCATGACCATCTTTCCTCGTTTCTTTTACGCCCCGTCTCCTCGCGCCCGGGTCGCCGTCGGCCGTTCCTGGCCGCGTGGTCAGGCCGGCGCCGTCGTCAGCTTCAGGAAGGCCGACTCCAGTGCGCCGCCGCTGGCGCCGAGCTCGCGCAGCGGCCCGGCGAAGCGGAGCCGGCCCCCGCTGAGGATCACGACGTGGTCCGCCGTCTGGGCCACCTCGGCGAGCCCGTGGCTGGCCACCACGACGCCCCGGCCCTGCCCGGCCAGCTCGCGCAGCAGCCCGCGGAGCCAGGCGACGCCCGCCGGGTCGAGGCCGTTGGCCGGCTCGTCGAGCAGCAGCAACTCGGGCTCGCCCAGCAGCGCGGCGGCCAGCCCCAGGCGCTGCCGCATGCCGAGCGAGAACCCGCGGACCCGGCGGTCGGCCGCCTCGGCCAGGCCGACCTGGGCCAGGACCTCGTCCACGCGCCGGTCGGGCAGGCCAGCGGCGGCGGCCAGCACGCGCAGGTGGTCGCGGGCGCGACGCCCCGGGTGGAAGCCGGTCGCCTCGAGCAGCGCGCCGACCGACCGGCGCGGCCGGGCCAGGCCGTGATAGGGGACGCCGCCGATCAGCGCCGTGCCGGCCGTGGGCCGGACCAGGCCGAGCGCCGCGCGCAGCGTCGTGGTCTTGCCCGACCCGTTGGGTCCGAGCAGGCCGGTGACCATCCCGGCCGGGGCCGTGAACGAGACATCGCGCACGGCGGTCACCGCCCCGAACTCCTTGGTCAGCTCCCGCACGTCGAGTTCCATCCCGCTCCTCGCTCGCGCTCCTCGGTGCCACCTCGGCCGAACCCCGCCCACGCCGCGCCGCCGACCCCGCGCCCACGCCACGCCGCCGACCCCGCGCCAACGCCTACGGGGCCGACCCGCGCCAACGACCCCCCGCCCTCCAGCACCCGGCCCGTCTCTGAATCCGAGTTCATGAACATATTTTCATGAACCTTCGTTCATTGGCAAGGTCTGCTGAGCGGGGAGGATTCTCAGTCGTATGCGCTGAAGGTTCTCCCCGTTAACGGATCGCGGTGCCGCCGGGGGAGGCCAGGCCGGTCTCGTAGGCCAGGACCACGGCCTGCACCCGGTCGCGCAGCCCGAGCTTGGCCAGGATGCGGGCCACGTGCGTCTTGACCGTGGCCTCGCTCAGCGTCAGCTCCGCGGCCAGCTCGGCGTTGCTCAGGCCGCGGGCCAGCCAGCGCAACACCTCGAGCTCGCGCGGCGTGAGGTCGGACAGCTCGCGGCCCGCGGCGGACCCGGCGGCGGCCGGCGCGAACCGTTCGACCAGCCGGCGGGTGATCGACGGCGCCAGCAGGGCGTCGCCGGAGCGGACCAGGCGCACGGCGGCGACGAGCTGTTCCGGTGAGACGTCCTTGAGCAGGAAGCCGCTGGCCCCGGCGGTTATCGCCTCGTAGACGTACTGGTCGAGGTCGAAGGTCGTGAGCATGATGATCCGGCAGTCCGATCCGGCGCGTGCGGCGAGGATGCGGCGGGTGGCCTCCAGGCCGTCCATCTCCGGCATCCGGATGTCCATCAGCACGACGTCCGGGCGGTGCTTGAGCACGGCCGCCACGGCCTGGCCGCCGTCGGCCGCCTCGGCGACCACCGGGATCCCGGCCGCGCCGAGGATCATCCGGAAGCCGCCGCGCACCAGGGTCTGGTCGTCGGCGATGACCACGCGGGGCGGCTCGGCGCCGGTCATCGGCCGCCGGCGGCGGCGCCGAGCAGCCCGGCCGGGATGCGGGCCCGGACCAGCCAGCCGCCGCCCGGCCGCGGCCCCGCCTCCAGCTCGCCGCCGTACAGCCTGGCCCGCTCGCGCAGGCCCGCCAGCCCGCGCCCGGCTCCGGGCACCGGGGCCGCCACCGGGCCCGCCGCCCCGGCATCGGCCACCTCAACCACGATGTCGCCGTCGCGGTAGCCGACCCTGACGCTGGTCGGGGGCCCGCCCGCGTGCTTGATCACGTTGGTCAGCGCCTCCTGGACGACGCGGAACGCGGCCAGGTCCACGCCCGGCGACAGGTCGCCCGGCAGGTCGTCGACCTGCAGGTCGACGTCAAGCCCGGCCGCCGACACGCGGTCGACCAGCGTCCGGAGCTGGCCGAGCCCGGGCTGGGGCCGCAGCTCGGGGCGGTCGCCGTCCCCATCCTCGTCGCCGGGTCCGTCCGCGGCCGCGTCGTCGGCCGGGCTGAGCAGGCCGAGCAGATGACGCAGCTCGGTCATGGCGGCCCGCCCGCTGGCCTCCACCGACAGCAGCGCCGTCCGGGCGTCGTTCGGCGCATCGGACAGGACCTGCCGGGCCGCGCCGGCCTGCACGATCATCACGCTGACGTTGTGCGTCACCACGTCGTGCAGCTCGCTGGCCAGCCGCGCCCGCTCCCGCTCGAGCGCCTGCCGGGTGGCCGCCTCGTGCTCGGCGTTGACCCGCTCGAGCCGGCGCCGCCACTGGTAGGAGACGTTGCCGACGATGAGCGCCGGGATCAGCACCAGCAAGGCCAGCAGCAGCGTGTCATTGTTCGGCTGGCCCTCGTTGGGGAAGGCCAGCACGAACAAGGCCGCCGCCGCGGTGATCACGGTCGCGCCGCGATGCCGGCTGTGTGCCACCGCCGAGTACCCGGCCGGGGCGAGGGCGATGAAGTTGATCACGCCCGCTCCCTGGACCCTGATCAGCAGGCAGGCGCCCAGGCACAGACAGAGCGCGACCAGCGGGTACAGTCGGCGTCCGGCCAGCGGGATCATCCGCGCGGCGATGGCGAGCAGCGTCACCCGCCACCAGCCCGCGTGATGGAGTGCGGCCTGCGCCGCGCTGACCAGCGGGACCGGCACCGCAAGGTGGGGTGGCACCGGGTGCCGGGCGGAGTACACCGCCGCGGCCAGCCCGGCCAGGGTGGCCACCGCGGCCAGCGCGACGTCCGCGCCGATCGCGCGCCCGGACAGATCCGGCGGCGACCAGGCCGGCCGCCGCCAGGGCCGCCGCCATTCCCACGTCGCGCTGGGCCCGTCCACGTGCTCATTGTGCACCGGCCTCGTCGTCGCGCCGTCGTCCGTGAGATGTAGGTTGCTCCGCCGGACGGACGACCCGCGCCGCCCGGCGTACGCCGATTGCATCCGGCGGGCGACGACCCGGCCAGGGCCGGGCGCCTAGGTTGCGTGGCCATGGACATGCTGATCGAACTGGACGAGGTGACCAGGCGGTACCCCGGCGACGGCCCGCCCGCGGTGGACCGGGTGGGACTGCGGGTTGCCGCGGGGGAGGCGGTGGCGGTGATGGGCCCGTCCGGCAGCGGCAAGTCGACGCTGCTGAACCTGATCGCGGGCCTGGACCGGCCGACCGCAGGCACGGTCACCGTGGCCGGGCAGCGGATCGACACGCTGACCGAGACCGGCGTGGCCCGGTTCCGGCGGCGCCAGATCGGGATGATCTTCCAGTTCTTCAACCTGCTCGACGACCTGAGCGTCGCCGACAACCTGCTGCTGCCCGCGCGGCTGGCCGGGATGCGGCGCGGGCAGGCCCGGGCCAGGGCGGCGGAGTTGCTGGCCGCGCTGCGGATCGAACGACACCGCGACGCCTACCCCGGCCGGCTCTCGGGCGGCGAGCGTCAGCGCGTGGCGATCGCGCGGGCGCTGATGAACCGGCCCGCGCTGCTGCTGGCCGACGAGCCGACCGGCGCCCTGGACACCGCGGCCGGCGAGGAGATCGGCCGGCTGCTGGCCGACCTCAACCGGTCCGGGCCGACCCTGATCCTGGTCACCCACAACCCGGACCTCGCGGCCCGCCGCGCCACCAGGATCGTCCGGCTCAGCGACGGCCGGGTCACCGGCGACACCGCGAGCCCGGAAGGCGCCACGGCCGCGGCCGACGCGGCGGGACAGGTGCGGTCGTGACGGGACGCGCGATCGGCTCCCCGGTGGGCGCCGCGGTGCGCGGCGGGCTGGCCCGGCGCCGGGCGCAGACGGCCGTGATCGGACTGGTGCTGCTGGTGTCAACGGGCGCATCGGTCGTGGGCCTGGCCCTGGCCGTCGACTCCAACGCGCCCTTCGACCGGGCGTTCGCCGCCCAGCACGGCGCCGAGGTGACGGTCGCCGTGGACGCGACCCGCGCCGGGCCGGCGGCGCTGGCCGCGACCACCCGGCTGCCCCAGGTCACCGCGGCGGCGGGCCCGTTCGCCGAGGTGACGGTCTCGCCCGGGCCGGGCCAGCCCGGCGGATGCGCCCCGGGGAACCCGTGCTCCGGGGCGCCTGCGCTCTCGTCATTGACCCTGGCCGGGCGGGCCTCGCCGGGCGGGCCGGTGGACGACGTGATCCTGCGGTCGGGCCGCTGGGCCCGGCGGCCCGGGGAGCTGGTCCTGTCGAGCGCCGACGTCTACCCGGCCGGCAACCTGCCGCCGGGCATCGGGCTCGGTTCACAGCTCGCCGTGACCGGCGCGTCCGGCGATGCCGGGCTGACCGTGGTCGGCATCGCCACCTCGGTCACCGGGTCGGCCGACGGCTGGGTGGCGCCTGCCGAGATCGCCCGGCTCCGCCCGGCGCGCGCACCGGCCGTCACGCAGATGCTGTACCGGTTCCGCAGCGCGGGCTCGGCCGCGGCGGTCCGCGCCGACGTCGCCGCGGTTGCCGCGGCGCTGCCACCCGGGGCGGTCGCGGTGACCCAGTCGTACCTGGCGGCCCGGGTGCAGGAGGCCTCGGGAATCGCGCCGATCGCGCCGTTCCTGGTCGCGTTCGGTCTCACCGGCCTGGTGATGTCGGTGCTGATCGTGATCAACGTGGTCGGCGGCGCGGTGGTCGCGGGCTACCGCCGGATCGGCGTGCTGAAGAGCATCGGCTTCACCCCCGGCCAGGTGGTCGCCGCCTACGTCGGCCAGGCCATGGCGCCCGCCGCCGCCGGATGCGTGGCCGGCCTGGTGGCCGGCAACCTGCTGACCGCGCCGCTGCTGGGCCGGACCGCGAGCCTGTACGGGGTCGGCTCGCTGGGCGTGCCGGTGTGGGTGGACGCGTCGGTGGCCGCCGCCATGTGCGGCGTGGTCGCGGTCGCGGCCCTGGTTCCGGCGCTGCGGGCCGGCCGGCTCGGCGCGGTCCAGGCGATCGCGGCCGGCCGGGCCCCCCGCCCCGGCCGCGGCGTCACCGCGTACCGGCTGTTCGACGGGCTCCCGCTGCCGCGGCCGGTCACGATCGGGCTGGCGGCTCCGTTCGCCCGGCCGGCCCGGGCGGCGGTCACGCTCGTGGTGATCGTGCTGGGCGCGAGCGCGGTCACGCTCGCCGCCGGGCTGAGCGGATCGCTGACCCGGGTGGTGTACGGCCTGTCCCTGGCCAGGACCGAGCAGGTGCAGGTCAGTTACCTGGGCTCGGGAGCGGGCGCTGGCGTCCGGGTCGGCCGGGCCGGCGGGCCGGTCCCGGTCCCGGCGCCGGGCGGGTCGCGGCCGGGCCCCGGACAGCCGATGACCGCCGCCGAGCAGCGGGCCGTCGCGGCCGCGCTGCGGGCGCAGCCCGGCACGCTGCACTACGTGGCCGAGACGGACGAGCAGGCCAGCATGCCCGGGGTGTCCGGGCAGATCCAGGTCACCGCGCTGCGTGGCAACGCGGCATGGACCGGCTACGGGCTGATCAGCGGGCGCTGGTATGACGGCCCGGGCCAGGCGGACGTTCCCGCGTACTTCCTCGGCGCGACCGGCAAGGCCGTCGGCGACACGGTCACGATGTGGTTCGCGGGCCGGCCGGTCTCGGTCCGGATCGTGGGCGAGATCTTCGACTACAGCGGCCTGGAGATGATCACCGACTGGGCGACGCTGGCCCGCGCCGACCCGGGGCTGGCCGCGACCAGTTACGAGGTCGGCCTGCGGCCGGGCACGTCGGCGGCCGGATACGGCCAGGCGCTGGAGGCAGCGCTCGGCTCCGGCTACGTGGCCGGGGTGAACAGCAACAACAAGGGCCTGCCGATCGTGCTCGGCCTGATTGGCGCGCTCACCCTGCTGCTCGCGATCGTCGCCGGGCTCGGGGTGCTCAACACGGTCGCCGTGGCGACCCGGGAGCGCGTCCACGACCTGAGCGTGTTCAAGATGGTCGGGATGACGCCGGGCCAGGCCGTCACGATGGTGGTGTGCTGGGTGGCGGGGACCGGCCTGGTCGCGGGCGCGATCGCGGTCCCGGCCGGGATCGAGCTGCAGCGGTACCTGGTCCCGGCCATCGCCGCCGGAGCCGGCACCGGCCTGCCGGCCAGCTTCCTGGACGTGTACCAGGGCTGGGAACTGGGCGCGCTGGCGCTGGCCGGGGTGGTGATCGCGGTGGCGGGCGCGCTGCTGCCGGCCGGCTGGGCGGCCCGGAGCGCGCCGGCCGCGGCGCTGCGTGCCGAGTGACCGGCGCCGACGGCTACTGGCGGGCCAGGTTGGGCGCGCCCTGGCGGAGCACGAATTTCTGGATCTTGCCGGTCGCGGTCTTGGGCAGCTCGGTCACGAACGTCACCCCGTGCGGGGCCTTGAAGTGGGCCAGCCGGTCGCGCACGAACCCGATCAGCTCCGCCTCGTCCGCGTCGCTGCCGTCGCGCAGCACCACGAACGCGTACGGCGCCTCGCCCCATCTCTCGTGCGGCAGGCCGACGATCGCCGCCTCCTGCACCGCCGGATGGCGCAGCAGCGTCCCCTCCACCTCGACCGAGGAGATGTTCTCCCCGCCGCTGATGATCACGTCTTTGATCCGGTCGCGGATCTCCACATACCCGTCGGGATGCACGACGGCCGCGTCACCGGTGTGGAACCAGCCGTCGCCCATCGCCCGCTTGGTCGCGTCCGGGTCGTGGTAGTAGCCGTCCATCACGACGTTCCCGCGGACGACGATCTCGCCGAGCGCCTGCCCGTCGGCGGGCACCTCGGCGCCGTCGGAGTCCACGACGCGCAGTTCGCCCGAGGTGATCAGCTCGACGCCCTGCCGGGCCTTCACCACCGCGCGGTCGGCCGGGGCCAGGTCCTCGTGCTCGGGCAGCGGGGCGCAGACCGTGATGAACGGCGCGGTCTCGGTCAGCCCGTAGACCTGGGTCACGACCCAGCCGAACTCGCCCTCCAGCCGCTCGATCGTCGCCGCGGCCGGCGGCGCCCCGGCCGTCACCACGTGCACCCCCGCCGGCACCTCGCCGCGGACGCCGGCCGGGGCGTTCGCGAGCGAGATCAGCACCGTGGGCGCCGCGCTCAGCCAGCTCACGTGCTCGTCCCTGATCAGCCGGAACACCTCGGCCGGATCGACCTTCGGCAGGCAGATGTGGGTGCCGCCGGCCGCCGTCACGGTCCAGGGGTAGGTCCAGCCGTTGGCGTGGAACATCGGCAGCGTCCACAGGTAGCGCTCGCCCACCGCGATCGGCAGGTGCAGCAGGGTGCCGATGGTGTTCATCGCCGCGTTCCGGTGGGTGATCATCACGCCCTTGGGCCGGGCGGTGGTCCCGCTGGTGTAGTTGATCGTGAGCAGGTCCCGCTCGCCGATCTCGGGCCGCGCGAAGCCGGGGCCCGCCGCGGCGATGGCCGCCTCGTACTCCAGCCAGCCCTCCCGCGCGCCGTCCAGCGCCACGAAATGCCGCACCTCCGGCATCTGATCACGCACCCCGTCCACCGCGGCCAGGTAGTCCGCGGCCGCGCAGACCACGCTGGCGCCGGAGTGGTTCACGATGTACGCGAAGTCATCGGCGGTCAGCCGGTAGTTGACCGGCACCAGCACGGCGCCGATCTGGGGTACCGCGTAGAACGCCTCGAGCTGACCGTGGGTGTTCGGCGCGATCGTCGCCACCCGGTCGCCCTGGCCCACGCCCAGCCCCTGCAGCGCCGCCGACCATCGGTCGCAGCGGTCGAAGAACTGCTCGTACGACAGCCGCAGGCCGCCGTCGACCACCCCCTCCCGCGAGCCGTGCAGGCGGCGGGTCCGGCGGGCGAAATCGACCGGGCTCAGGGGTGTTTCCACGGGGCGCCTCCACAGAATCCGCGCGGTGACCGGGCCGGCCGCGGCTGACGCCGCGCGGCGGCCGATCCGCTGTTGATGCTGTACCGATTATCGGGGAGGCGGCCCGGCCCGGACCAGCGGGCCCGCGCCCGGCCCCGTCCCGGCAGCCGGTCCGGGTCGTCCTTCGAGGAGCCGGCCACCACCAGCAACAAGGGCGTAATTACGCCTCAAATGGCTCATTAAGCCATTTCATATAATGGGTATCTAGATGTATTGACATGATGACATACCGGGCTCAGGCTAAATGCAGTCTGTTTCGTAGTTTACGAGACGAGTCGTTCTGTATGGCCAATTCTGCCGGGTCGCCGGCGCGCTGCCGGGGCCCGCCTGCCTGCCGGTTTCCGGAACACGGCATCCAAACGGCAAAGGGCCACGTCGCCGATCTTGGTTGCGGCCCAGGCAGGAGCAGACACCAATGTGGTCGAATTCACGCCGACCCCCCGACTCACGCGAGGAAGACTCGTGGCTGAGCGACGAGCAGCAGCGCCGCGTCGCGCCCGCCGAGTCCGAGCCGTTCCACTCCCCGGTCCCCACCCGGATGGTCTCCAACGGCGAGTACATGCCGCATCCGCAGACCGAGCAGCAGCAGCACGTCGAATACCGGATCAAGGAGCTGGCCGACACGGCCGCCAAGCGGCTGGGCACCAGCCGGCGGAAGTTCCTGGCGGGCACCGGCGGCATGGCCGCCGCCTTCCTGGCGATGAACGAGGTCTACGGCCAGAAGTACTTCAACGTCCGCCCGGTCGAGATGTACGAGACCGCGGCCTACGAGGAGAACGGCGTGCCGTCGGACGTGTTCGTCTTCGATGACCAGACGCACATCGTCCGGTCGAGCATGAACGGCCCCAACGGGTTGCGGGCGCTCGCGCAGGGCCCGGGGCCGGCGTCGGCCGCCGGCGGCTACACCTCCAACCCGTTCAACGGCACCGGCGGCAATCCCGCGGGCGTCGACGAGCTCGGCAACCCCTGGACCGACTGGAACCCGGCCCAGCTCGGCCCGGCCTTCCCGCCCAACCCGGGACCGGCCACGACCGCTCTCGGCGAGTTCCACCTGGGTCAGTACATCAACCGGATGTACCTGCAGGCCCAGACCAGCATCTCCATCATCAGCAACGCAAACATCGCGCTGTTCACGCCGCCGGGCGGGGGTGTTCCCGGGCCGGCCTACAACATCACCGAGAGCCTGATCAGCGAGATCCTGACCGGCTACCAGACCTCGCAGTGCCGGGACTTCATCAACGCGCTGGCCGGCTCGCGGCGGGCGTTCGCCCACGCCCAGATCTATCCAGGGCTGGGGAACCTGAAGGATCCCGCCTTCGGCGACTACACGCAATGGCAGATCGAATACTGCAGGCCCGATTCCTGGAAGGGATATTGTGTCGCCGACGCCGCCAGCGCCTTCCCCGGCGCCGAGTTCACCACCTGGCGGCTCGATGACGAGAACATCGCGTACCCGACCTACGCGATCATCAACGCGAACCGTCGGCAGCTGAGGGAGCACCCGGGGTTCTTCAATATCTGCATTCATAAGGGCCTGTCGGCCTCCGGCTCGCAGCCGGGCGGGCCCAACAACCTGCCCAACTACGGCAACCCCGACGACCTCGTCAAGGCCGCGACCGACTGGCCGCAATTCAACTTCATCATCTATCACTCGTGCATCCGGCCGAGCTTCTGGGTCCTGCAGTCACTGCAGGACATCGAGAACGAGGCCGGGGCCATGGCGCCCACGACCCTCACCGACAGCCGGGGGCACACGGTCCCGAACATCCGGTGGAGCACGCAGTTCGCCCAGATCGCCGGGGGCCGGTACGCGGCGGGCGCCGAGCCGACCTCCACCTCGCCGTCGAGCGACCGGCCGCTGCGAAACGTCTACGCCGAGCTCGGCACGACCATGGCCTCGATGATCGTGACCTTCCCGACGGTGTGGTCGCACCTGATCGGCCAGCTCATGTACTACATGGGCTCCGATCACATCGTGTTCGGATCGGACTCGCTCTGGTACGGCGGTCCGCAGTGGCAGGTCGAGGCGCTGTGGCGGTACCAGATCCCGGACCAGATCGCGGAAAGGTGGCATTACCCGCAGCTCACCGAGCGGGACAAGCGGCTGATCCTCGGGCTGAACAGCGCCCGGCACTACGGCCTGTACGGCCGGGACGCCCGGGCCGTGGGCACCCCGGGCAGCGCGTACCGCCAGGGCAACCTGGCCAACTACCAGAACTTCATGCAGCCGGGCAGCTCGATCGACTCGGTGCTGCAGGGAGTCGGGTACCCGGAGCCGGTGGCGCCGGCCGACCTCATACCGAACGACAACTTCACCAAGCTCAAGGCCATGCGGGCCGAGTCGGGTGCCGGACGGGACAACACCCGCCTGGGCTGGATGCGGACCACCTGAGCCGCGGCGCCAGCGTCCGGCGCCGGGCCCGGCGCCGGGCCTGGCCGGTCAGCAGTCAGAGGCCGGCGGGTTGCGAACCGCCCGCTCGGCCTCGCCGATCTGGGCCACCAGGTCAGCGGGCGTCCCCGCGGTCAGCACGCTGTCGTGCCGGGCCTGGCGCAGCCGGTAGGCGCGGAACTCCCGGGTGCGGTCGAGCCATAACACGACCCACCCGGGATGCTCGCGCCGCAGCCGGGCGGCCTCCCGCCAGCGGCGTGCGTCGTCCCCCTGGTCACCGTCGGTCTCGTGATCGGATGCGGGGTGCACTGGGTGATCTCTCCCCGGTTGATGTCGGTCGGGCGGTTGGATACGGGCGACGGCGTCGGCGCACCGCGAGCATAAGAAAGCACCCTAGCCGTTCCCGCCGCCGCCAGGGTTTCACAGGCTGTGAAACCCAGGCAGCTGACAGTTAGGGAAACCCCTAACCCCCTGGACCGAGCCGACCTGCCCAGGGGCATGATCGGCCGGCCGAGCGGGATCGGCTTGCCGCCCGTGGCCACCGCCGCGGTGCCGAAGAAGATGAACACCCCGATGGTCGCGAACAGGAAAGCGGTCGCGCCGCCGGCCTTCAGCCAGTTGGCCGACGTGTTGACCACGCCCACGAGGACGAGGATCAGCGCGACGTCGACGAGCAGCAGGACCGCGGTGAAGGCCATGGCCAGCCGCAGCGTCGCCAGCGTGAGCATGCTCATGATGACGATCCACGAGATCAGGAAGAGTTCCTGCGTGGATCGCAGGTCGAGCAGCCCGATCCCGAACCAGCCGTGCTGGAGCCCGAGGATGAGGAACCCGTAGCTCGCCCAGAAGCCAGCGAACACGCCGAGGATCATCGCGACGGCGGATTGGCCCACGGCCATCGCCCACAGCGTGGAGATGGTCAGGCCGATGGCGGTGGCGAGCAGGATGATGGGGAGGGAAGCGCCGGTGCCGAGCGGCGAGACGAACCCGACCAGCACCAGGCCGAGCGCCACCGACCCCACGATGAACGCCGGCAGCCCGAGCGCCAGCGGGTCGCCGGCCAGGGGACCCCTGACTTCCGGAGTAACCTCCCTTTCCACCTCGGCTCTCTGATCCGGGACATGCGTCGTGGCCTCGCGTGAGCCCTGCTGGGCCGGCACTGATGCCTGCTGTGCGGAACTAGCCTGCTGTGTGGAACTGGACTGCCCTGAAGAACTGGGTCTTGCCTCGGCCATTGCTGCTCCTTCGCGTTGACTGCGGGAGCCCCCACCTGATCGCGGGCTATACCCAGGCCCTTTGCCGCTGGCGGCTCCCTCTCCCTCTCAAATTGAGTCACCTGAGCCACGCCGGCCCGGGCCGGCGCCGAGGGGTTCAGCTACTAGCTGGGGGGACAATGCCGTATTCGTGAATCTTGCGGTAGATCGTCGCGCGGGACATGCCGAGCGACCCGGCCGCCTTGACCTTGTTGCCGCCCGCGTCATGCAGGCTCTGCACGATCGCGTCGCGCTCCATCGACTCGAGCGGGCTGAGCAGGCGCCGGCTGACGGTCCAGCACTCGGGGGGCAGGTCGGAAGCCCGGATCGTCCCGATCCGCCGGTGCTGCACCACCCGTTTGAGCACCTGCCAGAGCTGCTCGGTGTTGCCCGGCCAGCTCGACCGCAGCAGGATCTGCATCGCCTCCGGCGAGCAGGAAAGCCGCGGATGCTGGTTGAGCTTGGCCACCAGGAACGGGACCAGGTCGTGCAGGTCCTCGATGTGGTGCCGG
>Ga0335075_10004115_pt1 | contig 22811 bp, 19 predicted proteins | sample Lox_Sample_24_FD_206723 | JGI IMG/M metagenome (GOLD analysis project Ga0335075, IMG submission 206723) | Soil microbial communities from Loxahatchee National Wildlife Refuge, Florida, United States - Lox_Sample_2.4 | ecosystem: Environmental > Terrestrial > Soil > Wetlands | place: USA...
ATCTGTCTACCCGCGCCTCGTACGCGGCCCCTTCCCTCCTTCGTTTCTTGGACGAGCGGATGCATCCGCACAGCCGCCGCGGCTGCCGGTTTGGCGAACGCTTCACCTGAAACTGAAACGAAGGTCTGATCGGACTTATGGGATAACATGGGGCATTATGGGCGTCAACGGGAATAGGCTCCACGGCGGCCCCGGAACGCCTTTTCCGCATGCGCGGTGACCACAGCATTCCGTTTATCCCCCATTAAGCCTAACGAACTGTAACCGGGGCGCCTGGTACCCTTGTCGGGCAAGGGCTCGCGCAATAGCGTCCGCCGGCAATTCAACGGAACCGACATGACCGATACGCAAAAAATACGCGCTGCTCGCCTTGCTCATCTCCGCCGCGCCGAGCTTGAGAAGGGCGACCCGGTACCATTGCCGCTCACCATGGCGGCGATGTACCACCTGCCAGGCGATCCGACCGGCTTCCGTGGATATGGCCGTTTCGGCAACCCGACTTGGGACGCGGTGGAGAAGCTGCTTTCGTCCCTGGAAGATGCCTCTGCCTTGGCTTTTCCATCCGGTATGGCGGCCATCGGCGCCGTGCTTTTCTCCCAGCTCAAAGCGGGCGACCGGATCCTCCTGCCGTCCAACGGCTATTACACAACCCGCGTTTTATCCGAACGCTTCCTGAAACCGATGGGCGTATCGATCGACCTTCGGCCGACCGCGTCATTTCTTGACGGCGGCTTCGAGGGGTATCGCCTGGTCTTTATTGAGACGCCGGCCAATCCCGGGCTCGATGTCTGCGACTTGAAGGCCGTCTGCGACGCAGCGCATCGTGCCGGCGCCATCGTCTGCGTGGACAACACCACCATGACGCCTTACGGCCAGCGTCCACTCGATTTTGGTGCCGATATCGTCGTTGCCGCTGACACCAAGGCGCCGAACGGCCATTCGGATGTGCTGTTCGGCCATGTGGCAAGCCGCAACAGCGATATCATGCAGGCGGTCAACGATTGGCGTTACCTTTCGGGCAGCATCCCCGGTCCGTTCGAGGCCTGGCTTGTGCATCGCAGCCTGGAGACGCTCGAAGTGCGCTTCGACCGCATGTGCACATCGGCAGAGATAATCGCGCCAAGACTGGCGTCGCATTCCAAAATCAAGGCGATCCGTTATCCGGGCCTGCCGCAGGATCCATCGCACAATCTCGCCAGCAGCCAGATGGATCGCTTCGGCTTCATGATCGCACTCACCTTCGAATCCGAAGCGGTCGCGGAGGCTTTCATCAATGGCTGCGAATTGATCCAGCCGGCGACCTCCTTCGGCGGAGTCCATACGTCGGCCGAGCGCCGCGCCCGGTGGGGCGACGCCGTGGCGCCGGGCTTTGTACGCCTGTCGATTGGATGCGAGCCGACGGAGGAATTGTGGAACGCGCTCAGCGCAGCTTTGGATTCGGCTTGAAGACCGAACTTGAATCAAAACACGAGGCGCATGAATCGGCCGCAGCACCGGATCGTGCAAGGCATTGAGAAAAAAGCGCTAGCTGGCCTGTAAGCCGGGTTCTGTATGGCCACGCCGCCGAAGCGGCGTGACGTGACGGCCATTCCTCTTGGGCGCATGTCGCCATGCGCCTCGCGCGACCAACCCGAACAGCGGACTGGATACTGTCCTGAGGGTTTAGCCCTCGTGCCGTTCCTATTCGGTCTTGCTCCCGGTGGGGTTTGCCGTGCCGCTTCCGTTACCGGTCGCGCGGTGGGCTCTTACCCCACCCTTTCACCCTTGCCTGCACCCGAAGGCGAAGGCGGTCTGCTCTCTGTGGCACTTTCCCTGGGGTTGCCCCCGCCGGTCATTAACCGGCACCGTGTTTCCATGGAGCCCGGACTTTCCTCACATGCGGCCTTTCGGCGGGTGCACGTGCGGCCGTCCGGCCAGCTAGCGGGCCGTATAAAGGGTTTTCCCAGGCAAAATGCAAATGGAAAACCCGCCGGACCGTAAACCGGGACCGGCGGGCGGGAAGACGATCAGCCGCCGATCTGGCGCTTCACCTTCGAGCAATAGGCCGCCGATACCGGGTTCATGCGACGGGCCCCGTGACCGGCATTGTAGCGCAGGATCGTGCCGCACGTGTCGCCGCCGGCGAGCTGATGCGCCTTGGCGAGATACTTCATGCCGTACTGGATGTTGGTCTCCGGGTTGAAGAGGCCTTTCGCCGAACCGCTGTAACCCATCCCTCGCGCCGTCGCCGGCTTGATCTGCATCAGTCCGATCTCGCCGGCGCTGCCGCGGGCGTTCACCCGGTAATTGCTCTCTACCGTGATCACTGCGTGTGCCAGCGAAGCGGGGATCCCGTACGCGGAGGCATAACGCGAGACGATCGAGCCGTACGATCCTCCGCCAGTTGCTGCCGCAACGTCTGCACCTCCGGCACCCTTCACGCTCTTGCGGGCCTTAAAGACGACCTCGGTTTTTCCCTTCTCGATATCGACCTTTGTCTTGCCGGTCTTGGCTTTTGCGACGGGCTTGGTCCGCGACGGCGTGGCCGACGTCTTGATCGGGTCGACGCCTTCCGCTGCCTTCACCTGTTCCTTCTCGGCCTTGCCCTTTGGCTCAGCGCTGGCGGCCTCTCTGCGAACCGCATTCATCGGGGCAGACTGCAGATCGGCGGTGTAGCCAGTTTCCCTCCGCGGCGTATGCGTGACGCCTTTGTTGGCTGTTTTCTCCGGCGGAACGTCCGCGCCCCAATTTGCTGGCGCATCCGCGCGCGCGGCAATAGTGGTCATCCCGGCAGCAAGCACCGCCGCAACAAACATCAGTCGTGTCATTAATTCCGTTTTCTCTTCTGGTCGCACGGAGAAGTCGTGCGGGGCGTTGCATGGGTCCCGCTCGCGGGATCGTTCGTTTGGCTCTTGGCCCCCAGCCGTTTGAGCAGCGTGCGAGGTGCCCGCCGAATTTGCGCCAAATAGGACGGCGCAAGTCACAATAAGTGACACGCCGTAACAAGGCATTCAGCGAAGCTAATAAAGTTCTGGCTTTAAAAGCGAAGATTGCAGCTTTTTCAACGTCCCGACAGTTGAGGTATCAGCAATTCCATCGACTCGTGCAGGACGAAAGTGGCGTTGAAATGTCGCAACGACTGACTCGGTTACCGCGTCAAACTCACCCGTCGTCGGGATTTGATAACCATATTCTTCGAGCGCACGCTGCAATTCTTCGACGGGTGCCCCGCGGTCTCCCACAGCGAGAATATCACCATCCGAGATCGCGGCCGGCTCGACCCAATGCCCAACGCCAGCATCAAAAAGAACTCGCCACGGAAACTTTTCGCCAGGGTCGACTTTCCGTCCTGGTGAAACATCCGAGTGTGCGAGCACACGCTCGGCGCGGATACCGTGCCTTTGGATGATGCCTTGGCAGAGCGCAATCACCGCGTCGATCTGCCGGCGCGGAAAATCCGAGTATCCGATCTGATGTCCCGGATTGACAATCTCGAGACCGACCGAGTGCGAGTTGATGTCGGCCCCGCCCTTCCAGAATGATTTTCCGGCATGCCAGGCGCGGTCTCGCTCGCGCACCATTTGCACGATGCGCCCGTCCTCGTGGATCAGATAATGCGAAGATACCCCGCTGGCGGAATCGCAAAGCCAGTTCTCCGCGCCGATGCCGCTCACCATACCGGTGTAGTGCAGCACGATCATATCCGGCCGCTCGACGCCCCGCCGCTCGCCGAAATTCGGCGACGGCCGCACCATCGCGCCAAGATGATCGGCCGCGAAAGGGCCGGTCATAAAACCTTGAGGCCTTTCTCGATCAACTCATAGGCGGCATTGATCGCGGCAATTCGCGTCGTCGCGATCGCGACGAACTCTTCCGGCAGCCCGCGCGCAATCAGCCGGTCAGGATGATTCTCCGCGACCAGCTTTCGATAGTGTTTTTTCACTTCGTCGAACGGCTTGCCGCGTTCGATGCCCAGCACCGCATACGGGTCCGCAGCACCGAGGCTGACATGGCGGGCAAAGATTGCCTGATAGTGAATCTCATCGATCTTGAAGATCTGCGCGATGTGGTGGAGGAAGCGCCCTTCCCGCTCGTGAAGCACACCATCTGCTTTCGCTATGTGGAACAGCCCGTCGAGAATGTCAGTCAGCATGCCGCAGTTCGGATGGCCCGAACCGCAGAGCTTTGCCATTTGCTGCGCATAGGCTTCGAAACCGGCGATGTCGCGCTGCGCAAGATCGTAAAGACGCGCAACATTGCGTGCCTCTTTGGGCGGCACGGTGAATATCTGCTGAAAGGCACGGACTTCATCCTGCGTGACGACGCCGTCGGCCTTCGCCATCTTCGCCGACAGAGCGATCATCGCCACTGAGAATGCAACCTTGCGCCGCAACTCCGCGTCGCCGGCAAATACAGTGCGCAGGGCCTCGACGAGATCGACGGCACCCGAACGAGCGCCCGCCGACACCCGCGAAACGAAATCCCCTATGCGGCCCCAAATCGACATGCCGCGCTTCATAAAAGGAAAAGCGCGGCTTGGCGAGGTGACAGGACGCCGCCTGCCCACCTGGCGGGTAGACAAAAAAGGAAGGGCCGGCGGAAACCGGCCCTCCCTTACGCTTGGATACGCTGCACTTACTGAGCCGGAGCAGGCTCCACAGGAGCCGGTTCAGCCGGCGCAGGCTCCATCGGCGCAGGAGTGGTTTCCTCCAGCGGCGGGTTGGTGCTCTGCGTGGTGGTTTCGTCGGTCGTGTCGCTGCAGGCCGCGATGCCGAAGAGGGCAACGCCCGAAAGGGCAGCAAGAATAACCTTCGTCATAATAGTCTCCTTTCAAGGCACGTCAAAAGAAACCCCCTCACTGGAAGTCTCGGACCAAAAAATGCGGAAAGGCATGCCCCGGTTTCGTCACAATGCGTTTCGGAAGGTTACACTGCCGATTGTGGCCGGCGTCGAACCGTTTTAACCACACTTGGCATAGGAGAGTTCGAAATGGGCGGCCGCTGGGATTTCTGGATCGATCGCGGTGGCACGTTCACCGATATCATCGGACGGGCGCCCGACGGCAGCCTGCATCCCCAAAAGCTCCTCTCCGAGAACCCGGAAGCCTATCGCGACGCAGCCGTCCACGGCATCCGAGTGCTTTTAGGACTCGAAACCGGCGAATCAATTCCGGAAAACCTCGTCGGCGACGTGAAAATGGGAACGACGGTCGCGACCAACGCGCTGCTCGAGCGCAAGGGCGACCGCGTTCTGCTCCTGATCACCAGGGGATTTCGCGACGCATTGAGAATTGCCTATCAGGCGCGCCCGGACATATTTGCGAAGGAGATCATCCTTCCCCAGCAGCTTTACGAGCGGGTAATCGAAGTCGACGAACGTGTGCGCGCTGATGGCTGTGTCGAACACCTGCTCGACATCGCATCGGTGAGACCGACGATCGAGCAGGCAAAAGCCGACGGCATCGATGCCGTCGCGATCGTCTTCATGCATTCATGGAAATATCCGGCGCATGAAGAGGCGATCGCGAAGGTCTGTCGAAAAATCGGCTTCTCGCAGATCTCGGTCAGCCATGAGGTCTCGCCGCTGGTGAAACTGGTCGGGCGCGGCGACACGACCGTGGTCGATGCGTATCTGTCGCCGATTCTTTCCCGCTATGTGCAGCAGGTCGCGGGAGAGCTCGGCAATTCGGCGCGCTTGATGTTCATGATGTCGTCGGGCGGCCTGACCGCCGCCGATCGCTTCCAAGGCAAGGATGCGCTGCTCTCCGGCCCGGCTGGCGGCGTGGTCGGCATGGTCGAGACCGCCCAGCTTGCCGGTTTCGCCAAGGTCATCGGCTTCGATATGGGCGGCACGTCAACCGACGTCGCACACTATGATGGGAACTACGAGCGTGCCTTCGACACCGAAGTCGCCGGTGTTCGCATCCGCGCGCCGATGATGCGTATTCATACCGTGGCGGCGGGCGGCGGATCGATCCTGCATTTCGAGGCTGGCCGCTTCCGTGTCGGGCCGGATTCAGCCGGCGCGAACCCCGGCCCCGCCTGCTACCGGCGAGGCGGACCGCTTGCCGTCACCGACGCGAATGTAATGCTCGGAAAGCTGCAACCGGATTTCTTCCCGGCAATCTTCGGCCCAAGCCATGACCGGCCGATCGACACCGAAATTGTCCGCGAAGAATTTGTCGCGCTCGCCACGCAGATCGGCGATGGCCGCACGGCCGAAGCCGTCGCGGAGGGCTTCGTCACCATCGCCGTCGAGAACATGGCGAACGCGATCAAGAAGATCTCCGTCCAGCGCGGTTATGACGTGACTGAATATCTGCTGAACTGCTTTGGCGGCGCCGGCGGTCAGCATGCTTGCCTCGTCGCCGACGCGCTCGGCATGGAAGCGGTGCTCATCCACCCTTTCTCCGGCCTGCTCTCGGCTTATGGCATCGGCATGTCCGGCGTCTTTGCGTCGCGCCAGCAAGGTTTTCTCCAGCCCCTTACCGAAGGCTCGCACGATGACATCGATAGGGTCATCACGACGCTATGCGATGCGGTCTTTGCCGAACTCACGGGACAAGGCGTGCCAGAAGGCTCGGTCTTTTGGCGGCCAGCGCTTCACATTCGCTATGAAGGCACGGACACGTCGCTGCCGGTGAACTTCACGACACGCTCGATCGCCGAGGCACGGCAGGCGTTCGAAGCGGCACACAAGACGCAGTTCGGTTTCATCTATCCGGATCGCCCGCTTGTAATCGAAACCGTCGAGGTCCAGGGACAGGACGGCCGTGTCGCAGGCCGCGATGAAACGGACCGGCCGCTCGATCCAGGCAAACCGTCGGCTTCCGAAACGCGGCGGCTGTTCTCCGACGGGACATGGCGCGACGCCACGGTGTTCCGGCGCGAGACGCTCAAACCCGGCCATTCGATTTCCGGTCCAGCGTTGATCATCGAAAGCCATCAGACCATCGTGGTCGAGCCGGGCTGGCGCGCTGCGATCACGGCCAAAGATCACGTGCTGCTCTCCCGCATCGAGAAGAAGCGTCGCCAGGCGGCGCTTGGGACCGCGGCCGACCCGGTCATGCTGGAGGTCTTCAACAATCTCTTCATGTCGATCGCCGAGCAGATGGGCGTCACGCTGCAGAACACGGCTTCATCCGTGAACATCAAGGAGCGGCTCGACTTCTCCTGCGCGGTGTTCGACCGGACCGGCGCGCTGGTCGCCAACGCTCCGCACATGCCGGTGCATCTCGGCTCGATGGACCGCTCGGTGGAGACAATCATTCGGCTGAACGAAGGCAAGATCGCTCCGGGCGATGTCTTTGCGCTCAACGCGCCCTACAATGGCGGCACGCATTTGCCAGACATCACTGTCGTCACGCCGGTCTTCGACGATGCCGGCAACACGATCCTGTTCTGGGCAGCGTCGCGCGGTCACCATGCCGATATCGGCGGCACCGCGCCTGGCTCGATGACGCCGCTGGCGACTACGGTCGACGAGGAAGGCGTCCTGTTCGACAATTTCCAGATCGTCGCGCGTGGCGATTTTCGCGAAGCCGCGCTGCGGGAGCTGCTCACCAACCACCCCTACCCTGCCCGCAACCCCGACCAGAACATCGCCGACCTCAAGGCGCAAATCGCCGCGAACGAGAAAGGTGTCGCGGAGCTACGCAAGATGGTCGCGCACTTCGGCCTCGAAACAGTCGAAGCCTATATGGGCCATGTCCAGGACAACGCCGCCGAGAGCGTCCGGCGCGTACTCGACCGATTGCCGGACAGTTCCGGATACGAATACCCGACCGATACGGACCAGACGATCAAGGTGAAGATCACGGTCGATCGCACGAAGCGCGAAGCGACGGTGGATTTCACTGGCACATCGCCGGTGATGAAGAACAATTTCAACGCGCCCGAACCGGTGACCCGCGCTGCCGTGCTCTATGCTTTTCGCGTGATGGTCGAGGACAACATCCCGATGAACGCGGGCTGCTTGCGTCCGATCAACATTGTCATTCCCGAAGGCTGCATGCTGCGTCCAACCTATCCGGCGGCGGTCGTCGCCGGCAACGTCGAGACCTCGCAGCATGTGACCAACGCGATCTTCGGCGCGATGGGCGCGCTTGCGAATGCGCAGGGCACGATGAACAACCTGACCTTCGGCAACGACCGCTATCAGTATTACGAGACGATCTGCTCGGGCGCGCCGGCCGGTCAAATGAATGACGGACGCGGCTTCCACGGCGCGTCGGGCGCGCACACGCACATGACCAATTCGCGCCTGACCGACCCGGAAATTCTTGAATTGCGCTTTCCGGTTCTGCTCGAGGATTTCCACATTCGCGAGGGTTCCGGCGGCAAGGGCACGTGGAACGCCGGCGACGGCACCAAACGCACGATCCGCTTCCTCGAAAAAATGCAGTGCGCGATCCTTTCCTCGCATCGTTCGCGGCCGCCGGAGGGCATCAATGGCGGCTCGCCGGGTCAGCCGGGCAAGACGGAGATCCGCCGCAGCGACGGCCACATCGACACGCTCAAGGCCTGCGACCAGACGGTCGTCGACGCAGGTGAAGCGGTGATCGTCACGACCCCGACGCCGGGAGGATTTGGCAGACCCGGCTGATTTTCGAAGCCGTTCTTCACTATACCGGCGACCGTCATATCGGTGTCATCAATGCGTAACCGCAGCGTCACGCTGGCGCGCTAACCGCTTCCGAACGACAAGCGGATTCGCCCAATGACCGATCTTTCGGCCGACATCGGCCTCGCTTCGAAACCCCGTCTCTCCCACGCCGTCCATCAAAACCGCGCCCTGTCCTTTGCAGGCATCTCGGAGCGCCTTTTCACGGCGCTCTTCACCGGTCTCGTCTATCCGCAAATCTGGGAAGACCCCGACATCGACATGGAGGCAATGGCGCTTGGTGAAAGTCACCGCGTCGTCACCATCGCCTCGGGCGGCTGCAACCTGCTCTCCTATCTCACGCGGTCGCCCACTCAGATCGACGCGGTCGATCTCAACGCCGCGCATATTGCGCTGAACAGATTGAAGCTCACCGCGATCACGCATCTGCCCGCACAGGCCGACCTCTACCGCCTCTTCGGCGGCATCGGGAACCGACACAATTCGCTGGCATACGAGCGGTTCATCGCGCCGCATCTCGATGCCCAGTCGCGCCGCTATTGGGAACGCCGCAACTGGCGCGGCAAACGCCGGATCCAGCAGTTCAATGGCAATTTCTACGAAACCGGCCTACTCGGCTTCTTCATCGGCATGGGCCACTTCGTGGCGCGCCGTTACGGCGTCAATCCGGCACGCATTATGCAGGCCCGAACGGTGGCCGAGCAGCGCCGTTTCTTCGCCGAGGAACTCGCGCCGCTCTTCGAGAAGCGCTTCCTGCGGCTGGCAACGTCACGCAAATCCTCACTGTTCTGTCTGGGCATCCCGCCGGCGCAGTATGACTCGCTGATCACATCCGGCGACGGTTCGATGGCCGACGTGCTGTCGATGCGGCTCGAAAAGCTCGCCTGCCACTTTCCGCTCAAGCAAAACTACTTCGCCTGGCAGGCTTTCGCGCGGCGCTACCCGCTTCCCGGCGAAGCAGCACTTCCGGCCTATCTCGATCCGAAACACTACGCTCAGATCCGTGAAAGCGTCGGCCGGGTGAAAATCCATCACGCCAATCTCGTCGAGCTGCTCGCCAAAAAGCCGGCGGGATCGGTGGACCGGTTCGTGCTGCTCGATGCGCAGGACTGGATGACCGACGACCAGTTGAACGCGCTGTGGACCGAGATCACGCGCACAGCCACTGCGGAAGCGCGCGTCATCTTCCGCACTGCGGCAGCGCCGAGCCTGCTGCCCGGACGCGTGTCGGAGAGCCTGCTCAGTCAGTGGACTTACGAAGACGCCGCGTCGCGGGAATACTCGGCGCGGGATCGCTCGGCGATCTATGGCGGCTTCCATCTCTATGTGAAGGCCGCCGGATGAGCGCGGTGGTCTCCGGCCACGCCGCGCTGATGGACGGCGTCTATCGCCGTCAGCGACATATCTACGATCTCAGCCGCAAATATTACCTGCTTGGCCGCGACCGGCTGATCGACCGGCTCAACCCGCCGGCATGCGGAACGGTGCTGGAGCTTGGCTGCGGAACCGGGCGCAACCTGATCGCAGCGGCAAACCGGTATCCGAACGCAAAATTTCACGGTCTCGATATTTCGGCGGCGATGCTCGAAACGGCGGCCCAGTCGATCGGGCGTGCCGGGATCGGGCAACGTGCCGCGCTGCGCGCCGGTGATGCTTCGAATTTCGACGCGAGAGCTCTCTTCGGTACTGCCGCTTTCGACCGCGTGTTCATCTCCTATTCGCTGTCGATGATCCCGGAATGGCGCCGCACCATCGTCGCAGCGCTCGACGCGCTGGCGCCGGGCGGCTCGTTGCACATCGTCGATTTCGGCGACCAGATTGGATTGCCTCGCTGGTTCAAGACCGCGCTGCGCGCCTGGCTGGCGAAATTCCACGTGACGCCGCGTGATGCGCTGCGCGAGGTGCTGGAATCGGAATGCCAACGCACCGGCGCAAGCCTCGAATTCGATTCGCTTTTTCGCGGCTACGCTTGCCACGCGATCGTACGAACCCCGGTTACTCCGGAGTAGCCGGCACGAATTTCGCGAGCGCCGCGACCAGTCCCTGCGACTTGTAGCCGAGATTGGATGGCGTCAGCCCGAGCCGCACCACGACGAGCTTTTTCGACGGAATGACGGCAACGGACTGGCCGTCATGTCCGAGGAACCAGAAGGCGTCGTCAGGGATGTCGAAGCCGGTATCGGGGTTCTCGCCGTCCGGCGTACTGCCAGACGGACCGTGAAGCCAGACCTGTCCATTGCCATATTCGCCTTTCGACGCCGGCGCCTCGTTTTGCATCCAGTTGACATAGCCTTCAGGCAGTATCCGCGTGCCGTTCCACTCTCCGTCCTGCTGCATGAAGAGACCGAAACGCGCCCAATCACGCGCCGTCGCGTAGACATAGGACGAACCGACAAAAGTGCCGCGCGCATCGGTTTCGAAGATGGCGCTCTTCATGCCGAGCGGATTGAACAGAGCCGTGCGCGGCCATGTCAGCGACGTTTCCCCGGCCGCATTCTGCCAAATGCGCGAGAGCACGTTGGTCGTGCCACTGGAATAGCTCCACACCTTGCCGATGTCGCCCGCCAGCGGCTTCGCCGACGCGAAACCGGCCATGTCAGGTTCGAGATAGAGCATGCGCGTGACATCGGTCACGTCGCCATAATCCTCGTTGAACTCAAGGCCGCTCGACATGGCTGTGAGATCGCTGAGCTTGACCAGCCCGCGGCTGTCGGCGCTCCACGGCGAAAGCAATTCCTTGGCGTCGAGCGAAAGCTTGCCGTCGCGCACCAGCGTGCCGATGATCGCGCCGGTGATCGACTTGGTCATCGACCAGCCGAGCAGCGGCGTGTCGGCGGAAAATCCTTCTCCGTAGCGCTCGCCGAGGATGCGGCCATTATGAACCACGACGACGGCCCGCATGCCGGGACCGGTCAATGCGGGATCGTCGAGAATTTTCGCCAGCTCCGGATCCTGCGAAGGGTCGACGGCGATGCCTTCCGGCCATATGCCGCTGGTCGCGGGTGCGGGCTCCAGCGGCGGCACAGGTGGAACCGCGGCGAGGTCGCCATCCGGAACCGTGGCGCAGCCAAATCCGTCGCGCGCGACGGCCAATCCGTTGCCGAACAGGCCAAAAAGATTCGCGCGCACGGTCTTTTCTTCCCGGTCGACGCTGATGCTTATCAGCTTCAGGATCGGATGGCCCGGCGCCTGCACGTCGACCGCCAGAACCTCCTGCGGGTCGCGGCCGGCGATGAAGACGTTCGAGCAGACGATCTTCGCAGAATAGCCCGCGGCGACGCGGATCAGGTCGGGCGGCGCGATCCAGAGCCAGCCCGCAACACCCAGGATCGCCACGATCACAAGAATCGCAAGCCATTTGGCGATTGCGATGAGAACCCTCATGGCGCCCCTCCATGCTTTGTGCTTCGACTATGAACCTCTGGCATTTTTCACGCAAATTTTACATCCTCCGGCAGCCAATCAACCGAAAATCAACCATGATCCCCGATGAGATCGACAAGGCAGTGATCCAATGAGGGGGCGATGCGCCGACTGACGGCTATCCTGGCACTGGCGCTGCTTGGCGCCTGCACGACCGCCGACGATCTCCTGCCTGTTTCGACCGGCCCGGTCTCCAGCGAGACTGCCACCTATGGCGCGGTTGCGATCCGCGCGCCGCGTTTCGACGACCGCGACCCGCACGACTGGACCGGCCGCTCGCCGCATCACTACGACGTACACGGCACCGACGTATCCAAATACCAAAGCTCGGTCGACTGGCACGATGCGCGCCGCAACGGTATTTCGTTCGCCTTCATCAAGGCGACCGAGGGCGGCGACCGCCTCGACGACAAGTTCCACCGCCATTGGGCGAATGCCAAGGCGGCCGGCATTCCGCGCGGCGCCTATCATTTCTTCTATTTCTGCCGCCCGGCATCGGAACAGGCCGAGTGGTTCATCCGCCACGTGCCGCGCGACCGGACGTCCCTGCCGCCGGTGCTCGACATGGAGTGGAACCCGGATTCGCCAAGCTGCAAGCTGCGGCCCGCGGCAGCGACCGTCAGAAGCGAGATGCGCGTCTTCCTGACGGCCCTCGAGCGGCACTACGGCAAGAAGCCGATCATCTATACGACCATCGATTTCTTCGATGACAACGGTCTCTCGAGCTTCAAGGGCTATCCCTACTGGTTGCGCTCGACGGCGGGACATCCGACCGACAGATACGGCTCCCACCCCTTCACCTTCTGGCAGTACACCGGCACCGGTATCGTGCCGGGCATACCTGGTGACGCCGACATCAACGTCTTCAACGGCAATGTCTCGAACTGGAAGAAGTGGCTTGCGGCCAACACCCGCTAGGAAATCCGTAGCCCTCTTTTCCGAACGGCGCACACAGCGGGTATGCGGCTCGCCGGAATTCTGCCAAAAGCTCGGGCGATGCAACTCGGGCGGGCATCTTTCAAAGGCGGCGGCATGATTCTGCGGGCAACGGCAATCGGGGTTTTCATCGCGTTTTCGGGCACGGCGGCGCTGGCGCAGCAATGCGGCGGCGATTTCGACGCGTGGAAACAGGGCATCAAGACCGAAGCGATTGCAGCGGGCGTCGGCGAACGCGGCATGGACGCGCTGGCCGGTGCGCGCATCAATCCCGAGGTGCTCAAGCGCGACCGCGCGCAAGGCGTGTTCAGCCAGACCTTCATCGAGTTCTCGGGTCGGATGATCGCCGACTACCGGCTGTCGCAGGGCAAGGCGAATCTGAAGAAGTACGCCGCCACGTTCGACCGCATGGAAGCTGAATATGGCGTGCCGCGCGCCGTGATGGTCGCCTTCTGGGGGCTGGAAACCGATTTCGGCGCCGTGCAGGGCGATTTCAATACACTGAACTCGCTGATCACGCTCGGTCACGACTGCCGCCGGCCTGAGCTTTTCCGTCCGCAGATCGTGCCGCTCCTCACCTTGATCGATCGCGGCATCCTGCCGGTCGATGTGACCGGCGCCTGGGCTGGCGAGATCGGCCAGACGCAGATCCTGCCGTCCGACTATCTGCTGCGCGGCATCGACGGCGACGGCGATGGCGTCGTCGACCTGCGCAGGAGTGAGGAGGACGTCATCCTCACCACCGGCAACAAGCTCATGCACCGCGGCTGGAAGCGCGGCGAGCCGTGGATCCAGGAAATCCGCGTGCCGGATGAGCTGCCGTGGGAACAGACCGGCCGCACCAACAAGCTGCCGCTGACGCAGTGGTCCGCATGGGGCGTGACGGAGCGCGACGGCAGCCCGCTGAAGGACAACGGCCTGAAGGCGGGACTGGTCCTGCCGATGGGGCACAAGGGGCCGGCGTTTCTCGTCTACGACAATTACGACATCTATCTTCAGTGGAACCAGTCGTTCATCTACACGCTGACCGCCGCGCACATGGCGACGCGTTTTGCCGGCGCGCCGAAATTCGATCCGCGCGATCCGGAGCCCGGCCTGTCGCGCGACCAGATGAAGGAGCTGCAGCGCCGGCTGGAAGCGCTCGGCTACGATGTCGGCGGCGTCGACGGCATCCTTGGCACCAATACGCGGGAGGCGGTGCGCACCGAGCAGAAGAAGCATGGCTTCCCGGTCGATGGCTGGCCGACGCCAGCATTGCTCGCGAAGATCTAGCGGCTCCATCTCTCCCTCTGTTGGTCGCGCAAAGGCGTTCTCGCGCCTTTCAGCCGAGCTATGGTTTTAGTGCCCATGACTCGCTTTCCGACCCGGCTTCGCCGGTCGGGCGTCATGGGTAGTGTGGGAGGCGGCGCATGGCATTGCGTCGTCTAGTTTAGTGAGTGGACGCGCTGCCATGCGCCGCCGGCGTTTTCCCCTCTGCCGGCACCGGCCCATCGCTCCTTGTTCCGATCTGCTGGAACTTTGAGGCGCGGGCGCTCAGCCCGGCTGAGGGCCGGAGCCTTCCCCGCTCACCGTTGCGGAGAACAACTCTGGCGCCACACTTGCCTGAGCGCCGGTTGTACACCCGTTCCCACTGGCAAGCTGCCGAGCGTATTATGGGGCCTGGGCGTACCCGTATGGACAGATTGTGTTCCAGCTCGTTGCAGATTTTTTCTGCCGGCTCGCCAAGCGCTTGAAATCGCTCAAAACTATTTTCGGATGGCGGCAGATGCGGTGGAAATCTGTCCACGGATTTTGCGGGACAGATTTGCGTCTGTGTCGTTCACCGTTCAGGCATGGATCCCAGGGTCTCGCTTCGCTCGCCCTAGGATGACGCCTGGTGGAAATCAAAACCGCCGGCCCTTTCGGACCGGCGGCTGATGACGAAACGCTGCTGGCTACGCGTTACATGCCCGCGGCGTCGTCGAAATCTCCGCCACCAGGCCCGGTGTTCTCGAGAAATTTCTCGGCGATCAGACCGGCGTTCTGGCGCAATGCCGCTTCGATCTCGGCCGCCGTGTCCGGGTTCTCGCGCAGGAACGTCTTGGCGTTCTCGCGGCCCTGGCCGAGACGCTGCGAATTGTAGGAGAACCAGGCGCCGGATTTTTCCACGATGCCGGCCTTGACGCCGAGGTCGACCAGTTCGCCGGTCTTCGACACGCCCTCGCCATACATGATGTCGAACTCGACCTGCTTGAAGGGCGGCGCGAGCTTGTTCTTCACGACCTTGACGCGGGTCTGGTTGCCCACCACCTCGTCGCGGTCCTTGACCGCGCCGATGCGGCGGATGTCGAGACGCACCGACGCGTAGAATTTCAGCGCATTGCCGCCCGTCGTCGTCTCGGGCGAACCGTACATGACGCCGATCTTCATGCGGATCTGGTTGATGAAGATGACCATTGTGTTGGAGCGCGAGATGGAGGCGGTCAGCTTCCGCAGCGCCTGGCTCATCAGGCGGGCCTGCAGACCAGGAAGCGACTCACCCATCTCGCCCTCGATTTCAGCACGCGGCGTGAGTGCGGCGACCGAGTCGACGATCAGCACGTCGATGGCGCCGGAACGGACCAGCGTGTCGCAGATTTCGAGTGCCTGCTCGCCGGTATCGGGCTGGGAGATGAGAAGATTTTCGAGGTCGACGCCAAGCTTGCGGGCATAGACCGGATCGAGCGCGTGTTCGGCATCGACGAAGGCGCAGATGCCGCCCTTCTTCTGGGCTTCGGCGACAGTGTGCAGCGCCAGCGTCGTCTTGCCCGAGCTTTCCGGCCCGTAGATTTCGACGATGCGGCCGCGCGGCAGGCCGCCGACGCCGAGCGCAATGTCGAGGCCGAGCGAACCGGTGGAGACAGTCGCGATCTCGACGACCTGCTCGTTCTTGCCGAGCTTCATGATCGAGCCCTTGCCGAACGCCCGCTCGATCTGAGAGAGCGCCGCATCAAGCGCCTTTGTCTTGTCCACTGCCTTGTCCTTGTCCTCAACCAGTCTGAGCGCGTTCTGAGCCATGATCTATTACCCCTTGGTCGTCAATGAAGCCCGGACAGTCCCGGCGTCCCAAAAATTATGTACACGGTTTGTTCTAAAATTGCAAGAATCACTAAATGGCTGAAAAATTTCATATATTGGCTTCTGTTCTATTTTTGTCTCAAGCCTACTGACATAAATTTGTCCCCGTCTAATATCTGATGCTCCACCTGTTCTCGCTAAGATGCCTCACACCGATTCGAACACGTTGCACCATCACGTTGCCGCCCTTAGCGTAGCGGCATGACACGCACCTCACCTGCCCGCCGCAGCGCGGTCAATCCTCCGCCGAGACTGTTCGCGGTCGGTGGCGCCCATATCGACCGGCGCGGGCGGATGACGGCGCCGTTCGTGCCGGGTGCGTCGATCCCCGGCACGATGACCGAGGAGACCGGCGGCGGCACGTTCAACGCGATCCGCGCGGCGGTGCAGCGCGGCGTGCATGCCACGCTGATGTCGGTGCGCGGCGCGGATTCGGCCGGAGAGATGGTAGCGCAGGCGATCACCGAATTCGGCATCGCCGATATGTCCGCGGTGTTCCTCGACCGCGCGACACCGAGCTATACGGCACTCGTCGACCGCGACGGCGAGGTGCTGGCCGGGCTGGCCGATATGGCGCTCTACGAGGTGGCGTTTCCAAAACAGCTCAGACGCTCGAAGGTGCGCGAGGCGGTGGCCGAAGCGGACGCGATCTTCTGCGACGCGAACCTGCCGCGCGCAGCACTCGAGACGCTGACGGCGCTTGGCGCCGGCAAACCGATCTATGCGATCGCCATTTCGCCGGCCAAGGCGACGCGGCTCGCTGGCCTGCTCGACCGGCTGGCGTGCCTTTACATGAACATGCGCGAAGCATCGGCCCTGGCGGCGCTTGGTGCGGAAAGCGGCGCGGAGGCACTGGCGCGTGAATTGCAAAAGCGCGGCCTGAAGGCAGGCGTGATTACCGCCGGCGCAGGACCAATCACCGGTTTCGATCGTCATGGCATTTTTGCACTGACGCCGCCAAAGCCGCGGCGCGTCGCGGACGCCACCGGTGCGGGCGATGCTCTGGCTGGCGCCACCACGGCCGCGATGATGCGCGGCCAGCCGCTCAGGGCAGCGCTGCGCGAAGGCATGGCAGCAGCGATGCTGACCATCGAGAGCCCGGCGGCGGTTGCGCGAATTCCGGAGGTTCTGCTGGCTGAGGCGCTGGTGCTGATCGCGGAGCCTGAACCAGCATAGGTTTCGGTATGCAAATGTCGTGAGATGTCAGGAGAATATTGGTCCAGCCCCTGTCGATTTGAGTGAAGCGTTGCTATATGCGTCGCTCGCTCGCGGGGAGCGTTGAGATCAATCTTTTTCGAACGGCCGGATCGACCGCAATGAACGACGCCTCCCCCCTCAGGACACCCTCCCGTTTCATCGACACTGCCGATCTGGCGATTTCCGCGCGCGGCATGGTGAAGACATTTGGCGAGGTGCGCGCGGTCGACAGCATCGACCTCGACGTGCCGCGCGGCATCATCTTCGCTATTCTTGGCCCGAACGGCGCCGGCAAGACGACGCTGATGCGCATGCTGGCGACGCTGTCACGACCGGACGCCGGAACGGCGACGGTGATGGGGCACGACATCGGCACGGCGCCGCATGATGTGCGCGCCTCTATCGCCATGACCGGGCAGTTCGCTTCGCTGGACGAGGACCTGACCGGCCGCGAGAATCTGATGCTGCTGGCGCGGTTGTGGGGCTTTCGCGGCCGCGCCGCGAAAGATCGCGCCGATGAGCTGCTGGCGGCCTTCGGACTGTCGGACGCGGCGAACAAGCAGGTGAAGGACTATTCCGGCGGCATGCGTCGCAGGCTGGACATCGCCGCCTCGCTGGTGGTGACGCCGGGCGTGCTGTTCCTCGACGAGCCGACGACCGGCCTCGATCCGAACGCGCGCAAGGATGTGTGGGCGATGATCCGCGAGCTGGCGCGTTCGGGCGTCACCATCCTGCTCACCACGCAATATCTGGAAGAGGCCGATCAGCTCGCCGCGCGCATCGCCGTCATCGACCACGGCAAGAAGATCGCGGAAGGCACCAGCCGCGAGCTGAAGGCCGCGACGGGTTCCGGCTTCCTGCACGTGTCGGTGGCCGATCCGGCCCGGCTGGAGGACGCCGCGCGCTTGCTCGAGGAGAAACTGAAGCAGCCGGTGCAGCGCAGCGCCGAAGGTGCGGAGCTGTCGGTGATGGCGGGCACGGCAAGTGCGGCCAATGACGGGCTGGCGGCGCTGGCGAAAGGCGGCATCGAGCTGTCGGACTTCTCCATGGGCCAGCCGAGCCTCGAGGAAGTGTTCTTCGCGCTGACCGGACAGCGCGATGGTGAGACGAAGGGCGGGACGCAGAAGGACGCAGCACGATGACCGAAGCGACTTCACTCGGACGTTTGCAGCACGTCGCCGCACCCGCCGCACCCTCGGCGCTCTCCAATGCGCTGGTGTTCGGCTGGCGCGCCGTGCTGAAATTCAAGCACGTGCCGGAGCAGCTCTTCGACCTGGTGATGACGCCGATCATGTTCACGCTGCTCTTCACCTTCGTGTTCGGCGGCGCACTGGCCGGCTCGCCGGGTGAATATCTGCAGTTCTTCCTGCCGGGCATCCTGGTGCAGACGGTGGTGTTCAACGCGGTCTATTCGGGCATGGGCCTGTCGACAGATCTGAGCAAAGGCCTGTTCGACCGCTTCCGCTCGCTGCCGATCTGGTCGCTGTCGCCGTTCGCCGGACTGATGGTCGGCGACATCCTGCGCCACCTGATCGCCGGCGCGATCATCCTCCTGATCGGGCTTATCCTCGGCTACCGGCCGGAGGCCGGCCTGTTCGGTGTGATCGGCGCGTTCGCGCTGCTAATCGCGATCGGCTTCGGCATGGGCTGGGTGTTCATCGTGCTGGGGCTGATCCTGCGCACGCCGACGACCGTGATGACCTTCGGCTTCACCTTCCTCTTCCCGCTGGTGTTCGCGTCGAACATCATGGTCGACCCCGCGACGATGCCTTGGTGGCTGCAAGGTTTTGTCGACGTCAATCCGGTGTCGCTGATGACCACGGCCATGCGCGGGCTGATGGCGGGCACCGCGACCTTCACCGACGTGCTGCTGGCGCTGATCGCGCCGGCCGTGCTGACGGCGATCCTCGCACCTGTAACGCTCTGGCTCTATCTCCGCCGCGAGTAGCCGGGAGGCGCGCCCTCTGGCGGAAAGGCGCGCGGAGTGGCATTGAGCGGACAGGATTGCCCGCCTTGAGACAGCTATGACGCCCGAAAGCGCCCGCCCCTTTCTCGACATCAACGCACCGGTGGCCGAAGCGCTCGCCGCCGGCAGACCGGTGGTGGCGCTGGAGAGCACCATCATCACCCACGGCATGCCGTTTCCCGACAATGCGGCGATGGCGGCGGACGTGGAAAAAATCATCCGCGACGAAGGTGCGGTGCCTGCAACAATCGCGGTGGTCGACGGGCGGTTGAAGGTCGGCCTTTCCGACGCCGAGCGCGAACAGCTCGCCAAGGTAACCGACGCTATGAAATTGTCGCGCGCCGACCTCGCCTTTGCGGTCGCCGAGAAGCGCACGGGCGGCACGACGGTCGCAGCGACGATGATCGCGGCCTCCCTTGCCGGCATCAAGGTGTTTGCCACCGGCGGCATCGGCGGCGTGCACAAGGGCGCAGAGACCAGCTTCGACATCTCGGCCGACCTCGACGAACTGGCGCGCACGCCGGTGATCGTCGTCTCGGCCGGAGCCAAGGCGATCCTCGACATCGAGAAGACGCTGGAGGTGCTAGAGACGCGTGGCGTGCCGGTGGTGGCCTATCGCTCCGACGTGATGCCTGCCTTCTGGTCGCGCAGCTCGCGCTTCGCCGCGCCTCTGAGATTGGATGAACCGACGCGCATCGCCGCGTTCTTCGCGACGCGCCAGGCGCTGGCCCTCGGCGGCGGCATGCTGGTGGCGAATCCGGTGCCGCAGGGCGACGAGATCCCGGTCGGGACGATGGCGGGCTTTATCGAGTCGGCGCAAAATGCCGCCGCGAAGGATCGCGTGGCGGGCAAGAAAGTGACGCCGTTCCTGCTGGCGAAAATCCTCGAGCTGACCGGCGGCGCGAGCCTCAAGACCAACATTGCGCTTGTCAAAAACAACGCGAAGCTCGCAGCTCAGATAGCCAAGGCGCTGTAAACAGCGCCCCCTCTCCGCGTCGCTTCGGCGGCGTTGCCGCCGGCTCGGCACCTCTCCCCCGCTGATGCGGGGGCGAGGAACCTGAACTGGAATTAAGCCGAACGCAGAGGCGTCAACTGAATCTCGACACGGCGGTTCTGCGCGCGCCCTGCTTCGTCGCCGTTCGACGCGACCGGCCGCGACTCGCCGAAGCCGGTGGCGATGAAGCGGCGGCCGTCGATGCCCTGCGAGGACAGGTAGTTGGCGACCGACAGAGCGCGGCGCTGCGACAGATCCTGGTTGTGCTGGTCGGAACCGGTGGAATCGGTATGGCCGTAGACGTCGACCAGCGTCTTGTTGAATTCCTTGATCACCAGCGCGACGGAATTGAGCGTCGGATAGAAGCCGGCCTGGATCGAGTCCTGGTCGGTCGCGAAGGTGATGTTGGACGGCATGTTCAGGATGATCTGGTCACCGACGCGGGTCACCGACACGCCGGTGCCCTGCAGTTGCGCCCGCAGCTTGGCTTCCTGCTGGTCCATGTAAAGACCGACCGCGCCACCGGCGAGCGCACCGACACCGGCGCCGATCAGGGCGTTGCGGCGGTCGTCACCGCCGGCAAGCAGGCCGAGGCCAGCACCTGCGAGCGCGCCGATCGCAGCACCGCCTGCCGTGTTCGAAACCTTCTGCTCGCCCGTGTATGGGTCGGTGGTGCAGGCGGCAAGGAATGCGGAGGCTGAAAGCCCCAGAATGATTTTGCGGTACATGCGGATCGTCCCTCTCGAAATAGTCCCGTCAGCCGGCGTGGTGTGCGCGCGACTTCGCCCTTCCGCGCCTTTCTAGCACGAAATGCGGCGAAATACCGAACGGACTGTGACGAAAGGTTCCTAGCCGGCGTGTCACGCCGGCTGCTGAATTAGTCGCGCTGCGCGTCTTCGACGTCGAACTCGCTGTAGGCGCGAACGACGCTTTCGAAGTCGCTCTTGCCGCTGGTGGGCGCCGCTTCGAGCGGCTGGGCGGTGTCGACCCATTCGAGCAGGCGGGTATGGGCAATCACGGCCTGCGCGGCCTTGCGCGCCCAGTCGAGCCCGGTGCCCCCCTGCAGCGGCACGTCCATTTCCATGCGCGGCGCGGGCGGTTCCGGCGTTGGCCGCACATAGCGCGCTGGAGCGGTCGCGGACTCCGCTGCAGTCTCGGCGGCCGCCGGTTTTGCGGCGGACGTGGACGCGTTGTTTTTAACATGAGCGGGGCTGAGAAGCCCCAAAAGATCACCGAGCGGCGCCATGCCCCCTAACCCCTCAAACAGCAGGTCGCTTGGGGGTGTCGTACCGGGAAAACTTGGAAGAACCGTTCGCCGGAAAGATCGAATTTTAACGATCTGCCGCCCTATCGATGCGGCACGTCCTCCATCCGCTGCGTCAGCGCGTTGAAAACCTGCGCCGGCACGGTCAGTCGCGCGTCGGACCGATAGGCGTACAGAAGCTCGTACATCGCAGCATCAGGGTCCGCCGTCAGATCGGCAAGGCGGTCGAAGAACCGAAGCTCGTCGGGACTGAGTTCCGCATCGGGTTTTGGCGTCGCGCCCCAGGCGTCCCACGGCAGCATTTCCATTCCGGCGAGCGACGCGACATCCTTGATAAGGTCGGCAGCGATGAACCAGAGGCCGCGAAGGTCGTTGAAGCTGATGCCGTAGAGCATCGGATCGCCCTTGCCGGAGCGGCATGCCTTCCACGCGTCGGCGGCGACGACGAACTGGTCGCGCGGCAAGTCGAGCGTGTCGGCCTTGAGCTGGAGCTTCTCCAGCCACACCGCGTCGAGCTGTGCGTCAGCCAGCACCCAGCGCTTCTTCCCGGCGTCGAAATACTCGGCGACCCAATGATCCTCGAACCAGGGTGGATTGAAGTAGGCGCCGAATCCGCAACGGGCGCGTGCCGGAATGTCCTTGGCGCGCAGCATCGAGACAAAGAGGCGCGTATAGATGTGGCAGCGCGCGAGGTGGCGACGCTCAAAAAGGCGTGGCACCGTCAGTGGACTGGGGTCCAGGGACTTAATCGTGTCGAGCAGGACTTTGGTCGTGCGAGCGTGGATCTCACCGGCGCGGTCTTTGGCCGGCTGATAGCCGTAGAACGGTTCGGCGACCACATCATAGATCAGCAGACCTTGCACAATTGCCGCGAGCGCGGCCGGGTCGGCTGGCAACTCGTCATAAGCAGCCGCATGACGGCCGGGATCGGTGAGTGGCGATTGCTTTGTGAAGGATGAGACGAGCGGCGATCCTAATGCGGCGGTCATGGCAGTCTCCTGTGCCGGGCATTGGAGAAGTCTCCCACTCTCAAACGCGCGCGGCTTGATCGGAATTGCGGCGCCTCCGTGGCGTTTCCACGCCGCCTTTACGGCAGTCTTCGGGAACAGGCTGCCCGGCCCGGATGCCAGGAACCAAACGAGTGCATTAACGTTCCGGGCTCTCGTTAACCGCGCCGTTCAGCAGCTGTTCATGAGGGGTGGTGCATCGTCCGAATCAAAGGCGGGTCAATAGGCAGCCGAATTACAGGAGTACCCACTATGGCCATCATCCGTGGCGACAACACTTCCGAGATCATCAACGGCACCAACTCGGCCGATACGATCTATGGTTAT
>Ga0335075_10004116_pt1 | contig 22808 bp, 26 predicted proteins | sample Lox_Sample_24_FD_206723 | JGI IMG/M metagenome (GOLD analysis project Ga0335075, IMG submission 206723) | Soil microbial communities from Loxahatchee National Wildlife Refuge, Florida, United States - Lox_Sample_2.4 | ecosystem: Environmental > Terrestrial > Soil > Wetlands | place: USA...
AGTTTGGTTCGCTAACACTTTCGCAAGGTCAATTGTCAGTACTTCCAATCCCTAACTAAATTAAGCGAATGCTAACTTCCTGCAGTGAAACGATACAGAGAAGATTAGCATGGCACTAGACACGCGCAATCAAAGAGAAGCTACCAATTTTTGGGGGGTTTTTGATTATTAGAATAGACTCCTACCCATTTTACGGCTCCAAAAATCCCTTTTCTATTGAGACATTATTTTTGGCGTTTTGGTAGTTATTTGAAGTTGACTTTGCAAGCGAAATGCGAGGCCGCTTCTTCGACAAAAAGACAATGATTTACTTCTACACATCCGCTTACGGAGTGGACCTGACTCTACCATAACCGCAATGATATCACGATAGCATTCATTGACTTCAGCTCGGCATGGACATTGACGACATCCTTCGGGAGGCTGATCCGGATTTTGAAACCACGCCAAGAGGGAACCGCGACTTGCAATCTTTGACGCGTGCTTGGGTAGCTGAGAGATCAGCTCCAGAGCTTCTGGAGTACGCGCAATCCCTCATTTTGGTACTCGGGTATCCTTTCGATACTGACAGGTTATTCAGATGGCCGGCGGACGGCCTGATCGAGCGCGTAAACGAACGCGTCAAGAAGCAGATCGAGAAAGTAGAGGAGATGACGGGAGACATGGACGCTAAAACAAACTTCAGCCTCATCGTTATCCAAACGGAACTCGAGCGGTGGAAATATCTCGTCCGGAGCTATCTAAGGACCAGGATTGCTAAGGTCTGTGCAATCTTTCTGCGTCCAGATATGTGGACAACAAAGATGCGGTAATGCTAACTCCACTTTCTTCAGATCGACAAGCACACCCTATACTACCTCTCCACTCCAGAAACGCGCTCTCTCCTCTCATCCCAAGAAATTGCCTACGCAACGCGTCACCAAGCACTCCTACAAGGCCATTACAACTCTTCATTCCTGTCATTCTTCCCGGCCTCGCTACGAAACCTCGATGACACGGCCGGCGGCATAAGCATGATAGACAAACCGGATACTGAGACTGCTGTGTTCATTCGCTTGCTAAGAGATACGGTGGTAGAGGGCAGGGGCAGGGATGCCGATGATCAGATGGAGGGGAGGGCGGGGGAGGTTGTGGTTGTGAGATGGGCGGATGTTAAAGAGTTAGTGAAGAATGGAGATGCTGAGTTGGTGTGACAGCATGGAAGTGGTAGATGTCTGATGTCAACCTTCTCTGTCAGTCGCCTACTGTTCGTAAACCATGCTCTCCTTTTGGTGATGCACGATGGTGGAATCAGAGGCTGAAGACGACGACCAACCTCATCTCTCACTTGTTCGCCAGACCTGCAGGACCTATCCAAGAACATCCATTAAATGTTCAGTCTCTCCAGAGGAATGAACTCGCCATGTCATCAAAACGGTCTTGTCGGGTACCAACTTTTAAGTCAGCAGTACCGATGTGGTCTTCCCAAATGTGCAGGTAAATTATCAGAGTTTCCGGTCCGGACCACGGTGAAAGAAGCTGCTCGATCGGACCCGAGCTTCCTCGCCCGACAAGAGTTACCTCGGGCGCTGTCGAGAGTTAGAGCCATTTAGACATGAGGTTGTGCATTCAACCTTGTCGGGCCCTAATTCATTCTTAGAGCGCCCGACTTCCTGAACAATATAGATCCTAAGGATCCGCTGCAGGATAGCAGGTTACTGTTGAAGCTCTACACTATTTCGGCTCTAAGCACTTGTTGTGAGTACGAGTATTGAATATCAGGATCTCTATTTAAAACAACTCGTTCCCCGAGCGTATATGCAAAAAAAAGCTCCGCTGATCCTCCGATTTGGTTGACTTGTTATTAGGAGGCCTTCATATATCTGGATATGGGGCGTCGCAAACTCGGGTGGGGGGTTTAGCGGGTGATACGTTAGAGGATTACTATGTTGAGAGTACTGGTCGTCAAGTGCCTAATATTGATGGTATTCTACATGTAAAAAGACACAAGACAGTAGACCACAAAGATTTTGTCAATTAAAGCAGCTGGTGAAAGAATCAATCTCCAAAAGTCTCCTGTAATCGTAAAACGTTAGAAGCCTTCAAAATCTCCTCCAAGACTATTATCATCATCGGCTGGCTCTAATAGATCCTTCTCCGCCTGCTTGGCCTACCAGCGCCAGTACTCGAGCCGAGAAGAATAGATCAGGTGCCACGCCGTCTCCGAGTAAGCACCCTCGATTCACGTTAGAGGAGGACGCAAAAGTTGGTAGATTTTAAGCAGATGAAAGGCTGGTCGTGGGAAGACATTCAACGTGCTTTCTCAGGGAGGAGCATGGGGTCGCTGTAGGAACTCTATTCTACAAAGTTGAAGAACAGAAATACTGCGTCATGATACTAGAGTTAAAAGTCTATACCCCTTGATTATGTAATCTCATCAGTTATCCCGTACACAAGTTAAGCCCGGCTCGCTCTGATCAGCCTGTCAGTTATACGCCCTCAGACACCGGATCCCACTGGAAGAGTGTAGTGGAAAATGTCACTCCCGTCTATTTCCACAGAGGCCACGAGACGCCACGCTAAGCATTTTATTCTCAAGCAAGGCGCCTGCTACACTCACGGCTGAGGCTACATAGTGTGCTCGAGATCCTCCGCACCGAATCTAAGTCCTCCGGGTCTGTCGCCTTCAAGCAAGATCCAGAGTCTGCTGCTGACTTGTCTGCCTCGCGAAGCTCGCTGCAATATTACGTTCACCATTTAGATGTAACGACTTCTCTTCGCCCTCTAACTCTCTCTCTTAAGTGACATGACAGCGTTGCGTTCAAGGCCACGATGAGCTTTGGCTTTAGTGTGAGCGACTTTATCGCTATATACGAGCTTGCAAGCAAGTTCCAGAAGCAGTTTATTGATGACCCAGACCAGTTCAAGGCAATCTCTAATGAGTAAGTCTTACCTTTAACGTTCAATTCAATAGGATCACACGCCTTTCAAATGTTCTTCAAGATGTCGAATGTGTCATATCCAAGCAGAAACTCACCGACTGGCAGGAGAAAGCTTTGCGGAGTATTCTTCAAGGATGTCACAACAATATTATCAGTGCTGAACGGGAATTATAGTTTGGGCTCTAGTCCCAACGGTTTTGGTGATAAGCCGCGAAGAGTATGGAAGAAATTAAATTGGGAGCCGAATGACGTACAAAACCTTCGTTTATGTATTACCTTAAGTGTTAGATTTTGGAATCCTTTCAATGGAAGCCTGACCAGGTGCCTTTTAGCGCATCCGAACTAATAGTACAAGCACGCTGACTCCTACCCGCAAACTTTCTTTGACGATTAAGGACGGCGTGAATCAGTTGCACGAGCGCTAAGATGATCAAGAGCATTGTCACGATAAGTGACGTGGATTCAAGCATTAGCAGTGGCGATATACATGTAGCAGGACGAGATCTCATACGTTGGCCATCAAGGTGGTTTCCTTCAAGTTCGCACGAGCGGGGCCTCAAGGATTGCAAGCTTGAAGAGTTCATCATACAGTCGAACGGTCAGTCTAATCGACCTGACTGACTGGCTTTGACTCAAAGGGGTCTTCGAATTAAAGATAGTCAAGGATTTTTGCTTAACTGAGTCAGCCTAATGGTGACTGACATGGTGATAGGAATTTGAGCTGCGTATAAATAATCTATACTTGCTCAGAGCGTTTGGAATAAGCAGGGTCAATGGTTTACAGTACCCGGTTTCGCCACTGAAGCTGTACAATTCTAATGTGCTACTCCCACCAGGCCAACCCATCCAAATTACCAACCGCCTTCTACTAATATAGCCCCTATTCATGTCACACAGGCATACAAATCCATAGGTCACACAGGTCTATGCATCCCTAGTTGTCAGGATGTGCTTACGTAATCTGGGGATAGTATGGGGTAATTACCTAATAATTGAGGTGGCTGGGATACCTCTACATATAGGGGAGCATCCGGAGCACTTTGGATGTAATATATGTCAATTAATATATATCATCAATCGAGTGTCAGGCATAACCGCCTGAAGACAAGCCATCCGCTGCTAATATTGTATGTACGTGACTTACCTAATCGCGTTAAATTCTGTCACTGGTGTCTACGGGTTCCTGGCACGTGACTTCTAGAATAGGTTAGCTCGCATGCAGGATTCTCAGTTTATAAGGGACTCGGCAAATGCATCATACTGGAATAGACATCATCAATTCCATCAATTGGTTCTAACCAATAATGTCTAACTCACCCGCTACAACAGAACGCTTCTATGCTCTAGTTCAAGATATATCGGACCTCTCTGCTCAAGCCCAGCCTACGCCATTTCACAAGTTCTTGGATGAGCTTACTCATGACGTCCGTCTCATTCACCATTATACAGAACATTGATTGCCTTCCAGGAGAAGTTTCCTAGGAAAGAGGCACAAGGGCGGAGCAGCACTCTGATTGGCCGAGCACGCGAATTTAGTTAAAAGTTGGCTGCCAGGATCTGGTTGAAAAGCTGCGACCGAATGCTAAAGCTGAACGCCCAGCTGAACGCTCAGCTGATCTAAGACTTGTTGAATATGACGATCCCTTTCTCTCATATGTAGTCTCATATGTCCCAAATGCCTCGTGGTTAAGGCGAACACTCATTAACCTTCCTTATTTAATCTACGTTTCAACAACTCCTTAAAACCCTTGTTCTTACGGGATAGATAAATTGCGCTCTACATATAATACAATACACATTGATGAGTTTGTTCCCAAGAGCCGCCCAAACCCGCAACAAGACTCTACAGCAATGCTGAGCTGAACCCCAAAAACAGTTAATCAGCTCTTGTCTATTGACCTCAACAGTCTAGTCTATCGTGTTACATCCACTTGGTTGTACCCTGTCTTCAGATATCGCGATAAGTTTTTGGTTTCAGTGTTAGTGATATCATCACTGTTTCTCAGCTTGCGCGTGGCATTTGGGGGGAAATTTTTGAAGATTCACTAGATCAATTCCAAGCCATTCGCACAAAGTGAGTCCTTTTATTCAACAACATTCACTAAGGCATGAGTTGACTCGTCAACAGAGCTGCAGGCCTTCATGTCGTCTTTGGCGATGTCGCACGACGCGCTAGAGTAGGCTCAGCGAGGAGCAAGAATGTGACCTGTCGTCACTGATGCAAGGATGTCGTGACGTTCTCATGGCATTAGAGGTGAAGCTTACAGAGTATGAGAACTTGGGTGGGAATCCGAAGAGTCTGAGTGGTAAATTCCAGAGAGCATGGAATAAGACGAAGTGGGATCGGGAAGAAATTAGAGAGCTTCGGCATCGTATTACGTCAAACACTATCCTTTGAATGGCTTTAACATAAGTGTTACAAGGTAAGCATCTCTGATGAAAACTTTGCTGTTAAAACATATCTAATCAAGCTTTCATGTGGTCAGAGATGACATATCTAGAATGGGAAAGTGTCTTGAAGGCCTTCAGCTAAATGAGAACACTCGAGCACGTCAAAAAATTCTAGCCTGGTTCTCTTCTCTCAACTTCTTTCCCACCCAGAATGATATTTACGGAAAACATCACAAAGGGACCGGGCAGTGGCTGCTCGAGTCCCAAGAGTTCAATGATTGGCTCAATGGAATAAAGGAGAGTTTATGGTGTCCGGGAATTCGTGAGTTCCAGATTTTATCTCCAGGCTGATTGTGTATAATTAATTATCTAATAGCTGATGCTGGGAAGACTATTCTCACACAAGAGTTGTCTTTCCACAATTTAGAGTATAGAGCAAGTAATTAGTGGCATATGTTAGATCCATCGTGGTGAACCATCTTCAATCAATAACCAAGGACGGTAGTGTTGCGGCAGCATGGATCAACTGTAACTATAAACAGAAGACTAAGCAGGCGTTTGTGAATCTCATCGGGAACTTGCTAAAGCAGCTTGTTCAGGTGCGACCAGCCATCCTTGGCAGTGTTAATCGCCTTTACTATGGACATTGCAAACGCGGTATCAAGCCAACAGATGATGAGATCACTCAAGCGCTGCCGTCTGAGATTAGGAGCTATTCTAAGACTTTTATTGTGGAGTAGTTTGCATCTATGGTATAGAGGCTAAAACGATATCGTGGCCAACCATGTGTCCGAGCACGTATATGTTTGTGTTGTCGGGAGGTTGCGCTAGGGATTCGGTTCCTTCCACCAGTATCGAAATCGCAGACGTTACTTCAGACTAAAGAGCACATGTCCACCCAGTTGTGTAACATCCTCTAATTAAGCGTATGCACTGTCCCGTCGAGGTCATTTGTGGGGCAAATCGGTTGTAGGAAAGCATAATCGCACTCAAGAATTGCTTGCTTTGCACATCAAAAAAAGAGTGGGGCGCTTAACGTCTAGACAACATCCTGTTTATTTTTACTTTTTTTGGTCTGGTGTAAAATACGAATTTGTATTATGAGTATTTAATTAGACGACATGTCTATTTCAGCAAACTGCTATTGCCACTAACCCATCCTCCCAACCTTTCCGCCTAAATTTTATCGCGCGGGACGGGATGCTGGGGGTGTAACTGGTCACCAGACTAGCGAGGGTCCAGATTCAGCCTTGCCGTTCCACAACTCGCCACGAAAGTGAGAATAATGGTGCCATGTGTGAAGGTCAGCCATGGTAACCAATCACCAAAGGGACTACAAAATCAGACCACCATCAATGAATTCTACAACCCTGTTTGGGAAGAGGGTTCAGCATTAATTTATTAATGCAGTTCCCTACTCCCCGCAGCTGAGATCCTGAGTACTGAGGAATGTGGAAAGCTTAAATCCAGCAGAGTCCCAAGATTTCATCTCATCTTCCAAAACTTCCTCCCACTTGCTCCTCCTTGCCTAGTTCGCCAGCTTGAGTTTGATTTGACTTGATTGGCCAGGATACTTGTGAAAATGGCGAGCGCCCATGAAAAAGCAATTGCAGAATTGGGAATACAAGCGGCTCTTTTTTTAGCTAAGAAAGGATTCGCCGCCTACCAGACAAATCAGCAGTCGGCCCCTGCCCAACTTATGAGAGCCATCGAAGCGGACAATGCGCACGCCGTTTCCGAGTTGCTCAGTCAAAATTCCTCCATAATTGGACAGTCCAATGAAGCGCTATGCAAAGCAGCCAAGGCAGGGCATGAAGATATTGTTCGAATCCTGCTCGATAAAGGCGCAAGTCCCTCGGCATCAAACAAGTCAGGGGAAGATGCTCTCTATCTAGCGGTGGTCAAAGGTCACCAAGGAGTGGCCCAGTGTCTGGTTGAAAGAGGCGCCAACGTCAAGGATAAACGCCAGTGCGGAAAAACGCTTCTACATTACGCAATCGAGCGCAGCGACAAGGGCATGGTAGAGCTTCTGGTAGATCACGGTGCGCTCGTCAACTTGACCGACGGCGACGGAAAGACACCCCTTTATCGAGCAGCCAGCGCTCTAGACTCCGATATCGCGAAAATCCTGATTGAAAACGGCGCCGATGTATCAATAAAAGATCCAAAGGGCAAGACTCCATTGCATCGGGCAGTTACGAACGACAAACAGCCTATAGTTGAGCATCTACTCAACAAAGAAGCTCCCGTTAATGTTTCCGACTTGGAAGGACGGACCCCACTCCACGAAGCAGCCAAGCTTCAGTCCTCATCAATAACGCAACTGCTGCTCTCCAAAGGAGCAGATGTCTCGGCGCGGGATCGCGCTGGCTTAACACCGCTTCATGTTGCTGCTGCATCCGGGACCGAATCTGTGTTGGTACTGCTTATCACTAACATGGCGGACATTGAAGCGAAAGATCAGCAAGGGAGAACGGCACTACATTGCGCGGCAGATAGTGACATTTTTCGGTCCACAGCTGGAAGGGAAGCGGCTTTACGTGTCTTGTTGCTTTATGGAGCTGACGTCAATGCGAAGGATAGTCGTGGAAAGACGGCACTAGAGTCGTTATCGCGGTTTCGACCGCGAGACGGTGCTAGGAGACTATTTACGGAACAAACTGGATGAGTACACTTAAGCTTTACCAGGCACGGGACATGGGTGTGCATCTGCTGGTTGGTCTATGAGTTCTGTTTCTCGCCATGCTGTCCATATCAATAGTAACATCTCTGATATAATACCTTTGACATATCTCCTTACCGTACGGTTCCGATTAGCTTGGTCAACAAAACCAGGCGTAACCGGACCAAAGCGCTATTTCAGTGCCAGTAAAATTAAACAATCAAAAGAGTTACGCTAAGAATTACTGAGAAACCACGTGAAATTGTCCCTTACTCCTTCCCCGTCGCAGTTTGCCGACTAGCACTATGGGCTCAATGACCTCGGCACTCAACATCTGATCTGCATGACAAGAGATGCTTTCCCCCAGGCTCAGCACGAGCGAGCCATTCAGCCAGTAGTTCTGCATCCGGAGATCGGTTTTGCAAGCGCCGTTGCGTCGATATGGGCTTTTCCACAGCCTCGTCACTGTAATGATTTCGATGTCGCCATTTTTTGTGCCCTACAGGTGGAGTCAGATGCAGTAGAAGCGTTGTTCGACGAATTCTGGGAAGACTCCAATTATGGAAAGGCACTAGGAGATATAAATACTTATACTCTGGGCAGCTTTGGCTCCCTCAACGTCGTGTTAGCCCGTATGCTGAGGATTGGGAAAACCGGTGCAGCAAAGGTGGCCTCTAGCTACCGTTCCAGTTTTCCAGCTATCAAACTTGGTCTCGTTGTAGATATTTGCGGTGGAGTGCCCAACGGGACCAAAGATAAGACGGAGATCGTCCTTGGTGATGTAATAATCAGTACTGGGCTTGTGGTGTACGACATTGGGAGGCAATTTGACTATTGGGTTCATCGCGGGGAATGGTATTGAGAGTAACTAGGTAGGCAGAATGCTGAAATAAGGGTGTTGCTGGCTAAGTTAGGAGGACGTTGGGGTCAATTACGCCTAAGAGAGAATACTCTACGTTAACTTACCGCACTGTCTTAAGACATAGGTTTCGAAAATGCACAATCTCAGCGCGAATGAAGACAAGTTGTTCGAATCTACCTACTGTTACAGGCATTACGACTTAACAACGTGCACTGCCTGCGCTAAATGTATGGAAAAGGAGGACGAGGTTTGTGATGCCGCCCTTAAATCATCCTGTGTGGAGCTTAAGTGTGACGAGAACAAGCAAGTAATTCGCAGTTGCCTAAGGATGCTGCTGCTAAGGTTGGGGGGAACCATACTGCAGCAAAAGAAGATACAGATGCAAGTAGACCTTTTATTCACTTTAGATTAATAGCATCTAGCAATACAGTTATAAAGTCTAGTAAAGATAAGGATAGAATTGCTGCTAAAAAGAAGGTTATTGCATTTAAAATGGAAGGCGCTAGAGTGTAAGACGTATTCCTTTGTGTTGTAATTAAAGGTATCTGCTTCTTACAAGAACAGGAAATAGCAAGGCCGTGCTGCTTCAACTGCTGCAGCTTGCATAAAGGCCTTCCTTAAAGAGTAAATCATCTTAGACAAATAGTCGCAATCAGCATTAACACTTAGTAAGTAATAGCTCCCCATAGCTCTTAAATTTAAAATGTCTTCAAAGCTAAGAAATATTCAAAATAACTATCTTTCTAGTTTCTTTTAACGAAGAGATAGTGAAATTAGACAAGAAAGCTTTTATTAGCCAAAAAGTTTCTAAGAAGACGATTTTAAGTTAGTAAAACTATAAAAAAATCACAGTATAAGGCTAATTAGGATAGCCTTATTAGTAATTGTAAGCACGATATAGTTTTAGCTCATTAAGATTCATGTAACTAGCTATTTAATACAGAAATTTTCTAATAGTAGCAGAATCAGGATGATCTTCTTAGCCATAATGGAATTCTTTGGATCAAAGGAATACCAGGAGCTAACAAGTCAACCTTGATGAAACATTCTTTATTTTACTGCTAGGAAAATCTTAGACATCTTACTATTGCAGCATACTTCTTTAATGCTCAAGGAAAAGAATTAGATAAGACGCTAATTGGCATGGTCCGCTCCCTTATATATCAGCTGCTCGAAACGGAGTCTGTTTGTGCAAACGTTTTGCTCGTAATTACGTTTGTAAGGAGAGAAAGCATGGAAAGGATTGGATGTGGTCTATTAGCGAACTTCAAAGCTTCTTGCTTTTTCTAAATCAAGCCATTGCTCCTTCTTGTCGATGCTTTAGACGAGTGCGACGTCTTAGAAGTGCAGATTTTCGTGAAATTTCTTGAAGATTTAAGTATTTATACCATTAGTGCTAAGGTTGCTCTCTATATCTACTTGTCGAGTGGCCACTATCCAAATATAGACATAAAAACTAAGCTTGAATTGAAGTTAGAAGACCAGAAACAGCATAATAAAGATATTACTGAATATATCCAAGACAAATTGAGGGTGGGGGATAAGGAAATCGTGTTTCAATAGATTTGCGATAAATTCGATGTGAATCTTGGTTGAGACTTCGGCTCCAGTTCGTCAACCGTATGCCATAGCTAGACTTAACTCCACTCGTGGAAAGAAACATATCATCTTCCCACAAATCTGCAATTCGGGTAGTTGCATCCTAACAAGGCCCTATAAATACCAACAGCGGACAAATAAAGAATTTCTCTATGGCGTGAATACAACTATCTTTCTTGCCTCCAGATTTTGTCTTCCAGTTTCCAAGGCTTTCTCCTCTCCCTCATGCGGAATTTGTCCCATAACATCGTGTCTGGCGCTCTTCCCAAGCTTTAGCAATCCTGCCTCTGCGAACTTGATGAGGCTTCAAGCATCTTCCCTCTCATACATGTACTGTCCGCGGATTGTGAAGTTGTTTAACTCGGCCATTACATATGGGACAGCCATATCTTTCGAGATAGTGCCCATCAGTGAAGCCATTTCAAAAGGTTTAAATGCCATTAGACTGCTCCGAATGTGAGTTGAGGTATTGGCAGGCCGAAGGGAGATATCAATGTAAGCGTCGACTGGGCCAAATTGCTGGAAACTAGCAAGGTCCTCCTCAACATTGCCTTTGAGTTGGACGATGCCGTGTTGAATATAACGTTCCCTTTCTCTCATTTGTAGTAGTCTCTTATGTTCCGAATGCCTTGTAGTTAAGGCGAACACTCTTTGGCCTCTCTTATGTAAACTGTTTCAAAGACAATTCCTTAAACCCCCATTCTCGTTGGGATAGATAGATTGATCTCTACATGCAACTCAATATATTCAAATTGATGAGTCTGTTCCTAAGAACTGCCCAAGACCAGTTGCAAACGCAACATGTTGACCCTTGCGTTGGCCTGCAATCCTCTGCAATATGCTCAGATTTCATCCCACAGCGATAACTCAAGCGCCATTGCAGAGGCCACTTCTACAACTGCACTGCTATAGGCACCCATGACAGGTGCTACAATAACGGTTTTTCCAGTTTTAAGATCGATACCTCGGAGCCCGCCGTAAGCCACTACGTGTCTTAGGAGGCAAGTAAGGTCAGCCGCAGAATAGCTAAGACCACCTTCAGCAGAGCTTCCGAGAAAGACTTTCTCATTCAAAGCATGCAATTCGCGAGAGGAGATCGTGTGTATTCAGCGAACATGCCATTGCGCCATACATCTTCTATCAGCTTCTTCGCCGATGGGTTAGCGTCGAACGCTTCTACTCCCCACAAGATCTGCACATCTAGGTTATTACGGCCACGGACTAAAAGTTCAAGCATAACTAGCTAGTTTATTTAAAGGGATGTAGTGTCAGGTCCAACGGCGGCGACACACCCAATTACTCCTACTACCAGCGATGAAAGGAGTGGGGAAGTATAGCCCCGGATGCTCGCCAGCGAGGACCTAGGCCGTCGCAAGTTCGACAGTACTAGCAAGGACACGGACGGTGACACTGCCTGGAGTGTAGCCTCACATATATCTATGTTCGTGCTACTTAGCTGTTATGGCTATCTCGTTGCCTTTTAGCTATAGGATCTAGAGGGTTAAGATTTAGGATCCCCTAACAAGCAACTACCATACTCATTAACAGGAAGCGCATAAAAGAATGCTTCTCAATACCAAAAAGACCATTCGAAAACTTAACAAAGTCCTTCTTATAACATACTTAGAGTAGTAAGACTAAGTCTTAGTGATAGAGGAACTCATTTGTGCAGGGCAAGGCATAGTAAAGGTAGATATAGCTCTAGTAGGTCACACTCAGACGGAACTCCTTACCAGAATGCTCGATCTCAGCATCCGAACCCTGATCTTGCTTCTCGTTATTTTCAGCGTCGGACTCATTACCAACCTCAAACTCTTCTCAGTTGAAGCCAAAAGTATATTCGCCATTACGCTGTCTTCGTAGAATTCCATACAATCATCGTCTTCCTCACTGTCGTTATAGTCGTCGTCATCGTCGTCGCTGTCGCTCGTCCAACTATCACCACAGTATACCTCATCAGGCTCTTCGATGGGACATTCTCGTTGTTGCCTTGGTGGCGGTAGCCTCCAGCGTCAAAAAGGCTCGCAGAACGTTGCATATCTTCTGCATGCGTGGAGATGGAAGGAATCTCTTTGACGTTCCTCTCCGCCTACCTGTCGTTTTCCATGAAGACTGACTCTCTTTTAAGGGAAGATTGGGAGTGAAACGGCGAGTCCATAGCTGCTGAACTATCAGTATCCAGCTGAGTTTGTTGGCTACGCCTGTAACCAATGTTTATTTTTGACGAGTTTTACTGTCGCTATCGCTAGCCGAGAGTGTTTTCTCTGGCATCTTAATAGACTTTGTAGAGATGTCTTGGATATTATATATCATATGAAGAGGAAGGGAGGCAGACATCTCAACTAGTTATATAATGGTCCTCCTATCTGCCCCATCCTGGCTCTAAGCTCACCAAACTCATCCTTCACCTCTGCGATATCGCTCGTCAAATTACGCTTAATTTCGTTCATCTCATCACGTAGCAGACGATTGTTATAAATTCAAGTATTGGCCTCTTACAGACATCCTTTGGATATCTAGTCTCGACACCAATCCTTCCTTGACTAAGTTCAAGATATTTCTTATGTTCGAAGCAACAAATACTAACTCAGCAATAAACAGCGACCTAGAGGTGTTAGCTCTCATTAACACTTATGTCGCATGAGAGAGTGGGACCAATTCGGGAGCAATTGAGTTGAATTGAGCCTGGAGGACAGCTATCTACATAGAGGGTACTATCCCCTCGTCTGGTGAACTAAGGACCGCGCCAGGCAGCACAGCTAAACAGGTGAGGCATCCACTATTACTCTAGCAGGGCTGCCTGGCGCGGTCCTTTAGTTCACCGGACGAGGGGATAGGGGTTCGGAAATTAATGTGGGTCTGGAGTGATTCCGGTTGCCACAGTGACGTCTGTCCATGCGACAACTTAATACTGCAAAGGGTTAAACATGATATTAGCGCACCTAAATAAAACTAACTTTTATAAATGTTAAAATATAGTTATAGTAGGCAGGTGCTTTCGTTGTGAGCTCTAGAAGTACTGGTCTTATATATAGCTGCTACCTGCTTACCAGTTGCATCCCTGCTTACCAAGGGAGCGGCTGCCCAATTATATCAACAATAAACACAGTTATACGACACCACATCCACTTTCTAACTTCAAACTTCTATCTTCGTCAAGTATAAAACGATAATATTAAGCAAAAGATACACTATTACAATCTTAAATATCTACAATTATAGGTATTTTCACACAAGTTGTGTTACATCCCAACAAGATATCGCGAAATTAAGCCCCTCTAAAGAAAGGACCTTGCCCTGCATAATCTCATGGACATAGCTGTCTCTAATAAGATGAAACTGGTTTTCGCGATTATCAAATTTGGGCAGTACAAACGGTGTAGGGCCACCCATATCTATCCGAGCTAGCAAGGGGTCGGAAAAAGTACCAAATTCTAGATCAACGGCCATGAAAGCAGGGTCGCACACGAACGCCCTGAGATGAAGTTAGTGTGGCTCACCCGTATAAAGCCAAAAGTAACATACAACGCAATTGACTTCATCTTTTTGGCTATCAGATGGCCCGTGTCTCGAGCTTTACGGCCATGATGATTTAATGGTCTTCTCCATTTTTCGGCATCATTAACGACATTGATTGTTCCTAGTCGAGGAGGGAGCATCTGATCTACCATGCTGACATCAAGCACGCCCTCTCTGACCCAGAGATCCGGATTATTTGCTTAAGTACGTATGAATTCATCCCTTGTGTTGGTAGATTCGCTGTCATATGGTTGGCCGGATCAAGCCCCGTGTTGACAATCAGCTGTTCAAATAGCTCATAAAGCTCGTGGAGATCGGAGCGGACCCACTCTTTAGGCAAGCCTCTCTGATCTGCTCGGAAGAGTTTATTCAAGTCTAGCGTTGGATCTCTCTCGACCCGTTCCCTTGTATCCTAGGCTAACGCTTGTCTCCTCTTGAAGGTATAGACAAGCAAGGTTTAGCTACTGCATCTACATGTCTTACACTAGAGTTAACTTGCTTGCTCATGCCGTCCTAGATGAGTCGCGCTTTGTACGCTTGACGGTCGTGGCTTTCTGAGGCATGATCACAACGTGCAGCGACTGAGAGGAGCTTATTGGTGATGAGTGTTGTGGTTAGCGGTTTGTATTGTGGGTGATAGTGGATAGTTATTTCAGGTTGTTGTGTTGACGTTTTAGGTGACGGTGGAGTTGATGTTTTAAGTGGTTTCTTTGACGTTTTGAGCGACGGGAGGTTGTTGTTTTTATAATGATTTGGAACATCAAAAAATCTTTGCAAGTTTGCTTCTCGAAACGAAAAATTACATCGAGATCACGCTTTGCTAGGTTTTATAATCTACTATTGTTTATTAGAAGTCACCCCTACAGCCTTTTGTTCAGAAGTTCACATCCTTGACATCCTTAAGAATTATAGCAAATGTTTAAAAGGAAAGTAAACGCTCGAATCTACCAGACTCTTAGACTCTCTTGGAGATTTTTTAACCTAGATTTCTACTACATGACTGTCATTTGTATGCAAGCGAATTTACGTATATTTCGCAGGTGTATCTTGAAAGCCTTACTATCTTGCAAGGCTATTTCAGCCTTGCGCACAGACCGCTTCTCTAGCGGCCAATCCCGAGAAAATGTTAAAAAAGTTTAAGAAACAGATCAAGACATACAATTAGCATTGCACAGCTCGCAATGCCTCGACAAAGGTCTAAGAGGCTGTCGGAAGCTCGAAAAGCTTCCCAGCAACCAACTCCACCAGCTCAAGATGACCGCGAGCAAGATGACAGCGATAATGAGAGCGTCGATGTCATGGAGAAGGATGAGGATGAACTTGAGCTCGACAGGTTGGTATTGGGCGACGAGGCTGGATTTATGGCACAACTGGACCATGAGGGTGGGGATGGTGGGGATGCGGATCTAGAAGAAGCTGAGTTAGAAGCTGAAGTAGGTCTCGGCAATGTGGAGGGAAATTTGGAGGACGTTGACGACGCAGACGTAGGTTATTCGCTGGCTGTAAAATATCTGCGGAAACTGATTATCTTCACAGTTGTTTTTCCTTGACACTGTACCATCCGCAGTCAACAGGAACATACTAGTTAATCAAGCGAGTCCAGATGACGCACAATCGCTAGGTGGGGAGGCACCAGCATGGGAAGACAGCGACGACGATCGATTGATGATTTCACTGGCTGGGAACTCGAGGTTGCGGAAATTGAGATTCAGTGAAGCAGAGGATATGGTCACTGGCAAAGAATACACAAAACGACTGCGACAGCAGTTCCAACGACTTAACCCGGTTCCAGAATGGGCTCTCCCATCCCAGAGGCCCGCAAAGCGTCGCAGGAGATCTTCTGCCTCTTCGTCATCTTCCATATATTCAAATGATATGGATGTAGATGACGGAGATCTCTCAACTCTTCCGCTCGCGAGATTACTACAAAGCGCTAACTCCTTAATTCGGACAGCGGCAAGCAAACGGGCAAAACTTCGTCCTGAAGTACTCGATATACAACGGACAAGAGATATACCCATGACACAGCCCTCTGTAGTCACTTCACTCTCCTTCCACCCTCAGTATCCCGTCATATTATCTTCTGGCCCAGCATCAACTCTCTATCTTCATCACATCGCACCCACCGCCCTCCCCACCCCGAATCCACTCCTAACTTCTGTCCATGTCAGCTCCACACCCTTACATACCTCGGCTTTTCTTCCTCCAAACGGTGATAAGATCTTTTTCTCCGGTCGTCGTCGGTTTTTTCATACCTGGGACCTTGAATCTGGAACAATTCAAAAGGTCACTCGAGTATATGGTCACAGTGAAGAACAAAAAAGCATGGAGCGTTTCAAGCTTAGTCCTTGCGGCCGATATATGGGTCTAGTTGGGTCAGCAAGGAAAGGAGGGGGCATAGTCAACATCCTCGACGCAAGCACAAGTCAATGGATAGCAGCAGCACGAATCGAAGGCCGAGGAGGAATTGCAGATTTTGCATGGTGGAGTGATGGTGAAGGTCTCACAGTTGCCGGAAAAGGGGGAGAGATAGGAGAATGGAGTATACAAAGCTGCTCTTTTATAACGCTTTGGAATGATGAAGGTGCTGTTGGCACGACTGTCCTGACGCTCGGGGGCCGCACTGGGCGAACAGAGCTCGGCGGTGACCGATGGGTAGTGATCGGCTCTTCAAGTGGCATAGTGAACATTTACGATCGCCAGCCCTGGGTGGAGAATGGAATCAATGTCCCCACCCGACCGGAGCCAACGAAGCGGCTGATGCAACTGACTACGCCGACAAGTTGTCTAGAGATTAGCCCTGATGGGCAACTGCTTGTCATGGCGAGTCGATGGAAGAAAGATGCCCTAAGGCTCATTCACCTCCCCAGCTGTACAGTGTATAAGAACTGGCCGACTAGCCAGACTCCGTTTGGGCGGATAAGTGCTGTGGCGTTCTCGAGTGGGAGTAATATGTTGGCTGTGGGCAATGAGCAAGGGAAGATTAGGTTATGGGAGATTAGAGCCTAGACATAATGCAAACTTGGATCCGTAACTCTTGCCAATTGAGGCGCTCCAGTTCGTAAAATAATGCATTAGAATGCACTACACTATACTGGGCCTAATTTTATCGGCACACTGACGCGGAGCATGTGATTGGTCCCCGCGCAAGGCTCCTAAGAAAATTTAAAATATTTTGTCAGCCTCGTCATTCGGATCTCGTCTCTTGCAATTTATGCACCGAGTTCATCATGGATAAAACAATTGGACTCCTTGGCGGCGGCCAACTTGGGCAGATGCTCTGTGAGGCAGCAGGTCCTCTGGGCATCAAAATCATAGTTCTAGACGCTGAAAACTCACCCGCAAAGCAAGTCAATGCTCGAAACGCACACATAGATGGTTCTTTCACAGACGCTGACAAGATTCGCGAGCTGGCTCGCCAATGCGATATTCTGACCGTCGAGATTGAGCACGTGGACACTCATGTCTTGGAAGAGATTGCTGAGCAAGGCGTCGATGTGGTGGTCGATGGAAGGATAGTAAAGAAGAGGGTCGAGGTGCAGCCCAGTTGGAGGACGCTCCGGATGATTCAGGATAAGTATTTGCAGAAACGGCATTTGGAGGAGAATGGGGTTGCGGTGGCCGAGTCTGTGGCTGTGGAGGCTACTGCGGAGGCACTCAAGAATGCAGGTGACAAGCTTGGATATCCGTATATGTTAAAGGCACGGAAGGATTCCTATGATGGACGGGGTAACTTTCCGGTAAAGTCTCATTTGGATATCATTGAGGCGTTGGAGTTTTTGAAGGGTCGGCAACTCTATGCGGAGAAATGGGCTGAGTTCAAGATGGAGTTGGCTGTTATGGTCGTGAAGAGGGCTGAAGAGCCAGGCTCCTTTCTTTATACCAGTGCTTACCCTACGGTCGAGACTATCCACGAAGACAGTATATGCAAGTTAGTATATGCACCAGCACGCAGGGTTTCGGAGACTCTGCAGCGTGAAGCACAAAAGCTAGCCAGAAAAGCAGTGTCTTCTCTCTGGGGCAAGGGTGTCTTTGGTGTAGAGCTGTTTCTAATGGAAGACGGTAAGATCCCTCTATCACTCTGATACGATATGTCTCTAATAGAGTTCCATAGACTCCTTGGTGGCGAACGAAATTGCACCTAGGCCCCACAATTCTGGTCACTATACCATCGAAGCCTGTCCCACCATGTCGCAATACAAAGCCCAACTTCTCTCGATCCTAGGATGCTCTATGCCCAAAGAGACCCCAATGTCCACTCCCGCAGCGATCATGCTCAACATACTCGGAGGCATCAACACAGACTCACACCTAAGTATTTTGAAAGAAGCCATCGCCACACAAAACGCCGCCCTCCACATGTACGGCAAAGAGCCCAAACCCGGCCGAAAGATCGGCCATATAACCATCATCGACACATCCATGACCGCCTGCGAGCACGCTATCTCGAAGCTCATAACCCTCACTGATACTCTGCGAGCTGAACGAAAGGCCTCTCCTCAAGCCACCCAAACATTAACAACATCAATCCCCCGCACCCCTTCCCAAGGCACTCAGCCCCTCGTCGCCATAACAATGGGCTCCGACTCGGACCTTCCCGTGCTGAAACCCGGCCTCGCAATCCTCAAAGCCCTCGACATCCCCTACCACGTAACCATCACCTCCGCGCACCGCACGCCCGCGCTCATGACGACCTTCGCCCGCACTGCCGCCTCCAAAGGCTACCGCGTCATCATCGCATGTGCGGGGGGCGCGGCTCATTTGTCTGGCATGATTGCCGCCATGACGCCGCTGCCGGTTATCGGTTTGCCGGTGAAGGGGAGTAGTCTGGAAGGCATGGATAGCTTGCTCAGTCAGGTGCAGATGCCGCGCGGGATACCGGTTGCGACAGTGGCGATCAACAATGGTGTGAATGCTGCGCTGCTGGCGGTAAGGATACTGGGGAGCAGTAATGCGCAAATCAGGAAGAAGATGGAGCGGTATATGCAGGAGCAGGAGGAGGAGGTGCTGAGGAAGGCGGAGACGCTGAATGAGGTGGGGTGGCAGGCGTATCCCGGGGAGAAGAAATGATGGTGGGGGTGGGGTGGGGTCTTGAAGGCTTTTAGGCTGTCATTTAAGGGGCTGGTTTCTGACCTGGCTCTTTCGGAGCTGATTCATAGATTAGAAGACATGCGTCACAGCGAAAAGTGGAAGGGTGAAACATCCAGAAGTTTCAATGCATTTATCTCGGCCAGTTATGCAAGTATTTCTGGTATCTCAGGCCCGTTACTCTTACAAACAAGCACCTCTTTGAAGGAAAAACCAAAGATTTTTCCGCATATGATCCATAACGCCATGCATTCCACTTTGCTTTTCCAATCCCCTCATCAAACCCGATCTCAAGTAAAGTAGTCTATCTAGCGCGCTTGTGCTCCAAATTGTGCTCTCAACGCCAGCAGCTGTGCTCTCTCAGCCGGAGGCAATTGATCAATCAAAGACTGCGGCATAGCCATAACCTGCGCCATCAAAGCCTCAGTATCAGGCTGCTGGGCTGGGGCTGGAGGCGGTTGGTACGGCTGTGGTGGCGGAGGCGGGTAGACGTGTCCGTGGACGGGAGGCGTGCTGATTTGCCCGCCGAGATGAGGTGGTGGAGGCGGGTAGCCAGTGGGGAATTGCCCATGTACAGGGATTGGTGGGGGAGGCTGGTATTGGGGCAGTTGTTGGGGAGTGGGCACTGGGACAGTGGGTGCCGGGATGGGCGCAGCGGCGGAGTGTTGTTCGACAACAGAGGCGAGGGCGTCTGTTGAGACAAGACCCATGAGGAGGAGGGCTTGAAAGATGGCGTAGGAGAGCTGGGGCGCTTGGCGGAGGAGCTCTATTGCTTTGGGAGTGTCGGTTGCTACCAGTTGTTTCATTTGAGAGAGGACGTCGAGGAGTTGGGAGGGTGGGAGGATGTTCAAGGTGCGGGAAATGGCGTCGGGACAGGTGAGACCCGGGGGGAGCTCGACACCAGCAGGTAGGGGAGGTAGGGTGGAGCCATTTTGTGCTGAGGCGCCGGAAATTCCATTCAAAGGGCCAGAAGAGTGTTGGTAACCCACTGGAGTAGCCTGTTTAAAGATACAGTTAAACACCTAGATCCAGATGATTTTCTATTCACATATACATACCGACTCGTCATCTCCTCCATCGTTCGAGAAATCGACGCGAAGTTTGCGATTCATGATCTCGTAGTCATTTAGATTGCGTACTGCGGACGCGGCGGAGTCTGAGGTTTTTGCACTTGTCAGTATTATAACAGTAAACATCGGATGCAAATTCAGTTACCAGCATCAGGATATTCCGCAAATCCAAAGCCTTTAGGTCTTCCTGTTTCCCTATCATAGACTAGTCGGAAGGATAGTACTTTTCCGGCACTGTTGAAGATATCTATGATCTGCTCCTCCGTAAGGCCTGCACAAGGAAAGGTAAGCTCTGGACCAGCACAAGGCTCGAGGGACTTTACCATATGGTATGTTCCCGACAAAGACGGAGGTTGAAGGTGCTTTCGACATTGTATGAATGGCACCGTGAAGCACAAGTTGGCAATGACTTGTACAAGGTCTGGGGAACTGGCAAAGGCGATTCAAAGCTTCACCGAAAGCACAACCCCTGTCACCTCAAGATGCACAGCTTGGACAGATTGAAGGTTCTTTGCTTTCTTTCTGGCTAAAGTAAGGTCATTGCTCCAACCAACCACATAAAATCGATCTTAGCTTTCTGCGAACACTTCTCTTTGTTGAATGGTAAAATGAATAAAGTCAAGAATTATTTGAATGTAGCCGCTTGATCGCGGCTCTTCAGTCGGTGTTTCGCTTGGGAGATGCCGAAATGCACTAGGGACAATTTGGTGAATCGACTACGGATAATTCTCTGGCCACCCAAGCTTCACCAGCTACGACAGATAAGCTCGACTGCACTATTTTACAGCTCCGCAAAGATGTCAGGAGTGCCTCCCAATGCCCGACAAGCATGGGCTCAGCTTCAAAAGATGGCTCAGACTGCGCAAAGAGGAGGCGGCGGTGGAGGTGGACCGGGACCGCGAGGACTAGGGGCCGGCCTGGGAGGACTTTTATTGCTGGGAGGTCTGGCTGTGACTGTGAATAATGCACTTTTTAATGTGGATGGTGGTCATCGAGCTATAAAGTATACGAGAATAAGCGGTGTCAGGCCGGAGATTTTCAATGAAGGTTAGTTTCTATTCAGTCTTGTCAACTCTGTCCCCGAGCTCTCATCGCAATTGCTGACCATCTGGATTACTCCAGGTACACATTTCAGAATCCCATGGTTCGAAACACCAATAGACTATGATGTCCGAGCTAAGCCGCGCAATGTTGCCTCCTTAACCGGTACCAAGGATCTTCAGATGGTCAATATTACTTGCCGTGTCCTCTCCAGACCCAGGATCGAAGCTCTTCCTCAAATCTACCGAACGTTAGGCACAGACTACGATGAGAGAGTATTGCCTTCGATTGTTAACGAGGTGTTGAAGAGCGTGGTGGCACAATTCAATGCAAGTCAGTTGATTACACAACGTGAGAATGTAGCGAGATTAGTGCGGGAGAATCTTTCCAAGAGAGCAGCGAGGTTCAACATCGTTCTCGATGATGTCTCTCTTACTGTATGTGCTCAGAATAGCCTTAAATGATCACTGCTAATACAAAATCCAGCATCTGGCATTCTCGCCCGAATTTACCGCCGCGGTAGAAGCCAAACAAGTAGCCCAGCAAGAAGCTCAACGTGCAGCTTTCGTCGTCGACAAGGCCCGCCAGGAGAAGCAAGCCATGGTAGTACGAGCACAGGGTGAGGCCCGCTCTGCCGAGCTGATCGGAGATGCCATCAAGAAGAGCCGTTCATACGTCGACTTGAAGAGAATTGAGAATGCGAGGGCAATTGCTGCTATTCTGCAAGAGGCTGGAGGAAAGAATAAGTTATACTTGGACTCAGAGGGCCTAGGTCTGAATGTTGTAGAGGGCTATGAGGACAAGACCAAAAAGTGATATTGAAGAATGGGAATATCGAGGGACTCTCCACTGTACTCTGAGCGATCGTCTGTAACATCACACATTCCCGAAAATAAATTAACTTTCTCATGTGATACATTCTTACCGTCTGTTCCGCGCAAATAATAGTGTTGTCCTTCACAATTGAAGAGTTCACCACCGCGAAATCATCTTATTACTCTCCACACTCCCCTCATCCACACACTTCCTCGCAGCCTCCACCCCACTGATCGGCAGCCTCCTGACCACCCCCTTCCCCAGCCCCACCGCGCCAAGCTTCGCATCCAACAACCCAACCTGCACCAACACAGTCGCCTGATCCCAATGCAGATGCTCATGATACAGCTTCCCGCCCCGCACACACACCACACTAACGAGCACGAACTCAACTTTCTTCCCCGTCGCCGGGATCCCAGGCAACAACCAGGGTATTTCACATGTGTGAGTTAAGGAGACGAGCATCTCATCCACAATGCGGTCCGAGCCGATGGTCCGGGATAGCAAAGTGGTGTGGAAAGAGGGCGGGTTGCAAGGGATGAAGAAGTCGCGGTAGAAGCGGAGGAGTTGCGAGGCGCCGATGCCGCCGGTTAGGGTTGGGATGTGGTTCACGTAGGGAGTGGGGACCATGGTTTTGAGGGTGGCGGCGGCGTCTTTGGCGGAGAATTCGACTTTCGAGCGGGCGTTAGTGGACACTCTTGGGAGATGGGCAGAGAGAAGAAGAGAGGGGGTAAGTGGATAGGTTGTAAGGACGTACGGGCGAGATGTTTCTCCCAGACAGTCTCGAGATCAACTTCGATGCCGAAGCCTTTTCGGACGCAGTCAAGGCAACGTGACCA
>Ga0335075_10004117_pt1 | contig 22807 bp, 27 predicted proteins | sample Lox_Sample_24_FD_206723 | JGI IMG/M metagenome (GOLD analysis project Ga0335075, IMG submission 206723) | Soil microbial communities from Loxahatchee National Wildlife Refuge, Florida, United States - Lox_Sample_2.4 | ecosystem: Environmental > Terrestrial > Soil > Wetlands | place: USA...
AGCTCCCGGTCTGGAGGCCGCGAGCCGGCCAGCCCAGCTCCGCCTCATCGCAACGCGTCTACCACCAGTACCGCCAGCGCAAGCGCGGTGAACAGCGAGTACGCGCCGAGCGATCTGCCCCGGTCACCGTGACGCAACTGCCGGAACAGAACCCAGCCAAAGGCAACGGCCTCCAGCCCGCCGCCAGCGACACCCGCGGCTGGCGCGGCCAGGCCACCAATGACCGCGGCGCTGCCAGCCAGATGGACTGTGCCAAGCAGCGAGGCAGCCCACAAGTTGCGGCCTTGCAGCACGCCGAGCCGAGTCAGCTGGTCCAGCCGGGCAAGTCCGGACCGGTAACGGGTCAGTCCCGCCACCGCCGATGGCAAGGTCTCAAGCAAGAGCAGCACGGTCAGCGCGATAGACAGGGCAAGCATCGGGACTCCTTCAGGTTCGCTTCGGCTCAGCTGGCGGAGCAGCAGCGGCCGACTCGCCCGAGCCTGAGCCTGCTAGCTCGACGAACCGCCGCCGGACGGTCGCTGCCGTTTCGTCCGGGGGCGTGTCCCAGATCTTCTGATTGAAGATCTCCACCTCCGCGTAGCCCGCGTAGCCGACCGCCTCGACCTGCGCCGAGATCGCCTGAAGGTCGATGAACCCGTCGCCGACGTGGCCGCGCCCCAGAAGGACGTCGGCAGGTAGCGGCAGCACCCAGTCGCAGAGCTGATAAGCGACGATGCGGCCGGCGGCACGGGAAAGGTCAGCGGCGAGCTGCGAGTCCCACCAGACGTGGTAGGTGTCCACCACCACCCCGACCACCTCGGACGGGAACTGAAGGGCAAGATCGACGGCGTCGCCCAGCCGGGAGATGGCGCACCGGTCGGCGCAGAACATCGGGTGCAGCGGCTCGATGCCGAGCCGTACCCCGGCCCCCTGGGCGAATGGCACCAGCCCAGCGATCCCATCGGCGATCATCCGGCGGGCAAGGCCCAGATCCCGGCTGCCGGGCACAAGTCCGCCCGACACCAGGATCAGCGCATCGGCCCGCAGCGCCGCCGCTTCTGCCACGGCGGTGATGTTGTCCGCCCGCGCGGCCGCCCGCGCCTGCGGGTCGGCGTGGGTGAAGAACCCGCCCCGGCACAGGCTGGAGACGTGCAGGCCAGCCGCCCTGACCGTCGCCGCGGTCTCGGCCAGCCCGAGCTCGGCGACCTTGTCCCGCCACAGGCCGATGCCGGCGATCTCGTGCCGGACGCACAGGTCAGCCGCCTCCGCGGCAGAGAGGTTACGAACCGTCGCCTGGTTCAGCGAGAGCCTGCTGACGTCGATCACGTGCTCGCCTGCAGATACTCGTGCATCCGGGTAACGGCGAGCTCCGGATCGAGCAGTGCCCTGGCGGCCGCGGCCCGCTCGAAGACCCGGATCAGGTGGTCAGCGGACCGGCTCTGCTGCAGCCGGTCCAGCATCGAAAAGCTCGGCTGCAGCCCGTTGAGCCAGGCCACGAACGCGATGCCGGCCTTGTAGTGGACCGTCGGAGCCTCGAAGATCACCCGGCTCAGCGCGACCGTCGGGCCCATAGCTGCCTCATAGCCGGCCAGATCCCCGGCGTCGAGTGCCTGCAGGGCCGCTGCCGCCGGCCCGGTGATTGCCGCGAAGGCGCCGAGCAGCGCATCGCTGTGACCCCGCGCATCGCCTTTGATGAGGTCGGAATAGTTGAAGTCGTCGCCGGTGTACATGCGGACCTCAGCGGGCAGTCGGCGCCGGAGCCAGATCTCATTGTCCGCGTCCAGAACCGAGAGCTTGATGCCAGCGACCTTGCCGTCGGCCCGTTCGATCAGGTCAAGGACGGTCCCGGCGGCGGTGCGGAAATCGCTGCTGCCCCAGTAGCCGCGCAGCGCCGGGTCGAACGCCTCCCCCAGCCAGTGCAGCAGCACCGGCCGGTCGGCGAGCGTGAGCAACTGCCCGTACACCTGGAGGTAGTCAGCCGCTGACCGGGCGCTGGCTGCCAGCGCGCGGCTCGCCATCACGATCACCTGGGAGCCGCTGGTCTGCACGAGCTCGATCTGATCGGCGTAGGCCCGGATGATCTGCGGCAGCGGATGCCGGCCGGCGGCCAGCTGATCGGTGCCCGCACCGCTGGCGATCGCGGTGCCGAGCTCTGCCGCGCGGGCCGCCGACCGGGCGATCAGCTCGCGGGCCTGACCGGCGGACAGGCCCATGCCGCGCTGGGCGGTATCCATCGCCTCGGCCACCCCGAAGCCGTGCGCCCACAGGTGCTCCCTGAAGGCCATCGTTGACTCCCAGTCGATGGTCCCGTCGCCAAGCGCGGCCACGTGAGCCGCCGCGTAGACACTCCGTCGTTGCGGCGGCGGATAAGAAGACCTCCAGTCCGGAGCGGGAACGGGGCACGTCGTGGGCCGGCCAGGAAGCGCGATGGCCGCGGTCATCCCTGCTCCCCTAGTTGCGGGACTTCGACGCGCCGGCCCTGCGCGGATGACTGCAGCGCCAGCTCAGCCAGCTGGACTCCCCTGGCTCCGGCAGCCAGGTCCCACTGGAACGGCCTGCCCTCGGCCGCGGCCGCCAGGAACAGCTCCCACTGAACCTTGAAGCCGTTGTCGAACACTGCGTTGTCCGGGACGTCGGTCCACTGCGCGCGGTAATCGATCGGGTCGGGCAGGTCGGGGTTCCAGACCGGCATCGGTGTCGACATGCGGTGCTGCACCGCGCAGTTGCGCAGGCCGGCGACCGCACTGCCGTGCGTACCGTCGATGTGCAGCTCGACCAGTTCGCGGCGGTTCACCCGGACGGCCCACGAGGAGTTGACCGAGGCGAAGACGCCATCGGCGAACTCAAGCACCGCGTAGGCTGCGTCATCCGCGGTTACCTGATACGCCGTTCCCGTCTCGTCCCACCGCAGCGGCACGTGCGTCGCACGCCGCGCATACAGCGCCGTGATCGGGCCGAGCAGGTCTTCAAGCAGGTATTGCCAGTGCGGGAACATGTCGAGCACGATCCCGCCGCCGTCTTCGGCGCGGTAGTTCCAGGACGGGCGCTGGGCGGGGATCTGGTCGCCCTCGAACACCCAGTAGCCGAACTCCAGCCGGGCGGCCAGAACACGCCCGAAGAAGCCCGACCTGACCAGCCTCCGCATCTTGATCATGCCGGGCAGGAACAGCTTGTCCTGCACGACGCCGTGCACAACGCCGGCCTCTCGGGCAGCTTCCGCGAGCGCTAGCGCGCTGGCGAGGGAGCTGGCCACCGGCTTCTCGGTGTACACGTGCTTGCCGGCCGCGATGGCCTTCGCCAGGCTCGGCTCGCGCGCGCTGGTGACCTGGGTGTCGAAATAAACCTCGACCGACGGATCGCCGAGCACCTCGTCCAGGCTCGTCGACCAGCGCTCCAGGCCGTGCCGCTCGGCTATCTCCCTGAGGCGGTCTTCCCGGCGCCCGACGAGGATCGGCTCGGGATAGATGGCCGTACCGTCGGCCAGCCGGACCCCGCCCTGAGCGCGGATGCTGAGCAGCGAGCGCTCCAGATGCTGCCGGTAGCCCATCCGGCCAGTTACGCCGTTCACGGCGACATTAATGATCTTGCGGGTCATAGCCTGCCTTGTCCTGGTCGTTCTACTTTCTAGCGAATCTGCGCGGTTTCGTCTATCGACCTCGTTCTAGCCCACCAAGGCGGGGCCGTGCAGACTGGGATCAGCCAGGAAGTGCCCGTTCCCGGCCGGATGGCCGCAGAGGAGAACCGCGATGACTGATACTGCGATGCTTCGGGCTGACCAGGCCGATGCTCACGCGGATCACCCGCTCGATCCGGTCACGGCGGCGGAGTTCCTGGCCGGGCGGGAGGTCCTTGCCAGGGCGGGGCTACTGGGCAAGGCTGTCCGGTTCGCCTACTACGGGCTCGATGAGCCGCCGAAGGACCAGGTCCTAGCGGGCCCGGCGGCCGAGCGGCTGCTGCGTGCGTTCCTCATCGACACCTCCTCCGGCGAGTCGAGTGACGTTGTCGTGTCGCTGACCACTCAGCAAGTGGTCAGCCGCCGGGTTCTTGACCCACGGGTCGACGGCCAGATGCCCATACTTGACCAGGACTTCACGGTCACCGAGGAAGCGGTCCGTGCGGACCCGCAGTGGCGCTCCGCCATGGCCAGGCGCGGGCTGACCGACGTCAGCAAGATCCGGCTGTGCCCGCTGACTGCTGGGTCGTTCGACGCACCGGGCGAGCATGGCCGGCGGATGGTGCGCGTGCTGGCCTTCGTGCAAGCCGAGCCCCATGACTACGCGTGGGCGCATCCGGTCGACGGCGTCGCAGCGTACTTCGATCTCATCGAACGGCGCGTCTTCAAGGTCGTCGACGAGTTCGAGCTACCGGTTCCGGCCGAGTCAGGCAACTACGACGACCCGGCCGTACGCGGGCCCTTGCGCACCGGGCTGCAGCCGATCGAGATCAGCCAGCCCGATGGCGCGAGCTTCACCCTGGAAGGGTCGCGGCTGAGCTGGCAGAACTGGTCGATGCGGATCGGCTTCGACGCCCGCGAGGGACTGACACTGCACCAGATCAGCCTTGCCGACGACGACCGAGACCGGCCGCTGATCTACCGGGCGTCGATCCCCGAGATGGTGGTGCCATACGGCGACCCCCGTTTCAGGTACTGGCAGTCCTACTTCGACACCGGCGAGTACATGGTCGGTAAGTGGGCGAATTCGCTCGAACTCGGCTGCGACTGCCTGGGCGAGATCGCTTACCTGGACGCCACCGTTGCTGACGACTTCGGCGAGCCGAGGGTGATCCGCAACGCGATCTGCATCCACGAGGAGGACCACGGGATCGGCTGGAAGCACTTTGACATCTTCAACGGCTCATCCCAGACGCGCCGCCAGCGTCGGCTGGTCGTCTCGTTCTTCAGCACAGTCGGGAACTACGACTACGGCTTCTACTGGTACTTCTATCTCGACGGCGCTATCGAGTGCGAGATCAAGCTGACCGGGACGCTGTTCACCGCGGCGCACCCTGGTGGCGATTATCCGTACTCGGTGCAGGTCGCGCCGGGGCTCGGCGGGCCGGTCCATCAGCACCTGTTCAGTGCACGGCTGGACATGACGGTAGACGGACTGGCGAACGCGGTCGACGAGGTTGACGTCAGTGGCCTGCCAGTAGGCCCCGATAACCCGTACGGCAACGCGATCGTCCAGCACGTGACCAGGCTCGGGCGGGAGTCACAGGCGGCCAGGCGCGCGGATGCGACGCGCGGACGTACCTGGCGGGTGGTCAGTACCGAGCACGTCAACGCCTTCGGCCGGCCAGTGAGTTACACCCTCTACCCCGAGGCGGCGCCGGTTCTGCTCGCTGACGCGCAGTCCTCGGTCGCTGCCCGCGCCGGATTCGCGACCAACCATCTGTGGGTGACCAGGTACGACCCGTCGGAGCGCTACCCGGCCGGTGACTTCGTCAACCAGCATCCGGGCGGCGCCGGGCTGCCCGCGTTCGTCGCTGCCGACCGGGACATCGATGGTACGGACATCGTGCTGTGGCACACGTTCGGGCCCACGCACTTCCCCCGCCCCGAGGACTGGCCGGTGATGCCGGTCGCACGGTGCGGCTTCACGCTGAAGCCGACTGGGTTCTTCAGCCGCAATCCCGCGCTGGACGTGCCGCCACCGGCCGGCCATTGCCCCGAGTGAGGGGAGTTCGGGCCCGGATTTACGCCGCGTACCCGGTGGCCTTCTCGACCACCATGCGCACGACAACGCGGACGGCGCCGGGGCGGTCTGGAGGCTTGTCCCTGCCGTCGTACTTCCACGAGAGCTGATTGTCCACGCGCCGGTCGATGTCGGGCGTCATCGACACCCGACCGCGAAGTTCGACGTAATTCTCCGGGTCCGCCGAGTCGATCACGGTGACGCTTACGCGGGGGTCGCGCACCATGTTGCGGTGCTTCACCCTCCCTTCCACCGTCGAGAACAGCAGATCGCCGCCGTCGCGCCCGACCCACATGACGGACGTTTGCGGGCTGCCGTCGGGATTCACGGTGGCCAGGACCGCGTAATTCTTGCCGTCGACCAGCGCGAGCGCAGATTCGCTAAGCGGGACACTCATGGCCGCACGGTAACAGTCAGCGCCGAGCGGCTCGCGGTCAGACCCTGATGTCCGGACCGCACGGGGCGTTACGCTCCTGTGCACGCCAGGAGCCGCAAGATAGGTGCCCGTCCTTGATCTTGATCGCGGTACTCAGCCTCCTCTTCTGGGCGGGATTTCTGGTCACCGCTGAGGTCAGGGCGCCCGTCAGGATACGGCCGGTCATTCGCTGGATCGCTGTGTCCTGGCTGCTCGTCGAGATGAGCATTTTGCTTTCCCAGCGCGCGAGCCAACGCCATTGGACTCTCCATCACAGCGCCCTTGGAGTCAGCGCGTTCCTGCTGCCTGTGGTGGGATTGGCCTGCCTCGCCGCTGCGGCAGTCAGCTGGCGCCGTCGACCCGATCGGCGGAAGGCTTAGCGGGTTGTTTGGGCTGTGCCACCTGTCTTTGACCGGCTGAGGTCGGCCCTTTGGGATCGATGGCCGTGTACCGCCGGGCGCCAACCGGGTTACAGTCTGGGCATGAGCGGGGCTCACCGCAGCACAACGCAAAGCCCGATCGCCTCCGCGCGTAAGTCAGCCGTCTGGCTGCTCACGCTCTTGGCTGCGGTTACGGCACTCTTGGCCTTCCTCGCGCTGATTGCGTTCGTCGCCTACCTTGCTTTCACGTACGAGCCAGCTTCCCCCGCCTGGCTCCTTCCCGCCGCTATTGCGCTGCTGGGTGCAGTCTGGCTATGGGTGCTCGGCGACCTAGCCTGGAGCTTGCTGCGCAAGCAGCCTCGCTCACCTGCCCAGCGGGCGCGCTTGATGTACAGCGCGTTACTGCCACTGGGCAGCACGATCATGCTCTTCGGCTACCTTGGCCAGCACTACGGGTGGTGGACGCACGGCACGGTAGAGTCGGCCCTGACCTGGACCGGCTGCCTGTTGTATGTCGGCGTTACCGCTTCCCGGCTGATGCACGAACACCATGTGCTGCCAGCGCTCAGAAGGCATTTCGCCACACGGCGCGGCCCATCTGGCTAACACACGCGCTCGGCACGAGGTAGATGACGCCGACGCTCGCGATAAGAATGCGGGAACGTCAACTTTGCACCCGTTCCGTGCATCACAACCCTGGCATAACGGCGTAAAAGTTCACCGCTGCGCACTGAAACGGGTGCTATGTCGCCGCCGGAACCGGCACCCACCGCCACGTTTCACTGATTCGGTGCGCCCATACTATCATCAAACGGACATAAGTACGTATGAGAGCCGTGAAATGTCGAATCTATGACGCCCGTCACCAGGGCACCAGCCGGAAATGTGACAGCTCGCTACTGTTCGCGCAGACGCAACCGCCGGGCCTCACGAGCCGGAGGCCGGGGGGTCATTTCGGGCCATCTGGCCAGCGCGCAGCTCGGCGTACATCTCCCACGGTGCGCGCGGCAGCACGTGGCCGGTCTCCAGCAGCGATTTGAGGTTGGCGCACACGGCAGGCCATCCGGCGGAGACTGCGTCCAGCGCATCGGTGCCGGCCAGGTTCTCGTGCGTGACAGTGAGCCGGACGATCTCGTGGTAGGGCTCGATCTCGAAGGTCACCCTCGAAGGGCCCGCGGGAGGGGCTTCGCCGGGAGCATCGAACGTCATGCTGAGGCGGCGCGGTGGAGTGGACTCCAGCACGGTGCCGATCACGTCAGCGATGTCCGAGCCGTCGACGCGCCGGTGCTCCCAGCGGGAGCCCGCTTGCCAGTCGGAAACGTTGCTGTGCCCCCAGTACTGCGCGGTCAGAGATGGATCGGTCAGTGCTTCCCAGACCCGCTCTGGTGAGCTTTCGATGTAGGTGACGTACACGTATCGTGGCCGGTCGGCCATGGTGCCCTCCTCTGCTCGTTGCTTAATCGCGCTCAGTGCGCGCAGGCGCGGCCGTTCGAACTTCTGAATCCAGCGTTCCTGCATGGTCCACAGCGGGACCGGGTTGAGGTAGTGCAGCTTCTCCCGGCCCCTGCGAACGGTGGTGACGAGGTTCGCGGCCTCGAGCACGCCGAGATGCTGGGTCGCGGACTGCCGCGCCATCGCAAGCGGTCCGCACAGCTCCCCCAGGGTCTGGCCGTTGCGTTCGCGGAGCCTGTCGAGCAGCGCCCGCCGTGTCGGATCGGCGAGCGCCCTGAAGACCGCGTCCTCGTCACCCACCCGCCTAATATGCAGGTAACTACCTGCATAAGTCAAACAGGCCGCGGTCTGCGTCGCGCAGGCCGGCCCACTGCCCCCAAGCGGCACCTCACTGTCGGCAGCTTTCAGTAACGTCGCGGGCATGAGCGACGACCGAATCACGATGCGGCAGTTCTATGAGTCAGACGGCGTCGAGGACTGGCGGGTGATATTCGGCGGAGATTGGGCATGTGCGCACTTCCGGAGCGGTTCGTTCGCGGCCGGCGTCGCGCTGGTGCAGGCCATCGGCAAGCTCGCGACCGCCGCCAGCCACGATCCCGATGTCGACCTGCGGCCGGACGGCGTGACCGTGCGGCTGTTCACTCACGACGTCCACGGGCTCACCAACCGGGATGTTGAGCTCGCCAGGGAGATCTCCACGGCGGCGCGCGAACTGGACCTGCCCGCCGATCCGTCCGCGGTGCAGCACGTTCAGGTCGCGATCGATGCGCTAGCCATCCCGGACGTGCGGCCGTTCTGGCACGCAGTGCTGGGCTATCAGCATGTCGGCGACGACGATGAGCACGACGCCCGTCGCCGTGGACCGACGTTCTGGTTCCAGCAGATGGACGCGCCACGACCGCAGCGCAATCGCTTCCACATCGACGTCTACCTGCCCTACGACCAGGTTGAGGCACGCATCGCGGCCGCACTCGCCGCCGGCGGCCACCTGGTCAGCGACGCCCACGCGCCGCACTGGTGGACTCTCGCCGACAGCGAGGGCAACGAAGCCGATCTGGCCATCTGGGGATAGCCCTGTCAGGCCGCGAGCTCAATACGCATGACGACGCGCCGCGGGCTGGGGTGACTGACCTCAGCGAACCCGGCCGACGCGAACACCTGCCGGGTTCCGACGCACAGTTCGCCCCAGGTGATCTCCTTGCCGGGCGTGGTGATCATTGGGTAGGCCTCTAGCGCACGGGCGCCGCGTTCCCTTGCGAAGTCGACCGTCGCGGCGGCGAGCGCGTAGGTGATACCCCGCCGGCGATACCCTTTTCGCACCACGAAGCAGGGAACGGCCCACACGCCATCGTCGGTCTTGTCTTCCTCGCGGCCGCCCCAGACGGTTCGCATCCCCTTCAGGCGCGGATAGGCGGTGCGCGGCTCGACCGCGACCCAGCCAACCGGCTCGTCGCCGAGATACGCGACCAGCCCGCTGGTAGTCCTGGCCTGCGGATTGCCGCAGCCGGCCTGCTCCCGGAGGCTGTCACGTCGGGCGTCCACGGTGAGCGAACCCCAATCTCGGTCCCGCGCCTTGAAGTGCTGGCAGTAGCATCTGCCGGCGTAACCGTCCACGCCAAAGATCGCCTGCAAGTCGGTCCAGGCGGCTTCGTTAGCGGGAACGACGGTCAGCGTCGTACCCGGCGCTAGCACTCGCGCGGCGGCTCTAGTCGCCGTCACTAGGATCCTCGCCGACAAGCCCGTCAACCGACTCCCGGATGAGGTCGGCATGGCCCACGTGGCGTGCATACTCCTCAATCATGTCGATCATGAGCCGTCGCAGGCTGGCGGTCCTGCCGTCGGGCCAGGTGAACGCCGCCGGCCGATCCAGGCCTCCGTCGCCGATGGCTTCAGCTACCAGAGCGCGAGAGCGGCTCACCGCGTCCTGCCACAGTGACATCAGCTGCTCGGGGCTGTCCTCCGCGGCGGTGCGCCACTCCCAGTCCCGGTCGGCGTCCCAGTCAACGGTGTTCCACGGGGGCTGTGGTTCCCGGCCATGCAGCTTGACCGAGAAGACGTCGTCTTCGACTAGGGCGAGATGCTTGAGCAGGCCGCCCAGGGTCATGCTCGACGGCCCGAGCTTGGCCCGCAGCCCGGCCGAGTCCAGGCCGCCGCACTTCCAGGCGATATACCGGCGCTGCCGTTCCAGGGCTCCGACCAGGGTGTCGAGCTCGTTTCCGGCCACTGGAGGTTCGTTCAGGATCGCGTTGCTCTCAGGATTCGTCATGCCTGGCACCGTAACGGGGATACCGGACGACTTCCGCCCGGAATAGCCTCGGTGTTCCCAGAAATCCGGGCTCCACGCCGGCATCTCGCACGTCTTGGGTCGCTCAGGTGGCCTTATCTCAGGCTTGCTCGTCGGGCGGGGTACCGCAAACCAGGACCGGGCAGGGCGACTGACGCAACAGGCCAGTCAGGGTGCTCCCGAGCGTCAGCTTCCTCAACTCCGGATGACGGTGATCGCCGAGGACCACTGCCTGCGCATCGTGTTCGTGCGCCACCCGCGCGTCCGCAACCGCGGCCTCTCTGGCTACCGCGAGCCCCGCGGCCTCGAGGCCAGCGTCTCTGGCCGTTTCCGCACCTTGCTCAGCCAGCCGATCGGCCGTCTCCAGGGCGGCCTTCTCCGCCTCGAATCCGCCACTGACGTCCAGCATGGCGGCGGGCTCTAGCGCTTTGGCAGAAAGCGTCGCCGCCTCGAAGGCTCGGCCCGCTTCGAAAACCACCACTACAAGGCCGCGCCGCGGGGCAAACAGTGCAGCCGCTTGGCGTATCGCCCGCTCGGCAGCGGGCGACCCATCGAAAGCGATGACTACCGGGCCTGACCGCGTCACTCTGGCACGCTACCTCTGGTCCAGCTGACGGTCTCGGCCAGGGGCCAGATGAGATCATTAAGCATGGCCGACAGCCGCGCTGCGCCGGATCGCTTCGCCTTCGCCGCGGTGGATGTCCACTACCTCGGAGCGGCTGGCGCGCGCGCCGCACTGGTGACTGCCAGCGACGCCAGGTTCGCCGAACTAGCCGGCACCCTGACGATTCTCGTCGCCGAGGCCGAGCACTATCGACCGGGTGAGTTTTACCTGCGCGAGCTCCCGCCGATCCGCGCGGTCTGCCGCCACGCAGGACCGTTCGCTCTCATGGTGGTGGATGGTTACGTCGACCTGGATCCGCAAGGCCAGCCGGGACTTGGCGGATACGTTCATGCCGAGTTCGGCGCGCCAGTGATCGGCGTCGCAAAGACCGCGTACCGGACGGCAACGCACGCGGCTCAGATCCGGCGCGGGCACTCGGCGCGGCCGCTGTACATCACCGCTGCGGGCTTGACCATCGCCGAGGCGGCAGCCTTGGTTGAGAACATGGCCGGCCCGTTTCGCATCCCTGACGCCCTTCGCACCGTCGACCGGCTTGCCCGCGGACTCGAACAGGCCGATCGCGACCTTGGCCGGGCAACCTCCGATGCGCTCGCTTAGCAACTAACGGCTGTCGAGAAGGGTCGGATATGGAGAAGCTCGTCTACGTGCTGTGGGGCGACGGGACGCCGGAGTCCGGCGACGCTATCCGCGACTCGCTCGTCACCGGGACGGTGCCGCGGCTCCAGCAGTTTGGCGGGCGCGGCATCACCGTCAACGTTCATGATTCCGACGCTGCGAAGGCACCTTCGCCTGTCCCGGTACCCGCCGGGGAGGACCCGCATGTCGCCGAGGTGTGCGTGTGGCTCGACAGTTACGACCGGCGCGATGGCGTCGACGAGGCGATCGCTGACGCCGGGCTGCGGTACGCCGGCTACCTGGTGACCGAGTCGCTGTACGAGGACTACGGCACCACGCCGCATGCACAGCCCCGGACCTGGCCAGACGGCACGCGATCGCCGGGCGTGCTCACGGTTTCGCTCGTGCACCGCCCCGTCGGGCTCGACTACGCGACCTGGATCGACCGCTGGCATGGGACTCAGTCGCCGCTATCGGGGGAGCTCCAGCCGCGCTGCCGCTACGTACGCAACGAGGTCGTCCGGGCTGTTACCGCGGGGGCTCCGCTCATCGACGGAATCGTGGAAGAGGCATGGCCGTCGGCTGCACACCTCGCCGATCCGATGCTGTTCTTCAATGCCGCCGGCGACCGAGAGCGGCTCGCCAGGAACATCAGCGCGATGATCGAGAGCGTGAACTCATGTCTTGACCTGAGACGGCTGCGGACTTCCACCATGAGCGAGTACCTCATGTCGGGGCAGCGTCAGGCGGCATCTGGCGGCACCAGCTCGTAGTGGACGGTGGTCTTCTTAGTCAGCCGGTGAGCAGCCGGAACCAGAATCCCTTGCAGGACCCGGTACTTCGCGGCCAGGGCGGCGGCCGCCTCGGCCGCTTCCGGTCCGGTGAGCAGCCGAGCGTTTGCTTGCTCCTGCGGGCCAGTGGGCTTGCCGCGCATGGTGCACGGTGCGATCCAGACCTGCGGGAAGTTACGCATGCGCTTGGCCTTGCCAGAGGAAGACCAGGTGCGGAAGTAAGCGCGGCCGTCCGGGCCCAGCGCGATGCTGACAGGCGTGCCCACCACCGTGCCGTCTCGCTTGCGCGTAGTCAGCAGCACAGTTCGCCGTCTGCGATATTCATCAAACTCGTGCATGAACGACACCACCAGCCAGGAATCCGACCTCGCCATCATTACTCAAACTGCTAGCAGAAGGTCACCGCGGCCGGCCTTCGCGTTTTCCCGCCGACGCGCTGCAGCAGCGCGTAACCGTTCGCGGAGCGGAGAGGATGAGTCCTCTCAGCAGACATAGCGCCTAATACGGCGCACTGGGGCATGCGCCTCTCGGCATCGCTGGACACGTACGCATGGGCGTGCGACGCTGAGCTCAATGGTAACAAGCTGTCTTAAGGTGCTCACTGAATGTAGTCGCCAGGCGGTCAGACGGAACGAGAGGCAGGACTTCAATGGCCATCAAGGCTGACGGTGCACCCGCCATCCAGGCCGGCCAAGGCGACACTGGCCTGGCTGCGGGCAACACCGGCGCGAATGGGTCGGGGCACGAGCGGCGCGGCTTACTGCACCGCAAGCGCGAGGTGCCCGGACGGATAACTAGCGTTGAGGCCTGCCCTGCGTGCGGCTTACGTATCCGGGATCCGATCGCCGCGCGGCTTGGGTTCTGCGACCGCTGCAACGAGTTCACGGGCATGTGCGGAGCCGGCCGTCGGATCCTTTGTCCAGACGTCATGACCAGGACGACGTGGCACACGCCATGTACCGAGCTCGGCCAGGTGGTCTGGGAAATCGACCAGGGCGACGGATTCGCTAGGACCGTGCTCTGCCAGCTGCACGATGGCCACGTGAGAGGCGGCCGTACGCCATGGATCGTGAACGCCGCGCCGGTGGATCAGCCCGGCGCCCGGCGTCCGCGGCGATCAGCAAATGGACGGGTGCGATAAGGCACCGGCCAGCGCGGACTAGCAGCGGCTAGCCCGGTTTACTACCGGTGGGCCGTCGCGTCCATCGATGTTGTCATAGATCCCTGGGTAGGTCTGGAACTCGCCGCTGTGGTTGCTCCGGAGGCGTGACTGGTGGAGGCTCAGCGTGCCCCAGCCGGAGTCCACAACGTAGAAGATGGCACCGCCGCCCTCGCGCGCGCTGTTGTTGCGCATGATCGTGCCGCCGATACACGTGTTGTAGTCAGTGCCGTCGTTGTAGATCGCGCCGCCGCTGCCGCCACCCGGCGTTCCGCTCGCGGCCGGGTTCGCGCCCCAGCCGATGGCTTTGTTGCCAGTGAACATGCTGTTGTAAACACGCCACTGGACGCTGATGCTGCTCAGTGCCCCGCCGTTGGAGCAGCGCCCGCCCGAGAACGTGTCGCTGGTGATGTACACCGGGCGGTTGCGGTACTGCGCAAGGACGCGGATGGCGCCGCCGCCCAGGTCCGGCCCGTACTGATAACACCGGTTGCCGATGAACCGCGAGTTGACCGCCTTGAACTGGCCGCCCTCGACATAGATGGCGCCCCCTCCGTCGACGCCGCCGTACCAGCAGCGCGGAATGTTGGCCGTGCAGGTGGCCTGGTGCGTGCCGTTGACGCCGTCAGCGAACGTGAGGTTCTGTACCACGATCCGCGGATAGGGCTGGTTGACGCAGTCGTCTGTTGACCATTTGCCAGCGCAGGTGTCGGAGAACAGGATCCGGCGCTTGCCGCCTCCGCTGAGCGTGACCAGCCCGTGGCCATCCAGGACCACCAGGTGCTTGGTCTTGGGCACGCTAGCCGTCTTGGCCATCACGATCGTGACCGGCTTGCTCCCGCAGCTAAAGCTGATGATTCCGCCAGCGGCAACAGCCTGCACCACGGCACTCGACGTGCATCCGGCCGGGGTGCCATTGCCGATCACGTGGCTTGGCCGGCTGGTGTTGACCGCCCTGCCCGCGGGCGGAACCGGAAAGTGCCCCTTTGGATTGCCGAAGTCTGGCAGCAGGCCGGCCCGGCTCGCGGCCGATGCGCCGACTGCCGCAGCTGGCGGCTGGACCGCGCCCGTCGGCGCTCCGAAGGCATCCGAAACCATCGCGCCGACCAGTGCACCGGTCCCGAGGACGGCCGCCGCGAGGATTCCCAAACCACGTATTCTTCGCACGGCCCACCATGCTAGCGCCGCAGCCCGGCCCGCGGCCTGAAATCAGACCCATGCGAAATCGAAGGGGAACATAGCCGTTCATGGAATCAGATTGATCCGTGCGCGGCCGTGACACCGGCCGAGTTGCAGACGTCGGCGGGCTGATCCTTGGTGAGCCGGCAGATCGCGGCCGTGATCACATTGGCTGCGCCGTCAATATCCTTGCCGACCGCGCTGGCCGGGTTGTGCATTGCTGCGGCGACTTGTGCCCAGCTCAGGCCGGCCAGCGCTGACGGCACGTACTGAGTATCCGGCAGGACATAGCGATTGCCGATGTCGATGAACGGGATCGCGCCACCGGCATACTTGGCGAAGAGCGCCACCTCCTGCTGCGTGGGGTGCTGGAAATAGACGTGCTGAAGCGGCGTCGCTGGATCAGGCTTCTCTCCGTACCATTCGACCGGGACGAACTGAAGGTACTTGCTGGTGTAACGGGCGCTGGCGAAAGTCAGCGTCGGCGTGTCGGGGTAGCTGTCGAGCGGCGAGGAGTGGATGAAGCGCAGCCCCGCTAGTTCACCGAACCGGCTGACAGCCGCCGCGATCACCCACCGCTCGGCAGCGCAATAGGGGCAGAACTCGCCGCCCATATACAGCAGCTCCGGTTTTCCGCCGGCCGTAAGTTCCGCCTCTCCCGTGATCGGATTGAGGCCGCCCGCCGTACCCGCGCCAACCTCGTTGTACGCCGCGGTCGGCACCGTTCCGACCTCACGTGCGATCGCCGCGTTGGTTACTGCAGGCGCCGAGCCCGCCGGAGACCTGGTGAGACTGACGACGATCACGACAATCACCAGTACCAGCACCACAGCCACGCTTCCGCCGGCGATGGCCACCCTCCGGCGAATCTCGGATCTCCTCGCCGCCGCCTGCTGGGCAACGATCTTCTGCCTGACGCTCTGTTGGCGTAGCCGGTCCGCCTTGCCCATAGCTTCCGTCCACTTTATCTACGGTCTACGTACGTAGACCGTAGCATGGCGCTAGACTGCTGTGGAAGTGCCGACCGGCGCACCTGCGAAGGGAGGTGGTGATGCGCGGATTCGGTGACCTGGAGTCTGTGATCATGCAGATGGTCTGGGATCAGGGCAGGCCAGTGACCGTCAGGGAGCTGTTCGACCAACTGAGCCAGGACCGTGTCATCGCCTACACGACGGTGATGAGCACGATGGACAACCTGCATCGGAAAGGCTGGCTGACGCGGGTCAAGGAAGGCAAGGCTTACCGGTACACCGCGACGGCCAGCCGAGAGGAGTACAGCGCTCGGCTTATGCGTGAAGCGCTGGCGGGCGGCGGCGATACCGAGGCAGTGCTCAGCCATTTCGTCGCCGAGATCGGCGGCGAGGAAAGCGAAGTGCTGCGCAACGTCGTGCGGAGGCTAGCTAGCCGGCGGCCAGAATGAGCGCGGCCTTGCTGATGTGCCTGTATGCACTGCCCGTCGCGTGGTGCCTGCCGGGCCCCCTGGCGCGGCTCACTATGCCGGGTACGAGTGCCCGCCTAGGACTGACGGCATGGCTGACCGCGGAGGCCAGTGTTCTGGCTTCCCTTGTTGTAGCGCTGCATAGCCTCATCAGCGCGGCAGTCGCGGGCTGGTCAGTGCTGGCCGAGGCAGTCTGCCGGTCGGTCGCCGGGCGCGCTTGCTCCCCGCTGATGTACCGGAGCGCGATGTTTGAGGTCCCGCTCGCTGCTGCCGCGGCCGGCGGCGCGCTGACCGCGGCTGCGTTGGCCTGGCAGTACGGACGCTGGCTGCAGCGCAGCCGCGAGCGGACGCGCGCTCACGCTGAAGCCGCCCTGATGACCGGCCGGACTCTGTCAGCGGTCAGCGGTGCGGTCGTCCTCGATGCCCCGGAGCTGGCGGCGTACTGCGTGCCCGGCCGACCGCCTGCCATCGTGCTTACCAGCGGGGCTGTCGCCGTACTGGACGGCGCACAGCTCGCTGCAGTAATCGCGCACGAGAAGGCCCACCTGGCCGGCGGCCATCACCTGCTAATCGCGATTACCCGCGGCTTGGCCGCGGCGTTTCGGGCTGTGCCACTGTTCACAAGGGGAGCCGCGGAGATGGCGCGGCTTACCGAGATGTGCGCCGACGATACCGCCGCACGTGCTAGCGGCCGGAACGTCCTGGTCAGTGCGTTGCTGGCAATGGGCACCGGCACGGCCACTCCGCACTTCGCTCTGGCGGCGACGGCCGGCAGCCTGGCAGCGCGCGTGCAGCGTCTGCTCGAACCCCCTCCACGCGCCCAGCAGGCCCGTTGCTGGCTGACCCTGATCGCGGTGACGCTCCTCATAGCAGGCACGTCCGCCGCGCTAATCTGGTTCGCCGACGCACTGGCGGCGCACGCCCTAGAGCTGCTCTCTTAAGCACCGGGGCCGCGGCTTGCCGTCTCTCGGCGGGAAGGTCGGGGGTGTCCCCCCGACTGTGCGGTGTCGCTCCACGACTAGTGCCCGCGACGGGATTCGAACCCGTATTCAACGGTGTTTAAAGCCGGTGCCTCTGCCGGTTGGACTACGCGGGCGTCAGACTGCTTCGCATCTGCCTGCGTAAGGTCGGCGCTGCCGGAATCGGCCGATGACAACTCGGCCGAAGCTCCCAGTTATTGGCAGCGCCCGATCGCATAACCGGAAGTTAGCGTGTGATGAGCCATTCTGCAGCCGGTCGCAGGAATGTTGCGACAGTTTGACGGCTCGCTCACGCAATCGAGGCGACCGCGCTGAGTATGCGGGCGGACACTTCCGGGACATCAACGTCCTCGGCAACGAGCACGTGTCCCGAGCTGCCCCAGGGCCGCCGGTCGACGACTGTCTCTCCCGTAGTGAACTCGCCTCTTGTTTCGCAGCGGACCAGCCGAGAATGCCAGCCGAAGAGCTCCGGCGAGGTCAGGGCAATGGCGGTCACGGCATCATGGGGGACGAACACGCCGTCTCTCTCCTGCACGTAGCTGATGGCATCGGCAAGCAGATTCCCGGCACGTCCGGCGCCTCGCAGAGCCTTAACCTCGCCAGCAGACCACTCGAACCGCTCGGTCAGGTCAAGCGGAATCATCTTCACGCTGACCCCGCTCGTGAGGACTTGGTCGGCTGCGGTTGGATCCATCCACGCGTTGAACTCGGCAGCAGCTGTCATGTTTCCGCCGACGGCGACGGCTCCCCCCATCCAGACAACCTCAGCGATCGGATTGCCGTCCTGAATCGCCTGGGCCACGCAGGTCAGCGCGCCAGCGCAGAACACAGTCGAGTCAAGGTCGGCGGCGTGCTCGTCGGGCGGACTAGCAGGGACAAGCAAGCCGACTTGCCCGCCGAATGCATCGACGCCATGCATCGGATCGCGTTCTGCGGGATAGGCGCCGAGAATCGCTCGATCGCTGCCGAGTCGCACCGGATCCTTACTCCCCAGCGTGAGCATCAGCCGCCGCGTCGCCAGCGCAGTGGTCAGCAGGTCCACGCTGCCCTCGGTGGCAATGACCTGCGAGACAGGGATATTCAGCCCGACCAGCACGGCGAGAGCCAGGGCATCGTCTAGGCCACCATCAACGATCACGTGGACAGGCTTAATCACCCGCCCGATCGTAGTGCTGCTGTCCGCCACCCTGGCGGCAAGCCGGTGCGTTCCGGCTGCCGTGATAGACAGGCTGTATGGCAAGAAATGTGGTTTCAGCGGAGGCCACGGTGGACGCGCCCGCGGAGACGGTCTACCGCTATCTCGCGGACATGCGCGACCACCATCCGCGTTTCCTGCCCCCGGCGTTCTCAGACTTCCAGGTCGAGTCCGGTGGCATCGGGGCAGGCACAGTTGCGCGGTACAAGCTGACGGCCGGCGGGCGCACCCGCGAGTACCGGATGAAGGTCGCCGAGCCCGAGCCTGGCCGGGTCCTCACCGAGTCCGACATGGCTTCAACCGCGGTCACTACCTTCACGGTTTCTCCGCGTGGCGCTGCGTCGCTGGTCGAGATCTCCACTGCCTGGGACGGTGCAGGCGGCATCGGCGGCGTGTTCGAGCGGATCTTTGCCCCGAGAGTGCTGCGCGCGATCTACGCCGACGAACTGAAGCGACTAGACACCTACGCACGCGAACACCGCTCCGCATAGTCCGCCGCACAATGTCCGCTGAGCGCGACGAGAACATTGGCATCGGGAACGTGCGGATCCGCGGACCGCGGCTGCTCCTGCGTGCCCTGCGGCCCGACGAGATCGAAGCGGAGTGGCGGGCGATGGTCACCGCAGACCCGATGACCATCGCCGAACTCCCCGAGGAGAAGAGCTTCAAGGCCCGGCTCGCGCGATCGGGTCGCCTCGAGAATGGCTGGCTCGATCTCGCCATCGACCTGGACGGCGCGTCCATCGGGCGCATCCAGACATTCGTGCCCTCAGGCAGGCCGCTCGCGCCGGGAACCTTCGAGATGGGGATCGAGTTGCAGGCGGAGGCTCGCGGCAAGGGTTACGGACGCGAGGCGCTCGCGCTACTGGCGGACTGGCTATTCGAGCATGCAGCAGCAGTGGTTGTCGAAGCTTCCACCGACCCCGCCAACCTGGCGATGCGAACAGTGTTTCTGCGAGTCGGCTGGCAGCTTGCCGGATCATTGACCGAGTACGGCCGCGAATGGCTCGTGTACCGGATCACGCGGCCCGAATGGGGGGCCCGGCGACAGGTCACCGGAGCCTAGGCGCTCGTATACAGGTTGCGGGTCAAGGCCAGCCCCGGATAGAACTGATGGCCGGAGCTATCCGGAGCTACAAGAAAGGAGGGCTGAGCGATGTACGCCATCCACACTGCGCTCATGTCCTCCCGGGATAACCAGCTGAGCTGATCCCGGAGCAGGCAGGGCGCACCTCCAGAGGGAGAATGCCGTGACTCTGCATCACCATGACCTGACCCTGCGCCCGATCGCCGGGCTTGATGAGCTAGACCGGTTCAACAGTTTCCCGTACGTACTCAACGACGAGATCGCTGGCGACCTGGAGGCAGGTCACCGTCGCCCGGAATGGCTGTGGCTCGCCTTGCGCGCTGATCGCGTGGTGGCCCGGGCCGGATGGTGGGCGCGGGCTGGCGACCAGCACCCGCTGTTGATGGACATCTTCGATATCGACGGCGACAGCGACGACGGGGTGCGGTTGCTGAACACCGCGCTACCTGCGGTAGTCCCGGCTGGCACGACGCCGCCGGAGTATGGCCGCTTCCTGCCGCCTGACTGGCGCGACCACGAAGAGACGCGCCAGGCCGTCGGTGATCGGATGGGGGCACTCGAAAGTGTCGGAGCAAAGCTGTTCGTCGAACGGCTGCGCCTGGAATGGCGGCCCGGTAAGCCCGTCGCCGCACTCAGCGGTCGCCTCGCCTTCAGGCCGGTAGACGATCCCGGCGAACTCACCGACCTCATGACGCTCGTGCTGGAGGGCACTCTCGACGCGCACAGTCGGGATTCCCTGACTCGCATGACTCCGATTCAGGCCGCATGGGAGCAGTACCACAACGAATTCGAGCGTTACACCAGCCCGCACGAGTGGTGGCGGATCGCAACGCTGCCGGACGGTGAACCCGTCGGGTTTGTGATCCCCGCACACAACGGGTACAACCCGATCATCGCCTACCTCGGAGTGCTGCCCGCGCATCGCGGACATGGCTATATCCACGACGTGCTTGCTGCGGGCACCAGCCTGCTTGCAGCCCAGAATGTTCCGCGTATCCGGGCCTCGACCGACGTCGGGAACGTGCCCATGGCAGCGGCCTTCGCCCGAGCGGGCTACGTCACATTCGAGCGCCAGATCGACATGACCTGGCGGTGAATCGTTGCCAGCTAGCCGGTTTGCTGTTATCTCGCGTCCGGGGCTGGCCGGTACGGTTCAGGTGTGGCTATGGCACGAGTGATCCTGGTGTCGGACTCTCACCTGTCGCCCGCTGCGCCGGAGGCGCAGGCGAACTGGGAGGCGGTGCTTGGCTATGTCGCCATGAGTGTCCCCGACGTCGTCATCCATCTCGGCGATCTGACTCTCGACGGAGCACATGACCCGAACCAGCTAGCGCATGGCCGCGAGCAGCTCGACCGCCTGCCTGTTCCCTGGCACGCTGTGCCGGGCAACCACGACATCGGCGACAACCCATATCCGGGGGCCCCGCCGGACTACACGGTGGACACCGGCCGACATCGGCGGTGGCTTGACATCGTCGGCCCCGACCAGTGGTCGCTCATGACGGCGGGCTGGATTCTGCTAGGGATCAACGCGCAGCTCCTGGGCTCCGGGCTCGAGGCAGAAGCCCGGCAGTGGTCCTGGCTGGAGGACATGCTGAGCCAGCGCCGCGACAGCCGGCGGATCGCGCTGATCGCGCATAAGCCGGTCGCGGCCGGCGAGGCCGAGATGGCGGCCGCGCCGGCTTACCGGTTCTGGCCCGAGCCCGCCCGTCACCGCCTCGGCGGCATGGTCGCAGGCTCGCCGCCTGCGCTGGTGGCCAGCGGGCATGTGCACCAGTTCCGTCAGCTTCGGCTCGACCGCACTGATCACCTCTGGGTGCCGACCACCTGGGCGGTTCTGCCCGATCACGCGCAACCCGTGCTGGGGACAAAGCGGTGCGGGGTCGTGTCACTCGATTTCGACAGCGATGCGCCGCCACAGCCTGAGTTCATCGAGCCTGACGGCATCAGGCAGCTAACCCTGATCAGGGACATGCCCGATCCCTACCATCGCTGATCCGTTCCTGACCATCTCGTAGGTGACGAACAGCAGCCCGTCACCGACAGTTCGACAGCCGACCAGGCGGAACGGTTTCGTGCCGGAAGTCTCGCCGAAGAGGCGCTCACCGCCCCCCACCACGACCGGGAAGATAAACAGCCGCAGCTGATCGACGAGGTCGTGCTCGATCAGGGTGCGCGCAAGCTGATAGCTGGCGTAGACGATGATGTCGCCGTCCAGTTCCTGCTTCAGCCGCGTGACCTCGTCGATCGCGTTGCCCTTCAGGACCGTCGCGTTGGTCCACCTCGGGTCATCGAGGGTGCCGGACACGACGTACTTGGGCAGGCTGTTCAGCCGGTCCGCGAACTCGCCTGACCTGGATGCCCAGCGAGCCGCGAACCACTCGTCGCTGTTCCGGCCCAGCAGCAGGGCTGTGGCGGCCAGGGCCTCGGCGTATTCAACCTTGGCCCACTCTGCGAGATCCTCGCCCCCGAACTGGAAGTACCAGCCGCCTCGGCTGAAGCCCTCGTTCCCGTCGGGGTCCTGGATCACTCCATCGAGCGATACGTTCGTGCTGATGATGATCTTTCCCATCGTCGGTTCTCCACTCTCGTCGGCGTTGTCTGGGTGGCGAGGCCAGGCCGGTCTGCGCCATCGATGATGGGTACACCGTGATGCCGGGAAACTGGGCGGCCGAGGACCGCCCAGTTCGCTCCCGCGGCGGTGTACATACGGGAAGGCAAGCAACGCCTAGCGCGGGAAGAAGGTGAAAGGTTGTGGAGCCGGGCCAATCGTGCCTGATCGCACGGGCGCAGACCGGGGACAGCGAGGCATTTGGCGAGCTGACTGAGCCGTACCGGCGGGAATTGCAGGTGCACTGCTACCGGATGCTCGGATCGTTCCAGGACGCCGAGGACGCCGTGCAGGAAACGCTGCTGGCTGCCTGGCAGGCCCTGGGCGGGTTCACCGAGGAACGCGCCTCGCTGCGGACCTGGCTTTACAAGATCGCCACCAACCGATGCCTTAACTCGCTGCGCTCAGCGCGCCGGCGCCCGGCAAAGGAGTGGGACGTGCCCAGGGTTGAACCACCGGAGCCTACGCAGCTCGGCGAGGTCGTCTGGCTGCAGCCGTATCCCGACGCTCTGCTGGACGCTGCGGCCGGTGCGCCCGCGGGACCGGAGGCCCGCTATGAGCAGGCCGAAGCCATCTCGCTGGCGTTCGTGACCGCCCTGCAGGTGCTGCCGCCCCGCCAGGTCGCCGTGCTCATCTTGCGCGACGTACTCGGATTCCGCGCCAGCGAGGTAGCCGACATGCTGGAAGTGACCGTCGAATCGGTCACCAGCGCCCTCAAACGCGCCCGTGCCAGCCTGCAGCGCCAACTGCCGCCGGGCGACCGGCACCAGTCGGCTCCCCCGCCCGCATCACCGGCGGAGGAGGCGATCGTGGCCAAGTTCGTCAGCGCATGGGAGTCGGCTGACCTGGACGCCCTGATAACCCTGCTTACCGAAGACGTGTTCGTCTCAATGCCGCCGATGCCCTTCGAGTACCAGGGCC
>Ga0335075_10004118_pt1 | contig 22806 bp, 19 predicted proteins | sample Lox_Sample_24_FD_206723 | JGI IMG/M metagenome (GOLD analysis project Ga0335075, IMG submission 206723) | Soil microbial communities from Loxahatchee National Wildlife Refuge, Florida, United States - Lox_Sample_2.4 | ecosystem: Environmental > Terrestrial > Soil > Wetlands | place: USA...
GCGACATGACTCAGCCCCGGCTACTCGGCGGCCGATACGAGCTCGACGGCATCGTCGGGCGCGGAGGCATGGCCGAGGTGTTCCGGGCCCGCGACATCCGTCTCGACCGAATTGTCGGGGTCAAGACTCTTCGTGACGACCTGGCACGGGACCAGACCTTCCAGGCCAGGTTCCGTCGCGAGGCGCAGTCCGCGGCCTCGCTCAACCACCCCTCGATCGTCGCGGTGTACGACACCGGCGAAGACATGCTCGGCAACACCCCGGTTCCGTACATCGTGATGGAGTTCGTCGACGGCCGGACGCTGCGCGATCTGCTCAGGGACGACCGCCGGCTGCTACCTGAGCGCGCCGCGGAGATTACCGACGGGGTGCTGCGCGCGCTGGACTACAGCCACCGCAACGGCATCGTGCACCGTGACATCAAGCCCGGCAACGTCATGCTGACCAGGGCCGGCGACGTGAAGGTGATGGACTTCGGCATCGCCAGAGCCGTCTCTGACTCGCAGATGACGATGACGCAGACCGCGCAGGTGATCGGGACCGCGCAGTACCTGTCGCCTGAGCAGGCCAGAGGCGAGCGGGTGGACGCCCGCAGCGACCTGTACTCGACGGGCTGCCTGCTTTATGAACTGCTGACCGGCCGGCCGCCGTTCACCGGGGACTCGCCGGTGGCAATCGCTTACCAGCACGTCAAGGAAGATCCCATTCCGCCGTCCAGGGTGGATCCGGAAGTGCCTCCCTGGGCCGACGCGATCGTTCTCAAGGCGATGCAGAAGGACCCTGCCGATCGGTACCAGTCGGCGGGCGAGATGCGGAACGACATTCAGCGTGCGCTGTCCGGCGCACCCGTGGCCGCGCCCATGCTCGGTGCGGCCTACGCCGGCGCGCGCCAGCTAAGCGGTGCGCCGACGCAAGTAGCTGGCCGTACCGCCGCGGTCCCGCCGTACATGTACGGGCCCGAGGACGGCGGCCCCGGCGGCCCGCCACGGCGCCAACGGCGGGCCTGGCCGTGGGTGGTCCTAGTCGTGGTCGTAGTCGTGCTGATCGCAGCCATCGCGGCGATCAAGTTCATCAACGGCGGCGATAACGGGGTCTCGGTGCCGAGTGTGGCCAATGAATCGCTGGCCAAAGCCGAGTCAACTATCGTCAACGCGGGCCTGAAGATCGGCACTGTGACGCATAAGACGAGCAGTTCCGTCGCTAAGGGCGATGTCATCTCGACCAGTCCCAGCTCGGGCTCGTCCGCGTCGAAGGGTTCCTCCGTCAACATCGTTGAGTCCGAGGGGAAGCCTAAGTCAGACCTTGTGAAGGTACCTGACGTGCTCAACGAGCGCAGGGGCACGGCGGAGAACAAGCTGCGGAATGCCGGCTTCAACGTAAATGTCGTCTCCGCTACCTCACCAGGAGCCCCGTCGAACACGGTGGTGAGTGAGAAGCCGCAGGGCGGCACCCCCGTGAAGTCGGGCGGCACGATCACCATCGGCGTGACCGCCAAGGCCCTGACAGTGCCGGCCGATGTCATCGGGATGCCGTTCCAGAACGCGCAGTCCTTGCTGGAGCACGCGCCATACAACTACTTCGTCACGGCGACGGCAGGAACCCCGCCCGCAGGCACTAACTTCCCGGTGGGCGAGGTCTACCTCACCAGCCCGGCGACCGGCACGACGCTAGGACCGGGGTCGCCGATCACGATCTACTACGTCGGTCAGTCCACGAGCCCGTCGCCGAGCACGACGCCCTCTGCGTCGAATTCGCCGTCACCGAACCCCTCCGACTCGACGACGCCGCCGGCTGGACAGGGCGCGACTACCGGGCAAGGCGCGACCGGGCAGAGCACGCCCGACCCGGGAACGTCAACCAACGGCATAGCTGATGGTCTGGGCGGGCTTCTGACCGGCTAGTAGGGAGCAAGCTCGGGGGCGGCTAGGCTGCATGATCCCGCTCGCCCGCCCGCGTGGTCCGCAAGTACTCCTACTCCGCTTCGCGGCCCCGCGAGTCCGCCATGCCCGCTTGACGGCCCCGCATCGCTCCGGTTAGCGACTTTTGTCCTGCGCTGCCTCCCACGTATGACCAGATGCCAGGGCGCGAGGGGTACGCGTTATCGCCGCGGACCAACTACGCTTACGCCGACAGGTGCGCTCGGATTTGCGCGCCGGCTCGTCGGCCGTGCCGTCGGCGGGCAGCAAGCAGTTACCTCAGGAGACGACCGTGCCTAAGTCCCGCGTCAGAAGTAAGGCGGTTTACACCCCTCCGCCCCGGTCCGCGAAGGCGAAGGTCAGTCCGGCCTGGCTGGCACCGACGATGGTCGGCTGCCTGATAGTCGGCCTGGTCTGGATTGTGGTCTTCTACGTCAGCCAGCAGGCGTGGCCAATCGGGGCGCTGGGCCCAGGGAACCTGGTGGTCGGCTTCGCTTTCCTCGTCTCGGGCGTCGTGCTCTCGACTAAGTGGCGCTGACCCGCCAACGGAACTGCCGGCGGCTGAACTGCCAGCGGTCTAGAACAGCCTGCCACCGTAGAACGAGTACATGTGCAGCAGCATGTGGTTCCTGACCACCACCGTGACGATGAATAGTGCCACCATGGCTGCGGTCGCGCCAACCTGGATTGCGGCCCGGTTGCGGCGCGGGGCGTAGGCAAACGCTGCTGTGAGCAGCCCTCCGGCGATCAGCCCGCCAACGTGCGCCTGCCAGGCGATCTGCGGGATGGAGAAGCTCAGCGCGAGGTTGATCACGATCAGCAGGATTACCGGGCGAGCGTCCGCCTGCAGCCGCCTGGCTAGCACGAACCAGGCGCCGAATAGTCCGAAGATGGCGCCGGAGGCGCCCGCGGCCAGCTCAAACGGCACGAGGCAGTAGATCAGGATCGAGCCGCCGATGGCGCTAACCAGATAAACGGTCAGAAAACGGGCATGCCCCAGCACTCGTTCGACTGCCGGGCCGACGACGAAGAGTGCCCACATGTTGAAGGCGATGTCCAGGAAGCCGAGGTAGCCGACCCCCGGCGGCGGGATGAAGGCGCTGGTGATCAGCCGGTACCACTGGCCGACAGCCACGCCGACTATAGGCCCCCCGCGGTAGATCTGGTTGACACCGAGCATCGCCCAGTCGTAGCCGAGCGCGGAGTGCGCCAGCTCGATGAGGTAGAGCACTATGTTCAGGCCCATCAGGGCCTGGGTCACTCGCGCGTCACGAGTAACTGCCCCGCCGAACCGGCCCGATGCCTGGCGTACGGTCTTGTTGCCAGACCTGATGCACTCAACGCACTGGTGTCCGACAGCGGCAGGTCGCAGGCAGTCGGGGCAAGCAGGCCTGCCGCAGCGGACGCACGACACATACGTCGGCCGGCCCGGATGGCGGAAGCAGACGGGCGGTGCGGCCTGACCCTGGTCCGGCGTAGCCTGGCCCGGGTCTGGGGGGATGGCCATAGGAATTTCAGCCTACTCGCTCTCGCTGCGCCCGATCTCGACAGCTTCAAGCACCACGTCGGTGACTGGGCGGTCATTGCGACTCGTCTGTACCCTGCTGATCTCGTCGATGACGTTGCCGCCATCGATGACCTCGCCGAAGATGGTGTGCTTGCCGTTCAGCCACGGCGTCGGGACCGTGGTGATGAAGAACTGTGAGCCGTTCGTGCCCGGGCCAGCGTTAGCCATTGCCAGCAGGTACGGCCGGTCGAAGGCTAGATCCGGGTGGAATTCGTCGGCGAACTTGTAACCAGGGCCGCCGGTCCCGGTGCCGAGCGGATCGCCACCCTGGATCATGAAATTCGGTATTACCCGGTGGAAGATCGTTCCGTCATAGAGTCGCGCCTGACTCGCCTTACGGGTCACCGGGTCCGTCCACTCCCGCGTTCCCTCGGCAAGCTCGACGAAGTTGCGCACCGTCTTGGGCGCCTGGTCAGGAAATAGCCGGACAACTACCGGGCCCTGGCTCGTCCGCAACGTCGCGGTCAGAGTGTTGCTCATACCGGAATCCTGCCACGCCGTGGCGGTGCTCTTGCCACTCCGGCCCGGCGACAGGCAATCAGCCTGGTGATTGACCGTTGTTCCGCAGGGAAGGGGTCCAGCCTGGGGAAAACATCCAGGAGGTCTTTGTGTCTGTTTTGACGAAGAAGCAACCTGCCAGCGGGCTCCGCGGGCAGGCCATCCTGGCGGCACGGCAGGTCGCTCCGCTCGCCAAGAGCGTGCCGCTGGCACAGCTGGCCGCCCTGCAAGCCCAGCAGGCAGCACAGCAGGCCATGCCGCTGGCCCGGACAGCGGGCACATCCATCCGGCACGGCGCCGACGATGCAGTGGCGTGGGTCACACCGAAAGTGGACGCAGCCCGCTCCTGGGCGGCACCACAGCTGGAGCAGTACGCCCAGGCGATAAGCGAGAATCTCGCGCCGACGATCTCTAGCGCGCTGATCACGGCAGCGCACAAGATCGACGTTCCGAAGCGCAAATCCCGCCAGCGCGGCCGGCTCGTAGCCGGCTCGATGCTTCTTGCTGCAGCAGGCGGCTTGGCAACGGCCGTGGTCATGCGGTTGCGTCAGCAAACCGACGGCTTCTCCGGTTCACACGCCGTCGGGGGCATACCGGCCGAGCCAGGACCTGACAGCGCGCGCAGCAGCCAGCCGGCAACGGGCATTGGCTTCGAGACTGACGACGGTCCCGACCCGGATATGAACGGCCACTCGACGATCACCTGAGCTTCACCGGCCGGCCTCGGGCCTGGCCGTGACATATGTCATGACCAGGCCAGGACTGGCAGCGCATGACGCCCGCAGGTTCGGTGCCTAGCCTGGCTTCATGCTGCTGTCTGCTGCCGGCCTGGACACCGACGGCCTCCGGGTCTCTCGTTACCGCAGGATCATCGTCAGCCTGATCGTGGTCGTGATCTTGCTGCAGCCATATCTGAAGATCATGCGGCAGGGGCCGCAGGGTGCAACGGAGTGGTTTGAGGTAGCCGGGACGGCAACGCTGGCCTGCATGGCGGTCTGGCTGATCAGTTCGCCGGTTAGCCGCGGGCAGCCGGCGCCATGGCTAGTCCTGGTCCCGATGCTTGCCTTGTCGATCGGGCTGTTCGCAGTCGGCGGCCCAGCGGCCTTGGCTGCTACAACCATCGCTGCGGCGATGTGGGGCCGGAACAGCCGCACGCCGCTGCCGGCCATCGTGTCGGCCGCAGTCTGCGCGTTCGCTGGCCTGCTGCTGGACGCGCTCAAGCATTATCCGTCCAGCAGTATCTTTGCCGTGCTTGTACTCGCCCCGCTTGCCGCGTTTTTCGCGTATAGCGCGGCGCGGCGCGCCGAAACACTCGGCGCGCTCCGGCGGACGCGGGCTGAGCTGGCCAGAGCCGCCGTGGACGAGGAGCGGCTCCGGATCGCACGTGACCTGCATGACCTGCTCGGGCACTCTCTCTCGCTGATCACGCTCAAGGCCGAACTGGCTGGTCGCGTCATCCGGACGGACCCGGATCGCGCCGCAACCGAGATCGGCGAGCTTGAGTCGGTGGCGCGGCAGTCACTGGCGGACGTGCGCGGAGCGGTCGCGGGGTTCCGCCAGCCCGACCTGGCCGGGGAACTGGTGGCCGCGCGTCAGCTTCTCGACGCCGCCGGCATCGCGGCCGAAATCGCGTCTCCGGAGACCGCCGGACTTCCCCGCGAGCTCGACTCGGCGCTCGCCTGGGCCGTCAGGGAGGGCGCCACAAACGTCGTCCGGCACTCGACGGCCACTCGGGTGTTCATCACGGTAAGCGTCGACCCCGTCCAGGCGGTCGCCGAAATCCGTGACAACGGCCAGTCAGCGCGCTCTGGTAACGGGCTGTTGCCTACTTCGGGCTCCGCGTCTTCGGAGCTGACAGCCGGGGCGGACAGGCGAGCGACCCTGGCCTGGCCGCGCCCGGCTTTTGCCGGCTCGGGGCTAACCGGGCTGGCTGAGCGCGTCCGCAGCCTCGGCGGCGAGATCTCTGCTGGCACTGCCGGCGGGCACGGATTCCTGCTCAGGGTTGCCGTTCCGTTGAGCGCACCGTCCTGACGGTGGCAGAGGCGACAATAGGCGTGTGACCGTGCGGATCATGATTGCCGAGGACCAGACGATGGTCCGCCAGGCGCTGGTGGCGCTGCTGGAGCTCGAGCCGGATTTTGAGGTGGTAGCTCAGGCCGCCGACGGCGATGAGGCGCTCGCGATGGCGGCCAAGCATCACCCCGACGTCGCGGTCCTGGACATCGAAATGCCAGGACCGAACGGCATCGAGGTGGCCGGCCAGCTGGGCCGGTCGGACTTCGAGGGCAAGGCCATCATCGTGACAACCTTTGACCGCCCCGGTTACCTGCGCGCCGCGATGGCAGCCGGGGCCTGCGGCTTCTTGCTCAAGGACGCGCCAGCAGCCGATCTGGCCGCCGCCATCCGGCGGGTAGCCGCAGGTGAGCGCGTGGTCGATCCGTCACTGGCCGCCGCCGCACTCGCCCAGGGGGACAGCCCGCTGACCGACAGGGAGGCGGAGGTACTGGCCGCCGCGGCGACCCACGACTCAGTCGCCGACGTCGCCGCGCGGCTGCATCTGTCACCCGGCACAGTGCGCAACCATTTGTCGGCTGCGATCCAGAAGCTCGGCGCCCGGAACCGTGCCGAAGCCGTGCAGATCGCGCAGCGCAAAGGCTGGCTGTAACGGCATGCTGGTGGACAGGGTTGCGCGCACGTCAGCGGCCGTCGCTGCCACGCCTGGCCGACTCGCCAAGATCGACCACATCGCCGGCCTGCTAACGGATGTCCCGCCCGACGAGATCGCGGTCGCGGTGTCCTTCCTGTCCGGCGACCTCACGCAACGCCAGATCGGTGTCGGCTACGCCGCACTGACTGACCTGCTGGGCGGTTACGGACAGCGCCAGCCGGCCGCGCCAGGCCTGGCTCCGCCCCCGGAGTCGCCGCAGCTCACGCTGACCGAAACTGACCAGGCACTGGGCCAGATCGGCCTGCTCGCTGGCCAGGGTTCACAGGCCGAGCGGCGCCGGTTGCTGGCGGGGTTGCTAAGCCGGGCCACGGAGGGTGAGCGGGAGTTCCTGGTCAGGCTGCTGGCCGGGGATCTCCGCCAAGGCGCCCTCGACGGAGTGATGGCGGACGCGATTGCCCGGGCAGCGGGCGTTCCCGCGGTGGAAGTCCGTCGTGCCCATCAGCTGAGCGGTTCGCTACCCGCCGCCGCAGCTGCGGCGCTCGGCGCCGCGGACTCAGCCGCAGCTACCGCGGCACTGCGGTCGGTTGGACTGGAGGTCGGCCGGCCGATCCGGCCGATGCTGGCGGCGTCGGCGCCGTCGGTGGCCGCCGCACTGGAGCGGATAAACCCCGCCGCCGTGGAGTGGAAGGTAGACGGCATCCGGGTGCAGCTGCACCGGAACGGACCTGTCGTCCGGGTCTTCACAAGGACCCTAGACGACATCACGCACCGGGTACCCGAGCTGGTGCAGGCCGCGCTGTCGCTCAATGTCACGACGGCCGTGCTAGACGGCGAGGCCGTGGCGTTGCGACCGGACGGGCGGCCGCTTCCGTTCCAGGTCACGTCCGCCCGCGCCGCCAGCCAGTCGGGCCCTGGCGGCGATGCCGGCTCGGTGCCGCTCGCGCTGTTCCTGTTCGACTTGCTGCACGCGGACGGAACCGACCTGCTGGAGCATCCGGCGGCCGACCGCTACGCCAGGCTCGCCGCCGCAGCGCCAGCCGAGCTGGTCATCCCGCGGCTGGTCACGGCGGATGTGACGGCCGCCGAGCAGTTTTTCGCGGCAGCCATCGAGAGCGGGCACGAGGGCGTCGTGATCAAGTCGCTCGACGCTCCCTACGGCGCGGGCCGCCGTGGCAGCGAGTGGATCAAGGTCAAGCCGCGCCACACCCTCGACCTGCTGGTCCTGGCAGCGGAGTGGGGCCACGGCAGGCGCCAGGGCTGGCTGTCTAACCTGCACCTCGGCGCGCGCGATCCGGTCACGGGCGCGGCTGTCATGCTCGGCAAAACGTTTAAAGGGCTGACTGACGCGCTGCTCACCTGGCAAACCGAGCGGCTGCTCGAGCTGGCCGATCCGCCCCGTGACCCGGCGACCGAGCTCAGGCGCGGCGTCGTCCGGGTCAGGCCGGAGCTGGTCGTAGAGATCGCGTTCGACGGGGTGCAGGCGAGCACCAGGTATCCGGGCGGCGTGACACTCAGGTTCGCCCGTGTGCTGCGGTACCGGCCGGATAAAAGCGCGGCCGAGGCTGACACCATCGACACCGTGCGGGCCCTCTGGTCCGGCCATGACCTGGACGCTGCCGGTCAAGACTAGTCGGACAGCCGGGACCGATCCGGCGCAAACTTGCCTCACCTGGGACACTATGGCTGGTAGTGATGCACTGCCTGAGCATGAACGGCAGCTGGCCGAAGGGACCACGACGAGTGCGAACAGTGTGGGTGGATGACGACGGCGCCTGGCGCACCACCTTGCGCGGGCGGCAGGTGCTGTCCGACCCGCGGATTAACAAGGGCACCGCTTTCAGCGACGCGGAGCGGGCGGCACTCGGCCTGGTCGGCCTCATCCCGGCGGGTCATTTGACGCTCGACGAGCAGGCCAGCCGCATCTACGCCCAGTTCCTCAGGCAGTCGTCCGACCTGGCCCGCAACGTGCTGCTCAACGAACTGCAAGACCGGAATGAAGTGCTGTACTACCGGGTGGTCGCCGACCACCTCAGCGAAATGCTGCCGGTGATCTACACGCCCACCGTTGGCCAGGCGATCGAGCATTACAGCCACGAGTACCGCCGGCCGCGCGGGGTGTATCTGTCCGTTGACAAGCCCGAACTGATCGAGCAGTCGCTGCGCGCATTCGGCAAGCAGGAAGACGACGTCGACCTGATCGTGGCCACCGACGCCGGCGCGATCCTCGGCATCGGCGACTGGGGCGTCGGGGGCATGAGCATCGCCGTGGGGAAGCTGGCTGTATACACAGCCGCGGCAGGCATCGACCCTGGCCGGTCTGTGCCCGTGATGCTCGACGTAGGTACCGACAGGCAGACGCTTCTCGACGACCCGATGTATATCGGCGAACGGCACCCGCGTGTCGCGGCTGACGAGTACGACGCGTTCCTGGCCGCTTTCGTCGCCGCAGCACGCAAGGTCTTCCCGCGAGCACTACTGCACTGGGAAGACATGGGCATAGCCAACGCGCGCCGGCTGCTGACGAAGTACCGCGACGAGCTGCCCAGCTTTAATGACGACATCCAGGGCACCGGCGCCGTCAACCTGGCTGCCGTACTCGCCGCGGTGAAGGCCACCGGAACTGCACTGGCGGCCCACCGCATCGTCATCTTCGGCGCGGGCTCGGCCGGCACCGGAATCGCCGACCAGCTAACGGCCGCCTTGACAGCCGGCGGCTTGTCGGCCGAGCAGGCCAGGGCACGATTCTGGGCAGTCGACCGCCACGGCCTGGTCGTGGCCGGAGATGAATGGCCGAACGCCGACCAGCGGAGATACAGCAGGAAGGCCGCCGAAGTCGCAGACTGGCAGCGCGATGCGGTGCTTGGCGGAATCCCCCTGGCCGAGGTGGTCCGGCGCGTACACCCGACGGTGCTGATCGGCACTTCGGCCCGCGGCGGCGCCTTCACCGAGGAGATCGTCAAGGACATGGCCGCGCACACTGACCGGCCGGTAATCATGCCGATGTCGAATCCGACTGAACTGGCCGAGGCAAGGCCTGCCGACCTGATCGAGTGGACCGGCGGCCGCGCGCTGGTGGCAACCGGTAGCCCGTTCCCGCCGGTCGATTACGCCGGCACTAGGTACCTGATCGGCCAGGCGAATAACGCCCTGGTGTTTCCGGGGCTCGGGCTGGGCGCCGTCGCGGCGCGCGCGTCCAAAATCACCGACGGCATGCTTAGCGCTGCGGCCCACGCCGTGGCCAGCTTGGTGGACGCGGGAGCGCCCGGCGTCCCGCTGCTGCCAGAGGTTGCTGCCCTCAGGGACACCTCGCTGGCAGTAGCCGTCGCGGTCGCCGAAGCAGCCAGCGACGATGGCGTTGCAGGCCGCCACTTTGGCGGAGATATGCAGGCGCAGGTACGCGCGCTGATGTGGCAGCCTGTCTACCGGCCCGTCCGACCCGCGTAAGCGGCGCCGGCTCAGGCGGACGTCAGCATCGCGCCCACTGCTGCGTCGGCCGCTGCCTGCACCTCCGCTATCCCCGCCGCCTCGGTGCGCCAGTTCCGCGACAAGACCACGACGAGCAGCTCGTGGCCGCCGCGGTCGATAACGCCGATGCTGTTGACCACGAAGCGGCGCGGGTTTGCCAGCCACCCGTTGGTCACGGCGTAGTTCGTGCCCGGGCTGGCAGCGGCGGGCACACCCCAGCGCCAGGTGGGGGCCACGCTGCCCATGAGGCCTAGCTCATCGTTGCGGCCGGCCGAGTGGAGCGGGGAACGTGCTGCCGCCAGGTCCGTCAGCAGACGCAACTGGTCAGTGACCGTCGTCCTGGTCAGGCCCCACTCGTTAGCCACTCCGGGGACAGTGTGCCGGAGCCCGAGCGTCCGGTTAGCTGCAGCCAGGCCGGCGCCGCGGCCGATCGCCTGCCAGAGCCTGGTGCCGCCGGCGCCGCTGCCCTTCCTGATCATCTCGGCTGCCAGCGCAGCGTCCTTGTTGCTGATCGGCTTACCGGCCTGCTCGTGCTGGTACAACAGCGCGGCGAGGATATCCACCCCTGCGATGTCACCAGCGTGGTACTGCTTGGTGGCACCGTACAGGGCTTCGGCGCCGGTCGCGGTATCGATGACACCGACAGACAAGCGTGCCGCCGCGGCGCCGAAAGCCGCCCGCAGCGCCGTGGACAGCCGCGCGTTGAGTACCGCGGATGGCCCTGCGGACAACTTCCCGCCTGGCAGCTCGGCGCTGTCGCCGATGTGCTTGCTGCCTAGCTGGGCCGTTTTGGTGTGCAAGGTATCAGCCAGGGGCCGACCCGGCCCGTTGCGCGCGTCCGTTTTGGCGGCCAAGACGCTGAGGCCGACGACGAACGTCGCCATGACCGTAAACATCATCACGAACGCGAGGCGTTCGGTCACGGGCAGCCTCCCCGCATGGGCAGGCGCCCGCGTCACCTCAATCTCCGGAGCACAGCTATCCCCCGCTTGCCCGTATGGCCCGCCCGGCCGCCACAGTTTGGGCACAGCAGGTGCGTTTGCCGCTGTTAACCAGTTTTCGCACTGAGACGCCCGGACGGAGTTTTATCGCTTAAATTCCCCCGGTATTTTCAAGCTATTGACCGCAATGACAATATCAGCGTCCGAAATTGGATCTCGAGCAACTCAGGGCGGAGTATCGAAAACGTTATACGCTCGCCAAAGCGCCCGGCCTGCGCTGGAGATTATTTATCAGCAGTACGGCTTTCCGCCGTACTATTGCCGAGGTCCGCCAATCTGTCCTGTTAAGGCGGTGCTCAGATTGCCCGGTGGCGTGCCCTGGCCGGTGCCGGGCGTGTCGCGCGTGGCGGGCTCGCCGGACCGCCTTGGCTGCGGTCGATGTCCACGTGGCTGATCGCCATGTACACGACGCAGATCAGGACTGGCACGAAGAGGATCATCGCGACGTGGGCGCGGCCCCAGTCCAGGCCGCCGAGGCGGTGCGATACCCCGAGCCAGTCGGCCACCGAGGCGCCGAGCGGCCGGGTGAGCGTGTAGGCGAACCAGAACGCGAACACCGAGTTCATGCGCAGCTTCCAGTGCGCGACCAGCGGGATGCAGATCAGGACCAGGAACAGCACCGCTGAGGAGAAATAGCCGAGCTTCAGTGTGGTCGCGGTCAGGTCGCCGAGCGCGGTTCCGAGCGCGAACGTGGCCATAACGGTGGCCCAGTAAAAGACCTCGCGCCGCACAGTGGTGATGCTATGGATCGAAAGTGTGCGCTCGGTGCTGTACCAGGCGATAAATATCAGCGCGAGAATGGCGGCGTATAGGGCCGTAGTGACCGTATATGGCAGGCCCACCACGACGTGCAAGCCGTCGGCTGCCATCGTGCCGGTCACGCTCACCGCGCACACTGTGAGCCAGTAGATCCAGGTGCTATACCGGCGCGTCCGGAACTGCAGGACGAGCGCGACGATGATCAGCACCGCGCCGAATGCACCATCAGCCAGCGTGCCGTAGCGGGCGTAACCGTAGTCGGACACAGCTTCGCCCATGCCCGTGGACGCTATCTTCGCGATCCAGAACGCCGCCGTGATCTGCGGCACCTTGGTGCCGAGAACCCACTGCCGCCCCGCGCTGAGCCGGCCAGCATAGTCACCACTGGTCATGGCCGTCAGGATGCCATATTTCCTGGAGTACCCCAGCGTGCCTTGGTGAACTTTCAGGTATCCGCCAGGAACGAGCCATCAGCAGGCCCGTCACAGAACAGATGTGTGTGATGCGGTCAGTCCGGTCCTGGCGCGAGCGCTGACCCGCCAGGCTACCCTTGGCTCGTGTCTTCGCCTGCCGAGGCCGGTCTGCGGCCGCCGCGATCAGTTGCAGCTGCGGTAGACCGGGTCAGGCAGGCCGACAGCATCTGGTGGCTTGTCCTGGTCGCCGCCGCCTTTACTGTGGCGCAACTCGCACTCGTGGTGCCCAGGCTCGGGCTGAGCTGGGACGAGACCGTCTACATCAGCCAGGTCAGCGCTCACGCGCCAGCCGCGTACTTCGATCCGGCCCGGGCGCGCGGGATCCCGCTGCTGGTCGCGCCGGTTACGCTGCTTACCTCGTCGGTCCTGGCCGTCCGGATCTACCTGGCGTTTGCTTCCGGCATTGCCCTGTTCCTTGCCTTGCTGTGCTGGCGAGGGCTGCGCCCGGCCTGGCAGCTAGCGCTCGCCGGCGTGCTGTTCTGCGGACTGTGGACCACCCTTTACTACGGCCCTCAGGCCATGCCTGACCTGTGGGTGGCGTTCAGCTCGCTGGCGGCGGTCGGGTTGTTCCTGCAGGCCGCCGGCGCGGGCGCCAGGGCTACAGCGCCAGATGGGGCTCGGGCGACCGACAGGGCTCAAGCGACCGACAGGGCCTCAGGGGCTTTCCCGACCCGCTGGGGCCTGCTCGCCGGCCTCGCGGCCTGCGTGGCGATCGCCGCGCTGGTGCGGCCAGGGGACGCCCTGTATCTCGCCGCAGCGCTTGGTATCGCGGTCATCGTCGTCCGGCAGTGGCGGCGCTGGCAGCTGCTCGCGGCCGTCGTCATCGGCTTCGCCGCGGGAGCTGCCGACTGGATCATCGAGGCGTACGTCCGCTTCGGCGGCCCGCTGAACCGCCTCCACGAAGCAGGTGCCGAGCAGGGCGGGTTCGGCTTCCATTTCGCCCTCTGGGACGAGTTGCGCTCCGTCAACGGCCCTACTCTGTGCCGGCCGTGCACGGTGGGCTTCCGTTACCCGGTGCTGAGCCTGTGGTGGCTCGCGCTCCCCGTGCTCGTCGTACTGGGCGCCTACGCCGCCCACCGCGCCGGACGGCTCGCTTCGTCAGTGCTCGCGGCGGCGTGCGGGCTCAGCCTGGCTTTCCAGTACCTGTTCCTGATCAATTACGCCGCGCCCCGGTTCCTGCTTCCGGCGTACGCACTGGCAGCGATCCCGGTCGCAGACGCCGTCGCCGGGCTGCTCACCGGCATTCAGCGCGACTTGCGGGCCCCGGCCGCGTTGCTGGTCGCAGTCGTGCTCGGCGTTCAGCTGCTGATCCAAGGGACTGTGCTCGAGCACCAGGTCGTGGAGAAGGTCAGCTTCTTCGGCGACTACAACCGCATTGCTGGCGACTTGCGCTCACTGGGAATCCGGCCGCCGTGCCTGGTCAAGGGCACTCAGGATATCCCTGTCGCGTTCTACGCGGGCTGCACCTCGGCGCCCGGCATCACGGTCGGCCAGAAGATCACCGAACCCGTCGCGGTGCTGGTGGCACCGGGCAAGCCGCCGCCGGCCTACGCCCGCGGCTGGACGCTGCACGAGCTGCCCGGCATTCAATCGAAGCTGCTGAAGGTGAACGCGTACGTGGCGCCCCGCTCAGGCACCGCAGCTGGGTGACACGATCTAGCGGTAACCGCAGTCCCAGGCATCTGCAACCATGTCACGAAGTCCGTGTCCTGGCTTCCAGGCCAGGTCGCGGCCGATACGCTCGGACGACGCGACCAGGACCGCGGGGTCACCGGCCCGCCTGCCGGTGATCTTGACGGGGATGTCGATACCGGTTGCCTCCCGGCAAGCCGCCAGCACTTCAAAGTTCGAGTAGCCAGTACCGGAGCCGAGGTTGTAGATCTTGTGCTCAGCCGGGCTGCAGGCACTCAGGGCGAGCAAGTGCGCGACGGCAAGGTCGCCGACGTGAATGTAGTCGCGGATGCAGCTTCCGTCGGCTGTGGGGTAGTCGTCGCCGTAGATGCTGACAGGGCCCGAACGGTCTCGCGCGATCTTGAGAATGTTCGGGATCAGGTGCGTTTCGACGGTGTGCCGCTCACCGAGCCAGTGACCGCCAGCGTCCCGGAAGGCGCCGGCCACGTTGAAGTAGCGGAGACTGACGGCCGCGAACCCGTGCATCCGCGCGTACTCGGCGAGCGCGGTGTCCACGGCAAGTTTCGACGCGCCATAGGGGCTGGTAGGCCTTGTCGGCGCCGTCTCTTCGACCGGGATGGTCTCTGGCTCGCCGTAAACCGCAGCGGTCGAAGAGAACACGATGGTCGACACGCCGGTCGCGCGCATGCCTTCCAGCAGCGCCAGCGTGCCGCCGAGGTTATTGCTCCAGTACAGGCCAGGGTCCGCCACTGATTCGCCGACCAGCGACTTGGCAGCGAAGTGGAACACCGCGTCTATGCCACTGGCCAGCACTGAGGTGGCATCAGTGCGCAGGTCACCTCGCACGAACCACGCTCCGGGCGGGACCGCGTCGGCATGCCCGGTCGACAGGTCGTCGAGCACGGTCACTTCATGGCCAGCCGCGAGGAGCTGTGCAGCCACAACGCTGCCGATGTAGCCCGCACCGCCTGTCACCAGCAGCCTCATGCGTCCAGTGTTGGTAGTCACCTGCAGAGGATACTTGCGCTCGGTCCGACCGGCTGAGCAGATTGCCACAGATCGTTGCGGATACGGTGGGTTCGGAATTAGTAAGGCTGGCCTTACTAAGTGTACGCTTGTTGACTAATGAAGCCCTGGACGTCAGCGAGCCCGCCGGAGCGGCGAGCGGCCGGCTTCGGGCACGCAGTGACGTCGATCACAGGCCCGGTGGCGGGCTCTCGGCGGCAAACGCCTCGTGACCGGCTGAGCGAGACCATCTGATGGCGGAAGGCGACCGCGACCGGGATCGCGCGGCAGCCGGGACAGCGCAAGCCAGGGACGACCGGGCAGACGAGCGTTACCGATGGGTCGCACTGGCGAATACGACCGCGTCGGTGTTCATGTCCGCCCTCGACGGGTCCATCGTCATCATTGCTTTGCCGGCCATCTTCCGCGGTATCCACCTGGACCCGCTCTCGGCCGGAAACATCTTCTACCTGCTGTGGATGATCATGGGATACCGCCTTGTGCAGGCGGTCCTTGTGGTCACGCTCGGCCGTCTCGGCGACATGTACGGCCGCGTCAGGATCTACAACGCCGGGTTCGCCATCTTCACGGCCGCTTCGATCCTGCTGTCTTTCGACCCGTTCACAGCGGCCAGCGCCGCCCTATGGCTCATCGGCTGGCGCGTGCTGCAGGCGACCGGCGGATCCATGCTGACGGCCAATTCCGCCGCGATCCTGACCGATGCGTTCCCGCCCGATCGGCGCGGTTTCGCGCTCGGCATCAACCAGGTAGCGGCGATCGCCGGCCAGTTCGTCGGGCTGGTCGCGGGCGGCTTGCTAGCCGCGCTCGACTGGCGCGCGGTGTTCTGGATCAACGTGCCGGTCGGCATCTACGGCACGGCGTGGGCCTATTTCAAGCTCCGCGACAACTCCGAGCGGCACCGCGCCCACATCGACTGGTGGGGCAACGTGACGTTCGCGCTCGGCCTCGGCGCCGTGCTGATCGGGCTCACCATCGGTATCCAGCCCTACGGCGGCCAGACGATGGGCTGGACCAGCCCGGTGGTGATCGGGTTGCTGGCCGGCGGCATATTGCTCCTAGCCGCGTTTGCCCGGATCGAGACTCGCGTGGCAGAGCCGATGTTCCAGCTCGCTCTGTTCAAGATCAGGGCCTTTACTGCCGGGAACGTGGCCGGCCTGGCCGTAGCGATTGCCCGCGGGGGACTGCAGTTCACGCTAATCATCTGGCTGCAAGGAATCTGGCTGCCATTGCATGGCTACAGCTACAGCGACACGCCGCTCTGGGCCGGCATCTTCCTTCTGCCGCTGACCGGGGGCATCCTGCTCTCCGGCCCGGTCTCCGGAGCGCTGTCTGACCGGTTCGGCGCTCGCGGCTTCGCCACTGCCGGAATGGCCGTCTTCGGGGCCAGCTTCATCGGGCTGATCGTCATGCCGGTGATCTTCCCGTACTGGATATTCGCGTTGCTCATCTTCGCCAACGGCGTCGGCGGCGGGATGTTCGCTGCGCCCAACTCTGCTTCGATCATGAGCAGCGTCCCTGCCAGGTATCGCGGCGCGGCATCCGGGATGCGGGCGACCTACCAGAACTCGGGCACGGCGCTGTCGATCGGCGTGTTCTTCTCGCTGATGATCGCCGGCCTGGCGGCAAGCTTGCCGCACACGCTAAGCCGGGGGCTGGAGTTGCACAGCGTGCCGTCTGCAGTCGCTCACCAGATAGCCAGCCTGCCGCCAGTTTCGTCGCTGTTCGCGGCCGTTCTTGGCGTGAACCCAGTCCAGCACCTGCTGTCCACAGCCGGCGTGCTGTCCACGCTTCCGCAGTCCAGCCGGCAGATCCTGACCGGCCGGGCATTCTTCCCGCAGCTCATCTCGGTGCCGTTCCATCAGGGCTTGGTGATCGCGCTGAGCGTCTCGGCCTGCCTGGCCGCGGTGGCCGGCGTCGCGTCGCTGCTGCGCGGCGGGCGCTATATCCACACTGATGCACCGGCTGTGGGCACCGGCAGCGACGGCAATGCAGCACCCGGTCCGGCCGTGGTGGCCGTCGACATCGAGAAGGGACCCAGCTCGTAGAACGCGTGTGTGTTCTCGCGGGCTGCCTAGAAGGTCGCCGGCCAGCTGTCGGCTTCGGCCCGGCTGGGCGGATCAGCGCCCGGTCGGCTACAGGTGATTGCTGCGATGCGGCTGGCCTCATCGAGGATTCCGGCGAGCTTCGCCGCGTCGCCGAGTGCAGTGAGGCTGCCCGGCGCTAGCAGTTGGCGCCGGGCCAGCGCGTCCAGCAGTCCGCTGGCGAACGCGTCGCCCGCGCCGACCGTATCCGTTACTGCCGTCAGAAACCCAGGCCGGCTGACCGGCGACTGCCCTGACACCCACGCGGTCGCGCCATCGGCGCCCATCGTGATCACGACGAGCCTTACTCCAAGGTCAAGCCACCGGCCTGCAACGGCGTCAACATCGGCTCCAGGTCCGTACAGCCAGTGCACGTCATCGAGGCTGGCCCTGACGAGATGGGCGAGGCTGACGGACTGCTCGATCTGCTGCCGCGCGCTCACGGCATCTGGCTGGAGCGCGGGCCTGACGTTCGGGTCGTAGCTAATGAGCACCGATCCGCTACGTCGCAGCCTGCCGATTGCCGCAGCGATGGCGGCGCTTCCGGGAGGCAGCCAGGATGCCAGCGAACCGAAATGGACAGCGAGGGCTCCGCCGGGCAGGAATGCGAGCTCATCCGCGGACCATTGGAAGTCCGCCCCGAGCGCGTACTCATACGTTGCGTGGCCGTCGGTTAGCCGTACAAGCGCGATCGTGCTCCGCTCGGCGGCCGTCACTACGTGCCGGATGTCGACTCCCGACCGTTCGAGATGCTGCCGGAGTATGGATCCGAACGGATCCGTTGACAGACGGCCGGCGAACCCGGTCCGATCACCAAGTCTGGCGAGACCGACGGCCACGTTCATCGGGCTGCCGCCCGGCCTGGCCACCGCCGACTCGCCTGCCGCGGGCGTGGCAAGGTCGATGAGTGCTTCACCGATCACCACGAAGGTTGGCGGATCGTCCTCCTGCACAGGCAGACGGTACCGGACACCCCTCGCCGCGGGAGCGGGCGAGCGCGGCCCCCGGCGCCTGCCTGGTGACGGACGTAACTGACTGGACGTGCGGATGGCGGAACCGTAGAGTCACCCGGTGCCTCGTTACGTGCACTTACTGTCGCCCAGGGGATGGCCGGGGTGATCGGAAGGACCTTTGCCGGCGACGGAGAAGTTGTCGCGCTCGGCAGCGTCAACCTGTATGTGCGCCGCTTCGGCGATCCGGCGCTGCCGATGCTCATCATCGTGCATGGCGGGCCGACGTGGGACCACTCCTACCTGCTGCCCGCAGTCGCGGAGCTAGCGGATCTGGCGCATGTCGTGCTGTTCGACTTGCGCGGCTGCGGGCGCAGTTCCCGGACTCCACCGGCCGGCACTCTGCCCGTTGCTGCGCTGCAGCCCGACTTGCTGGCCGACGACGTGGCCGCTCTTGCCCGGCATTACGGTGCAGCTCGCGCCGACGTGCTCGGCTTCTCGTATGGCGGCGGTATCGCAATGCGCGTGGTGGACCAGCATCCGGGCGTAGTCCGCAGCCTCATCCTCGCTTCGACGACTGCTTACCAGGATTTTCACGACGAGCTCGAGGCATCCGCTGACTATCGCGCCCGGGCGCCGATGTGCACCGAGATCGCGTGGGACGACCCCGTACTGACCAGCCCGGACGCGCCCGACGGCGCGCTGAGCCGCGCCATGGCCTACGCGGGTGCGCCGCGCGACATCTGGCATCTAGACCGCCTCGGCGAATGGCGTCGCGTACTTGCCGGAGTCCGGTTCAGCAGCGACTGGAACGCGCCGCATGCCGCCGGCCAGCTCCGGCCAAGCGCGCCAGCCGGCGCTGAGCGCATCCTGGCGGACTGGGCAGGACCCATGTTGATCGTGCACGGCCGCCGGGAGATGGGATTTCCGGTCGGCGTCGCCAGGAAGCTACACGCCGCTCTGCCAGCAAGCGTGCTGGCCGAGATCCCGGATGCCGCCCACATGGCGCACTTCGACAACCCCGCAGCCTGGCTCGCCGCGATCCGCGCTTTCCTCAGCCCATGAGCTCGCGCTGGCAGTTGCCGACCGGCGCCTGGTTGGATAGCGGACTGTGACTGTGGCGCTCGAATGGACCGGACAACGGGTGGCCGACGATGGTGTTGTCGAGCAGTCTTTCCAGCTTGGCTGCGCAGCAGGGCCCGTCCCCGGGGTGTTGTGGCTCCCGTCTAGGCCCATGGCGCCGCCTCCCCTGGTCATGCTCGGACACGGCGGCAGCGGGCATAAGCGCAGCGAGCGGATCGTGAGCCTGGCGCGGTGGTTTGCTTCTGAAGCCGGGCTGGCGGCCATGGCCATCGACGGGCCTTACCACGGTGACCGCCTTTCCTCGCCGCTGACGCCCCCGGAATATCAAGCTCGCATTGCGGCCGAGGGCATCGGCATCGTCCTCGACCGAATGGCGCAGGAATGGCTGGCAGCCGTGGCAGCCGTCGGCGCCAGGGACCTAGTTGACACGGCCAGCCTCGGATATGTGGGAGTGTCCATGGGCACACGGTTCGGCCTTCCGGTCGCCGCGGCCCTGGGCGACGAGCTCCGCTGCGTGGTTTTCGGCAAGTTCGGCCTTCGGCAGGGCCCGGACCTCCATCGGGGCCTGGAGGCGCCGGAACGGATGGCTAGCTACACGAGGCAGGTCGCCGCACCGGCCCTCTTCCATCTGCAGTGGAACGACGAGGTCTTCCCGAGAGAGGGGCAACTGGCCCTGTTCGATCTGCTCGGATCGGCCGAGAAAGAACTGATCGGCTACGCCGGGCCGCACGCAGAGACCAAGCCCACCGCTTTCGCTCTGTGGCGCGAATTCGTCGCTAGCAGATTGGCGCGGACCTGACCGCCTCACCCCGCCAGCCGCCTGGCTACGATCGCACTAGATGCAGTCCGGCCTCGACGGCCTCTTCGCGTTGTTCGATGCCGATTGACCCCAGGATCACGATGTCGGCGTCTATCCCGAGCGAAAGGTTCATGACCAGGTGCTGATCGGTGTGGGTTTGGATTCCCGGCTCGGCCTGCCATTCGACGGGCTGCGCGAGGCCGCGCGAGAGGCCGGGCAACTCGGATTCGAAAGCCTGTGGACTCCGGCAGGCGGCGTGCCGGACTCCTTTCATGTCTGCGCGGCGTGGTCGGGGGACACTTCGCTGCGCACAGGGATATCTGTCGTCCCGGCGGCGCGGATGTGGACTCCCCTGGGCCTTGCGATGCAGGCGGCTACGCTGGCTCAGCTCTCATCCGGGCGATTCGTCCTTGGGCTGGGAACGGGAGGCTACGGGCCGCGGTTCTGGGCGACGGTCGGGCTGCCTGACCGTCCAATCGCGGTCATGCGAGCGTACGTCACACAGGTCCGCGCCCTGCTAGCCGGGGAGACGGTCACCGCCGGCCCACCGGTCGCCCTGGGCCAGGATTCCGTCGGCGCAGGTACGCCAGGCTGGCCCCGCCCGGCCTCGCTCGGGCTAGCGGACCTGCCGGCGGCTCCGGTGTACCTGGCCGCGCTCGGCCCGCAGATGCTCAGCCTCGCGGGCGAGGTCGCCGCCGGCGCACTGCTCAACTGGGCGACGCCAGAGCGCATCGCCTTCAGCCGGGCCAGGATCGACCAAGGCATCGCACGGGCTGGCCGCGACCCGGGCGCCGTGCCGATCACCATGTACATCCGGGTCTGTATCGATGACGACGTGGCCGCAGCGCGGCAGGCCTTCGGCACCCAGGTGCTGGGGTACGCCATGGGCCAGCCCGGCGTACCCCAGCGTGCCGGCTACCGAGGGCTGTTCGCCCAGATGGGATTCGATGAGGAACTGCGTGAGCTGGAGGAGCGGCGAGAGCGGGGCGAGACCTTCCCCCAGCTCGCGGCCGCCGCTCCGGACAAGATGCTGCAGGCGGTGGGCTATTACGGCCCTGCTGCGGAGGCACCGGCCGCCTTCGCACGGCTGAGCAGCGGACTGGACGAGGCCATCGTCCGGGTCATCACGGCCAGGCCCGGCCTGGAACCCGTAAGCCAGGCCATGGCAGCACTGGCGCCGTCGCTCATACGGGCCGCCTAAACCAGCCACAAGCAACTCCTGGCACCGGGCGGGCGCAGGCTCTGCATGGAGCGTCGGCGCGCCCGGCCCGCCCGCGCCGGTCAGGGCCGCCTGGTCGCGTCCATGTACCAGTTATCGAGCCAGGTCTCGCCGCCGTCGGTGGAGAAGGCCTGCTCCCAGTGTGCCGAACGGGCTGTGATGTCCGTCCACCGGAACCGGGCGACTATGGGCACGTCGTTGTGCATGTCCTCACCGAAGAACTCGCCGACTCCGCCGGAGAATGTTCCCGTCACGGGCGGGAACAGCGTGCCCGTGCGCTTGCTGGCCCAGTAAAGCGACCAGTGGCCGCTGTCCGGGTTGTACAGGCGGAGGGTCAGGCCGGAGAACCCCTTCGTCGGGAAGATGATTTCGTCGAAGTTCGCGTTGCCGTCGAAGTGCCGGGTCGCGTGGCTGACGCCGGGGAACTCCTCCCACTCACTGCCGGAGTCGAGGAAGTCGGTGCGCCAGCGATTGGCGATATCCCAAGTGCCGGTGAAAAAGTCGAAGTCGTTCATGACCTTCCTTAGGCTCGGTGATCGGCTTGAAGTGCCGTGACGGCACCGTAGGCCGCTTCTCCTGCCACCTACTGTCAGTGGACCTGGCGATACTTGCCGCATGCGCGCTAGCCGCCTGCTGTCCCTGCTCCTGCTGCTGCAAACCCGCGGCCGGATGACAGCCCAGCAACTGGCCAGCGAGCTCGAGGTCTCGGTCCGCACGGTCTATCGCGACGTCGAGGCGCTCAGCACGGCCGGCGTCCCGCTGTACGGTGACGCGGGGCACGCGGGCGGATACCAGCTGCTCGGCGGCTATCGCACCCGGCTGACCGGGCTCACCGCAGCAGAGGCCGAGGCGCTGTTCATTTCCGGGCTACCCGGCCCGGCGGCAGAGCTTGGCCTCGGCAGCGTACTGGCGGCCGCGACGCTGAAACTACGGGCCGCGCTGCCCGCGTCGCTCCGCGAGAACGCCGACCGCCTGACCGAGCGCTTCTACCTCGATGCCCCTGGCTGGTACCGCCGCCCCGAGGACGTGCCCCACTTGCCGGTCGTGGCGAGCGCGCTCTGGGATCGCCAGGTCATACAGGTCACCTACCGGCGATGGAAGCAGCCGACCGAGGTCAGCCGGCAGTTGGAGCCGCACGGTCTGGTGCTCAAGGCCGGCACCTGGTACCTCGTGGCCCGCTGCGACGGGGTTATGCGCACTTACCGGGTCGACCAGATCGCCGCGGCCGCTGCCTGTGCCTGCGGCTTCACCCCCGAGCCTGGATTCGAGCTCGCCTGCTACTGGCACTCCTACCTGGCCGAGTTCCACCGGAAGCTACACACCGGGTACGCGATGATCCGCCTCTCCAGCGGCGGTGTCCGGCGCATGCGCCACCTGCTCAGTGCTGCGGCCGTGATCGCGATTGAAACCGCGGGTACCGCCGACGCGGACGGCTGGACGAGGGCCCGCGTGCCGATCGAGTCGGCCGACCAGGCACTCGCTGATTTCCTGCGGCTCGGCCCCGACGTCGAGATCCTCGAGCCGGCGGAGCTGCGTGAGCAGGCGGCCAGGACCATCCGGGCCATGGGGGCGATCTACGACGAGCGCTCGCGCGGGGCGGATCTGGTCAGTTGAGCGTGGCGCGCTGGGTGTCGAGGAAGGCCTGTTCGACCGAGTTCGCGGTCAGAGA
>Ga0335075_10004119_pt1 | contig 22797 bp, 25 predicted proteins | sample Lox_Sample_24_FD_206723 | JGI IMG/M metagenome (GOLD analysis project Ga0335075, IMG submission 206723) | Soil microbial communities from Loxahatchee National Wildlife Refuge, Florida, United States - Lox_Sample_2.4 | ecosystem: Environmental > Terrestrial > Soil > Wetlands | place: USA...
AATATGACAAGTCTGGGCGGCCTGAGAACTCAACAGCGCGCTGTCCCGTATGTGGCCGATCGGTCAGACCAGACCGCGGGAAGCGATTATCATTCCGATACAATCCGGACTCACCGTTACTCCGATGTCAATGCTCAGTGTACATGATATCGCCACGACGGACAGCTGCGGCTAGGCTTTCCAGCAGCTTTGCTGCATCTTCTTGATCTTGGAAAGCAATAGCCATTGTGATTCCGAAGGAGAGGATTGTTTGGACAACAACCTCTGGTGAAATGCCCTGCCTCTCGCATTTTTTGCATGCGGCGGTCAATTGCTTGGCAACAAAATTATGCTGTGCTTCTGTCGGGCCCATTTGGCTTTACGCCTCCCATAAATAAGTTTCGCCAATTTGGTGCAGGGCGTACGTACTTCCTATATCTTCCACTGCTCATTGAGGCCACGGGCTGAACTCAGACCCTTATCTTCTCCACCTCATCGAGGCTGAGTTCCCCGCGCCGACGGTCATAGAGCTGCGTTGTACGCGTGCTGGCATGGTTCGCCATCTGCGCCGCTTTTTCCAGCGTACCGCCGTTCATCAGATACGCCGTGATGCCGGTCGCACGGAAGCTGTGATTGCCGAGCCTGGTCGTGATGCCGGCGGCGTTCTTGCGGCGCGTGATCATCTGGTATGCCTCGGCCTGTTGCAGCGCTGTCCGCGTCAGCGGCCGGCCTTTGCTGCGGCCGATCGTGCGGAACAGTGACCCCTTGGGATCTCCGGCGATCCCTGCGCCCTCGATGTAGGCATTGAGGTAGGTCTCAAGGTTGTGGTGGCACGGCATGGCGTGAGCCTTGCCGCCTTTCTCGCGCAAGCGCACCCACAGACGGCGCTGCTGCGTGTAAACGTCCTCCACCTTCATCCCCAGCACCGCACCGATGCGCGCGAAGCTGTAGACCATCATCCCGATCAGCGCCCGGTCGCGCAGGCCAGCGACTGTCGTTACCTCGATGCTGTCGAGCAGCTGCCGAGCCTCCTCCGGCGAGAGCACCGACGTCTTGCCTTCCTTCACGGTGTGCGCGGGGCCGCGCACCGAGCTGGCCGGGTTCACCGGCACGATCTGGCCGGTCACCAGCCAGTCGAACAGATGACGCAGCGCGGCAAGCCGCAGCTTGGCCGTCGGTGCCGCATGCTCATTGGTCTGCAACTCGATCCAGGCGGCGACGTGAAGCGGTTGTACGGCCGCGAGCGACGGGACCTGGTTGTCCTCGCACCACGCCAGAAAATCCGACACGGCCCGTCCGTAGGCCCGGCGGGTATTCGGATTGCGGATGCGGGCGACGAAGAATTCCAGAAAGCGAAACCGCGCGCGCGGCCCCGCCGCGGCGATCAGCGCCGGCACGACGCGCGAGCGATCGTCGCCGGCCACGATAGTGACCCGCTCGGCGACGGCGGGAAGCTGTTCGGTCACGGCAGTCTCTCCGGCATCGGAAAATCCTCGAAGCCCGTAGGCATGATGTAACCGGGCAGGCGGCGGCGGCGCGGCAGGATTGCCCGTTCCACGCCCATAGCCATTGCGGCTCGCTTGCCGCACCGCTCATGACCGTGGCCTTACGATACTTCCCGGCGGAACGCCGGCCAGCTTATGGGCGCGTTGGTATTCCGCGGCGAGCGTCGCGCGATCTAGGCCCCCTGGACCGCACTCGACGTGCCGCTGGTTGTCCCGCGCGCGGCGCGCGGCGGACTGCCAGGGCTGATCATCAGTCATCGGGCCCTCGACCGACAAGAAGCCGCGGGCATGGTCGGCGACGATCAGGAAAAACGGTTCGGGCGGTCGGGCGTCGGACACGGGGGGATTCTACCCGATTCGGCCTGCTTTGTATATATGATAAAGCACATTATCATATATGGTCTGTTACTTGCCGCTGTCGGAATACTTTACAACATCCTTTCAACAGCGGTCTTATAAAAGATACAGCTAAGGTACAATCTCAGCCTTTTCTAGTGGCCCGATAATTGCTTACGTCTCCACACGACCCTCGCTAGCCACAATCGATAGATGGCAAAGATGGGGAATGCGTAAAAGCGGTCTGGGATTGAATGGTTCGCTGCCATCGCAGCGATGTCCACTGGCAGACTTGCTCTGCGGCTTGTCCCTCGGGAGCCATGACCGCCGTTTTGCAACCGACCTTACGCAGCGGAAAATTGCCAATCCGGAGAGAAACATGAAACTCTGGACGACGAACCAACGAAAGATCGCGATGAGTGCCTTAGCATTGGCATTCGTTGCCACGATCCCACAAGCGCGAGCCGACGTTATCACTTGGACCCTGCAAAACGTGGCGTTCTCGAACGGACAAACTGCTTCCGGGACGATCCAGGTAGATTCGGTAGCAGTGAGCGGTTTCTACCCGGTGCTTTCCTATAGCATAACGTTCAGCGGTGTTCCTTCAAATTATCCCCAGAATGTTTCGGGGACTGGATGTGCCGGTGGCTTTGGAACGTGCGTGCAAACGGCATATTATGAGACGACACCAGTTCAGGCGGCATTACTTCTCTCAGCGTTCAACGCAAATGAGACTAGTGCTATCGGCTTTGAGCTCACGGCGAATCTCAGCGATATGTTCCCCCCTGGCGAGGGGCCATCCACTATTCCCTTGCTCGTGACAACGCCCACGGTACAGGAATCGTTAATATATGAAGAAGACTGGAACAACGGCAGTTTCTTAGATTATGCGTCCATTGGTCAGCTTATTAGCGGAGACATTGTCCAAACTGTCCAAAGTGCTCCTGAACCTTTGTCGTCGTCGATGCTGGGAAGCGCATTGGTGGCGCTCGGGTTTTTCAAATATCGCCGTAGAAGTACGCCCAGATACAACGGAGCCGTGCGGCGCGATCAAAATGCTCCATCATCGTTCAGGGGAGGTTCGTGCCGCGACGCTGCATAAGACCGTTATTGCTGGTTCTGCGTTGGTTGAAGTCGGCGCACTTGTTGCGATGGATCTGGCGCCATCCGCCAAAGCAGATGCACTTCCGGAGCCCGCATCGCTCGCACTGCTCGGTATCGGGCTTGCTGGCCTTATGTCCAGTCGTCGGCGCAAAGGGCATCGCCATGTTTGAACTTGGAACGCGTTGGCATTGTCGGCTTGCGGCCATCGTCCCCTTTGTCTTCTTGGCAGGGATGGGATGGTCGCGAGCGGATGTCGTTTACACATTTGACGGGACACTGCCTCTTTCTGGCGACACGACTTTCACGTGCGATGCACCGTCGTATATAGCTGCGTCAGCTTCTACATCTTGCACCGACTCAGCCGGTGGACCGTGTGAGGCGAGTCTCATTGGAAGTTCAGTAATCATTTCCTATGATGAGTCGTTTTTGGGATTGCAGCTTCCTACGATGGCCACCTTCACATTTCCAAATAACGCTCTCCTTGCTGGTGGCACATATAGCACGGTCCCCGGAAGCTACGCAGCGGGGACATTGACTGTTAGTGGTGGTGGTGGTGGTCCACCACCACTACCGCCGTCCCTTTATGAGACCGTGACACTTCCGAACAACGGCACACAAATAGAACTGGCACTCTCGGTGGCGACGTCGCCGCCACCTGGCCAAAGTTATTTGGTTCCGAATACTGCGCTCCCGCCTAGCGACGCGACATTGGCTCAGGCCGCGCAGGATCTTGGCTTTACGACTTTCGATATTTCCCAAGAAGTCGCGATTCCTTCTGGCCCGAGCCCGTATTACGAATGCTCGGACCTTAGCTGTTCATCTACCATTAATATAGCAAATCAAACAGTGCCCGATGCCCCTCAATATGGATGGAGTTATTGCAACCCATCATCGAAAAGCTATGATAATAGATTCCCCGCCTGCCTCAATTACCCGTTTGCTCTGCCTATAGTATCTCCTATCGGTAGTGCGACTTATACGGACAACCCCACCGATGATTGTCTGTTTGGCGGCACGGGGAAAGACTGCGGCGGTGAGACGCAGGTAACAAAAGATCCGCTCGTTTTCCTAACGACGCTAGATGGCGTGACCGTAGAGCCTGATGGCACAGCAGTGGCGACTCCGCTATGGAACATCGGTTGGAGCGATGACTACAATGGAACGTCAGGTGGTATTTAGTACATTATCCAACGGGTTACCAGTTGATCCGGGCAGCGGAAGTGGCGGGATTACGATACTGAGCATCAACGGCGTGCCTGTTACGGAGCCGTCGACTCTGGTTCTATTGGGCGTTGGGTTGGCTGGCCTCGGCTTCCCCTCCGCCACTGCCTTCCTTTACGCCGCCTCCGCCATGCTGCTGGCACGCAGACTGGCTCGTTCGGGGTGAGATTCGAGTCGGACTCTCAGACCACGACCCTGGCGAAGATCTGGGGCGACATGTTTACATCGCACTTCCTGGACTTTAGCACCGACTTCATCCAGGCCGCCGCCGCTGGGAACCTGCCAGCCTACAGCTTCATCGAACCGCGGTACTTCACCGACCTGTTCTCCATCCCAAATGACGAACACCCACCGCATAACGTCGCCTACGGCGAGCAGCTGATCGCCTCCGTCTACAACGCCGTCCGCGGTGGCCCGGGCTGGAAGCAGACCCTGCTGGTGATCACCTACGACGAACACGGCGGCTGCTATGACCACGTGGTGCCGCCGGCGGCCGTGTCGCCGGACGGCTTCGACTTCGGCTATTTCGGCGTCCGGGTACCCGCGGTGATCATCTCGCCCTACGTACCGGCCGGCCGCGTCATCCGGCCGCTCGGTCTCACGCCCTTCGACCACACCTCCATCATTGCGACCCTGCGCAAGCTGTTCGGCATCCAGCCACTGACGAAGCGCGATGAGGCGGCGCCTGACCTAGTGGACGCTCTGGAAGCATTCCAGACAGGAGCAGACAACGACGGCCCGTCGTCCATCGTCGCACCCGCCGTCCCACCCCCGGCGGCACAGGTAGCGCGCGCCGCCGCCAAGCCACCAAACAGTCTTCAGCAGAGCCTGGCCGCGGCAGCTTTCCACTTGCCGACGGCTGGCGCGGACACCGCCACGCACATTCAGCGTCTGCGGTCCGCTCAGGATGTAGTGCCGCAGCATGCCACCGTCGCCGAGGCCGCAGCGGATGTTGCTGCCCATGTGAAGGGATTTCTCGGGCAACCCTGACCAATCGGAGGATTGGCTCGCCTGGTTCAGCCCGGCCCGGCGCCAGGCATAACGACACGAAAAGCGATGTCTCAGGAATGATACAGCACGTTATCATGCGTGAGATTCGAGGGTTTTAGCACAAAGAAAATTGTAACGCTGTGAGGTAGGTCACAGCGCTGCGCTTTACGCTTTGCCAAGATGCGCGGCGCATAACCACCGGACTAACGAACGCAGCGGGCAGTCACACTTGCTCGGAGGCTCGATATGTCCACCTCGATTGCGATAATCACGTTGCATAGTGCGCAATTTGTCACAGTCGGCGACACGCACATTATTCCTAAGCAAAGCCTCATTGGTGACTGGGAAGGCAGCCAATGGGGAGATGGAAAATTCCCTGGCGCTGTGTCGGTCAGCGCTATTGCCACCTTGCGCCAGTTTGCGCAAGTCGCTGAAATTTCAGCGGTAAAGGCAGCTCTAACTTCGGTGGCAGATAACCTTACGCTGACACTATCCGACCAAATTGAGTCTTTCCAACGAGCGTTGGACAGCGCGGCAAAGGCTTAGGCTCGTATTTTTCTTTCTGCCAGGCGAATGGATGAGTTTGAGCAGAATCGAAGATCACCCAGGGAGCCATAGAAGAAGTGACGGGAGGCGCAGCATGAGCGATTCGCAAAGTAAGGTCTTGGTGGCCGACATCATGGAAGCGGCCGCGCAAGGGGTATTGCGTGCTCTTGAGGCACGACGAGCAGGCGAAAAGCCTGAAACGCGCGATCTAGTCGCCGCCGGATTCCGCGTCGACCTCACGATCCGCTGCGGTGGCTACCCGCCTTGGCCCCAATATGGAGGCGGGGATCCGTCGCCGCAGGCCAAAATAGGCTGATCGACCAACATGCCCCCGCCAGATCACGCGATCGACCCAGACGGACCTGGGCTCCTGTGCCCGAGTTCTCCGTGTGACTGGCCCGGGGCTCGGCTGATTGGGGTGGTGGGCGGTACGGTCGACCGACCAAGCGTGGTGTATACGGGCCCGCGGCCTGTTTCCCCTGATTTGCTCGCCTGCGCGGCACCGGTCACGCCGACTGAGGTATTCCGGTTCGCGGCGCCCTGCCAAGAAAATCGGTGCCTGCAGTTCGACGGCACGCGCTGTCGCATTTCCGAGCTAATCGCTCGCCTGTCCCCACCAGTGGACGGATCCGCTCAACCGGGCGCCCTGCCGTCCTGCGGCATAAGGTCGCGTTGCCGATGGTGGCGGGAGGAAGGCGTTGCCGCGTGCCGGTCGTGCTCCGGTATTGCAACTGACAACCCTGCGATTCATCCGGATCTGCGTAGTGGCATCCAGCGCCTGCATTCGACGCATCCTGGGCCGCCGACCGGGGTGATATCAAACGGAACGTAGAACGTCGTCCCAACTTACTCTCTAGGCGCAGAAGCAGTGATGCTCTGTGAGCCTTATCCACTTGGCCTCGGCTGATAGATTCGGTTCTCAACAGGAGGGCTCCATGATCACAATAACTGGCACAGTCGGAAACAGTGGCAGCTATCTCGTTACGGGCATTCCTGTCGACACTGAGGCTCGTAGCGTACTCAAGATCGTGTTCGAGAACAATACTGCTGGCACCAATCTCAGCCTTTTCGCGGGCACAGAAGCACAATTCACTGCGGGAACCGGGGGAACCCAACTGTCGGACTCTGGCGGTCCGGGGTTTCAATTTCTGACGATCATTGATACCCACAAACTCGCGGGCCAGGTCATATTCGTCCGCCGCTTGGTAGGGGCGGCAGATTCCCAGTTCACACTGAGAGTCGAGTAACGGACCGGGTATCGGTCGTTAGAGACTTCTCGGTCGCGGCGGGGCTGATTCGTGTGAGCTAGTTCGCACACCGAGGACAAAGCGCAAAGTCTGGTCAACCGCAGATCGCGGGAACTCAAGGGCGGACCCGCCACGTCATTTTCAAAGACCCGGTCGGCCCGACCCGAATAATCGCTGTGGGAGCAATACGAGATGCCTAACGCAATTGTATACGTCATCGTTGTAGATGAGAATGACCAGTGGATACAGAACCCCACATTCTCTCCATCCTTGCCGTTTGTTTCCATCAACTTTGAGGGCAACCAGATTGGCAACCCTCCCCAACTGACTGTACCTGGTGGTGAAAGTTGGATGATGGGCGTCCAGCCGGGAACGACGATCACTGTGTCAGCGCCGGGATACGGTTCGGATGTCGTTGTCCCCAATATTGGTGCCGGAATTTATGCTGAAGGCAACAACCCCGAAATGCCCTTACACGCCATTCTATCACCACTTGGCGTTTGGACATGGACTAGCCCAACTCCTTTTGTTACGAATGCCAGCCCGATACCGGGGGTCGAGGCAACTGTCGATTGGAAGTCGAACTATGTTGTTGGGGGCGCACTCCAGAGTTCTGACCAAATCGCGACGTTAACGGCTGAACTCGCGCTCACCCAAACTGGGCCATGGACCGCGTCGCCCAACGGGGCTGCATCCTCTGTAGTAGCGACGCAAAGCGTCTCTGTCGCACCTGGCGCCTCTGTCCCTGTAGCGTTGGGCATATTTTCGCAAGACTGGCAATGGTTTGAGCAGGAAACTGGAGTTCCGACTGGTCCAGAGTCACAATTCGTCTCCTATTCCCTCTCAATCTCGATCACCGATGGCAACGGAAATACGCTTAACGTCACACCACCGACTTTGATCGTCCAGGTATCTGTCTCCGAACAAAAGGTGACTGACGACTTTATTGCACAGACTGCCTTCGACAACAGCGTTATCCTAGGAATTGCCGCGGCCGCCTCCGGATTTTGGACTTTCGGCATCGGAACTGTGGTTCTCGGCGTGCTTGCACTCGCTGCTCAGGCGCTTGCTCAAGGCGAATCGGATGCTGCCGAAGATCCACCCGAACCTAGTTTGGCATTTGATCGCGTTGAGCGGTTCCAACCGAGGCTGGTAGGTGGGCGGTTTGATCCCGAGACAAGAAGCTTACGGGAGTTGTTAAACTGTGGGCTTAGAGTCACGGAGGCTCGGCGAGTTCTATCCATAACGGAGGGACGTCTTGAAGGTGCACGGAAAGCCGGAACACAGAACGACATCTCTCGACAACTGGGACACTATCGCCGTGTCGTTGCTATCGTCAAAGCAGACTTGGTAACTGTGCAAAAAGCGGGAGCAGAAGCGGATCGAGAGTTTGCCCAGGCCTTAGATAAAATAAAGGCCGAGTTCGAAACACTTTCCAAAGGGCATGAGCATCGCGATAGCGCCGAGACGCCGCCGCCACCTGGCGTGAACGCCCGCGTTCTTCGCGCGTTGCGAGTGTTGCATCGTCATCCGGCAATCGCGATTGAAGTCGGCAGGGATGCACTTGATCACCTCAAGCAAGATTCGAAAGAAGCTTTCTCTAAACTCGCGCGTGGAATAGGCCACGCGATTGAACACATCGTGAAGGATGACGAGCGGGTTGTCCGCATGGTGCATCGCTTAGCAAACTGACAAGGCGCCAGCAAACTTGTAGGACGCCTTGCTGGGGCCTTGGTGGTATATCGCCTGGCTCAACGACCTGTTACCATGCTAAGGAGTTCGATTGCGCTATAGAAAATGCCGCCTGGTATGACTCGAATTGCCGCCAACCATGTCGGCGGAGGCAAATAGGATAATGGGAGCATCTTACATCGCGCTCCGCTCCTTTGCGTCGGCACTATACGAGTACAAGACTGCTATGGGAAAGCTCCAAAGCGAGAACGGATTCTCGTACTTGACTGCCAATTATCTTCACCATGTAGTCGGTGAATTCGCAACGGCCGAACTGCTTTCTAAAGAGTGTGACAAAGCAATTGCGGATTACACTTGGGCACTAAGCGACGTGGGTACCGACAAGCATTTTGCAGCGGTACTGTATCTCGGCCTAGCTCATGCCCAGAAATGCAGCAATTCCCAAGATACTGTTCATGCCAGTTCAGCAAGCATAGAAAAAGCACTGCAGAACGATCCACGTGTTGGCGAGCAGGACCTATATTGGCCGCTCGTACCGTTACCCCCAGTGGAAAGTGTCCGTCCCCTGCGGTAGGGCAACGGAACTCTGGAACCGAGAGGCGTAAGGCGGTCATAGCCGTATTTCGTGCCGCCATTATGCAGCGGACTTGCACAGCAAAAAGCCCGATCTTTTCAGCGTCATAGTTTTGCTACGAAATTCTTGCGGATTGTGCGAAAACGCGACTGCGGCGAGGGGCTGCGAAACACCCGGCCGCCGGGCAAGCCCCGCGCGCACGAATGATTCCTGACTGAATGCGGCAGCACAATAAGATTGCTTGTTGCCATTACGGCATGGAGTTTTCACACGGTCTGCTTGATTTATGCATAGGGGGGTCTTGCCAAGCCCACGCAGGCTGCCCACGTCGGCGTGCCGGGACGCAGTCGGTTCGACACGCAGCGGGCCGCGATGGTCCAGAGGCTGCTGCGCGCTGCCCTGCAACGGCCGCCGAGATGGGCGATGGGAAGGTGATGAAACGCCCGCGGCCTTGCGGTGTCGCGTGTGTAGAGTAACCATCAGCAATCATCCCATTTGGCTACCATCTGCAATGTGCTTACAATTGCCTCGAAGTGCTTGACCGATTCTGCAGCGCGGCTGATGTGGGCACCCCGTAGGCCATCAGCAGAAGTGCAATCAAAAACTGGCTTCTTTGCCTCAAGGGAATATGGGATGAGACTATGAAGGTTGGGAATCTGGCCCAGCTTGTGATCCCCTTCATCCCACTGAACAACCTGCCCTAGGCTCTGAAGCTTTTTGACGATATTTTCGTGTATAGCCGGCTCAAGCTGTTCCCCATAAATCGCCCATCCGGCTGTCATGCCCTCAGAAGCGTTGGCGCGAATGTTGTGCATCTGCACGACATACCCCAGATAGGACGGCCTTCCTTTTGGGATGGAGAGCGCGCCCCCACTCCACGCCGCGTTGCACTGATCCCACTCCTTCCGCCAGGCCACCAGTTTGTTGCCGAGATTCTCGGTTCCTTGCAGCGAAAACAGGTCCGGCGCGACGGGGGTGATGAAATAATCACTTGTAGCGAGAACTGCCCGATTCAGTGCTCCAAGATTTGGCCCGAGATCAATAAGAACTAAATCAGCCTTAATCTTGTCCGCTGCGAATCTGATGTAACGGTGGATTGCAGATTGTGCGCGAAGCGCCGGCTCGTTTCCCCCTCTGGCACTGCTCCAAGTGTCTCCTAGCAGATCTTCGAAGTTGCTGAGCCGCAGGTCTCCAGGAACGAGCCACAGGTCACCTAGGTCGGACACGTGTGTCGGGGAACGCTGGCGAATATCGCCGATCGTGCGATACACAGGTTCAATGACCTGGAATATGCTGTTGCCGTCATCTCGCCACGCCCGCTTGACCTCTGCATCTTGCATGGAATAGGCGGTCAGATTGCATTGGCTGTCGCAATCCACCATCAGGACCGTCAGGTTCCGGCGAGAGAGCATATGAGCGACGTGGTACATGTACGTTGTCTTGCCAACGCCGCCTTTGTTATTGAAAATGCTGATGGTTTTCGTCATGCGCCCGTCTCCTGCATAGGCGGGCACACCCTACCCCATCTAAGCGAAGAGACACAGGGATAACAAGTTTATGCGGCGCCGGACCTATCCTGAAAGCTGGCGCCTCGCCACCCTCCAGGAGTTGATGTTCCGGCAGGCCGCCTCGCGCCCACCGACCCAAAAGGATACACCTGCCTGTCAGCTACCCTGGCCACACCAGCTACACGAATCTCACGGCGAAGCCGTTCCGGCCAACGGTCCTTTTCCAGACATCGCCGTCGTTTGCCAACGGTGCCAACGGGGCACTTGCAGCGGCTGGCTCACGCTTCCATGCTTGGATGATGTTCGTTGTGTCTGAAGAAGAGGCTGCTGCGATCCGTGCTGCGCTCGATCAGGGCGGTGAGTTCGCCGCAGCGATCGAGCTGCGCCGGCTGTTCCCGGGCATCGGCGACAATGCGCAGGCGCGGCAATACGCCAAGGCCATCGCGGGATGGAAGCCGCTGAAACTGCCACCCCGCCCACCGGTGCAATTGCGGAAGATACCGAAATCCCATCCCCGCCGCGGGCCGTGACAGCCCGAGTTCAAGCCGATGACCGCATCCTCCGCCGTTGGCGGCGGACCGGCCGCGCCTGAAATCCACCGCCGTCCCGCCCGCGCGCATCCGAGGGACAGTTGGACTACCGCCCCAGGCCGAGCCCGCGACCGAGCGCCTGGCGCTGGGCGAGGCGTTCGGCCCGCACCTGGCTCTCGCGGGCGAATGCCCCCTCCTCCAGGACGTACATGGTTCGGCTGACCGTACTGAGGGCCACGCGGTGCTCGGGCCGTACAGAGGCGGCCTCGATCGGCCAGCCCTGGTTGCGCACCATGGCGCGCACGGCGTCGTCGCCGAAGCGCTGCCGCACCGCCTCCCGGAAACCCGCGACCTCCTGCGCAACACCCACGTCCGCCGTCATCCCGAGCCACACCGCTGCGCGCGCGGCCTCATCCGGCGCCTTGGTGAGCCTGGTCACGACGGCCTCCGCCCGTTCGCTGAGCCGCGGGATGGCAACGGAATCGGCCCGGCGCTGCGCTGCGACGCTGCCGCGATAGGCCTGCGCGGCCTTGCTCTCGGCCGTGGCGATGTAATCGAGGGCGGAGACCGCCGCCTTGGCGACCCGCTCGGCTGTGGCGCGTTCGGCCCGCGCCCGGGCACCGGCAAAGAACCCGAGCTTGCCGCGCAGCGGGCCGATCTGTTCCGGATCCTGCGCGAGGCGGGTCGCAGTGCTGGTGAAACCCTGGCTTTTCACCATCTCGTCGAGCTGCTCCTTGGCCGCCGCGGGATCGCGGTAGGCGCCGCGCAGGTACTGCACCAGGGACGCGCGCTCCTGCTGCACGGCGTAATCTTTCGCCACGACGACGGCGATGCTGGCCGGGTCCAGCCCGCGGCCGAGGCTGTCCCGCTCGGCATCACGGTGGGCGGGAATGAGATCGGCCGATGCGGCCAGGTCTTCCGCCACGGCGGGCTGCAGATGCAGCGGCGGGATCAGACCGGCCAGTGATGGCCGCGTGATCATGCGCTGCCAGTACGCCTCCTCAGGTGTGCTGTGTGCCGGGGCAGCTTGCGTCTGGCGGACCGACTCGGTCGCCCTGTCCGGCTGCGCCCGCTGCCGCAGTTCGGGTGCCAGCTCCTCGCGCGTGGCCCAGGCGACGGAGGCGGCTTTCATCTCGCCGCGCGCCATCTGCCAGGCGAGCTGCCCGGCATCGCGCGCGGTTTCCCGCGCGACAAACACCTGTGCCGACTCCCGCTGCCGGGTCAGCGCCACGTAGCTCGCCGCCGCCCGCCAGTGCCGCGTGTGATAGAGGTAGGTGTGGTCCAGGGTCTTGCCCTGGCCCTTGTAGATCGTCCCGGCATAGCCGTGCCGGAAGCCCTGGAAGTCGTCCGCCGACCACGACACCGCGCGCCCGCCGTCGAGCGTCGCGGTGAGCTGGCCCGTGCTCCGGTCGATCGCCGTGATGGTGCCGGCGTTGCCGTTGTAGATGTGCAGCCGCTTGTCGGTATCGGTGAACTGCACCCGATCGCCGGGGGCAAAATCCGCCGGCCCATGCTTCGTCTCGAACCGCACGTCCGGGCCGGCCAGTTCGCCGCGCTCGCGCCGCACCTGGCGCAGTTCGGCGTTCAGCGCGTCCACGTCGCGGTTGGTGTAGGCGAACACGAACCGCGTCGCCGCGCGATCGGCCGCCGTGTCCCGCTTCCACGCGTCCACCAGGGCGGCGCGCGCGTCCACCTGGTCGTTGGTCCAGGTGATCGCCCCGGCTTGGTTGAACGCGGTGACGGCCTCGGCGAACCGGCCCTCCGCCAGGTCGCGCGCCGCCTGCCGCTGCCAGTCCGAGCGCTGGCGGACGACTTCGGAAATCTCCGCCGCGCCGTGGCGCTGCTTCAGTTCGGTGAACAGCCCGCCGCGCTCGATGCTGGCGAGCTGGCGATCGTCGCCGGCGAGGATCAGCTTGGCGCCGGCTTTCCGGGCCTCGGTCAGTAGCTCGCCGGTGATCCGCGTGTCGAGCATCGCCGCCTCGTCCACGATGACGACGGTGTCATGGTCCCAGCGCGTGCGGCCGTTCTTCAGCCTGAAGAGTTCGGCGTGCACCGTGCCGGCCTCGGCGAATCCGTCCGCCTTGAGGTCCTGGGCGACGGCATTGGTCGGCGCCAGGCCGATCACCCGCTGCCGGCCGAAGGCGGCGTGCGCGTCGCGGATCGCCGCGAGGGTAAAACTCTTGCCGGTGCCGGCGCGGCCTTCGATCAGCACAAGGCCGGTGCCCGCCCTGGCGTGCTCGAAGGCGGCCTGCTGATCCGGCCGGAGCGTCCGCCCCTTCAGCGCCCAGTGCGCCGCCGGCAGCTCCACCCGCGGTCGCCGCTGTCGGGCCAGGCGGCCCGCCTCGGCCAGCGCGTCGCGCTCCTGCCGGCGCGCCGTCCGCGTGGTGTAGCGCTCCGCCGATTCCCCGCTCGTGCGGTCATACAGTGGTACCGTCTCGGCGTGCCCCAACACCGCGGCCTTGGTGGCTGCGCGGTCGCCGGGGTCAGAAATGTGCTTGGCCAGGTGCCGGTCGAGATCCCGCTCGGAGAACGTCGCGCTGTGCCGCGTCAGGGTGGCGAGCACCTGGTCGGGATCGCGCGCCGCGGCCTCATTGGCCTGGCGAAGGCTTTCCCCCCGTTCGACGATCGCCGCGCCGGCCTTGCGCATCCGCACCGGGCCGATGTGCTGGCCAACATGCGTCGCGGTCGGGTCCACCCGGATGCCCAGCCCGTGTTCCACGAAGTAGCGGTTCTGGTGGTCGCGCCACAGCGCACCCCAGGCCTCGCCGTCGGCGACCACGGCGCGCCCGCCGGCACGCCGCACCTCCGGGTCGAGATCGCGCGCCTTCTTGGCGGAGAAAGCCTCGCCCTCGATCCGCCGCGTGGTGATCAGCAGATGCGCATGCCAATTCGCCCGCTCCGACTCGGATTCGCCCTCGTGCGGCGCGTGCACGTCGAGCTGCACCGCGAGACCCTTCGCCACGAAGTGCTGCTCGGCGAACGATTTCGCCAGGTCGATTCGGTCCTCGCTGGTGATGCCGGCGTCGGCCGGCAGGGCGAGGACAATCTCGCGGGCGACCTGCGCGTCCTTGCGTCTCTCGGCCGCTTCCGCGGCGTTCCACAGCACCGCGCTGTCGGCAAACTTCGCCGCCGCAACCTCCGGCAACAGCACCGCATGGTACTCCGGCGCGTCGCGGTGCTTGAAGTAATAGAGTACGCCGGTGCGGTCCGCGGTGATGGCCGTCCGTTCGTTGTAGGCGGCCGAGCGCACGGCGCTGCCGCCGGAACTGCGGGCGATGTAGCGCGCGCGGGCAAACTGGATGGCCACGCCTGATGGGTATCGCGCCGTGAGTCCGCTGCGCAAGTCGCATCGCCGTGCGATGCATATCGCGTCTGCACGCTCGCCGCTCGCATCCGCTCGCTGGTGCAGAACCCGCTGCGCGGTTTTGATCTTCCGCAGGTGGAGCCGGCGCTTTCACGATACACCACCATCGGCCCGGTGGCGGAATCTCCGTTTCGTGCATTGGCGCAGTACACACGATCCGCCTACCCAGGTGATCAACACCACCACGATACGCAAGGGAGTATCAGCGCCGAACCATACGCGATGAATCACGCGCCGTCCGCAGTGCACGCTTCATCGCTTGATCGAACGCTAGGAAAAATCGTCGGCCCGCGTTTCGTCGCGGCGCCGGATCGTCTGCCACAACCGGGGGACCGCATGGCCCGTACTCTGGCCGAGCGCTTGCATGCGCACGAACAACAGAAAGCCCGCCTCGCCGAGCAGGAAGCCAAGCTCAAGACCGCAGAGCGCAAGCAGCGCACCCGCCGCCTCATCGAGGCCGGCGGCCTGGTGGACAAGGCCGGCTTGCTCGATCTCGAACCGAATGCGCTCTACGGCGCCCTGCTCTCACTGCGCGACGGGACCGCCGACAAGAAACAGGCCGAACAATGGACGACGCGCGGCGGACGCGCCTTCGACCGGGAGGCCCGTCTGCGCGACGAAGGCAAGGAAGCTATCCTCCTGACCTTCCCTGCCCCGCTCGATCGCGAGGTCACGACCGCACTGCGCGCCGCCGGCTTCCGCTTCAACAAGGTGCTGCAGCATTGGGAAGGCATCGCCCGGCCCGACGACGCGCAGCAACTCGCCACGGCAAATGGCGGCATCGTCCAGCGCATCGCCGCAACGCCCCCTGCCCCCCAGCTGCAAACCGCCGCCGAGTGACAGTCGGGCCGATGGCCGTCCGAAGCTTTTCAACGGTGGGTTGCCCCGGAAAACGCTTCGCGCCAGCACCATGACCAAGCGCATCTATCTGGCTGGGCCGGAAGTCTTCCTCGCCGACACTCACGAAATCGGCGCGCGCAAGCGCGCAATCTGCGCCCGACACGGCCTGGTCGGCGTCTACCCGGCCGATGAAGAATGCCTCCTCGATCCAACCCTGCCACCCTCGGAGCAACGTCTCGCCATCATCCAGGCGATGGAGCGCGCCATGCGGCGCTGTCACGTCATGATCGTCAACCTCACACCATTCCGCGGCCCCAGTGCCGATGTCGGATCGGCCTACGAGATGGGCTTCATGCGTGCGCTCGGCCGCCCAGTCTTCGCCTACTCCAACGATGCGCGCCCCTTCCTCGATCGCGTCGCCGCTTGCTGTGGCGAGGCACTGCGCCGGCGCCCGACAGGGGAGTACGAAGATCCCGACGGCATGGCGATTGAGCCTTTCGTGCTGCACGACAACCTCATGCTCGCCGGCGGCATCGTCAGTTCCGGCGGTTGCCTCATCGCCGAACAGGCGCCCCACGCCAAGCGCTACACAGCACTCTCTGCCTTCGAACGCTGCGTCGTACGCGCCGCGGCAAAACTGCTCCGCTAAACCGGTCGGCACCGAAAATGCTGCCTCGAACCGCGCACGGAAGGCTTGAACACGGCGACCGCCGCCGCACGCGAGTCAGCACACCCTGCGGCGGATAATCGCCTCGTTTTCGATCACGCGGTCGGACCGCAGCCCTCGCTCGTGACGGCGCTTGGCAACAATGCCAACGTGAATCTGCGGTTCCACGCCCAAGGCGCGCGTGGCCATCGACCGATGGTCAACGCGTACTGTGCAGCCATTCGACTCCAAGCTGATGTTCACGGCATCGGCCCATGCCATGCGCCATGCCATCAGCGTTGCGCGGCTATTCCAGACTGTGACCTTGTTGCCGAAGCCCGGAACCCCATCGACAGCGACAATTGCACGCGTTGTTGTCAGCATGCTGGCGAAGGCTTGCGGCCCGCCCTTGTCCGTCACCAACCGCACCGTGACATCAACGGCCATGCCGGTATCCACCAATTGCCGCTGGGCGAAGCCGCGCACCAACTCAACGTTTTGATCGGGTGCCAGCTCGTGCGGCAAGACCACCTTTATGCATCTTGCCAGTTGAGCATCGACGCGCCGTTCACGGGCCTCGACGGCATTCCACAGACGCTCCGGGTCAAGCCAGGCCGTGTCCGCCGTGTCGGGCAGCAGGATTGCGCTCCACCAACCGCCACCGCGGCGGGCGAAGGCATGCCAGCGACCAAGCCGCTCATCGCGGAGATCGATCCCCCGCTGCCAGGCCGCTGCCGCAACCACGCTACGGCCGGCGGAGCGTTTCACCAGCGACGCATTGAAATGAAAGATCGCCATCTGTCTCCCCGAGGCTCGCACAGCAGATCGTCGCTGTCTCGGCATATCGCGCGACCGAGGGAGCTCGTTGGTCACAAATCGATGCACTTGTGGTGCCGGCGATGATCCGGCCAAGTCGCTGTCGCTATGGCAGGATAAGAAAAGCCCCGGTACTTGGCAGGCCGGGGCGCAAGTTTGGGGGAGGAAAAATTAAGGTGTGGTCAGTCTGCCGCAGCGCGGGCAGGCCTCGCACTGATCTACGTCAACCGGCTCTCGTTCCGCGCTGCTGTTGGTTGCGATCGCGGCCGATGTTCGATCGCCACAACCGGCAAAACCATGCCAGATGAGGATGAGCGTGCCTAAAATCATGCCTCAAAACCGTGCCCAAAATCGTACCGAAAAACGTGCCCAAAAGCGTGCCTCGTGCCGGGCACGGAATTCGAGATGACAAATCGCAAGAAGGCGGCGGGAATTTTCACAGACTAACGCACTAAAAGTGCAGCGGCATGATCTGGCACGCAATTGCAACAGTCAAAACCGTGCCCGTGTGTTTTCGGCGCACGGCCGAGCAGAGGCTGGGGTGTCAGGAGCGACGGGCTTGCGCCAAACCGGCGCCCGGGTAGGTCTGTCCCAATCGAGCGCGTTGGTTTTCCCACGGCAACGTCTGTAAGGGGGGTTGATCGGCCATGGCCAGAGTCAGCACGCGTGTCCTTGAGCGGCTGGCGACGCACCGGCATCGCCCGCCGCAGCCCAGCCAGCCAGCGCCACCACCAGCACCACCGCCCGGCAAGGGAGGCCCCCCAGCCACGCCAGCGGGTCCGGCGATCGCCGGGCGGCACACGGTGCCGCAGGGCGCGGCGCCGCAGCCGGCAGCCGGCGACACAGCCCAGCCGCGCCCTCGCCCGCCCCAGGCCGCCCCCGAGCGAACCAAGCCGCGGCAGGCCGCAGCGACACCACAATCCGTCCAGCCACCAAGCCAGCCCCCGCCGACAAGCGCGGCCAGCCTGACGCCGGAGCCGGCATCCGGCCCGGCCAGGCAGCCTGCCCCTCCCAAGCAGAAGACGCGCCCCGCCATCCCCGACCTGATCGACCGCCTGGCCGCGGCCTTCCCCGCCTCCTGCGATTTTCATGCGCCCAAGCCGCTCGCGATCGGCATCGCCCCCCTGCTCGCCGAGGCGCTCGGCCTGCCGATGCCGTCGGCCAAGGCGGTGCTGGCGAGATGGGTCAACCGCGTCGTCTACCTCCAAGCGATGGCAGCCCCAGCCTCGCGACGGGTCAATCTCGACGGCAGCGACGCCGGCGAGGTGGAGGAAGGCCATCGCCTACATGCGGCCGAGCAGCTTGCGGCCTTGCAGGCAGCGATCCAGCCGGAACCCATGCCGGCCGGCGCTCCTCGACCAGCGCCTCCCGCATCCAGATGAACGCCGTCGGTGTCATCCGCGCGTCCCCGTCGTCCGTGGCTCTCCCCCCTCTGCCCTCTCGCGGGCGGTCGCTCCTGGTGTCTCTATCCATGAGACTCGGACGATCGGCATCCTTTGGGTGCAATTGTCTTTCCCGACCATGCTGACAACGGAACGCGTCCGCCCGCGACCGGAGCGCATAACGGACTGCGTACGCGGCGCGTCACCCTTGGCATAGGGGCCGCGCCGGTCAAACACCGGCCAGCCGCACCAAGGGTGCCTTGGTCTGTAGAAGACCACCCGCTGCCGTCCTGACACGCCTCCCGACACCACGCGGCTACAGTGGCGCCAGGCCCAATCGCCAATCAAGCGGCCCATGTCCGGCAGCCGTTCGGCACTTGCCAGGCTCGATATCCGCGACAGCATCGCGCTGGATTCGACCTCCATCCGGCATCCCTTCGAGACATGATCCGAGACGAGATCGTGCCATCCGGCCGGCTGCAATGAGGCGATGGCCGCGACAGACCATTGCACCCTTGGTGCCGGCTGCGATGCGGCCAAGTTGCCGAACGATGGCGGCCGAGAAAAACCCCGGCACTTGGCAGGCCGGGGCGCAAGTTTGGGGGGAGGAAAGCTAAGCTAAGCAGGTGTCGTCAGTCTGCCGCGGCAGGACCCGCTGAAGCCAGGCGGCAGGGGTTGCCCTGTCGTCTTGTCCAACGGCCGCCTGGCGCCCTCTCCCTCGACTTGACTGGGTGGAGCCAAGCGTTACCTATAACGCTATGACCGACACCAATGCAGCTCTCGTCCGCGCCGCGCGCTTCCGTGATCGCCAGCGTGCCAAGGGTCTCCGGCCGGCGACGATCTGGATCCCGGATATCCGTGATCCGGCCTACCGGGCGCGTCTGGACGCGGCCTGTCGCGAATTAGCCGCTCTCGCGCCCGCCGAGGCCGATGCCGACGCGGCGGCCGGGCTGGCTGATGCCTTCAAGCACACCGCGGGATGGCAGTAGAGCCGGGGCGGCTGCGCCGCGGCATGGTCGTGCTGGTACGCCTGCCCGGCGACAAGGCACGGCCCGCCGTGGTGCTGCGGTCCGATGCGTTGGCACGGTTGCCTTACGCCACGGTGGTCGCCTTCACGACCACGGCGCATGCCGAACCGGACCTCCGCCTGCCGGTTGCACCAACCCCCGACAATGGCTTGCAGCAACCGTCATTCGTGATGGTCGATTGGCCGCAAACCATCCGCGCCGAGCACATGGGCGAGGTCGTTGGCCAGCTCGATCCGGTCACGCTGGAGGCGATCACCGGGCGGGTGGCCGTCGTGCTCGGCATGGGGGAGCCGCGCGCGGCAGCCCGCTGACCAGCGCCGGATATTTCCGTTGCAACCGAACCGGGCGGCTCAGGTTGTCATCCGGCGGCGGCAACACGTCAAATGCAGGCATGTTCGTGCAATGTTCAATAATTTGGCCGAAAATCGACCGACCGTGTACTTGGCCAGGTCGTGACGCGATCCCAGGGACTGTGACACCGTTTGCGAGCACGGTTACCGATGATTGCGAGCAGCTAACGGATCAGATCGACCGTGACGCCGGCCGCGACCGCAATGTCTGGCCAGCGGCGTTCGGCCGTCAACGCTGGGATGCCCTCGCGCTTGGCCAGCGCCAGGCAGTATCGATCGCCGAGCGACAGCCCGCCAGGAAGCGTGAGCGGCCGAAGCATGCCGGCTTCGTAGGATAGGGCCGCATCGACCGGCACAACCCGGATCGGCAGGGGTCGCAACATCGCCTCGATGTCCGGTCGCGATGCACCGAGCTTGGCGTAGTGGCTGACGATTTCCGCCAGGTTCACCGCACAGAGCAAAGCTCCGTCGAGGGCCGCCTTCACCTTCTCACCGCCCGGCTCACCCAGGAGCATGGCCAGCAATGCAGAGGCATCGAGGGCTATATTCGTCACTCGGCCTCCGCCTCGCGCGCCCGATCGGCAAGGAAGTCCTCAACCGATGCGCCGGCCTTGCCGGCCACGAGCTTTCGGCTGAGCGCTTGCGCCCGTGCCACTACCTGATCGACCGTCCGAAGGACGATCGCATCGCCGGCGTCTTCGACGATCACCTCACCGCCTTGAGCAAGACCGTGCTTCTTTCGGAGTTCGGCCGGCAGACTGACGCGACCGTCCGGCATTACCTTGGCTTTCATGGCGTTCTTTCCACAGATGCCATGCGGGACACATTACGCCAAGTCCCGGCTCCACGCCATGAAAATGGCTGAACGCCACGACCGCCGCGTGAGCGTTGTCCGGCGTGACGTTGGCGACATCGCCCACGCCGCTGGCACGGGCACCGTCCACCACATCGGCGATCGCCCCGCTACGGAGGCGTGAAGGAAACACAGCCCAACTAATTCCCCCACGCGCGATAACCGCGCTTATCGCGCCTGACTGGCCCCTGACGGCGCCGGAAAGCTCGCACTATGGAACTCAGTTCCATGCTAAGAGCGCCTATGCGCGTCCTTCTGCACACCGAATTCGCCGCTTTGCTCGCCCGCGCCGGCGTCAGTCAGGCCCGCTTCGCCCGCCTCACCGGCCTCACCGCCCGCCAGGTCAACAACTGGTGCCGCGGCCGGCCGTCATCCCACCCTGGGCCGCCGCCCTCGCCGTCCTGCTGGAAGAGCAGTCCCCGGAAGCCATCACCATGTTGAGCGAAGAGACCGCCTTCGTCTGGCACGAGACCCTCGGCGTTCCGCCGGACGCCGCCGATGACGCTGTCCGCCTTGCCATGCGCCGGCTCGCCCTCCGCTACCACCCCGACCAAGGCGGCACCGAGGCCCAAATGGCCCGGATCAACGCCGCGTACGCGCAGGCGAGAGCCACGCCGGCAAACCCTCGGCCAGTCGAGGGCATGCCCCCTCCCCGCCCCCGATCGCGTCGGCCGCGCCCAGACGGACGGCCGCGCCGGTGAAGCGCTAAAGGGTCAAACTGAAACTACAAAGGCGGATCGACAGGCAGGACGCCGCCGGCATCGCCGCCGGGCCAGTGTTCCGCCGCATCTGGCGACCACCCACACGCCGCAAGCCGGGCGAGACACCCCTGCCCACCCCCGTCGTCGGCCACACCGCGGTCGACGTCGGCACCGTCGGCCGCATCGTCAAGGCCCGTGCCGCCGCCGCCGGCTTCGATCCCCGCGCCCTCGGCGGCCATAGCCTCAAGCGCGGCGCGCTCACCCCCGGCATGGATCGCGGTGTGCACCCGACCCGGCTCAAGCAACTCGGCCGCCACAAGAGCTATGCCGTGCTGGACGAGTACCTCGAGCTCGGCGACCCGTTCGACAGTCACCCGCTCAACGGCGTGCTGCAGCCCCAGCTCACGGGGCCGCGCAGTTTCGTATGGCATGCCGTGGCGGTGGCTCCCCTTCCGGCGACCGCGCGTCGCATGATCGGGAGGACATTTCCGCGGCTGCCTTGAGTGGCAGCGCCAAGTCGCGTGAACAAGGGAAAGCGGCAACGTCAGCCAAGCGTCATTTAGAATTACTGATCCCACGGGCATGATTTACCACCGTGCATCAGTGGCCACACACGGGTAGACTGTATCGGCGCCGCGATGGGATTCCATAGCGCCACACCCGCCAAGGTATCCCGCGGCCTGGTGGCCGAAATCCGGGGCACCCCTGGCAGCGGGAGGCAGCGATGGCCGAGAGTACGATCAGCACCCGCGTCACAATCAGCGTCACCTTAGGGAGCGCGTCCTACCCCAGCCCGCTGACCATCACCCCTACCGGCACGGTCGAGCCCACCGCCGGCGGCCTGACGGGTGTCACGGGCCTGGATGCCACGATCAGCGCCGGATACGTCCTCAACCAGGGGCTCGTGGCGGGCGGCGAAGCGGTTACCGGCGGGCTCGGCCTCGACCTCGCGAACGGCAGCCTGACAAACCAGGGCACCATCACGGGCGGGGCCGCGACCGCGTCCTCGGGCGTTGGCGGCGTCGGGGCCGATGTCGCCTCGAGCGGATTAACCAACGACGGCACGATCACTGGCGGCAACGGCGCCAGCTACGACATCTCCGCTGGCAGCCCCGGTGGCGATGGCGGTCTGGGCGTGGCGCTCAGCAGCGGCAGCCTGATCAATTCCAGTGCCGGCCGGATTGTGGGCGGCAGCGGCGGCGAGGCCTACAACGTCTCCGGCGGTCCGGCCGACGCGGGCTCCGGTGGGACCGCGATCGATGTCACGGGGAGTACCCTCACCAACGATGGCATGATCGCGGGCGGCTATGGCGGCTACGGCGCTTCCCCGGGGGACGGGGGCACTGCCTTCGGCGGCGCCGGCGTGGTCGGGGTCTCTCTAGCCTCCGGTGGCATCCTGACCAATGTCGGCACGATCGCCGGTGGCGTCGGGGGCTCCATCGGGTTCGTCCCGGGCGGTGGCGCCGCCGGCGCGGGCGGCACTGAGGTCATAGCGTCGGTTGTCAGATAAACAACGCTAAGGAAGAACGTCTCAAGAACGGGTGCATCAGGCGGCTTGGCGGGCGCGGCCGAGGTTGAGCGGGCG